>ERZ1740062.759-NODE-759-length-14999-cov-6.646681_pt1 | contig 14999 bp, 12 predicted proteins | sample MGYA00581741_ERZ1740062 | MGnify/ENA primary metagenome ERZ1740062 (study PRJEB43018, sample SAMN04849747) | marine metagenome | isolation source: floating plastic debris | place: Pacific Ocean | collected 2008-09-01 | study: EMG produced TPA metagenomics assembly...
GATGTCTGGGCCATGGACATCGCGCGTTACGGCGATTGGACCACCAAGAACTACACGAACCATAAGGTGCAGGAGAATTACTCCCGCCGGTTCTCGATCAAGTTTCCGAACGAGGAACTGCAGGCCGCGCGTCCGTTCAAGACAACGCCGATCTACGACAAGCTTACGGCCATGGGCGCGCAGATGGGCGACTCCTGGGGGCTGGAGGCGCCGCTGTGGTTCTCGCCGGACGGAACAAAGGACGAGTTCTCGTGGCGCCGCTCCACCGATTTTGACCACGTGAAAGCTGAAGTGAAAGCTGTCCGTGAGAGCGTCGGCATCATGGAAATCTCCGGCTTCTCGAAGTTCCGCGTCTCGGGGTCCGGGGCGAAGGACTGGCTCGACAAGATCCTAGCCTGCAAGGTGCCGAAGCCAGGGCGGATGACGCTGGCGCCGATGCTGAAGGAAGACGGCAAGCTGATCGGTGACTTGTCACTGGGCTGCATCATGGAGGGGCTCTATTTCCTCGCGGGCTCGGGCATGGCCGAAAACTACTATATGCGCTGGTTCGAGAAGCACCTGCCCGATGACGGATCAGTCATGCTGGAGAATGTCGGGCTGCGCGTGTGCGGGCTTTCGATCGCCGGACCGAACGCGCGCAAGGTGCTGGAAAAGCTGACCTTCGAGGATGTGTCAGCCGACGGGTTCAAGTTCATGGCGATGCGCGACATGGAGCTGGGGTATGCGCCCTGCCTGGTCGGCCGGGTCAGCTTTACCGGTGATCTGGGCTACGAGATCTGGATGAAACCGGAATACCAGCGTTATGTCTTCGAGCGGATGCTGGAAGCCGGGGCCGAGTTTAACATCAAACCCTTTGGTCTGCGGGCGCTGAACGCGATGCGGCTGGAGAAGAACTTTGGCGGCTGGGCGCGGGAATACCGTCCTTTGTACGGTCCGCTGGAAGCCGGGCTGGAGCGGTTCGTGGCCTACGAGAAGCCGGTCGAGTTCATCGGCAAATCCAGCGCTCTGGCCGAGCGCGACAGTGGCGGGACGCTGCGGCTCAAAGTGTTCCGTGTCGACGCCAAGGACGCCGATGTGATCGGGGACGAGCCGATCTGGCGCAATGGCGAGGTGATCGGCTGGGTCACATCGGGCGGCTATGCGCATGGGTCCGATACCTCGATGGCCATGGGTTACGTGCCGAAGGAGCACGCCAACGAAGAAGACGGCTGGGAGATCGAGCTGCTGGGCGAACGCTTGACCGCCAACATCCAGCACGCACCGATCTGGGACGCGAATGCAAGCCGGATGCGGGGATAGTTCGAGCCGCGCGTAACACTATTGGTTACGTGAACTGCGTCCTTCGATCAGATCCCGGTTTTGGCGCAGCCGGTCCTCCAGGAACTCCATGACCACCCGGATTCGCCGGGTGCGTCGCAGATCGGAGTGCGTCAACAACCATACGTCGCGGGCGATCCTGGGCACGGCCCCTTCGGCACGCCGAAGACCGTGCGCCATGTCACCGATGAAACACGGTAGGGCGATGAACCCCAGGCCTGCTTCTGCCGCAGCGACCTGCACCGAAAGACTCTCGAGACCGCCCCAGACGCGCGCAGTCGCATACGGAGTCTTCTCGACCCAACTTGGTCTTAACAGGCCAGTTCCACCCCAACCGATCCAGCGACCGTGTAGGTCGGTAGGAGAGTTCTGATTTGATTCCAGATACTTGGGGCTCGCATAGATTGCCTCGCGGTACGGAAACAATCGTTTGCCGAACAGAGTGTCCACGGGATTGTTGTCCGCCCGAACCGCAATGTCGGCCTCGCCGCGCGCGAGGTCGACGATTGACCATGTGGTGACGATCTGCAGATCCAGGTCGGGATACGTTGCGGCAAATTCCGGCAGGCCCGGTGCGATCAGCAGTGTTGCGACCGGCTCGCCCATGCTGACGACAACTCGACCGGATGCGGTTGCGTCCTGGCCGGAGATTTGTCTGCCAACGGCGTCGAACTCTTCCGCTGCACGTTCGGCGACGGACAGAAGGCTTTCACCGGTCGCAGTGAGCGAAAACCCTTCGGGTCTGCGATCAAACAGACGTGCGCCCAGGCTCTGCTCCAAGCGCGCGATCCGGCGCCCAACCGTTGCGTGATGAACGCCCAGATCTTCGGCTGCGCGCCGCACGGTTCCGTGCCGCGTGACGGAGACAAAGGTCTTCAGATCTTCCCAATCCATCCGGCGCGTCCTGTGCGATCTGCAAATTTGCGACAAGAAGGTGCAACTTCGTTGATTGCTGTCGCGCAGGTGCATTTCGATATCAAGGTTGTGTCGATAACCAAAGGGAGCTTCGCCATGTCAGATCCAGTGTTCGTCAACGTTCGGCTGACGCCAACCGACCGGGACCGGTTTATGTCCGAGTATGCCGGTCCGTTGCAGAGCCATAATGCAGCGTACGGGGTGGAAGTGCTTGCCGGCGATGCAGAGCCGAGGGTCATCGAGGGCACACCTGTGCCGCGGTTGAATGTCTTGCTCAAGTTCCCGTCCATGGAAGCGTTCGACGGATGGTACACGGCGCCGGAATATCAGCCGCTGAAGCAGAAACGCATAGAAACCACCGATCATGACACGACCGAAATGATCGTTCTGAAATCCTATGGAGCTGTAGGATGAACGTCCCAGAGATCAGCATCATCACAGCCGCTGTCCTGATCGCACTACAGATGTCGCTGATGCTGTCCGTCGGATTGCACCGGGCGGCGGTCAAGATCGGTGTCGGTTATGGCGAAGACGAGGACCTGCATCGCAAGATCAGGCGCCATGCGAACCTGGCCGAAAACGCGGCTTTGTTCATCGTGGCCCTTGCGCTGGCTGAAATCGTCGGCGCGTCCGCGACCTATGTCGGGTTGGTTGCAGCGGTTTTCGTCGCCGCCCGGATCAGCCACGCCCTGGCATTCACCTCGTCTTCGGGGTCGCATACGCCGGATGGCAGTGTGGTGTTCCCGGCCATGAGGGCGTTTGGCGCATTCGGCACGATCCGAAGCAGCCTGGGCGTGGTTGCACTGCTGATCGTTCAGTTTCTCGGAGCCGCGTGACGCGTCGGCGTTGCCAAATCAAAGCTGCGGGCAAATCGCCTGCCCGTGGCTTCGTGGCGATAGCAGGGTGTGCAAGCATGTCTTTTGCCGTAGGGTGATCGCCTCGTTGGATCACGCTCTCCCGAAAGAACTGCCTTGAAGATTGAACTCTCCGACCCTGAAGGCCGTCCGGCATCGCTGGTCCTGAACCGTCAGGCCAGCCGCTCGGTAAACTGGAAACCCGACCAGGATGCGATCCTGAACGATGCTGCGTTGGCCACCGCGCGCGACACCATCACATCGTGGACCGGGTATGCGCCGACGCCCCTGCGTGATCTGAAGGGTCTCGCGGGCGAGATCGGTGTGGCAGCCATTCACTACAAGGACGAGGCCGGACGTTTCGGTCTGGGTAGCTTCAAGGCTTTGGGCGGTGCCTATGCCGTGGCTCGCTTGTTGGCAAAGCAGGTTGGCTGCCCGCTGTCCGAGATCGTCGATGGCAAGCATCCCAAAGCCGTGAGCCAGGTGACCGTCTGCTGCGCGACCGATGGAAATCATGGCCGCTCGGTCGCGTGGGGCGCTCAGCGCTTTGGTGCGCGGTGCGTGATCTTCATTCACGCCACGGTTTCCGAAGGTCGCAAGACCGCAATCGAGGCTTACGGCGCCGAGGTTCGCCGGTGCGACGGCAACTATGACGACAGCGTGCGCGAGGCGCAGGAAACCGCCACGCGCGAGGGTTGGTTCGTCGTCTCGGATACCTCGTATCCGGGCTACATGGAGATCCCGCGCGACGTGATGCAGGGCTATGAGGTCATGGCGGCAGAGGCGTTCGATCTGTTGCCCGAGGCGCCCACACACATCTTCCTGCAAACCGGCGTGGGGGGTATGGCCGCGGCAATCGTCGCCCTGGCCAAGCGCCGCTGGGGTTCCGATCGTCCGGTGATCGTGTTGACGGATCCGGATCAGTCGGCGTGCTGGGTCGACACGTACGTTGCAGGGGAACCGACTGCGGTTCACGGTGATCTGGATACCCTGATGGCCGGATTGGCCTGTGGTGAGATTTCGGCCCTGGCCTGGGCTATCCTGCAGGATCACGGGGATGCGGCGATGGCCGTCAGTGACGCGTCGGCGATCGAGATGATGCGTCGGCTGGCTTGTCCGCCCGCTCCGGATGCACACATCGTCGCCGGAGAGTCGGCAGTGGCAGGTCTGGCGGGTCTGGCCGTCGCAATGCAATCGGACGAGATGCGCGCAGCTCTTGCGCTGGATGGTGCGTCCCGTGTGCTGGTCTTTGGGACCGAAGGCGACACGGATCCTGAGCTTTACACGGAACTGGTGGGTGCGACCGGTGACGAAATCCGTGCCCGATAGTTTCGGGACGCGAGCGAACTAAGAATTGACGGAGCGGACATGAGCCACGACCTGACGAGCTTGTTCCTGGCACTTGGGATCTTTGCCGTTGGGTTCATCAGCGTGGGCCCCAATATCCTTGCCATTATCGGAACGTCGATGCAGCGCGGCCGTGCTGAGGGTACCGCGCTTGCGCTGGGTGTCGCGACGGGCACCGCGATTTGGGCGACGCTGACTGTCACGGGTCTGACCGCACTGGTGACTGCTTATGCCGGAGCCGTGACGGCGCTGAAAGTGCTCGGCGCGCTCTATTTGCTATGGCTTGCCTACAAGTCCTTCCGCTCGGCAGCGCGTAGGGACGTCGAAGTCGCCGCAGAGAGTGTTCGTGGTGGAAATCTCTATTTGCGCGGGCTGACGGTTCAGATGACGAACCCCAAGGCGGCGCTGCATTGGATTGCGATTGTCGGCGTCGGGATAGGGTCCGAAGCACCGCTTTGGGTCGGTCTGACGTTGGTCGTCAGCGCCACTGCGCTGTCCATTCTGGCACACGTTGCCTATGCAGTTGCGTTCTCGACATCACCTGTCATCAGCTTCTACCGACGCGCGAGGCGGTGGATCGAGGCCGGACTGGGTGTGTTCTTCGGATTTGCGGCGTTCAAGATCGCTACCTTCCGAAACTGATCTGCCGCTGACTACCGGAAGGCGGGTTCGTCGAAGCCGCGAAGTTTCCGCGAGTGCAGTTGATCGGGACCCTGTTCGCGGAGCAAGCGCATCGTCTCGAGCCCGACCATCAGGTGCTGGTTGACCCGTTCGCGGTAGAACGCATTGGCCATGCCGCCGAGCTTCAACTCTCCGTGCACCGGCTTGTCCGAGACACATAACAACGTGCCGTAGGGCACCCGAAACCGGTAGCCGTTTGCGGCGATGGTCGCGCTTTCCATGTCCAGTGCAATCGCGCGGCTCATGTTCAACGCGCCGAACATCTCGGCAAAGCGCAGTTCCCAGTTCCGGTTGTCGGTAGTGAAGACGGTTCCGGTCCGCACCCTGCGTTTCATGTCGCGCCCGCGCAGGCCTGTGACCTGGGCCGTGGCCTCTTGAAGCGCGGTCTGGACCTCGGCGATTGGCGGGATCGGCACCCAGGTCGGAATGTCATCGTCAAGAACGTGATCGTTGCGCACGTATCCGTGCGCCAGAACGTAGTCGCCCAGAAGCTGCGAGCGTCGCAGCCCGGCGCAATGCCCCAGCATCAGCCAGCAATGCGGACGCAGCACGGCCAGGTGATCGGTCATCGTTTTGGCGTTCGACGGTCCAACGCCGATATTGACCATGGTGATCCCGTCACCATCTGGGCGCTTCAGGTGATAGGCCGGCATCTGCGGCAGCGGGCTCTGGCCAGCGCCCTCGGGCTCCCGGCCCATGCGATGCACCAGGTTCCCCGGCTCGACAAACTCGGAGTACTCTCCACTGGCGAGTTGTTCGATCCCCCAGTCGACGAACGCGTCGATATAGCGCTGGTAGTTGGTCAGCAGGACGAAGCGCTGGAAGTGCGGCTCGGACGTGCCGGTATAGTGCCGCAGCCGTGCCAGTGAGTAGTCGACCCGCGACGCTGTGAAGAGCGCAAGAGGCTTTGAGACGCCACCGGGATGAGGCACCTCGCCCCCGGCTATATGGTCGTCAGTGTCCCAAAGATCCGGCATCGCGAACAAATCGTGCAGCGACCGGATCGAGCCTTCGTCCAGGTTCACGACACTGCTTTCCAGCACAAAGGGCAAAGGGATCTGCCGTGTGCCTTCGCCCACCACGATCGGTTGGCCATGGCGCTGGATCACCAGCGCAAGCTGCTCGCGGTAATAGTCGGCGAACAGATCGGGTCGCGTCAGCGTGGTCGTGTATTGCCCTGGCTCCAGAAGCACACCGAAGGACGGGCGCGCATCAACATTAAGATCGCGGTGTCCTGCAGAAACCGAAACCTCCGGATAGGGCGCGTGAACCGGCTCGGTGGGTGGATCGCCGGACTGGAGGGCCGAGAAGGCCGCGCGGATCCGGTTTGCCGACGTGTCGTAGATCTCGGTCAGACGTGCGACCGCTGCATCCGGATCGGTGAAGGATTGCGGCTCGAACTTATGATTGGGCATATCGCCTCCATGGCGCTTTGCACTGGCCTACGCGACCCCCGCCCGCTTTTCAATCTGCGGTGGTCGTCGTAAGGCTGCCGCATGATTCCCGAGCATCTCCGATGACCGAGCGTACGCGCGCCGCCGCGCTGACCGCTGCATATTACGCAGTGATCTTCGCAGCGCTGGGGGCGCATCTGCCGTACTGGCCAGTCTGGTTGGAGCATTGGGGCCTGACGACTGCCGAAATCGGCTGGTATCTGGGTGCTGCGACCGTCGCGCGCGTGGTCGGGACAACGGTGATCCCGGCGCTGGCCGACCATTATGCGGTGCGGCGATGGACGATCGTTGTCTCGGCACTTGCGACGGCGCTGGCGCATCTGGCCCATCTGATCGCCGAGACGCCACCAGAGTTGCTTGCGGTCACTTTGATTGCAGCGGTGGTGATGGCGCCCTCGATCCCGACGGGAGAGGCGTTGGGGCTGCGTGCCGCGACCCGGTATGGCTTCGCCTATGCGCCAGTCCGTGCCGCTGGATCCGTGGGCTTTCTGATCGCCAATATCTCCGTCGGGGCGCTGATCGGATCAATGGGACCGGACCTGGTTCTTTGGATCATCGTGATCGGGTTCACCGCCGTCAGCGTCCTGGGTGCCGTTCATCCGGGGGGTGGTGCCCCGCCCGGTGCGGGATCCGATCGGGCGAGCCCGCGCGAAGCATTGCGCGTGTTCCTGATCCCGGCAATCGTCGTGTTCGCGCTGGCCACCGTATTCGGTCAAGCCAGTCATATCGTTTACTATGTCTACTCTGTTCTGGATTGGCGCGGGCAAGGCATCTCGGACACCGTGATCGGCTGGCTCTGGGCGACTGGCGTGATCGCCGAAACCGTCCTGATGCTGGGGCCTGGACGCCGCTGGGTTACACGGCTGGGTGCGCCTCATGCGCTTGCCTTGGGCGGTCTGGCGGGGCTGGTGCGCTGGGTCGCGCTGACAGCAGAGCCTGACCTCTGGCTGTTGTGGCCGTTGCAGGTTCTGCATGCGTTGAGCTTCGGTCTCGCCCATCTGGCAGCGATGGCATTCCTCGCGTCTGCTCTGCCCGGTCGCATGATCGCGTCAGTGCAGGGCGTGATGACCGGAGTGCTCGGCGGGGGGCTGAGCGCTTTGGTTGTGGTACTTGCGGGTGATGTCGTTGACGGGACAGCTATTGCTCCAGCCTACTGGATTGCGGCGGTTGCGGCGCTGGTGTCGATGGTGGCCGGGCTTGCTTTGAAGCAGATCTGGGGCGGTGGCGTTCTGGTCGCGGACCCGCCGGTTGCGAAAAGCTCCTGACGGGAGAGCATCGATCAAGCTGAGTGCTTTGGCGGCATCCCGGGAGTTCTTACGGTCCGCCGTCGCTCTTCCTCCAGCTTCCCAGTGCGTCCGCGAGTTCGGCCAGCACGCCGCCCCAGTGGTGAAGCTGCGTGTTCCGAAACAGCCGCACGCTTGCATACAGGGGTGTGTGGTCACCCTGCGCGCCCCACCGCCAGTCCGAACCAGCGGGGAGAATGGCCCAACACCGGGTTCCAACAGCACCTGCGATATGGACCGTGGAGTTATCGATCGAAATCACGAGGTCGAGCGCTGCGATCTGCGCTGTCAGCCGGTCGATGTCTTTCAGAGGATTGCTGTCACGATCCAGAAAGACCGGGCGGCCCAGCCTTTTCGACAGGGTCGAGATTTCAGCAAGATCGGCATCATATTGAAGGCAGTGAAAGGTCAGATCGCGCCGCTGAACCAGGACTTGCAGCAGATCCTCCGGAATCGATCGCAGGTGCCCGTTTTCCTTGGCCTTGCTTCTCCACGATAGGCCGACATTGATTTTCCAGCCTTGCGTCGCCCAGGCCTGCCGAAACGCAGCAACCAGGGATGGATCGGGCGACAGGTAAGCGGGCTGCGGTTGGGCGAGATCCGCCCAGCGCCATGCCGAGAACATCGATCCGTGGACGTCAAACTGACCGTCCACCAGATCAGAGGGAAGCTCCACGGTCTGTGCGACAGTGCTGATTTGAGGCCATTGGCGCGTCAGGAGGGGATGCATCCGGGGATCGGATTCGACGGTTATCTCGGCACCTACGTCAAGCAGCGGGCCCAACACACGGGCCTGCATGATCTGATCGCCGATGCCCTGTTCCGCCCAAAGGAGCAGTCGCTTTCCTTTAACTGACTCTCCCCGCCATTCGGGATGCGGAAACGCCCGGCGGAACTTGGCGAATTCGTCGAGCTTCCAACGTCCGGCATCGTAGAGCCCGAGACCTTTGATCCACTCTCCGCTTCCAAACAGGTCGAGCCCGGCTGATCGCTGGACCCTTGGATCCTGCGGTGCAGATTCCAAAGCGCGGTGGTGGAGTTCGGACGCCCGTGCCCGCAAGCCCAACCTGCCAAGACGGCGTGCGAGGTAAGAAAGCAATTGGCCGCGTTCGATGCCCTTGGCGGATTGCAATCGAACAAGCAGTGCCGCGACTTCAGCGTCGGTGGTGCCAAGATCCGTGCCTACGCTCATGCGGGCACTCGTTCCGCAGGGAGGCCAGGAATAAGGCTTGCCAGTAGGGCTTCCTCTTCTGCGAGCGCGATCTCCTCGGCCGATCCGCCTTTCAGCGCGATGCGCCCCATTTCGAGCATCAGGGGCGCCGAAAGGGGCGTGACGCGGTCCGCGCGTGTATGGTCGATCAGACCTGCGGAACGTTCCAACATCTCTTCGATCCGGCCGAAATCGACAAGGCCGCGCAGCGCCTCGGTCCGGGTGATCTGGAGGAGAAGATGATCGGGATCGAACCGGCGCAGCGTGTCGTAGAGGATGTCCGAGGAGAACATCGTCTGGCGTCCCGATTTGCGCTTGCCTGGCAGGTTCTGCTCGATCAGCCCGGCAATCACAGCCACCTGGCGGAAGGTCTTTTTCATGACTGCATTGCCTGCGAGCCAATCCTCGAACCCTTGCGTCAGTCCCTCGGCGGTTAGCAGATCCGACGGATCCGTCACCTCGCGCAGGCTCCAAAGCAGTGTTGCATAATCGGTCGACAGGAAACCCTGTGGCGCGAGGCCCGCATCCTCCATCCGTTGGCTTAGCAGAAGCCCCAGCGTCTGGTTGGCGTTCTTGCCCGCGAAGGCATAGACGGCCGTGTAGTTGCGTTCGTCGCGCGGGAAGGTTTCGACCAGAAGACGACCAGGCCGCGGCAGCTTGGCGTGCGCTTTCTGTAGATCCAGCCAGTCGCGCACGGGCGTAGGCAAAACGCGCCAGGCTTCTGGATCTGCGAGAATTCGGACGACCCGATCGGCGAGCAGCGTCGACATGGCCAGTTTGGTCCCGGAGAAGACAGCGATCTTTGGTTCTTTCCCGGGATTTGGCGAAACCTGCAGCGCCGCATCGCGTTCCTTTTCGAACCGCACGACCTGACCGCCGATCAAAAAGCTGTCGCCGGGGGTCAGGGTCGCGGCAAACGCCTCCTCGACCTCGCCCAGAACCGGCCCGCCGCGACCGCGGCCCATCCGGACTTTCATGTATTCTTCGGAGACGATGGTGCCTGCGTTCATCCGCAAGCGTCGCGCCGTGCGGGGGTCGCGCAACCCCCACTGCCCATTCGGGCGCTGGATCAGACGATGCCATTGCGGATAGGCGCGCAGGGCATACCCGCCGGTTGCACAGAACTCCAGACAGCGGTCGAAGTCCGATCGCGAGAGGGTCGCATAAGCCCCCGCAAGCTGAACTTCGGCAAACATCTGATCGGCGTCGAAATCGCCTGCGCACGCGATCAGCAAAAGATGCTGGCAGAGAACCTCGAGCCCACCGGGCGGCAAGGGTTCCGGGTCAAGAGTCTTTTCCCGGACCGCCGCCAGCGCTGCATGGCATTCCAGCACCTCGAAGCGATTGGCAGGTACCAGAAGCGCGCGCGATGGCGCGTCATAGGTGTGGTTCGCACGGCCGATCCGCTGAACCAGACGTTTGACGTTCTTGGGTGCACCGACCTGGATGACGAGATCCACGTCACCCCAATCGAGGCCGAGATCGAGTGATCCTGTTGCGACCACGGCGCGCAGTTGTCCGTCCGCCATCGCAGCTTCAACCCGTTGCCGGGCATCCCGTGCCAACGATCCATGGTGCAGCCCGATCGGCAGGTTCTGCGTGTTGGTCGCCCATAGGGCCTGGAAGAACAGCTCGGCCTGTGCCCGGGTATTGATGAAAACGATGGTCGTGCGGTTCTTTGCGATTTCGTCCATGATCGCCGAAGCAGCATAGCGCCCGCCCATTCCGGACCATGGGGGATCTCCGGCGGCGTCCATGATCCCAATCTCGGGATCCGGCCCCGGATCTGCATGGTGGATGTGGCATCGTCCCGGCGCGAGCCAGTTGGCCAGTTCCTGTGCGTTCTCGACGGTGGCCGAAAGTGCCGCCAGCCGGTGTTCCGGCGCGATCGTGCCGAGCCGGGACAGGCAGAGCGAGAGCTGGTCGCCGCGCTTGCCGCCGGCCAGGGCATGGACTTCATCGATGATGACGCGTTTCACCCTGCCAAAGATGCGCGGTGCTTCCGGTTGAGACAGCAAGAGCGTGAGGCTTTCGGGCGTCGTCAACAGAATGTCCGGCGGATCTACGCGCTGGCGGCTCTTGATCGAGGCCGAGGTATCGCCTGTACGATCCTCGATCCGCATCGTCAGGCCCATTTCGCTGACCGGCGTCATCAGGTTGCGTCTGATATCCGCCGCGAGGGCCTTGAGGGGAGAGACATACAGCGTGTGAAGACCGTTCCCTGCATCAATGGCAAGGTCGGTGAGGGACGGCAGGAAGCCCGCCAGGGTTTTGCCTGCACCGGTTGGCGCGATAAGCAAGGTGTGCCTGTCCCGGTGTTCGAACAGGGCGCGCTGATGCGCATGCAGGGTCCAGCCGCGCGTGGCGAACCAACCGGAAAAAGGGGCGGGCAATTCCATGGACCGAGCATAGGGTCTGACGCTGTTCGGTCCAGATGTAACCGGGGTTTGTCCTGCTGACACGGGTGTGCTGACTTAGTGTTCAGCTTTGCGGACCCGCTGGGATCACGCCCTTAATCCAGATCCTCGAAGGTCTTGAACTCTTCGTCCACCAGCGCTGCATACCGCCCCGTGTGAGTCTTCTCGCCGAAATGCGTGACCGCCGACTCTGTATCCAGCCAGATCTCGCCGTCGCAATGATGAGTCCAGCGCATGCAAAAGCTTTGGTCCTCGCCATACATAAGCCCGCCATCCGGTGACGAGAGGTGGCTGAAGAAGTCATAGTATTCCAGGCCCTTATGAAGTGGCACCTGTTCGAGCCGTGGTTTTCGTTTGACCACCCCGTTCTCGACCATCGATTCCGGAACTCGGCGCGACAGCAACATCATGCCAGTTCCGGTGGCCGGAACGGTGATGAAACCCCCGCGCCGCTTCGGCGTCCAAGGCTTGCCGCCGAAATCGGCCTTCTGGTGATTGTAGACCCAGGTCCGGCTGAGCAGCACGTCCATGGGTGACTTCTGATTCTCGGGCAGGTGTGCTTCTGCCTCGATGATCTGACGTAACCGAGCCCAACGCGGGTGCTTTTGCGGATAGGCTGTGGCGACGAAATCAACGTCGAAGTCGATCAGCCGCTGCACAGCCTGTGGTTCGAAGGCCATGTCGCTATCCAGACACAGCATATGGGTGAACCGCTTCTTGGTGAAGAAGCTGCAGATCAGCTGGTTCCGCGAGAAGACGATGTCCGAGAATTCGTAGGTTTCGAACCCGAAAGGGATCCCGCTGCGCTGCAGATATTGTGTCAGTCCGATAAGCGCCTTGGTCGTATGGGTCGAGATTTGACCAAGTGTCGGCATTGAGATCAGCAGGATCTTCTTGCCAGTGTCCTCCGGGCTTGTGGTCATTCAGCGGTCTCCGGAAAGTCCTGCATCGCTTTCGGCAGATAGCGGCCCGAATGCCCGCGCATACCAAAGTGCAGAACGCGGCTCACGATATCGACCCAGATCTCGCCGCCGCAGTCCTCGACCCACCGTTTGCAGAACGAAATGTCTTCGGACTCCACCAGGGTTCGGTCCGGCGTTTCGATCGGCGAGAAGAAGTCGTAGAGCGGGGCATCGCCGATCAGCGGCAAGCCGCTGTAACCCGCGCGCGGGATCGCTACGCCTTTTAGCACCATTGCCTCGAGTGCTTCGCGTCGGATCAGCATGATCCCGGTCCCCACCGCGGGGACTTTCAGGAAGTTACCCTGTCGTTCCGCGGTCCAGTCCGATCCGTCGAACCGCTTCAGATCCACGTTGAAGTCAAGGCAGAGATCCATCAGCGTGGATGTCGCGCGGCGCTCGTCACCTGTGCGCCCTGCCAAAGCCTCGCCTTCAGCGGCGCTGCGCAGTCTTTCCCAGGCCAGATGCCGCTTCGGACAGGCGATCGCGGTGACCGGCTGATCAAAGTCCAGAAGGCCAAGGATACTCTCGGGCAGGAAACCCATGTCGGAGTCGATGAACAGCAGGTGGCTGACAGATGAATCGGCGTGTACCATCGATGCGAAGATGTTCCGGCTGAGCGCGATATCAGAGAGGGCTGTCTGCCGATAGCTGTACTGGATCCCCTTTTTTTGCAGCGCTACAGTCAGGTTCATCAGATATCCGACCGTCCCGGAGACGACGTGTCCGGTCGTGGGTTGGGCGATCAGGATCGCTGCCATGTTTCAGGCCATGCCCATGCTGTTCAAACGGCCAGCCACGGTTGAGCGGTTTATCGGACGTCGCCGCCGCCTCATGATGTCAGCACTGTGATGCCTGAACATGTCAGATGCCTTAGCCTTGAACGGGCTTGAGTTCCAATCATACTCAAAGTCGCAGGATGGCGACGCCAACTTCGCTGGACAAACGGGTCAACATGCCTTACCTTTTTTCTTGATATCCGCTGACCGACAGGAGCCCCCGAATGGATCTGCGCGACGTTAAACTCTCTGACCGTTACGATTTGGACCGGACTCCGGTTTTGCTCTCGGGTACCCAGGCACTGGTTCGGGCGACCTTGATGCAACGCGCGCGTGACGAGAAGGCAGGGCACAACACGGCAGGCTATGTCTCGGGTTATCGCGGCTCGCCGCTGGGTGCGGTCGATGCCACCTTTCAGAGCGCACAGAAGTTTACTGATCCTCGTTGATCTCGTGAAGTTCCATCCCGGGATCAACGAGGATCTTGCGGCGACGGCGGTCTGGGGTTCGCAGCAGGCCCATCTGAAGGGTGAGAACCTCTACGACGGCGTCTTTGGCATGTGGTACGGCAAAGGCCCGGGCGTCGACCGCTGTGGCGATGTGTTCCGCCATGCCAACATTGCCGGGTCGGCACCCCTGGGTGGGGTCGTGGCATGTATGGGCGATGATCACACGGGCGAGTCCTCGACCACGCTGCACCAGTCCGAAATGGCGATGATGGACGCCATGATCCCGGTTCTGTCTCCCGCGGGTGTTCAGGAACTGCTGGATCATTGCATCACCGGCTGGGCGCTGAGCCGCTACTCCGGCTGCTGGGTCGGCGTTAAGTGCATGAAGGATACGGTCGAGGCGACGGCGGTGGTCGACGGCAATCCGCACCGCTTGCAGTTCGTGACGCCCGATGATCTGCAACTGCCGGATGAGGGCGTGAACATCCCGCTGTTCGAGGATCCGTATCAGGGTGAGGATCGGCTGATCGATCACAAGCGGTTTGCAGCCCAGGCCTTTGCACGGGCCAACAAGCTGGATCAGCGCACATTCGGCAAGACTGGTGCCAAGGTCGGGATCGTCTCGGCTGGCAAGAGCTGGCTGGACGTGGTGCATGCGCTCGACCTTCTGGGCATCGACGAGGCGACGGCCGAGCAGATCGGCCTGACGGTATACAAGGTTGGCATGGTCTGGCCGCTGGAGCCGGTGCGCCTGAAGGAGTGGGCCGAGGGGCTCGAGCAAATCATCGTCGTCGAGGAGAAGCGCGCGATCCTCGAGACGCAGCTCAAGGAGATCCTCTATGACGTCCCGAACCGGCCCAGTGTGGTGGGTTGGAAGGACGAGGACGGGGGTGTCCTGTTCTCGGCCAAGAAGGGGCTCGATCCGGTCACGATCGCGTTGGGCGTCGGCAAACAGTGCGAAAAGCAAGGCGCTGCAACGGAATCGATGCGCCACGCGATGGGTGCGCTGACCGAGGCGACCCGCAGCGACAACACGCCGGACTCCGCCACGCGGACCCCTTGGTTCTGTGCTGGTTGCCCGCACAATTCGTCGACCGTCGTGCCCGATGGCGCGCATGCCTATTCCGGGATCGGCTGTCACTACATGGCGCAGTGGATGGACCGCTCGACCCTGGGCTACACCCATATGGGCGGCGAAGGCGCGAACTGGATTGGTGAATACCAGTTCTCGAACCGCAAGCACGTGTTCCAGAACCTGGGCGACGGCACCTATAACCACTCGGGCATTCAGTCGATCCGCGCGGCGCTGGGCACAGGCGCCAACATGACCTTCA
>ERZ1740062.760-NODE-760-length-14987-cov-6.365792_pt1 | contig 14987 bp, 15 predicted proteins | sample MGYA00581741_ERZ1740062 | MGnify/ENA primary metagenome ERZ1740062 (study PRJEB43018, sample SAMN04849747) | marine metagenome | isolation source: floating plastic debris | place: Pacific Ocean | collected 2008-09-01 | study: EMG produced TPA metagenomics assembly...
CCCCCTTTGGAGTCATCGCATTTCCTCATAATCATACCTCTATTCACCAACACCGATTTCCTTTATATTTCGAGTGTTTTCTTATTGGTTCTAAATCTAAAAAACTACATTTTGAAGTATAGCTTTCCTCATTAGTAGTTACTTTTATCCCTACTAACTCACATTTATAAATTAGTTGGTTTATAAAAATTGAGTGAGGAACACTTACAAAATTTTGATTATTCTTACTACCGATATTAATGCCTTGCTTCCATCCATCATTTTTACCAATAACTAAATGATTAACACCACGTTCTAGTAATTTATTCACAATAAATCTACTAGCTGTATGGATGTAGTAATCCATCTTGTTGTTACGCTTTCGTGTTAATGCTTCCAATTTTTTGGAAGTATATTTGTTTTTCGGTAAAAATGACTGAAGTTTTGATTTAAGTTTGTTGTACCAATGATTACAAGACTTAATAGATTTACCACAAACAATAAAAGGAGTGAAGTTAGGATCGTTGCTAGAAACAGTTGCAAGATTGTTTAAACCTATGTCTATTGCGGCAAGAGTCCCATCTTGTTTTGGTTCTACTTCTGTAACTTCATAAACTATTTCAACAACGTAAAACCCATATTTAGGTATTATTCTAACTTCATCGATATTTTTAATACCAGTCTTAATTTTGAGATTTAAACCTGATGGATTAATATATCCTTTCTTCAACCAATTTTTAGATATTGCTTGATTATTATAAGTTAGTATGTTTCGCCCTTTTTCTTTATGTTTATATTTGGGTAGTTTAGGTTTACCAGTAAATTTACTAGAATCTCTAGAGTACGACTTAATTGCTTTGAAGTAAAATTTAAACGTGTTACTTACTTGTTTTATAACTAGTTGAGATATTTTTGCTGGTAGTTTCTTATAATCTTCAGTAGTTTTTAGTAAGTGATACAACTGGTTAAAACTAGGTATTGTTTCACCTTTAAAGTAAACTTGTCTACAAATGTAAACAGCACTATTAAAAAGATTTTTAGAAGCAAAACAAGCTTTATCAATTTCCTTAAATAGTTTATGGGATTTTTTAATTTGATGCTTCTGTACAATTTTCATCTGTTGTCATACATTTAATAATGCATTCTGTTTTTCTCTTTCTCCTACGTAATCCATATATTCTTGCACAAAAAGAAGTGATTATGCTTATAAAATCTTGCATGATATCTTCATCTTCAGTTTGGGATAAATTAACTACCTCAATGTTTTTTCCCTTATGACTATATATGACTACATTTTTAATATATAAACTAGATACTTCCCAATATATAGAGTTACAACCGTTTCATCCGATGAACTAAATATCATTTGTTCAGAAATAAACAACGGAGTATTCCGAACTCTAGAAAAAGCCTGTTTAAAGATTGCAAGCAGAACTGGACTTTCCTTTGTAACGGGGTCGAGAACAATTGAGTGAATTCTGAAGCGATCGCCAAAATAAGATTCCACAAAATTTTTAATACTATCCTTTCTAGCTAGTTTAACGCGATTGCCTATGGCAGGGCTTTGCCCATCGCTTCTAATCTCCTTTGTCTCTTTATCAAAAACAGTAATGAAAGCATTTAACATTGTTCTTAGTCCTTAATATGAATTAATTAGTTAATGGCTAAATAGGCTGTAAGGGCAATCTGAGGTATGCGATCGCTTATGGCAGGACTTTACTCATCGCCTATAGCGAATCTATTGACCATCACTTTTAGGATTGGGCTACACAGATAACTTTCTTTCACAGCTATATAATTAGATTAAGACATAATTTTCCTTTAACCCTGTGAGCGATCGCCCTACGGGTATAATGATTTTGAGTTAATATGTTTAGTTGAAACTTATGCAAGATAATCATTAATCTGTTTATTCCGTTCATTCATTTTGTAGCTTGTAAATTTAGGATTTTTAATCTAGCCGTGATCTGTGCAATAGAAAGCATCTAGATCAGGTAAAAGGCTTGTGAAACTTGGATCATAAGCCGTATATATCCTTGAGAGCTACATGTATATTTTGTTTGCTTTTGGCAATACTGGCTCTACTCATAGATCGGAAGGGTTTCTAATGTATCGCACAGTTAAGAAAGTGAAAAAGTCTAAAAAAGAAAAAAATTATTTAATTTCTTATGAGTGGGATTTAGATAAAATCTCAATCTCTGAATCAGACTTAATCAGTAAACACCCTGAAATTGAATTGATATTGCGATCGCTTACCTGGAATGAGAAATTCTTTCTACGTGTTGGAAGTCCTGGAAGCATTATCACAATAGAAAGTAATTGGACTCCGACCTAATAAAAACAAGACTTTTTCAATCGCTTGCTCGGTATTACTGAGCAGGTTTTTTAATGCTGTTACGTAATTTACTATATTTATTCACTGTTGTCAATAAATACCAGTGAAATTTTAGATTTTTTTCAATTAATATCTTAAAAACTTGTTTATAGAAGAGTTTTTTCAGTTTCAAAAATTTGTAGACCTATTTAAGTGATGTCTGAAAATATAATAGTACTGCATTACTTAAGTGTGTCCAATTTTTAAAATACACTTTCTAATTTACGTATATATTTATGTAAAAAATAATCGTTGTTTTTGGCGATCGCTTCAAAAAAATATAAAAATAATGGGAAATTACCATAATTTTTATTCGTTATTTCATTTTTTACAAGTAGTTCGATATTCTCGAATCAAGGTGTCCACTTTTTAAACTAAGTATAAAAAATGTATATTAATTTCAGTTATATGCCTGTCTAATTTTATTAAAATTGGACATGTCCAATTTTTAGGTGGCTACTGTCCGATTTGTAAGTTTTTGTTGGTAAAAAAAGAGTGTTATTGTGAATAAAATTGACGATATAGTTAATATTTTGTTTCAAAAATGATTCTTGTATTTCTTCTATGCCAATCCATACAAGAAAACTTAATTTCATTTATTAAAAATAAAGCGATCGCAAGAAATGCGATCACCATGATTCTAAATGCAAAAATAAAAGCATGTTGCCAGGTCAATAACAACTGGTGAAGCTTTAATTATTCTTGGCGATCACTTCACAATACTGATGAATATCAATTAATGACGAAGTAAAACAAATGTCTTTTACACGGATGCTTCTTACATTTGAAGTCGCGATCGCCTAATCACAAAACATCATCATCCAAATTTAACCCTATCCGGAGTGATTTTTCCTTTTCAAACTCTTGTAAATTGGCAAACCTTAACCTCATGTGCGATCAGCTTAGACTATTTTATTTGAAGTCCCAGACTTTTAGATGGTGAAAATCGTCTGTAAAAATTTTCATATCCTTAGCCGCCCAAACAGGTAAATGTCCCTCTGGAGCATTCAGTGTGAACTTCAACTTATTGTATGGTATCCAAGAAAACATATTGTATGGTAGAGAAGAAAACATATCTCCAATAAGTCCCACATTGCTCCAACCAATTTTTTCAGCAAATTTGTCCCTCTCCTGCTTCACCTCATTGAAAATCCTTTTCTGCACGCTAAACCCAAAACGACCCTTGCTGTACTCTACCCAAAGTCTATCGAGCGTATACACATCTCTTGCAGAAATTTTCTCGATAGCTTCTTTGTCCAGAACACTCTGGGAGTATTCACTTTTGGAAGAAACATGATTAGTTGGTGCCAGAAACTCTTGTAGGTGGTTTGTCGAAAAAAGTCTATCTGCCAAAGGTGGATGCTTCCGAACACTCTTGCCACTTCTATTAGCTAACTTAAGCAGAATATCCCTAGTTAGAGCGTCTGCTTTTTGCCATTCATACTGAGCTAAAGAATTTATCAATTTCCAGTAACTTGCATCAGAATCACGTTGATAAAAAAGATGCTCAATTTCCCAATTATTCCTAATTAGTCCTTCAACAATCTTTATATCTTCACTTCTAATTCCTAATTTTTGTAGAGGTTCTTTCAGCTTGCTATCTTGGTCTGCAAAGTAAAGTTTGCTTTCGATCTCTCTCTTAAATTCTTGTGCATAGTACTGAAGACTTTCAGTATAAAATAATTCTTTTGCAATCTTTTCTACAGTAAATAGGTCAGTTTTTAAAGGGAAAGATTGACCTAGAATATCCAAATTGTTCAAGTGGGCTGAAGTGAGACCAAAACCACCCCTTAACTGCTCCAGTTCAAGAGTATAATTTTCAGTAAAGTTTAGTCCAAATTGATAAAGCTTTCGTTTGTATTCTTGGCTATATTTTTGCAAGCTTAATTGATAAAAGGGCTTGATTAATGCTTGTTCTGCTTTTTTAATGTCAAGGTCTTTACAGAAACAAAACTTAAGTCCTAAACGAGACTTTATTTTATCTAGCTGGAGTAAATCTTCAGAATTTAAAGTAAGACCTCTTTGCTCAAGCTTGTGCTTGTATATTCGCCGATATTCTTGAAAACTGGTTTGATAAAATGGCTTGGCCAACTCTTCTTCGATTAACACAGCCTCCGACTCTAAAAAAGCAAATGCAGTTAATCCTAAATCGCATTTTATTTTTTCCAGTTTTTCAGCAGAATCATAACTAAGGGGAAAATTTTCTCGGCGCAACTCGTCTTCGTATGCTGCTTTATACTTTTTTAAATTTTGAGCAGTAAAAGGTTTAATGATTTCCTCGATAATACTTTCAACATTTTCTTCCTCAAGCTCTAAGCTTCTTAATCTTGACTTAAGAAGATTCATATTGTCTAAACTTAAAGGATACCCATTCTCCTCAAGGTAATATTGTAATTCTTCCCTATATATACTTAAGTTTTTCTCTAGTTTATATTTCTCTAAATCATGATTATAAGAATCGTTAAGCTCTTGCTGTCGAGTTTTGTAGTCCTCTTTAATAGATTCTATGTTTTCGCGAGAACTAGAATTGAGATTGTATAGAGAATTATTATCAATAATTTGATCAATATCCAATTCTAGAAAACCTGACCGCAAATAACGTTCCACTGAAGATATTAAATATTTTAGTTCATTTATATCTTCTTTTGTTTGTTCTATACCCTTCTCTGCTTCTTCTTTTGTTTTTGCAATCTGCCACCCCCCATAAGTAAAAAAGCCAGCAACAACAACATCTCCAATATTTTTTTTGGATAAATCGTCCTTAGAACTACCACTATTACGTTTGTTCTTGCGATGTGTGTCAACGAACTTCTGGGTTTTGTCTACTCTTTCTATACTCTTTTCAGACTCTTCAATCGTCCTTTCATAATGTTCGATTTCTCGATGCAAATCTCTATAATAGTTCTGCAATTGCTTGTATATATTATTTTGATTAGCCCGACTGCTATCCTTGAAAGTTCGTTCCAGTTTCGACACCTTTTTTTTGTATTCGCTAACTATTACTCCTATATGGTTATAGCGGGCGCTAGATGAATTGATAATACTTTGGCTAATATCTCCTATCGTAATATTCTCCCCAGCTTGGAGACCATTAACAGCAGATTGTCCAAAATCAGAAAAATTTTCTTTACGACTACTCATATTTTTAAATTAAAATTTAGTTACAATAAACAACAGATAATTGTGCTGAATTAATCACATATCAATTTTTTAGACATAATGATTTTATGCCTAAGTATGTAATTAGTTTTCTTTTAAAACTTAAGCTGAAGTGAATCTAATTTTGCTGTTTTACATTACCAATTTTGAGATTGCCACCAAGCTTTAAATTAGTAGCCGCTTCTTGGCTGACTGAGCTATTTGAGGTGGAAACTTGACTTATATCACCAATATCAGCATCACCTGCAATGTCAATGTTTTTCAGAAATATCTGACTTACTTGACTATCGGATTTTAGTTCATCAATCAACACCTTTAATTTCTCAGCAAATATTTTGTCTTGGGCAGTTTGCGTTTCTAATATTGTCTGAAATATTTGCTTATTAGCTTCTGTGGGACTCTCCTCAACCTGCACCAGGATTCCCTCTACTCCTCTAGCTCTAAATTTCTCGCGAATTATATTAATTAATTGACCAATTTTATCTATCAGATTTTCACCAAGCTTTTGACCACTCTTCTCCAGAGCTTTGAAAACTAAAGTCGAAGCCACTGCTGTTGTAGTTATTTCCATAAGTACCTACTAGATAAGTTTAAATTTGCATCATTTCACAAAAACTTTACCCAAGCTAATTCATCAAATTTGGGTCTGGATTCAATAGACTTAACTTTATTCAGTAACTTAGCCCGCAGTTGCTCCAGTCAGGTTTTGAATTGTTTACACAATAGATATCTTTAGAAAACATATAGAACGACGATTTATAGACTCTCTATAAGGGTTTAAGAAAACGCAGAATTTCTGGATATGCCTAATGAATAACCGCGTAGATTTCTAATTTCATAATCTTTTTGCATAATTTTACAAATAAATTTAATAGTGACTGATCTTAGATACATTTAGTTTATAAGATATTCCAGCTTAAAATACGTAATTTTACTGCTAAACTTTTATTAATTGTTAATTCTACGACAAAAGAGATATATGAAATTAAGAATATAAATTAGCTTGTGCTGTGAGATTACTTATTTTGAGAGTCGAAGGGGAATTAAAGCCTTAATCTAACCCCACTTCCCAAAATCCCCAAAAGTTACCAAAAATTAAACTTAGTTTAAAAGCATAATACTCAAAAATGGCTAAAGCCAATAGCATAGTTTTTGCTATTCATATCGTTTAGCACTGCCTTTCAACGGAACGACACAAAGTAATATACTCAGCGAGTACCTTCTCATCATCTACAGGTTCAATACGTAGTGCATGAGGCTCACCACCAACGGGTAAATAAAAAATAACTTTAACTGGAGTAGCAGTTGGGATAAACGTACTTCTCACATAGTCTGACATTTTAGGTGAACACTTAAAATGTACATTAGTATTAAGACTAAAGTAAGGATCGTTACCCATAAAGCCTCCATCAGTTTTTGTGATCACTCCAAGAGTGAAACAAACATTATTGAAATTGGAATTCTTATAGCTCATAATTAAATCTGTTGCCACTAAAAGAAAATGTTTTCATTGATACAAGAAATACTAATAAGAATAATGGATTCTATTTACACATAGAACACCCGCACTTGGTGACAGCATAACTTTTATCAGAGCAGTTTGTAGCTTTGTCACCTCCGTGCCTCTGGAACCCTTTCTAAGTAAAACAGAATTTGTAGTTAATTACATTCTTTTGTATGTCCTATCTTTAAGTCAGTTCATACTTAATACCAATTTTGAATATGCTTATTTCGGATATATAGGTATAAATTGTTGAAATTTTTCCTGAATGACAGTTGATATGGATAGATACGATAGCCAATTAAGAATACCTAAGTTCAATCAAGAACTTGTTTTTTAGACAACCAAAAAGGTTAGCAATGAAACTAACATTCCCGTACTGCAATGGTAGTATATCATACCCTTTTCAGTAGTTTTTCTGGAAAGTATTAATTATTCATTAATAGTGATGACAAATAAAAGTTTATCTTTTGTTCAGGATGACCCCCAAACTTATGAGATTAAGGTGGGGTTTTTTATTGTTCAAAATTTTTTGTCTACTACTAGACATAGGCGATAGTGCAAACTACCCACTGGAAGCGATCGCTGCATCTGAAATCTAATCTTAGGTTCTACTTAATATGTTTCACTTGCTTAGCGAATTAGTTCTTCTTGTATAAAAACCATACAACCTAAATATTTCACCGTAAACTGTTTCATTTTGCATACCACACGATACACCCTATTTATTCAGCAAAATAAGCACAAAGCTAATTTTCTATCTTAATTTAGAGACAGATACTGCATTGCACAAAAGCTTATCTTGAAGCGATCGCCTTAACTATTTTTTATTTATTGCTAATTATAATAAGATTATATTTCAACACCTAAGAGGTTTGTATAGAGCAATAGACAAAGACCATTTGTAGGCGATCGCTCTATTCCCAAATTTCCATTCCATTCAACCATCCAGATTTCGCCCTGTTCAGATCACTCCGGACAGGGTTTTCCTTTTCAACCCCATGTGCGATCGCACATGGGGTGATCGCGTTTTTAGGAATACAACAAAAATAGTAGTTGTTAGAGTATGGGAGGTAAGTACATTATCAAGTTGTCTTACCCTTGATGTATCAAGATGCGATCGCTATCAGGTGGTTACTTATGTGCCATCGTTAACAAATGCACCGTCCCGGTGATGCTCATAGATCCGCCTTCGCGATCGCCTACGGCAGAGCTTTGCCCATCGCTTTTTTATACAAAAGTATATTCTTCTTAGAAAAAATTAAGTATTTTTGATTATTTTTAGCTGAGTGCTGTAAAGATGAGTTTTAATAGCCCTAATATTGTGGAAATAGCATTTGTACTTAAGGGGAGTTATTTGAGTGTTGTGGAGTCTTATAGATGCCTCTAACAGCACATTTTATTTGGGGTTAGAATTCTATTTCTCGAATGTCTACGACTTTAGAGCCGTTTTTAACCAACTTAGCCCCATTTTTGGGGTCAGATGCCCAGTCTATTGCCAGCTGACGATACTTGTCTGAACTTGAATGTAAATATTTCCTCATATCCTCAACAGTTGAGTATTGAGTTGCCTTAAGTTGATGTCGGTTATTAAGTCTGGACGCAGTTTTAAGGCGATCGCTTTTGCGGCAAGTCTCAAACATCATTTGCAGTTCTGAAGCTGGATGTTTGCATAGCTCGTTAATGCGTTCGAGTCTTTCTTTTGAGTTTAAACCATTCCATGTTTTGGCGATCGCAAGTATTAAAGGAATTTTCTTACGGTTTTCAGCCATGTCCTCAAGACTCATATTATCAAGCTCTTCCTTCTGCTCGCGACTCAAGCGGTCTTCTGTTGAAGGAAGAGATAAATAATTCTCTGATGGTCTATCCTTTCCTGAATCATCCCATAATGTAATTATCTCTCTGGGCGCTTTAGGAAAATACATCGATTCTACAATGTAGTGAGTAAATATCTTTTTGAGCTTTTCATCTGTGTGACAGACTTCCTTAAAAAAATTAAACCACGCTTCTGCAATATCTTGATTTCTAAATACCGGGTAATCATCACCATAATTATCAGCAAGTAAATTCAAAGATTCTATAAATCCCTGTTTAGTAATCATCTTCTCACTCCCGTATCCATTGATTTAATTTTGCATTTCGCTGCGATCGCTTATACTCCCGTTTTGCCTCTCCCAATGTCATTCCACTCAAAGGACTGTCTTCTTGCTCTTTATATTTCTTCCAAAGTTGACTTACTTGCTGCTGTCTTCCTGGTACCATTTTTTGTGCCCAAGACGCAATCGCAATTTCCAATTCTGCACCTGTCTTGTTTTTAAAGTACCTAGTGTCCGAGTGAAATTTAATCAGGTAATTCAAGAAACCAGGTTCTAAGCAATGACTATCTACAACCCCATCAGTATTAACTAATTGACCTATCCAAGGATTGTAAGGTCTGCCAGTACTAAGGTCTTTACCAACTAAAGGCACAAATTGAGAATGATTCTCATCCGCCGAAATATTTGATCCAAGTGATAAGTCTTTGGTTGTACCAGAAATACTTTCATTTTGAACAACTAAGGACGGTTGAATTAAGCTAACGTCCTCACCAGTTTCTATAACCGGTTTAACCTCTTCCACAATTTCAGCAATTATAGCTTGAGGTTCACTTCCGCAATCTCCCCCTTGGGGGGTAAGGGGGGTATTATCTTCTTCTTGTTTAACTTCTTTATTTTCTTTATATATAGTTGCGCGGTCAATTGACCGCCGTGCGTCGGTTATTTGACCGCCGTGACGATGGTTATTTGACCGCCGTGACGATGGTTGATTGACCGCCGTGTTATCGACGGTTAATTGACCGTCGTGATGTTGCTTAGATGCTTTTTTGGTTCTTCTGGTTATCTTTTCTGTTTCTGGTATTTGCAAGCTTTTGATTACGTCCTTGCTGATTTTCTTTAAATCTTTTTGTACGTTTTCAACCATAAATCTATATTTGACATGTCTGACCGCCCCTCTACCCTTTTCCTCTTCAGTTTGAATGTAATTAAGCTCTACAAGCTTCTTTAATCTAAGTCTGATATGCTTGTCAGAAGCAATACCAAAAAGCATTTCTTGAAAATCTTTTATTTTTCTGGTTCCCACCCACGGGTTAACTTCACAATCTGGTTCGTTTGCGATCGCTGCATTTGCCCAGTATTCAAACAAAGCTAAAATTGCTGCGGATGCAGTATCTTTGTGCATTAAAAGCCAGTAATCATATCTGACCTGTATAAATGGCGATCTTGGTTCGTGTTGAATGCATGATTCTCTAGCCATTGCGATCGCCTCTCATTCTTGTATATTCCATTTCATTCGCTCCTATTTTTGTATTAAGGGGCTTAACCCTCTTGACAAGTTGGGAGCGATCGCATAAATTTGAGGAGAAACAATCATTGTAAAAGTTATTGCTCTCGCTTTTTAGCAGCTAAAAATCTGTTGATATGCGATCGCTCCTAATTTTAATTAGTGATTCGTTTACATAAATAACCTCCTTTGAAGAAACAGAAGCTTTCTTTTTAGGTGTTTGCATATTTCGCCTCAAAACCCTCGCTCGCCAAAGTTGCGGGTTTTTTGGTGTTTAGATACTTAGTGCAAGGGTATACTCAACTACCCTATTATGTCAACTGCTGTTTTAAGTATTTATAACTTTTGTAAATCAAAATACAATCTTTAAGTATTTAGTAGTACAGTTAACGTTTGATTGTAGGTTAGATTATCTCCTTTTACCTAATTTATACCTGTCGCTTAGCCCGTGTAATTCAGTATCTGTAAATTCCAGTACTGACTCAGGTAAATCATATAACTTGTTTTTTTGCGCTTGACTCATAAGGATTACAACTTAATTCAAACTCGATATAGATAATAGCGTACTAATCCGGATAAGTCAAGAAATTTATGTGAGAAAGTTAACCCTAAGAGTTTTGGCAAAATCTGACCCTTGGGGCGATCGCTCTTAGGGTTGTTTTTAATCAATATATTTTGAGTTTGTCAGAAGGGCAATGGCTGAGTATACATCCATTGGAAGCGATGGCATGGTAGTTTTAAGCATGGGCGATGGGCAAAGCCCTGCCATAGGCAATCGCAAACAATGCAAAATTATTCTAGTGGGTAAATCCAGCCAAAATGTTTGATAATCTCCTGTAAGACTTTTCACTCATAGCCTAACTCAATAAAGTAAAAATAAGAGAAAAATTCACCTGTTTGATTGCGATCGCCTACGGTAGGGCTTGCCTATTGTTATAAGAGCCTTACAATTTTTCTTCAGAGTAACGTTAGTAATGTTTAAGAGTGGGAAGATTGTTAGTGGTTATGATTTAACTGCTCAGTTGAAAACTAACAAGCATTTTAACGTAGGTTATGCTTCTTCAATGCAGCAAACTTGTTTAAATGTTGGTGAAGCTTTTAAGTCTTTTAAAAAGCTGTTATCCGGCTTCAATAAAATGTCTTGGACTACTAATTCTTCATAACCTTTAAACTGTGCGTCTGGTGGTAATTTTTCTTGGGGGTAAAATACAATCTCTTCTCGGTCTATCTTAATGGACTCTTTTTTACTTGTCTTGTTGAAATTCGGCATGAACACCATTCAGTTTTCTAAAGCTTTGGAAGGAGAAAAATTATCTACTTCTACTGAAAATATTACATTTACAACTCATTATTTAGGAGAATTAATTTTAACTTCAGGAAAATTAGTTGCTTGTGACCCTCTAGCTTTTTCTAATAGTGAAGCTTTTAAAAAATCTTTACCTACTGGTAGATATCCTGTTTTTTTGATTGTTGCCCCGAAATTTTGAGCGGATACGATTTAGGTTTTGTTCGATTTTATTTTTTTAGTTCTACCTTATGAGCGATCGCCCAAAGGGTTGATAGGCTATTTATTAAAAGTGGGTTACGATAAATTTGACGAGTTAGAGGACTCTTTTTATACAAAGGAGTCCTTTTTGTTTGACTTTTAATTTCTGTAACGCTATTTTAGAATTATGGTATGGGATAAGAAAATGAAAAAGGAAGACTTTTTAGAATTAACGCATGTGCAGCTTTCTGAGATTACGGGAAGACAGAGGCAGAGGTTTAGTGAATATAATGCGGGAAAGGCAATCGGGGAGAAGACGATAACCGACTACGCGAGAAAGTTTGGTGTAAGTCCTGGTACTTTGATGGATTGGATTATTGAGTGGAGGACTTTTGATATATATGACCCGAATGCGACTTATGGCAGGAAATTGAAGATAGCTAGCGATCGCGAGTTTGATGACGATCGTAGGTTTGGGCGAGATATTTCTGGTTTGATGCCTAAAGAAATATTTTTGGGATTGGATCTATCGGATCTTTGCGAAATGTTACAAATGCAACATAACCGTATGAGGGGATTTATTGGCGGTACTTCTATGGATGAAAAAACTATTAGAAGAAGCGCAGAGGTATTTAAGATTACTCCAGGTACCTTTTTAGATTGGTTTATACAGTGGAAAGAGTTGCAAAGGAAGGAAGCAAGGAAAGCTAGTTAAGGTTTATAAAGCTACACCAAATTTGATACACGGATGCAGATTAGTGTAACCTAGATAGTACGTTTCTGGGGTTGCTTATGTTGCGTTTGTGTTCGTTTCTTATTGCTGCATATACGTGGTTACCTTGGTGTGCTAAAGCATTTGCGATCGCGTTGGTTGAGAGCGATCGGGATGAGTACATATTTCCTAATGCAATTATTTTTAAGTGCAGAGACAAAAGGCTGTATTTTCTGTCAGGAACTACGGTAGAGAATAAAATAAAAAGCTATTACGATAAAGCAATTAAAAATAATCCGAGTGGTAAGTATTTAGTTGTTGTTTATTTGCTGGAGGGGAGATATTTTGATATTTACAAATTAATAAAAGAGAATAATAAAATATTAGAACTAATGAAAGATATAAACCAGTGCTTATTATTGAGATATGCCACAGTCTAAAGTTGATTATGCTTCTAAAACTAATGCTCCTGGGTTAGTTGTTCAAGGATTAACAGTAACTTCTGATAAGCATAGAGGGTATGATAATTTTTTCTTTAATGACACTGACTATATTATTCCCTTTGGCTCTTTATGCAGATATACAGGGAGAAGGAGTGAAAGCGGTGGTTTGATTGCTCCGGATAATCGCAATTGGGATAGATGGCTGTTTTCAAGGCAGTTTTGCGGGATCGCTATTATCGAAGCTCCTTACATTTATCATCAAATGTATCCCGACCAAACACAGGGTTATAGACCCAAGCAACGTATAACATTATTGCAGAAAGGTGATGTATGGTTGCGTCCTTGGACAAGGGTAAGAGTTGGGGATGTTGTCTCTTATAAGCGTAGACCTCTTTCATTTAGTTTTGTTGGTGAAGCTAATACTGTTGGCATGTTTAGTAACGTTAAGGAAAGAACATCGATTGCCCATGAAGAAATAACCTCAAATGCTCGATGGATAACATCTTGTGAGGCTGGAGAACTAGCGATCGCGCGGTTTGATTTTATAGAGCCGCTAGCTACTTACTTTCCTGGTGAAGGTGATGATTTTTAACCTGTTGAGTTATCGCTCAAGGGGTACTAATTTCCGTCATCATTGAAATTAGTATTTACATTGTTTGCTTTCCATAATTCAAGATATGTAAACCAGCCGCGACGGTCAAAGCGATGACGGGCTTTAATGACAATCCATTTGCCGTCTATTTTTTTGCGATCGGGGTTAACATCGCGGGTATTGTTAAAGTTAACAAGATTGATTGTTACTCCTGCCACTAATGCGGGGTGTCCCTCTACTTCTAAGTAGGCGCTAAAGCGATTGTTGTTTGCTTCGTGAAGTCTGCCGATTCCCCTAAATATTGCTTCACCCAAATTAGGATAGATTTCTTGAGTACTAGGTAATATTTCATTATTGGCAATTGCTTGAGTGTTTTCATCCCACACACGAGCATTATTTATATCAACTATGCGATTTCTTCTAATAACAGCATAATTAATTAGCACTTGACCAAATACACCTCTGGTTTTTTCCCTAAATTCCATATCGGGGAGGCAATCTGAAGGTGAGAAGGTTGCCACAGGAGGGCGATCGGCTATATCTAATCCCCAGCCTCTAAAAAATAGATTTCCAAACTTCAAATTAGGTACATAGCCATACATTCTACCTACTAATTTGAGCATATCTATTCTTGATGGTGCCCTAATTGAAAATATTCTATTACCCTCCCTGGGAAAACGCTCATTCATCTCATCCATCGCCGCTTGTACAGTCGTTCCTTGTGCCCGGTAAAACCCGGCGATCGCTGGAGGGATTCCCAATCTAGGGTATACAATATTTAATCCAAAATAAGCACCTTGAGAACCAACCACATTTACTAATTGCGCGCCAGTATAAAATATCTCTACGTTATCAGGCTTTTGGTTAGTGTAATCATAGGCTGTAGCGCTGAGATTGTAAGTTTCCCGACCTACTTTATAAATTACATCATCTACCTTGAAAGTACCTGAATTAATCTCATTTGTTCGATTAATCCACTTCCACTTTATTTCTATGAAATTCCCTTGAATTATTTTAGGCTGATAGCGTGGTTCCATCTCCATTTCAATGATGGAGGTAATCGCCTCAATATTATCCTCAAATATATATTTGATAATACTGATTGTTATTTGAGCCGTAATATTGCGCTCATTAAGGACTACGCTTGTAAATTCTGCGGTACGAATAGTCATAATTTTAAAATTTCAGCAGAGCAAGGCGATGGTACATAGTTGCCCGCTATAGGCGATCGCGTTTGCTGAAAAATAATATAAGTATTATTACGTAATAAAAGATGCTTGCAACATCTAATGGTACTAATCAAAAATCGTAAAATAATAATAGCATCTTCAAAGTTGAGAAAAATGATATTGAGTTTTAGGTAAGTAAGGAGTCATGTAAAAATAAGCTGGACAATTAATTAGAAGTCTGCGGTTTAATA
>ERZ1740062.761-NODE-761-length-14950-cov-8.837194_pt1 | contig 14950 bp, 13 predicted proteins | sample MGYA00581741_ERZ1740062 | MGnify/ENA primary metagenome ERZ1740062 (study PRJEB43018, sample SAMN04849747) | marine metagenome | isolation source: floating plastic debris | place: Pacific Ocean | collected 2008-09-01 | study: EMG produced TPA metagenomics assembly...
CACTGTGCTCGCCGGCAAGCGCTCTCACTTAATCACTTGTTTATCCCTGTAGCTCTCGTAGTGAGTTAAAATTGCATGTAAAACTCAGTTTTAAAATGTTTATTTGATCGTATTGTACTACTGTTAGTTGTCTGCTCTCTGAGCCGCACGTTCAAAGAGGGGACAACTATCAATTGATTGGTTGATTTTGGATCCTTTACCTGTTTCTGTGTGCAACATTTCTGTTGTGTTTTGTAGACTAGAGAAACTTATCCCAGCAAACCAGTAATCCTTTTGGGATGGAATTTTGGAGCCCTACTCTCAGTATATGTGAGTGAAGTATATTCACACCCAAACAGTTGTGTCTTCTTGAATCTACAGATACATATTTTTAATTTTCTACTGTCTGGCCCGGTTTAAGTTGTTGCTGTGAAGTGACTGCTCTACGGTTATCAGAAGAAAATTCGCATTGCTAAGAAATTGGGTTTAGCTGGTCATCAACGTTTCCTCCTTTTTCCCTAGAGTGGTGCAAGTCTATGGTTTGAACTCATTCTGCTCAGCTGAACACACCACTTCAGTACTTCTATATCACTCGTTTGTATAACACTGTTTATTGCATTGGTTGTCAAATCTCATGCATGTAACTTATATTTAATTTTTTTATCAGGTTGCATCAATGGAGAAAGTATCCGCTGTGATAGCCCTGGGATATCCTATGTTAGGCTTGAACGGGCTACGAGGGGTATGTTGTCAAATTGTTGTTAATGATATTTGATTCATAGATAATGGTGCACATAAACACCTGATATGTATGTGACCATATAATGTCTCTGATATCTTTGATGCCATATAGAATAATGATAATGTTTACGTATTGCTGAGCGAAGTATGCATGCCAAGTTATCAAGTCTTCCTTCAAAGTACGATGATGATGAAGGAAAAAACTCACAAGTCTTACAGATATGTATGTCACTATGCCTATACTTTTTTTCATCCTTATTCCTCTAGGACGCGGATGATGTCATAATGGACTGTTCTGCACCGATTCTGTTTGTGGTAGGGGAGCACGCTCAGACATGCCCTATTGATGACTTTGAGAATATGCGCGAGAAAATGAGAGCAGAGAACAGCCTGATTGTTATATCAGGAGCCAACGATAAACTCAACATAAACTTCAAAACTAAGAAGGAGAGAAGCATTACTCAGTCGATTGTTGACAGATGTATCATAGTGAGTGTTTGAAGCAATCAAGTGATAGTTTACCTTTTAGTTAGCGAGGTGAAGTCTGAGTATGGTACAAAGTAGAAAGATGATTCAATAGAGAAATTTCTTAGAAAATCAAATGAGGAAATTCTTGCAATGGGAGAAGCTCTTAAAAATCCCGCATAAATAAAATCTAATAAATATATTTGTAATTACCTCCCATTTCCGTCACAATGTAAATGATGAGTTCCCGGTTAATGAGAAACAGTGCTTCAGCATTTGTTCCCTGATGCTTATGCTGTTGATGTGTTACACCACGAAGACTTTATTCCACCTCTTCTAAGTATTGATCTATATCATCTGACAGGATGAGGTAGCCATGTATCTGGGCCGTGTACTCACAACTCCCGCCACGCAACTCGTGCCGCACAGTAACAATCAGCCAACAAGTATCATGACTGCTGATTCTATGAAGAAGAAGAAAGTCATACCGAGTATCACCAGCAGAAAAGTAATTACCACCATCAAGGTGAGCAGAAATATTAGAAAACACTATGACTGTAAGATAGCACTTAAACCCATTGAGGTAGCAAAACAGAGGCTTTTTCATGCAGAGATTATTTCTTTTGGTTTTATTATATATGATTTCTGTAAATGACATGGTTGAGCACAAACTCCGAGGAGGAGAGTACATCCATTATATTCTGCACATCACCTGTCATATATCGCAAAAATAAAGCATCTCTCAGGGGTAAATCATGGTTTAAATCACGGTATAATGATTTGGTGATGCTACACACATAATACCCCATGCAGTGAGTTTGTTGATGACGTCAAGGTCTCATAACCAGGGGCGATTATGACTACAGTCGAGTGAAGGGAATTCGGCAGTTGTCCCCTCTTGAAGTAGGAAAAGTTCAAATCCATCGATACGGTAAAACAAAAGGTTGTTTTATGGGTTTTTAGGCATGCTGAGACCAAATCTGGCCTCTATTTTGTGCTAACTCTGATCCTTCATAGGTTTTTGGCCACTGTTATGTCCAATCATGAGACGGTTTTGTAGGTTTTCCGTAAAACGACTAGTTTTCGGGAAAAACTAGGCAGTTAGATTTTACGGAATATGCGACCCTGCTCACAACATCATTCTTGACAATCGTTAAATTTAGGACTACTCATAGCCATAGTCATTTGTGCTAACAAACAAAAAAGACTGTAAATGTGTGATAGATAAAATTGAAACTTCACCCTCAAACATGATTCTATCCACCCTAATTTGGACCAGCTCTTAGTTCTCAAATAATTCGGGAAAGGCGATGCATGGTTCACCGTGACAATATTCATGTTGATCTGGTAATACTGTGTTATTTTATGTGAATGTATGTTTGTGTAAATTAATATTATTTTACTATTTCGGGTTGTTGCGAGATTCTTAGCTAGTGAATTGAAAAAAATTGCAACCCTGCTGTAAGATTTGTAGCTGTCTAAATGTGACTGGTCAGGCTTGATATGTCCAAATATTTTTGTAGGGCATTGACAATACTAATATCAAAGTCCTGCCAAAGAAACGTAAGAGTCCCTTGAAAGGTGAGTTTCTGTGCCTGCAATTGTCACTTCATTTTATGATAATCAAATGAAGGGCGGAAACTTGCAAGACTTTTTTGTTTGTTGTGATGTAGTAATTGGAACCATGACCATCATGTTGTTACATGACATTCAAGTCACGCACTTAATTTTTTACCCCCTGATTACAAAACATGAGGCTTTAAGGACACATTTTGTATCGTATTTAAAAGCTTGGAAAACATTGAAGTCAATTGTGCCATTGACTCTCATTAATATGTGTTGTATAAACCTGTAGATGTCAGACAGAGGAAGGCTATGAGGATATCTAAGAATCAGCATATTATCCCTATACCCTCGGTACATGAGCAGATGGGAGCTATGGCAGGCGGTCAGCAGTTAGGTACTGTCATCGGTCAGGTGACAGGTATCCTTCCTCACCAGCAAGTGCCCTCTACAAGCTTCAGAAACCTACAGCCAGCTTCAGCATCCAGCAGCTCGCAGGGCTCCCTCACTTCACTCAAACCTATAAGGTGAACAATTAAAACAATTATACATACCAGTACCAGTAAAGAGTTTGGCATATAAGTTTCGTTACCGGTATCCCAACAAAGGATAGCTCCACATTATAGGACGCTTTGTATAGGCAGCAAGAGAAAGCAAATTTGATCCAACAGGAGGAGGAAGCGGAAGGTGGACATTTGCACATGCTCCAACTTTTGCTATGTGATTAGTTTTTGATAGTCAATAAAATTATTTTAATTTTTTAGTTTAGAATTATTCATGTAAATTAGAAGCACAATAAGTGGTGATGAGTGTTGTTAAGCAGTACTGCACCATGAGAGAGTTTGAGCCAATGTTTTAGACATTGTCTGGCCTCAAATAGTGCACTTGATGTGTCAGGGACGCCTGCACAAAAATTGAGATGGTCCATAACAGCTTTTTATTTCAGGCCTACATCATGATAAAAATAAATATTTTTTTTATTCTAGTAGCTTGTCAATCCCACAGCTTAGCGGTGCTTCTTCTGAAACAAGCTTGAGAGAAAATTCTGCTCCCATCAAACAAGAAGCTAATATCTATACAGTGTCAGCATCAAAGAAGGAATCCACAAGTATTGGAGGTCTGCCTGCCTACATTCAACTCAGCGGACATACAGGTTATATGTTCAGAGTGAAAGCAACCCCTGAAACGGTTATATCATGAGGGGTTTGTAGAATAAATATGGTTGCACTGCTTAAAGGAGAGTTATCCTCTTGCCGAGTTCAAGCAGTTAACTATTGTTATTCATCATGATGAATGTTGATTTATTTATTAGCCTATACCAAAAGTTGCGACTCACAGCATCCAAGGTACAGTCTCTAAGTTATGCAAGACTACATTAGACCAGAAAAGCTAAATTCGGATTAATCTTACATCAAAGGAATCCTTGTTTGGGTCTGATTCTTGCCATCGTCACAAAGGTCATACCCTGGCTTCTTCCAACACACAAACAACACAAAGAACAACACCACCCAAATCTAATAATTGTATTGTCATGTATATTCAAACAGGCGCGCACGCACACACAAATACATCAATATAGCAAAGAATCAGTTATATCACCCAAACCGTTCATGCCATCATACACTCAACCCACGACAGTACCTAATTTGTTAAATTATCTTAGCTTTTCTTCTAGCCCCTATTCGAACAATGAATGTTCCATTGTTCCATCACTGGCTGTCTGTTCAGGTAGTTTTCTCCCCTGGTCTGATCAAGTCATGGTGTTGAGGAGTTGTCGTCCTTTTTGGAGTGGTAGGATAACCACAGCAAATATCTTCATCAGCCATTTTTCAATCCCTGATTACACATGACCATCTACTTGTGTTTGTGTCAAGACATTAATTTGTGTAAGTTTTTATTATTTCATTTTCACAGGCCAAGGCTATGCCATAACTATGGATAAAGCGCGAGAACTGCTCAACATGGGAGTCATCAAGGGAATTGAGAGATCTAAGGCTGGAGAGATTATCGGTAACTATGAGACAACAAGACAGCTTTTGTCTCTACCTCCCGGTACACCTATAAGCTTTAATAATGCTGCTTACATCAGTTCCTCTACTTCCACACACTCTATAGGCAGCAGTCGTAGAGGCAGCGGAAGCAATCAGTCATCAGACACAAACATACATTCTACTGGTATCACAATGTCAACAGTGGCTGCCACAGGAACACCCACTACAATTACTCTGCAATCATCAGGTGGGGCCCAGCAAATCAGACAGCTGCTCTCCATAGATGGCAGATTGGTTTATCCTTCAGCTGCAACAACAGTGAGACCTCGTTCTGTGTCTACCAATAGTTCCCCCACAGAGAAAGGTTCGAGTCCTGTGGGCCCTAGTCCTGTACCTACTGCCACAGTTCCGCTTAACCCATCACCCGGAAAATCACTCATCAAGAAAACCTCGACAAGCACATTGAGTGCTACTGGAGCCAGTCAACAGATTGTCTCAGCAGTCTCTCGACAGCTATTGCAATCTCCATCGCTGGAAAATCCTACAAACAAAGCTATTTCGATAGTGCTCAACTCTAACACATCCAAGGCAACAGAAACAGCTATCATCAACTCGCTAACCAGCCAGGGATTAGGAGTGAAGACATCAATTCAGGAGATATCATCCAGCTCAGTACCCACAGCTTATGATAATCTTGTCACTCCCCGAGTCATAGAAAACTCTGCTGCTCTCGCTAGCAAGATCACACCGCATGGGACATTGTCAAAACCAGTCATTATAAGAAGTTCTGGTGCTAATAAAGAGGCTGATGGCACATACATCATGAGATCCAGCACTAGCGGTTCAATGCAGTGGCCTTCACACTCCATTGTTGCTGTGAATACCACATCACCCCAAACTACTAGCACCCATACCCCCACTGTGTCCGACCAGCTATTTGCCAAAGATATATCAACAAAGCCTAGAACAGAGTTGTGTCTGAAGGATATTATAGATACTAGCACTCGTCAAGTAGTAGCACTGAGCACACAAGAGGGAGAGACGCCAACTAGACGACAGAGCGGTGAAATATTGCAAAGTTCTCCCGATGAGCTGAGCAGTACTGTTATGGACAGTGAGAATCAGACTGCACACAGTAGCAAAGATAAGACAACTCCACCACCGGATGTCCTCTCCATTGGCTCATCTACTCTGTCTGCAGATTTCAGTGCCGAGGAAGCTGAGCCAATACTGATTGGCGTCAAGCTGCCAGCAGGTGATACTAAAAATGAAAAACCCGAGGGGACAACCCCAACACCTGCTCACAGCAGCATTCAACCAGAAACTGATTTTATTGAATAAAAATAGATAATTGACACCTCAGCTCCAGATATATGTTGAAACATTGGGTCAATATTGTATAAAAATGTTTATCATTGGTTATATTGTGTGATTTTAGCTTCCCCAGCATTCTGTGAAATATTTTACATAGTTTAAAAGTTTACATACTTTGAGTAATCACTTTACTGTTGCAAAAATATACCCCAAATATACTTCACATACATGTGAATCAATACAACCCCAATAATCACCTACAAATGGTGTACTGTAAACCCATGAAAAAATGCGCTGCTTTTAAATGCAATTAATTTCATACCATGTGTATAATTGCCCATTTGAGCAGTGTGTCAAACTTCACAAATTTGTTCAAACCCTATGATTCCATCCAAGGAGTTGGATCCATCATCCATCCATCATTCCGTGACATGTTATAGTTCATCGATGGCCATTGATTATAGAACCATCGATGGCCAACGATGACTATATACAAGGAAGGAATATGGATGTATCTCCTTAAAACGTTTTTTATCAATTAACATAGTCAAACTAGACTGATGCTTAGCCCCAACCTTTGTTGGGGCTAAGCATTAGTCTATAGTCACACAGCATAACATTGGGTTGGCCCAATAGCAATGAGCTAAATATTATTTGACCACTTCATTTCATAGGAGTTATCTTCCCAGTTTCAGGGTACAAATTCCCAAGATATGGAAAGAAGGTCTTTAATGGATTAAAAGCCTGTTGTGTAAGATTGAAACACATATTGTACATCATTTTCACTCTTGCCAGTTTAGCTAGGTCTGGACAATAACACACAGGCCCTTAGGCCTTAAAAAGCTCCGTATCTCCTTCATCGTCATTTTGGGTTTCTGTAATGGGATTCCAGATGGGTCATTTCCTGTATGCGCTACATTGATGCGCAGACAATATTTGTCAAATCTGTTAGGAAAACCAAACCCAGATTACAAAGGTAAGTTTTGGTCAAAATCTTGGTGTCATAGAAAGTAACATGTTCACTAGTATAATCATTCTGTGTACTTTAGCCTCATTCAACCATAATCAGTTGGATTCTAGAGTGTATACTGCTAAATGGGGGAGATATTAATGGAGTGAATGATTGAGCTTGTTGTGTTGATCATCATCATCATTATTTTCAGTTATGATGATTGATTGATTGTTGTTCTTACTCTCGTGGTTGTGAATGTTTGTATTCCACAATCACTACTACTTGCTACTTTAATCAACAGGGGCAAACCGGTAAACATATGATCCTATGCTGGCTGCCCATCCATTCTCCATGTGATTAATTCTTCATTTCATATAATGCAACTACACACTGACTTGCTCCCACTGCTTGCTGTGTCTGTCTTCTTGGATTGATTGATTGATGACATAAATACATACTAACTTACATACTATACATACATACCAAACACATAAGCTTATATATTATATATACAAAAGTTGAGCTACATATTTGAGATGTTTGCATTCCATAACCATCAACTGCCATCTCCATTGGCCATGATAAATGAACAGAGAGGTCTTACATCCATCCATTCTCACTGAAATAATATTATGCATGACAGTGTCTTGCCAGTGTGAGTAAGTTTGCGTAGTAGTTTGAGTGAGGCTTGGGTAGCAATTGGTTATGATGCTTAATAAGTTCCTCATCCACATTTGTTATCACGATTTTGATTCATTGCCATAACATTAAACTTATGCTTGTCATGTTTATTGTTGCTTGGTCAAGTGAAAGTTCTGCTGTACACTTACATACACTTACATACCCGCGGTTTCTTGGCTGACCTATGTGTGCATGTGGAACGTTTTGCTACATTATTAGTTACCATCTTCAAGTCATAATTGAGTGGGAAGTGAAGTGGTATTGATATCACTGCTGTCATTTTGATGGATGGATGGTGAGGTCTGACCAAATGAAATGTAATTCGAACCCATCATGTAGCCAACTGGGAGGTTCGACAACCATTGCAACTATAGTCAGATTACTAATATCCAGAGTTAAGCTTTGACTCAAAATAATGACTTCAATTTCAGCTCATCCTTTCTCCTTAGTTCTGGTTGAAGAGTTCATGATTTGGTGTCCGCTACCCCATTGCCATTTTGTGGCTTGTTTCCTTAGTAGGCTTATCCTGTAGCCTACACTGGTCTACTTGATTCTTCTATGATGTTTAAAATTCTCTTTTTACACGCTTTATGCCTGAACATAATTATGCTATGATTCTAAATCCACTTGAGTTTGCGCAGCCACTACCAAACTTGAACAGGGACGGAGGTTGTTAGGGGATCTCACTCACAACACCGGATCTGTAGCCTGGCACATAGACTAGCCAGAACTAAGTAGTCACAGTATACTCTAAACAATCTTTAGCTTAAAGCATTAAATAAGCCAAGTAGGCCTAGGCTAGTTAGTGGTGTTTGATCTTTGTACATTTGGTTTTAGTTTCATCTGTTAACATATTTATCTTTTTTTCAGTTTTAGATTCACGTTCTACCAGAACCTCACTCTCCGGTGTTAGAAAAATGCCTTACGACGAACCTATTGAGGTAAGATTGACCAACTCCTTGTGTAGGCCTATAGAGTGCAGGGAATGTTCAAGGATGCATTTATTGTCAGATGGTAGGGATTGGGACATTGGATTTGGTTAACCCCAATTCTCCAAACGGTTTGCGGTGGAAAAAGATAAGAAATTGAAAAATTGTTGTGAAGTAGATGATTGCTTACTTGTGTCAAGAGGTGTTTGTTTGTGTACATACATGGATGCAATGAGTTACTCCTTCAAAATCAATTAATTATCAGTTGTTTCATGTTAATTTAAATTTTCTTCAGTCACACCAGTATAACTCTGGAATTTCATTACCCAAGTCAGCTCAGTGTAGTGGCTTTTAACTTATCACTTACCAGTCGTTTATCTCACTACTACTGTTAGTTTTTACCTCTACTTTTAGTGCCCTCTGTGCATGGAGCCATTGGATATAGATGATCTGAACTTCTATCCCTGTACATGTGGTTACCAAATCTGCAGATTTTGTTGGCATCGAATCAGGACAGATGAGAATTCACTCTGCCCTGCGTGTCGAAAGGTGAGTACTACTCTAGAATGCTATTAGTGCTACAACTCTCAAGTTGTCGCTTTGGCGGTGGAAATATACAAATTGATACTTGTTTGACTAGTGGTACAGGGTAATTTTCCACACATAGAAGGTATGGTTCTTCATGTGACTTTGTTTTGGCTGTGGATGTGATTGTGTAATTGGGCAACTATTTTTTCAATGCTTCAATGCAATAATGACTGCTGAGCAAATGTTGCCCTTGGAACAGACTTCAAACAGGTATTACTAGAAACATCAGCACTGTGCAATACTCTACTCAGCGTCCATGCTCATGAATTGCATCCATTTTGCTCAGAGGGGTTATGAGTACACAACCCAGGTACCGTACAGGAAGATAAGTTCTGTTGGAATTTATATTTCGCTTATGGCCAATTTGCTCAATTTATATTATTTAAAATTCCTCAATGGTTGCGTATACGAGCAGATTAAAAAAAAATCCTAATTTGCTAATATATGTGTATCTAAATCTGTGAAAATGCCTGTCCTGTGCCAGATCGCTAAATTAAATTATGTAGGGTGTCACTTTGGCCAGCATTCGTTATCTTGATCATAGTAGACTAAACGATGGGTAAGGTCCAAATCTAGCCAACTTTTTTTGATGAGTAGTGTAAATCTTTTTTTAGCAATATCAAGAAGATCCAGCAGAGTTTAAACCACTGACAGAGGAAGAGTAAGTACAATAGATTGTGACCATGATGTCATTTTTCTGAAATTTATATCTGAGCAATATTTCAATATGGAACTTCGATGTTGTCTGTGCTTGTCAATGATATTCTATATTCATTTGAATAGGCAAATGCCCGAAGCACATTATTTATGGTAAAATAGTCGTACCAAAAATGATCCCCACTTGAAATGAAGAACTGTTTGGGATGAGTAGGGCTGTAATATGCTACCTCAGTATTCACGTGTGTAATGTATGTCTGATTGTCTTTACAGACTTACTAAGATCAAGAAAGAAAGAAGACAGAAAGATGCGGCCAGAAAACAGAAAGCGGCTGAGAATAGGAGGCATTTAGCTAACATCAGGTACCATTAGTTACTCCTTACATTATTAGTGTGTTACCCGATTACTCACCAGACTGTTGATAGGATATGAAATGGTCAACCATGAACAGTGGTTTTTATATATACACACCAATGAAGGAGTATATCTTTTTTGTAATGTTTCTTCATGATAAGAATGTGATTTATTGTAGGGTTGTGCAGAAAAATCTGGTATTCGTGGTTGGCTTGTCAAACCGGCTCGCTGACACGGAAGTGCTGAAAAGGCAGGAGTATTTTGGCAAATATGGGAAAATCTTAAAAGTGGTAATCAACTCCAGTACATCATACGCTGGAGCACAGGTGAGCCTTCTACTAGAGATGACCAACGAACAAAGGCAAAAACTCATAATTGTTGGGTGGTGAAATGTATCCAAATTCCAAATTAATTAGCCAATCTTTGCTGGAAGCCTTTTCATGCATTGTAGCCAATGTCAGACTAATTGATGACTTTTAGGAGCTGCTCTGCTGAATTCCAAATGATATTTTCCGTGGTTCATCGTAGCAAGGTATCATTGATAGTAATTTACATTTGGCATGTCTTGATCATAGCCATGGTCAAAGCTATGAAAGTCTTTTGTTAATTATCGTTTGTCAAAACCTATGGCTATACACTTTTTCTGTTTTCCAAATAGGGTCCTAGCGCAAGTGCATACATTACCTATACCCGACCTGAAGATTGCTTGCGGGCGATACATGCTGTTAACAATCTTTATGTCGACGGACGGACATTGAAAGCTTCTTTGGGTACAACTAAATACTGTAGCCATTTCCTCAAGGGCACTCAATGTACGAAAACGGTAAGTTAAGTGTTAGATGTATAAATGTTGCTTGCAGTTGAGGGTGGCCATTTATGTAATTACATTAGTCACTGGTTGCGTTAAATTAAAATAATACTTGTGATTTTGGTTCAAACAAACCATAGGGCTGAATAATGCCAGTAATGAATGATCGATTTGGGGTCTGTGAGAAAAACCATAATCTTGTCTCATACATTTTTATGACTGTAGCCATTGTAAGTGGTATATTTGCTTGTTACATTGCAGGATTGTATGTATTTGCATGACTATGGCGATGGGGAAGCAAGTTTTACGAAAGAAGAAATGCAGAGTGGCAAACATCAGGACTACGAGCAGAAACTGGCAGACACATATCTCACTCCCCAAACTCCCAATCCTAATCTAGCCACTCAACTTTCGACTAGCTCATCTCGGTCTGCCACTGGAGATGCAGGGACTAATATCACTAACGGGCCAACTAGTAGTACCAACAGTAAAAGCAGCGCATCTAATCAGAGGTCAGCAGTGTTTAAGTTTTCCTCATCCACCTTTGTAAACATAAATTACTACCATGGGTGCAATCTATTTCCTCCTGTATTATTCACAGTGGAAATTCCAGAAATCAAATCATTATCACATGACATGAGTGAATATTGATGAGTATTATTAGCCTGTCCATTCATAACAATCACTATCGGTGTAATGTGTTTTGTCACAGTAATTTTATTCTAAGTTTCGTTTTGTCACAGGAAAAAGACAGACTCTGGTTCGAGTGGTGGGTCTGGTAAATCAAAGGAGCCGTGGCCGATGCTGAATAGTAATAATTCTACTTCCAATACCAGTTCTAGTTCAGGAAACGGTAACGGCGGCAGTAAAAAACAAGCTAATTCATCCGGTGTATCAACAACAACGTGTGTTGTGACATGTGCAACGACAACGACCGTATCTACAGTATGCACATCGGCCACAGAGCGGGAAGCTGTGATAACAAATAGTGGTGACATACCGGCGAACTCCGGACAAAAAGCATGTGACAGTCTAACAGATAACACAACCAAACACAAGTACGTGATCACAGTTTTCACACGTTTGACGGCTTGCGTATTACATCCTAATTTTATACATCTATGCAGGTTAGCAAATGAATTAAATGGCTTACTCAGGTGCTAATGTGTCAGTGCGTTGGCGGGTGATTTGCCTTTAATTTGTGTTCAGGCCGGGCAACCATCACCCTTTCTAGTAACACGTTAACCTGCTGTGGTCATTGGAATTATGCTCTCCTCATGTATCAATAACAGGATATGAATGTCGATCACTTCAAGCCCATTAAAATTCATCTTCAATTTATATTTCAGTGGACTTAGTCACAGTTCTCCGTCGTCCACCTGCTCGTCGATTTCCAATCCTAGAACGCCTACACCAGAGGCATCATCTGTCTCTCCAAACTTCACACAGACCAGCACCGTTCTCAGCGGCGGTGGTACTGAAGATACACAGACAGACACTCAAACACAGCAGCAGCCACAAACAGTCCTGCCATCAATAACAGCACCTTCAGAACCCAATACTACAAGCAGTATAACTTTACAAGCAGTCAGGAAATTACCGTTCTCTGAACCTGAACTAGAGACAGCCACAGAAAGTCCTGCTGTGCGGTTGCCGGGAGAAGCAGTCGACCTCACAGCCCTCAATAATTCCTTATTTGCCAGCAACAGTCTACAATCACAACACCGCCTACCAGGTACAGTCCTGTTATTATCTGGTAACGCCTCTACCATTTCAAGGCCATGACATCTCAATTACTTACTGTATAGTATAATCCTATTTTTCGTGTGTTATAGTTAACTCAGCAAAGACCGTAATCACTGTTTCAGGCTATTATATAACCACACTTTTCCTTTTGAAGTGATTACTCCATCAAATTTAAGTTTCTAATGAAATGTGTTCAGTTTTGTGGTCATTGTACACCAGTTAATTTTGCAGGTGCACCAGGACTTCGAATGTCTCATCCAGATGACACTACTCTACCGTCTGAGATGCCTCCACCTGGTCTCACTGCAGATTGGCCTGACGTTGCACTCAGTGACAACCCATCCTTGAATCTAGCATCTGATGATGATTTAGGTTTTGATCCCTTCCTGGAATCTAACAAAGGTCTAGCAGACATGCTGGAGAACGAGGGCAGCAATAGTCTAGGACATCAGCCACACAGGATGGCATCTCCCCTAGCAGGGTTTGGTATGCCACCCCTACACAGACCACCGCCTGGTGTCGGACTACCTCAGCTACCTCTGCCTGGAGCTCCACTGTTTGCTGGTGCCGGTATGATACCAGGATCTGTTGTACCTATGTCGTCATCTGTATCAATAGCACCATCTGTGTCCTCTAGTGCATCGTCAGCGCTGCCACCACCCCCACCAGGCCTTACAGCACCGGGTATACCAGCTCCTGGTCTCCCCGGCTTCCCTCAGTCCTTCCCTCTGAACAGCAGTGTGCCAAACAGAACCAACCCTGCAGGTAATCAATGTTAAACAATTGATTATACTCACAAAATTCAATGAGGCAATTCCAGTCCAAGTATGACATACCCCCTAAAAATTGATGTCTTTTGTTCGATCTCTAGTAGTGATTGTGGTTATAACTTTAAGTAATGATATAAAAAGTGATGTACTTGGGTTAAGTGCTATTGTTGTGATAATGTTGTTATCGATGTTGTAATAGTTGCCATGGTGACTGAGGTCAAATGTTCAGCTCATCTGCGCTGCATATGATCCATTTGCCCGTATTTTGCATAGTTAGCCCAGAGAGTAAAAGGGCAATAAGCAACCCCAAATGCAGTCTAACGAGTCACTCTATAGATTATCTATCAATATTTAAAATACTGTTGATTATGATTTTGTGGCTCTTGACAGCTATATGAATGTGCTATGTATCCATGTTGCATCGCACCCCTACACCAACTTCCTGTATGTTTTTTATTACAGAATTGCCTGGTTTTACTCGAGGTAGTCGTATGTTGGGATTGATGAACTTGGGTGGTGTTCCGTCCGGTTCGTCTAGCCAGGCTCCACCTCCTCATATGATGCCACAGTCTCCTATTAACACTATACCCAGGAGTCCGTACAACGACAGCAGATTGAACTCTATACAACCTCCCTCGCAACCTCCCGCCTCATTTGGTTCTGCTGGCTTCTCTAATGGTAACTACTATTCATGCTGTCTAACGCAGCTATTTGTAAAGTTTTCAATATTTCAGGTCATCTAAATTGATATGAACCCTATAATGAGACCCAACACCTAGATGATGAGACAGGGTTATAAAGTAATAGGCAAAAAATATATTTCTGTGGTGGGGGTAACCTTAAAAGAGTTGCAGTTAGACGGAAAACCTGGCTACCGTTGGTAGTACTTTTGTATCCAACCATCCAATCATACCACATTGACTATGACAGAAGGAATTAATTCACGTAGCCTCAGCATCAAAATGCCTCAGCAAGGCAGCATCAAAACGAAGATTTTGACGGCTACAAATGATTGAAGTGCTCCCATTGGCATGGTACCTCTAATTATTTCCCTATTTTATTTTATATAAAATTTGCAAACTTCAGTGCACTATTCAGCCGACACCATCAATATACTAATAACGCCACTCATTATGGCAGCCAGCATCTCAACCGTATCATACTGAAGTTTAATCAAATTCTGACCACAGAGATTTTTTTAAAATGTCATGATATGCTTACCCTGTTTTGCTTATTTGTCTGCTCCTGATTATAATGGCTGACACGGCCTTCATTTACAGCCCATAATTCATGCAAAAATTGGTTTTGAGAGGATTCTTTTTATCCATTTTTATCTTCACATAGTTTGCGACTGTCTAAACCATAGAGGTATTAAATACTCTAGAGGTGACAATGCACAGGCAATATTGTC
>ERZ1740062.762-NODE-762-length-14949-cov-4.773399_pt1 | contig 14949 bp, 14 predicted proteins | sample MGYA00581741_ERZ1740062 | MGnify/ENA primary metagenome ERZ1740062 (study PRJEB43018, sample SAMN04849747) | marine metagenome | isolation source: floating plastic debris | place: Pacific Ocean | collected 2008-09-01 | study: EMG produced TPA metagenomics assembly...
GCGGTCTTGGTGCTTTTGGAGATGATATAAAGGCCCGTGGGCAATGATTACATCTGCAAACTGGTCAGGGAATGGCAGGCTTTTGGCTTCTCCATGATGTACATAAAAGGAATGGCTCGAGGATTGGGCTCTTTTTTTAGCTAACTTGATATGTTTAACGACGGGTTCTATCAAGTGAACTTGATGCCCCATTCGAGCTAACCATTGTGCATATTTTCCAGTTCCGCCCCCCACATCGATTATGGTAGTTGGCGTGGCAGGTAAATAGTGTTGAATTAAGTGTTTTGTTCGTTCGAATTCAAAAGCTCCAATACCTTGGGTGAGTCGGGCTTCTTCCGAAATACTATTGTAGAAGGCATTGATTGTAGAATCAATCAATATTTTGTTTTTCAAAACTTGAGATTTAAATAACATGAGTACTCCAATTAGGAGTTAAGACTTATCAAAAAATAGAATGAACCCCAGAAAACTAGGGTAAGAGAGTAGTGAAGCGTTCAACAAGAATGTGACGCTTAAAACTAGATAAGTATGTTATTTAACAGCAACAGGCTGTAAAGATAGTGAAGACAAAACCAATTAAAAACAAAAAGCCCTCAATACCCAGTATTGAAGGCTTGCCAATCAAGAATACAATATCTTATCAGATTACCTGCACTTTTGCAGCAACCACTCCTTTTCTCCCTTCTTCTTCTTCATATTCTACCTTGTCCCCATCTTTGATTTCCAAACCATTCAATGCGGTAACATGAACAAAGATGTCACGTCCGGTTTGGTCGTTGGTAATGAAGCCATATCCTTTGGATTCATTGAAAAACTTTACTGTGCCAGTCATTAAAAAAAATAAATGTTAAAGCGCGAAGGTATCGAAATTCCTTGAAAACATCCCGTTTAAAATCAAATCTTTACAAATCCTTCTTTTTGTTCTTGCTGTTTTCCCTTTCTTGCATTTTGAGGATGTTTTCCTTAGTAAGCATGTAATCTTTCATATTCTTACCTCTACTTTCTTGAATCAAAAACAGCGGCATGGCTATTAAAAAAAGCCCTAATGTTCCACCTCCAATGTATTTGTTAGCCAAAGGTTGGTTTTTGGACTTCAGCGAAAAACCATAAATAATGGCTGCGAACGAAGCAATTACTACCAAAACAGTCAAGTATTTCAATTTGAATTTCATGAAGAAAAGGTAATCAGTTTTCGGCGATAGGCCGTTAGGAGTTTTGATTTTGAAATAAAGCCTATGTACTTTCCTTCGTGTAATACAGGAAGGTTCCAGGCACCACTATCTTGAAACTTTTTCATAACGGTGGCCATGGTGTCGGTTTCTTGAAAAATGTGTTCTGGTGGGGCATGCAACAAATCTTTGACAAAAATCGTGTCATATACTTCTGAATCGAACATAAAGGGACGAATGTCATCCAATAGAATGATGCCCATAAGTTTCTCTTCTTCATCAATTACAGGAAAAATATTTCTGGTAGACTTGGATACGGATTTATGTAACATTTCTCCCAGAGACATTTCGGTGGTAACTGGCTTAAAGTTCGTTTCGATAACTTCTTCAAGGTCCATAAGGGTAAGTACCATTTGGTCTTTATTATAGGTGAGCAATGCGCCAATTTCAGCAAGCTCCTTTGTATAAATGGTATAGTCCAAAGTACTCTTGGTGATAAGATAAGATATTGAGGCTGTTATCATTAAAGGAACAAACAGTTGATACCCTCCCGTTATTTCGGCGATTAGGAATATGGCAGTGAGCGGCGCATGGATTACCCCTGCAATCAAACCAGCCATACCAATTAAGGTGAAATTACTTTCGGAAACCTGAAATCCAACCCCGAGATTGTTGATGATTTTTGCAGCAACATTTCCTAGTGCACTACCCATAACCATGGTGGGAATGAAAATTCCACCGGCTCCCCCAGCAGCAAACGTAGTGGTCATAGCGATGGCTTTGAACAAGGTGATACCAAACAAAAGCGCAATAACCACCCAAATGTTGTCGATAAAGGCATCAAATGGGGTTTTCCCCAATGCTTTGATATGGTCTCCTTCCAGTAAGCTGTTGATAAAACCAAAACCTTCACCGTATAGTGGCGGAATGGCATATAGCATGATACCAATGGCGGCGCCACCTACCAACAAACGGTATTTGGGACTTCGAAACGGTTTGAACCACTCTAAAATCTTGAAATACATTTTGGTAAAGTAGATAGAGGCAAAGGCAGTTGCCACTCCAAGTACTACATAAAACAAAGTGTGCTTTAGAAGAAATCCTTCAGACAATGAAAAACTGAATAAAACTTCGTTACCCAGAAAAAAGTAGGAAGTCAAAACAGCTGAAATTGACGCTAGAAGAAGGGGTAGCAAGGATGACATGGCCAAGTCCAGGGTAAACACCTCTAATGCAAATATCACTGCAGCAATAGGAGACTGGAAAATAGAGGAAATGGCTCCGGCAGAAGCACAAGCGACCAATAGGGAACGCGTTTTGGCGTCAAGGTGAAACAGCCGACTCAAATTGGAGCTTAACGCAGCTCCAGATTTTACTGCAGGTCCCAACAACCCCACGGAACCTCCGAAACCTACCGTCAGAGGTGCTGCGATTAGGGGTGTGTAAATATCTTTTACGGGCAATAAGCCCCCTTTTTTGGATAAGGAAAATATAATGGATGAGACCGCGTGTTTTAGCGGACTTTTATGCACGAATTTCACATACAGAAATACCATTGCCAATCCGACCATGGGCAAAATGAAGTACAATTGGTTTTCGGAGAAAACGATTCCCTTCTTTAAGAGCGATTGGATTAAGTAGGTGGTGTTTTTTAGGGTTACGGCAACCAAACCAGCTAAAAACCCAATGACCAAACTCATTAACTGCACAAACGTGCGGTTGGAGATGTGGCGATACCTCCATTTCAAAAAGCGGGTAAGCAAACTTTTGGCTTTAGATGACATGCTGTGTATTGGTGCGGATAACCTAAAATTAGGGATTACTTCGCTATCTCCGCTTTCAAGTCGGTGAGGTCTTCTCTATAGATTTGGTAAAGCGCCTCAACATAAGGTCGGGAATTGGAATATCCGGCTTCAAAATCTTCCATGGCCTGAGTGAGCATCATTGTCGCAGAATCCTGCTGTTTTTGATGATGGAATATTTGAGCAAGATGATATTTGGCGTCAGCAGATTTTTTAAAGTAGTGGATGATTTTACGGAAATCTTGTTTGGCAGCGAGGGTATCTTTTTTCTTCAATTGTGCCAAACCACGGTACAAAAACGCGTTGATTTCTACCCAATCTTCACCGGATTCTTCTGTTTCACGCGTAATGTGCTGGTCAAAATAACGGATGGAATTTTGATAATCTTCCAAACCTAGGTAGGCAATCCCTCGCCAATAATCCACACTATGCCCCTGCGGATGGTCAATATAAGGGGTCAAAGTATCCGAAGCATTGAAATCGGATATGGCTTTTTGATAGTCTCGATAAAACCACAAGTAGAGATAACCTCGCCAAGGCTGCCAAGTTTTGGCATCTAGTTCTACTGCCTTATCCATGTAGGGTTTCCATTTATGGGGCATTCCTCTTTTTAAGTAGGCAACAGAAAGTTCACGCCAAGCTTCGGCATAGGTGGAATCAATAAGAAGTGCTTTTTGGATTTGGTTCATTTCTTCTGCTGAACCTTGTGGGAATTGCGTTCGAATTACATCATAAACCATCGCTGCTTCTTGGCGAAGTTCTTCTTGTGATGGGCCATCAATAGATTGGGGTTTGGTTTCACAAGCCCAAAATCCCAAAACAATAGCTAGACTAAGGAAGAATTTCAGTGATTTCACCATTTTCAATTCGATATGAAAGATACATATAACTGTCCCAGATGTTTCCACGGATGACATTGGGGTTCCATTGCTTCAGCTGCGCAGTCAACTCGAAAATCTGTTCCACCATGTCTGGATTGAGCGGAGTAGGTTCCAAATCCAAATTGTTTTCATGGATGACGTAGCGACCTGCCACACCTTCGCAGTTGATTACAAAACGAATGTTCAAATAACCAGAATCAGTATATCCGCGATTTTGATAGTTGGAAAGGATAAAGTCTCGCAACCCTTTTTTGGTTTTGCTGTAGGTTGCTTTTTCTGGATTGTAATATTGAGCAATATAGTTTTCGTTACAAACCTTGAATCCCTCAGTCAAACGAGCCTTAGTGGAATCAATATGCTCGACATTATGGGTATACTCTGGAAATTCCAATGGTTTTGGTTTTTTGTCTCCAACACTTTGACATGAGGCGATGAGTAAAATCCCAAAAAGAAAGAAAGCAATAAAAGTTCTAGGCAAACGCATGCTTAGTCTAGATTTAAGGCTATCCCCAATTCGTCCAACTGGGTGGAGTCAATATCTGCAGGGGCATCAATCATGACATCGCGACCACTATTATTTTTTGGGAAGGCGATAAAGTCACGAATGGTTTCTTGCCCACCTAAAATGGCCACCAAACGGTCCAATCCGAAGGCGATACCTCCGTGGGGTGGTGCACCATATTGAAACGCATCCATAAGGAACCCGAATTGTGCTTTGGCTTCTTCAGGGGTAAAACCAAGATGCTTGAACATTGTGGCTTGTATTTCTTTATCATGAATACGAATGGAACCACCTCCAATTTCGTTTCCATTTAATACTAAATCGTAAGCGTTGGCTTTAACGGCACCGGGGTCTGAATCCAACAATTCCATTTGCTCGGGTTTTGGGGAAGTGAAAGGGTGGTGCATGGCGTGGTAGTTACCGGTTTCTTCATCCAATTCCAACAATGGAAAATCCACGACCCATAAAGGAGCGAATTCATCCGCTTTGCGCAAACCAAGGCGTTCTGCCATTTCCATACGCAAGGCGCTGAGTTGTGCTCTGGTGGCCTTAGCCGTTCCGGATAATACACAAATCAAATCCCCTGGTTGCGCTTGGGTGCGCTGTGCCCATTGTTCAAAATCTTGTGCATCGTAAAATTTGTCTACCGAAGATTTAAAACTACCGTCTTCGTTATACTTGACATAAACCATTCCTTTGGCGCCCACTTGAGGGCGTTTTACCCAATCAATGAGTTTATCAATTTCTTTACGGGTGAATGTAGCTGCTCCAGGTATAGCAATGCCCACAACAAGTTCGGCACTATTGAAAACATTGAACTCCTTATGTTGGGCCACTTCATTCAACTCGCCGAATTCCATCCCAAAACGAATGTCCGGTTTGTCATTGCCGTATTTAGCCATGGCGTCATCATAGGTCATTCGAGGAAATGCATCCACATCGATATTGTGGATTTCTTTTAAAAGATGACGGGTAAGTCCTTCGAAAGTATTCAAGATGTCTTCCTGCTCCACAAATGCCATCTCACAGTCAATTTGGGTGAACTCAGGTTGCCTATCGGCCCTTAGGTCTTCATCACGAAAACACTTCACGATTTGAAAGTATTTGTCCATTCCACCAACCATCAACAATTGTTTGAAGGTTTGTGGGGATTGGGGAAGTGCATAAAACTGACCTTGGTTCATTCTACTAGGCACCAAAAAGTCCCGTGCACCCTCAGGTGTTGATTTGATGAGGTATGGAGTTTCTACCTCGATAAAGTCTTGTTCGGATAAATACTTGCGAACCTCCATACTTACTCTATGGCGGAAGATGAGATTGTTTTTCACTGGATTTCTTCGAATATCCAGGTAACGGTACTTCATACGCAAATCATCTCCACCGTCAGTTTCATCTTCAATGGTGAAAGGAGGTAACAATGAAGGATTCAAAACGGTAAGTCCCTCTACCAATACTTCGATATCACCTGTCGGTAAATTCGGGTTTTTAGAAGTACGTTCAACAACCGTCCCCTTCACTTGGAGCACTGTTTCGCGCCCCAATTGTCTTGCTTGTTCCAAAAGCGCAAGGGTAGAACGTTCTTCATCCATCACCAGTTGGGTAATGCCATACCGGTCACGTAAATCAATCCAAACCACAAAACCTTTGTCCCTGGTTTTCTGAACCCATCCGCTTAAGGTGATGTTTCGGCCAATATCTGTTGTGCGAAGGGCACCACAGGTAACATCTCTATACATGCTTTAAAAATATGAGGGACAAATTTAACGGTAATACGCCTATTCTGTGCGGGATATCGGTAAATATTCACAAAGCATAAAAACGAAGCGCAATAGCTAGTACAACCTCTTTGCAATGAGGAATGTATTTGGAAGTACTGATATGACCAAATGTCTAAATCATGGGATAAAGTGTAGTCAGTTCACCTTGAATTTACATACGTAAAAATATGAAAATAAATGATTTACGCGGTTAAGGTTAATTTAATGTAAACTAAATGTTATGTAAATATCACTTTAACGTAAAATAATTACTACCTTTACACCGTTGATAGGTAGATGGCAATGAAAATTCAAAATGATATGATGAAAACAATATTTCTTTTTTTAATGGTTTTTTCGGTTTCAATGTATGCTCAAGATACAAAACCGACTATGAAGAAAGTAGGCAAATTGGTTGAGGCCACCTATTTTCATGATAATGGTAACGTTGCGCAAACAGGCTTTTTACTTAAGGGTAAATTGCATGGGCAATGGTTAATGTACAATGCGGCAGGCAAGAAGATTGCTTCAGGAAAGTATGAAGAAGGTAAAAAGGCAGGCAAATGGTTTTTTTGGGAAGGTGAAATCCTAAAAGAAGTGGATTATGCGGATAACCGTGTTGTCAATGTCAAGAAATGGAACAAATCTGAAGTAGTTTCAGTAGACTTGTAGTCAAATTGGGTGTTTAAAAAAGCCCGGCTAGAAGCCGGGCTTTTTTGTTTTTAACATTCATTGCTTTTCATTAGGCAGCAATATCCAAAACTTCTTTTTTGGTTTCCTCTTTTTGAGTGCGATTTCTTCGAATGCGCACTTTTAGTTTGTATACCAAACTAAAGAGGATGGGTACTACAATCAAGGTTAAGAAGGTGGCTACCAACAAGCCATAGATTACAGTCCAAGCCAAAGGTCCCCAGAAAATCACGTTGTCTCCTCCAAAATAAATGTTTGGATTGAACTCGCTAAACAGGGTAAAGAAGTTTATATTAAATCCGGTGGCAAGTGGAATAAGACCTAAAATAGTGGTAATTGCGGTCAACAATACCGGACGCAATCTCGCTTTTCCACCTTTCACGACTGCTTCCAAGAAGTTTTGCATATCCAAAAGCTCATCGTCTTCTATATCCAATTCTACCTTTTTACGGTCAATCAACAATTGGGTATAATCCAAAAGTACCACCCCGTTGTTCACCACGATTCCCGCCAAAGAGATGATTCCCATCATGGTCATCATGATAACGAAGGCTGACCCCGTTGCGACGATTCCCCCAAATACACCAATAAGGCTCAAGAAAATGGCCAACATGATGATTCCAGGTTTGGAAATCGAGTTGAACTGGAAAATCAAAATGAAGAAAATCAAAGCCAATCCAGTGAAAAAGGCGCCCATCAAAAAGGCCATTTGTTTGTTCTGTTCTTCAATTTGCCCAGTGTAATCGACAGAAATGGAAGCGGGTAATTCAGTAAAAGAATCCATTTCATCCTGAATCTTGCTCACGATAGCTCCTGCATCTGTATAGCCTGGCGCCAAGGCGGAATATACGGTCACAACTCGTCGCGTATCGCGGTGCTTGATGGCACTGAATCCTGAATTGTAGGTTTTATTTGCCACCGCCGACACAGGTACTTCCTTGATTTGCCCAGAAGATTGGTCTCTAAACGTAATCTTTTGGTTGAACAAAGCGCTGGTGTTGTATCGGTTTTGCTTGTTGAAGCGAACGTAGATATCATAATCTTCACCATCTTCTTTGTAAATACCAGCCTTGGCTCCAAAGATGGAATTTCGAAGCTGTTGTCCGACCAAACCAGTGGCCACACCCAATTCGCCAGCTTTTTTACGGTCAACTTCAACCAATAAAGAGGGTTTGGATTTGTTCACATCGATTTTGAGTTCATCAATACCAGGAATGTTTTTAGAATTGATGAAGTTTCGCATCTTCTCTGCGGATACAATCAATTCGGAATAATCCTCACCTTCCAATTCGATGTTTATAGGATACCCCGCAGGTGGTCCAACCGCATCTTTTTCCACAGAAATCGCAACTCCAGGATATACATCTTTCAAAGCCTCTTGTACTTTTTTCAAGAGAATGTTACTGTCAGCTCCCTCACGGAATTTATATTCCCGCATGGTTGCAGTAATTTTTCCACGGTGCGGCATCTCTGCTGAAGAACCACCATCCGTCATCGGATTACCAGCACCTTCACCTACCTGGGATACGGCACTTTCCGTCAAGAAGTTGAAATCTCCATGCAAATAGGCCTCTTCGTTAATAATGGTATATACTCTTTGCTCGATGTCTGACGTAATCTCATTGGTCTTTTGGATATCCGTCCCCTCAGGATATTCGATATAGACAATAATTTGGTTGGGCGTATTGTCAGGGAAGAACTCCACTTTGGTACGTTGGCTTCCCACTGAAGCGCCAAAACCACCGAATGCCAAAAACAGGAGTACAAAAGTTCCTACGGCAATGAAAATAGGTCTTCTACCAGATAAGGCGGCTCTAAGCGTCTTTTCATAGAATCTTTCCCAACGGGGCAAAATCTTGTTTTGAAAACCATTGGCCCAGTTACGCAAGAACAAGCGGTAAATCCAGAGTAAAACTGCGGTGACCACCATTAAGGTTCCCAGAGCACGATAAGCACCTCCAAATAGCATAATCAATACGCCAATCGCTGCCACTATAGAAGTGATTTGGATGATTTGTTTCAAAGGCATGTCCTTATCCTCCGTGGTCATGTAACGGGAGACCAATACCGAGTTGAAAAAGATGGCCACAAATAAGGACGACCCTAAAACAACGCCTAATGTTCTCGGGAAATAAATCATAAACTGACCCATAACACCCGGCCATAAACCTAATGGAATGAATGCTGCTACGGTTGTAAGCGTGGATATGATAATAGGAAAAGCGATTTCTCCAATACCCTTTTTAGCAGCTTCTATTCTTGACATACCTTCTTTGTCCATGAGGCGGTAGGTATTTTCGACTAACACAATTCCGTTGTCTACAAGCATCCCCAATCCCATGATCAATCCGAAGAGAATCATCGTATTCATCGTGAATCCCCATAAATCTAAAATCATTAAGGACATGAACATGGACATGGGAATAGCAAAACCTACAAACAGAGCGTTTTTAAAGCCCAAGAAGAACATCAAAACAGTAACCACTAGAATGATTCCGAAGATGATGTTGTTTACCAAATCGTCCACCTGACCAATGGTTTTCGAAGATTGGTCATTGGCAATGGTCACCGTTAAATCTTGTGGAAAAACCTTTTGTTTGGCTCTCTCTACAATGACCTGAATTTGCTCAGCGGCCGCTACCATGTTCTTTCCAGCACGTTTCTTCACATCGAGCATGACCACCGCTGCTCCAAATTCACGGGCGTAGGTGGTTTTGTCCTCCTCCTTAAAGGAAACCGACGCGATATCTTTAAGATAAATCGGGTTGTCGTTTTCTGATTTTACCACGAAGTTGCGCAGCTCTTCCGGATTGTCAATTTCACCAACAATACGGATTGTACGACGCTGTCCGCTGGTAATCAAATTTCCTGCGGAGGTGGTCATGTTTTCGCGACTGATGGTATTAATAACGTCGTCGAAGCTTACCTGTGCAGCCATCATTTTGTAGATGTCCACAGCAACTTCCACCTCTTTTTCTTGAGCCCCGCGAATGTCAACTTGCTTGATTTCGGAGAGACTTTCAATTTCATCTTCCAGATATTCCCCAAATTCCTTGAGCTTTTCTACTGGATAATCCCCGGAAATGTTGATGTTGAGGATGGGGATTTCTTCCGACATACTCAAATCAAACACGTTGGGTTCTACTTTGGCTCCATTGAAGGTAGGCCAGTCTTCACCGGCCGTCTGGGAATCTACTTCATCTTTGACCTTTTGCTTCGCAGCCTCAACCGAAATATTCTCATCGAATTCCACAATGATGATGGAATAGTCCTCTTGAGAGGTTGAGGTAATTTCAATGACATTACTGACTGTCTTGAGCTCGTCCTCCAAAGGGTCGGTAATCAGTTTTTCAATGTCTTCCGCAGTGTTGCCAGGAAACAAGGAACTGATATAAATCTTGGTTTCCTTGATTTCAGGAAAGTTCTCCCGAGGCATGCTAAAATAGGCTGACCCTCCTAAAAATAGGATGACCGCTATCAGCACGTACATCGTGGTTTTATTGTCAATAGCCCACGAGGATAACTTAAATTCCTTATCTACTTTTTTCTTTTGCTTTTTCATTACAAAGGCTATTTACTGTTCATGATTTTCACTTTTTGCCCATCTTTTACACTTCGGGCTCCTTCTTCGATGATGCCGTCACCGTTACTGATACCGTCCAACACTTCTACATAATCCCCTTGCGTTTTGCCAGTCGTAATGATGGCCTTTTTCGCAATGGATTCCGTAGCCGAAGAATCAGCACTGACCAAGTACACATATTGTTGTCCCTGCGCATTTTCGGAAACAATGCTTTGCGGAATCAAAATCGCGCTTTCGTTGGTGTAATCGTTGATCATCACCTTCGCTGTCAAGTTCGGTTTGATGGTCCCACCTTTGCTGGGCAATCCGATTTCAGCCGTAAACGAACGGTTGGCCGGATTGATGAAGTTTCCAGTGGAACGTACTTTGGTAGAAACACTGTCACCCAAAACGGGGAAAAACACTTCCACGTTTTTGCCTGGACTCACATTCGGTAAATGGCTTTCAGGCACTTCAACCTCCACATACATATTCGAGAGGTTCACAATTCGGAATACTTCTGAACCAGGTCCAGGACTTACCACAGTTCCTTGGTCCTTGATAACATCGTCAATGATACCCGAGAACGGGGCACGAATGGTTGACTTTGCCAATTGACTTTGCATTTGTTTCACTGCGCTTTCTTGTGATTCGTATGTGGACTTTGCCTGTAGGTACTGGATTTCAGAACCAATGTTTTGCTCCCAAAGTCTTTTTTGACGCTCAAAAGTGGTTTTAGCCAAGGCGGCTTGGGTTTTCATTTGTGCCAATTGACTGCCTACTCCACCATCATCAATGGACGCCAGCAATTGTCCTTTGGCTACTTTTTGTCCTTCCTTTACGTAAACACGGTACAAGGTGCCGGCCATTTCAGGATAAATTAAAACGTTCTGCTTGCTCATTACATCACCTTGGAGCTCCAAATAATGGTCAAATTTTTCGCTCTTTGCTTTAAAAGTGGTTACTAAAGGAAGCTTCTGGCTATCGTCCAAAGATGCGATGGCAGAATCCAATTGTTTAATTTCAGCTTCAAGGTCTTTTTGCATGCCGATGATTTCACTACGCTTGGCGCGGATGGCACTCAAATCATTGGTCTCAAGTACTTTTTCTACTGAGGCCTCGCTTCCTCCTCCACAGCTGCTGAGCAACAAGGTGAACAAAACGGTGTAGATAGCTGTTTTCATAATGTTATATTGTTTTTTGATTATTGATTTAATATGGTTTCCAATTCGGTTTTTCGATTGATGACATCCGCCATGGATTGTAAATATTCTTGTTGGGACGAATACAATTGGGTTTGCGCTTGTCTTAGTTCGAAACTAGTAGCAATCCCCTCCGCATATTTGATTTGGTTTTTGTTTTCGATACGTTCGGCCAAAGCCAAATTATCTTTCGAAGTACCATATTCTTCAATGGCCAAGGTGTAGTTGCTTTTGGCGTTTTCCAGCTGTAATCGAATTTGTTCTTCCGCTTCAGTAAGCTGTGTTTTGGCTTGTTCCAAGGCAATTTTGGCACGCTGGGTCGAAGCACTTCTCTTAAGAGAACTAAAGATTGGTATGCTCAAATCCACACCAAAATTCGAGAACCCGAACCAATCTTGGCCTCCGTCAAAAAAGCTGAAAGAATCACTAAACGATAATCCACCATAGTTGATGAAAGCATTCAAGGTAGGTAAGGCACGGCTCTTGGCTAATTTCAGTTCGTAAAAGCGTTGCTCATTCAAATTGTTGGCGAGCTTGTAGTCGACATTGTTTTCTACATTAAAATCAGCATTTACCAGCTCAGGCGTAATTTTACTTTGCGTCAAGCTTTCCAAACTCTCGGTCAATACGGTGGGTGTTTCAATCGGAAGCCCCATCATTAGATTGAGCATTTGCAAGGTGATTTTCTCCAACCTTCTTGCATTCTTCAATTGATTGTCAACTGAGGAAAGGGTAATCTGCAATTGGTCCACACTTTCTTCGTCGCCCAAGCCATTTTCATACACCTTCTTGGTTTCATAAAGGTTCTTTTCTAGTGTGGCTTTGTTTTTTTCTGAGATTTCCACGCTTTCCTGGGCGACTAATACGTTTCCATATGCTTCCACAACCGCTTTGCGAATGTCCAAATCAGTTTTTTCCTTATTGTTTTCACTAAAGCTTAAAAAAGCCTTTGTGGCTTGTACCCCCACAATGTAGGAACCATCAAAAATTTGTTGGGTTAACGTGGCGGTTGCTGTAACCTGTTGGGGCTGACCGAAAACTACCTCTACAAATGTTCCTGGTTCACCATCGGCAATTTCGCCCGGCAACTGAACTACTTGCTGCTTTAATTGGTTTTGATAGTTGACGGCACCGTTGATTTGCGGCAGACCATCAGCAATGGTTTCCCATTTCTGTTTTTGGGCGTCGGTCATATCGCGTTTGGCGTTGATGACGCTGTAATTGTGCTCCAAAGCATACGCAATGGCCTCGTCCAAACTATACTGGTTTTGGTTTTCTTGTGCCAATAGTAAAAAAGGCACTAGAAAAAAGAGGTTGGCAATGAATGTTCGCATTTATTCCTGGTTTGAATTGATGATTTCGTTTAATATTTTTCGACCTTTTGGTGTAACGATTCCCCTAAGATGGTATTCCAGAAAATAGTCCTCTAATTGTGCATTGGAAAACATGTTCATCGGGAAAAGGCTATTGTCTTTTATGCTAAGTGCTCCAGTAAAATAGATTCGTGAAACAAACTCTATGTTCAAATTGACCCTGTAAATTCCCATTTGAATGCCACGTTTAATGTTGTCCAGCACACAAGTGCGCATTACATCAAACTGTTTTTTCTTTAGGGTTTCATGCAATTTTGGATAGTACTTCTGTAATTGGTACTGGGGTGATGTTTTTTCCCCTTTTAGATGCTCCATAGCGAATCGCTTGATTTCGTAAAGCTCTTCGATTGGATTTTTTCCTGTAGCAACGATTTCGTCTATCCCATCAGAAATGCACCAAAAAAGGTCCATCGTGCATTCTTCAACTAGTTGGGTCTTATTTTGAAAATGTGAGTAAATGGTCTTTTTGGAGATGCCCATTTGCTGTGCCAGGTCATCCATGGTGACACTTTTGAATCCCAAGTTCAAAAAAAGCTCGGTCGCTTTATGTAAGATTTTATCTTTCATTTGAACGGTCAAAAGTATCAAGGAAACTGAAAACACAAAAATAGTTTCCAACGTTTCACATTTTTTTAACGCATGCTTAACTTCACTTTCTACTCCAGATTTGAACCAAAAGACAAGGATAGCTTGTCGGTTTTGTTTGGATTTTCGGAACTATTGCTCCAACGACTCCAGAAAAACAATCGCTCGGGTTTAATTCTGTTACTTTTTTCTCTAGGTTTTTTGTTCTTCTCCTTCATGATGATATGTTTTATGGATTGACTTAGCATCTTTCGTAGTGCTAAGCACCTACTTATTGACGTATGGCAAAAGGTTTTTTGGACCCGATTGCGAATTTTTACCTTGAATAGTCGAAAAAACGGTTTGAGTTGATAGGGGCATGAACTCAATTTGAGGAGCTTTCACCTTCTTCGGTTCCATTATTTTGCTGGCGTTGTACATAGGCTTCATAAGCTTGCTGCCCTTCTTCTTTCCAATAACTGTCATAATACTTCCAGTCAGAAAAATTCTTTCTGGAGTTACAGAAATCTTTAAGCTTTTGATTGCGCTGTTTTTTCTTATGCCCCCCTTTGGAAGAATTACCTCCAAAACCAAATAGAATTTTGGAAAGGGCTAGAATTCCGACCGCTTCCCAATAGTTTATGGTACGTAATCCAAACAAATCGGGGAGTAGCCAATTCCAAAGCCACATGACCACAAACCCTATCAATAGGACGAACAGTAGCATAATGATTATCATGAAAATGCCTTTGAAGGCCATACGAACCCCGTTTTCAAAGCTGTTTGTAAAATTGTCTCTAGTATTCATTGTACTTGTTTTTTGTTCTTTCTAATTCTAAATCTTTTGTAAGTATCGACAGGGCTCGATGTCTTCGTGACATCAGCGTTCCCTGTGAAATTTGGGTCTCTTCTGCTATTTCACGATAGGTGTAGCCTTCAAAATCGACTGCTATAATGATGTCTCTGTATTCTGGTCGGAGCGCCTGGATTTTTGTTTTTAATTGTTCTTCCAAGACCGATGCATATCGATTATCAGCTTCCGAATAAAATAGTTCAACGAACTCTTGCCAGCGCTGCTCCAAATTATCCTCAGGATACGTCTGGTTTTTGCCTGCCCGCATGAGATCAACGATTCTATTTCTGAAGGAGTGATACAAAAAACCAGAAACATTCTGAATGGGGGTATCGTTTGAAGCACGCGAAAATACTCTCAACGCTACATCCTGAACGATGTCCTCCGCATCCCGGTCCGAACTATTCGAAATTCGAGATTGCACATATCGCTTTAATGACCCATATTCTTGGTCAAAAAAAGTGGTGAGGCTGTTATAGTTGTTCCTTTTTGTGGGTGTCACGTATCGTTTGTTGAGAAACTCCGCCTATAAAGACGACGTTTTTCAAAACTATTGCGTTTTTCGAGCAACCTTTTTTCATTTCTTGCGCTTCT
>ERZ1740062.763-NODE-763-length-14881-cov-3.473830_pt1 | contig 14881 bp, 12 predicted proteins | sample MGYA00581741_ERZ1740062 | MGnify/ENA primary metagenome ERZ1740062 (study PRJEB43018, sample SAMN04849747) | marine metagenome | isolation source: floating plastic debris | place: Pacific Ocean | collected 2008-09-01 | study: EMG produced TPA metagenomics assembly...
CCCTCCCTCTCTCACTCCCTCCCTCAATAATTTAGGTAATCATAAAGCCGGGAAGGGAGTATCTTCCCATGTCCCCATCCCTCATTTCTCTCTCTCAGAGGTAATAGAATAAACAAGTTACTTGCATCTTACTCCTGAAGATACTTAACTATGACGACTTCTCAAATTCGCTTTTTGATGTGCGCTCCCGAACATTATGACGTAGATTATGTGATTAATCCCTGGATGGAAGGGAATATTCACAAGTCATCTCAGGAGCGTGCGGTACAACAGTGGCAAAAACTACATTATGTGCTGAAGGAACACGCAATTGTCGATTTGGTAAAACCCCATAAGGGCGTTCCCGATATGGTTTTTACAGCTAATGCTGGTTTGGTTTTGGGTGAAAATGTAGTATTAAGTCGCTTCTTGCACAAAGAAAGGCAAAAAGAGGAGCCTTATTTTAAGGCATGGTTTGAAGAAAATGGCTTTACTGTTTACGAACTACCAAAAGATTTACCTTTTGAAGGTGCGGGGGATGCACTTTTAGATAGGGAAGGGCGTTGGTTATGGGCTGGTTACGGTTTTCGTTCGGAGTTGGATTCCCATCCTTTCCTGGCGAAATGGTTGGATATTGAAGTATTGTCTTTGCGATTAATTGACGAGCGCTTTTATCACCTCGATACCTGCTTTTGTCCTTTAGCAAACGGCTATTTACTTTACTATCCCGGCGCTTTTGATTCCTATTCTAACCACTTGATTGAAATGCGAGTCGCACCGGAAAAGCTCATCGCCATCGAGGAAGCGGATGCGGTGAATTTCGCCTGCAATGCGGTAAATGTGGAAAGCATTGTGGTGATGAATAAAGCTTCCGACAAGTTGAAAGGGCGTTTGGCGAAAGTTGGTTTTGAGGTGATTGAAACTCCACTGACGGAATTCCTCAAAGCTGGTGGTGCTGCTAAATGTTTAACTTTGAGGGTAAACGAACCTGTAAGGGAAGAGTTACACGCTAATAGTTGGGTAGAAAGTAAAGGTTTCCGCTCCTTCCCACGAAGTGATGGAAAGCATCGTATCCCATCTAATTGATTTGGGTGCAATGAATTTACCAGAAGACGAGCGAGACGCGAAACTTCAACCCGTGACTCAAGACGGAGTCGCGCCTGATGACTTCTACGTTAGCACTATATATCCTACGGAAGTTCGGATTAAAGGCAAATGGGTAAAAGTGCATTCCCAGCGCATGGATGGGGCTCTCGCAATTACTGAAACCTCTAAAGGAATTACTGCTCAGTGTAAAATACTGCGCGATTTAAATGTAGGAGAACAAGTAGTTGTAGACGTACAAGGTATTCGCACCATCCGCAAAACCGAATCGCGAGAAAAACGCAATACCGAAGAATTTAGCTTTATGTCTGCCGGAGTTTCCAGCGAACGCCGGGTAGAATTAATTGTGGAACAAGTTGCCTGGGAATTACGTAAAATAAGGGACGCTGGCGGTAAAGCTATTGTTACTGCTGGCCCCGTAGTAATACTTACTGGCGGGGGAGAGCAGTTATCACAGTTGATAAGAGAAGGCTACGTACAGGGCTTGTTGGGTGGAAACGCGATCGCCGTTCATGATATCGAGCAATCAATCATGGGAACGTCCCTAGGGGTAGATATGAAGCGGGGTATTTCAGTACGCGGGGGACATCGTCACCACCTCAAAGCCATCAACAACGTTCGCCGTCATGGAAGCATTGCCAAAGCGGTAGAAGCTGGAATGATTATAAGTGGGGTGATGTACGAATGCGTTAAAAATAACGTATCCTTTGCTCTCGCCGGTTCTATTCGAGATGATGGACCTTTACCAGACACTCAAATGGACTTAATTAAAGCACAGCAAGAATACGCGGAAATACTTAAAGGTGCTGACATGATATTGATGCTATCAACCATGTTGCATTCCATCGGAGTGGGTAATATGACACCCGCAGGAGTAAAAATGGTCTGCGTTGATATCAATCCCGCAGTAGTAACAAAATTGAGCGATAGAGGTTCCGTGGAATCAGTTGGTGTAGTTACAGATGTAGGATTATTCCTTAGCTTGTTAGTACAACATATGGATAAATTGACTAGTCTCTATACCGCTCAAGTATGGTAATCAATGTAGAGACGTAGCATTGCTACGTCTCTGGAATCATCTTAATTAAACTTCATTTTTCGTTATAAACTGTTAAGATACGTAAATTTATTTTTCTCTTCCTTGGGGGAGAAAGTTTAGCAGCGGGTGTTCTCCCAAAGCAACTGATAAAAATAAGCTTCCATAAAATGCAACTAACAACTTTTAACAAACAGTTTCAAGTAAATCGAGCAAGTTTTATTGCCGACTTTCTGCTTACAGGAATGGTAATCGGACCAATTGTTGCTCCTTTTCTCGCTGCATCCGGGTTGCCTATTTTACCTCAAATCGCAAATATAATTTATTTTATGGGCAATTGTGTATGCCCTCAACCTGATATGGGAGTGGAATTAGCATCACCATTCATTATGGCTGTATGTATGCGTTGTTACGGTACTGTAATGGGTTTATTCGCTACCCGTTTATTATATATAGTCGATAATGGAAAAGCTTTTTACTGGCTGCATCAATTCGGTTGGAATGGTGCGGCGATCGCAACAGTATTAATGATGGCGTATCCTTTGGAAATGGCAGCGCAAGTTTTTGCTTGGTGGAATTTTCATAATTTTGTTGTTCTGCCGTTTGGCTTAATTACAGGTTTGGCTTGGGGTTTATTTACCATGCCAATTTTACATGGCGAGAAAAGCTAACCCCATTCTCCTTTTCATTAATTCCGACGGGTTGTAGAGACGTTATATATAAAGTCCCTACAACATATATAACGTCTCTACAGGATTTTGGTACAAACTAACCAGCCAAAACTAATGAAAATACTACTATTGAAAAGGGAGTATTTAATTTTGAGTTGATAATTTTGGTGGGTTTTGTTCTTCCGGGATTGTACTAGAGGGAAGCGGCTGACGTGAAAGGGTTTCGTAGAAAATCTCAATAATTCTATCTACCTTAGAATCCCAATCAAAGTAGTTGGTAAGAACTCTTTTGGGACCTGCTTCGCTCATTTGCCGACGTAATTCCGGTGAATTAGCGAGTTTAATCATCGCTTCTGCGAACCCATTTACAAAAGTTTCTATGGAACTTGGTTCTACCCAAATACCGCAGTTGGGATGTAGCGTATTTGCCGGACCTGCCCATTTTGTTGCTATGACGGGCAAGCCTAAAGCCATCGCTTCTAATACAGCATTACCACCAGCTTCGCGCAAGGAAGGCATGAGAAATACATCGCATTCGCACAGCAATTTTGATGCTTCTTCGCGTTTCATCCAGCCGCAAAATTTGATCTTATTTTCTAAACCTAAATCGGCAACTTGCTTTTCTAAATCTTGCCGACATTTTCCGTCTCCAATTAGTTCTAAAACGGCATTTGTTTTGTCAGCAACTTGTTTAAAGGCATCAATTAAGAAGTTTATTCCTTTCCAATCAACAAAACGACCCAAATATACAAAACGAACTGGTTCTTCGGGATTTATTTCTCGTGCTGGTCTTGGTTGCCAAATATCTAAATCAACTCCACATTCAATAACTTGATAAATTTTACCCTGACATCCAACTGGCAATGCTTTTCTAGATAGAGGATTGGCAACAATTAAGGTTTCTGCGTTTATTTTACCCGGTACAAATCGATGTAAAACATTAGAAAATAACCTTCCTAAATTAACCGATACAAGAGTAAACTTAGAATCCATATAACGAAAAGCTGGAGGAAAATCAACTCCACCAGCTAAAGGTCCCAATACAACTGGTACGCCCATGCCGTACATAAAATTTAAACCTTTGGGCGTAATTGGTGCAGGCTGAAATACGATATCAAGATTCTGATTTTTTATTAGTTCTTTTACTATTTTTCTCGCTCGAATTTGAGTAATCCAATGCACCATTTGTAAAAATATTAAATCTTCAATGCGATAAGGGAATAATTTTCCGATTCGCCAGATCAATTTTTGGAACCAATTATCTTCAATAAAATAAAATTTATTAAAATCTTCGTCATCAGGAAACTCTTGGCGCAGTTCGTCTCTAACCCTTGCATGACAAACTATTCTTAAGTCAATTCCCCGCTCCTGAAAAAGATGAAAATAATAAAGATTTTTGCCGGACTCACCACCCATGCGACGAGATACATTTTCTGCTACTAATACTACTCGCAATGATTTCTGACTATGATGAATTTGTCTCATTGTGGCTCAATGTTAGTATTTTAGATTTACAATCGTAGATCCACCCAAATAGATATTTTAAGCGGGGCTAAATAGTAGCCCGCCCTCACGATTAAATCGTAGAAAAAGAAAATTTATAATTGACCAAATTACGTTCCTCTAGCGTCTCTCCACTAGAAAAATATTGTTATAATTTCCTGAAAAATCTCTAAATCCTCGTTAATGGATATACGAGGATTATGCCCTCCCCTGATAAATATTGCCTATCAGTATTTTAACTCATAGAACTTTTACGTAAAATAACATAAGCATAAGTTGTTAGTAAAGGATTTGGTTTTTTTGCTAAATAATTTGCAACAAAATTAGCAATTTTGTCTAAAGGTGGAAGTTTCTTATAATATGGATGTCCGTAGAAACCAACATATTCTTCTATTGAATAACCCAGACTCTCAAATTTTGTGAATTGGCTTTTTATTGGTCCTCTACACCAACTGTAATAAGCCGGAAATTTGCCATATTTACCTTGTTTTTCTCTGTGGGGAAAAAAGAAAAGCAAGATATCAGAAGAAAAGTTGTCTGGTAGTAAGTGATTAACAACAAATGGAGGAGCGTAAAGAGTTGGAAACACGTGAAAAGCTCGTCCATTCTCTTCTAAAAGGTTAAATACATTTCTGTGAAAAATTAACCCGCTTTCAACGTGCTCTGCGAGAAAATGACTAAAAACTAAATCATATTTTCCCGGTAGCTTGAGGTTTGGATCTGAAATATTTGCTTGTATCTTATTATAGCTATCGGGAGCTTTTGCAAGTTCGTCTGCGGAAATATCAAGAATAGTGTATTCCAATCCATGACTTTGCACAAAATCTAAATCTAGAAATGGATTTGCTCCGCCACCAATTTCACAAATTGATTTGACATCGGGCGATGCAGCTAATTTCTTTACTGTATCGCGGTGATATGCCATCCATCTTTCCCTAAAACATTCATATCTGATTTCAGGGGGAGTAAGATTAAAAGATTTAACATTTGTACTTGTTAAACTCATTGTTTTTCTCCGTAATTTATTGGAATTAATTTGAATTAAAGCGGTAAATAGATAGAAATACTATTTGATTGCGGGAAAAATAACTCACAGATTTTCTGGTTCTGATTCCCTAAAATTCCATCCTCTAAAGTATGGCTTGAATTGGCAGCCCAAACCCTAAAGCGTGGCGAATGAAGAGAAATAAAGCAAGTATGCCAATAAAAAATGCTGTGCCTTGAATATCTTGAGAAATACAGGATAATTTCTCTTTTCTGAGTCCCCAAAGATTGACGACATATAAAGGGAAATCACTAATTGCGATCGCAATTATTGCGCCGATGGAACCAAAATTATAGAAAGCCAAAGGTAGTCCGATACCAATAATCGTAAATCGAGCCAGATTGCTCTGAGCCGAGTATAAAGGTTTCTTGATTGCTAACAGAGCGGGACTAATTGTATAAAACAACAGAGAAAACCAAATACCACAGCAGAGAATTGGCATCATCCAAGTAGCTTCTGAGTATCTCCTGTCATAAAGAGTACCAATAATTAAATCTCCGACAGTCACTAAAGCAGCAATACAAACCCCAAACCCAAAGATTACTATTCGACGTTGCCGGAGAATCTTAGCTCGCAAAGTAGAGCGCGGAATATCTGCTTGATTGGAAATCGCAGGAAAAATCACTCTATAACTAAGTTTTTTGATAGTCTCTCTAGGTATGCTCGCCAGAGTATAAGCTATCGTATAAACACCCAAAGTTTCAAAGGTAAACAGCTTACCGAGAATTAGTCTGTCTGCTTGTTCTCCCATAAACATCAATGCTGTTGCGACAAACATCAATCTGCCAAAAGAAATAATTTCCCGCAGCGCATCCTGATTCCAAGCAAAACGATTTTTGTATCCCGGTATCAACCAATGACTACCTATGGCTCTGTAAAGCGCTCCTGCAATTACTCCTATAGCTAAAGCCCAGACACTAGGGCTAAACCAAGCCCAAGTAACCATAGTCAGGATAGTTAAGAGCAGTACTATTAAATCGAACTGGGTTAATTTACCTAAATCTAGACGGCGTTGGAAAGTGTATACAGCCGTCGAACTAAAGCCGTTAATCACTGAAGAAAATCCCATAATTGGTATTAACCACAGCAAACGCTCATCGTTGTAAATATTCGCCGCTGGAACGGTAATTATTAAGAAAACGAACCAAAGTATAAAACCACGAATTACTTGTATCGTCCAAGCTGTGTTCCTAAAACTAGTCTCATCGCCCAATTTATTGTTAACAATACTTTGAGGTATACCAATATCAGAGAATAATTCTATACCCATTCTCAGCGTATTGACTACAGCCATAAGACCGTAAAACTCTGGTACCAATAAGCGAGTCAGAATTAGGTTACTGCCAAATCGCATAATTTGACTCGTTCCGTAACCTGCAATCGTCCAGATTGCACCCCGGTAAACAAGCTTTTTCAAAGATGTCATAACTGTTACAAAATACCTATGCGAATCTACTTGCTGTTGCAGCACTATTCTTTCGGGAGGCCGTTTTGGGCTGTTTTTCTAACTTACAAATGGTAATATCGGCATTTACCATCCTTTAAAAGTCAACATAACCATCTAGCGAAAAACCTCTATAGTGCTACAAATTATCTGGGTAGATCGTTGCTATCGCTGCATATAAAAACCACTAATATACTATTATTCTTAGGGTTTATATATTTGCATTAAACTATACCTTTTAATTCCAACTTACGATAGATTGTACAAATTTCTACTTAAAATCAATTTAAATGACAATGTAAATACTAAATACGCTTACTTAATCATATTTACATTATCTTTAAACATTTGAAACAATAACATAATCTCTTTTGAAAGTAAAATCGCTTAAGCTTTTGGCAATATAAACTTTCTGTGTAGAAAAAAAGATTCTTTTTGAAGTTATTGTAAAGATTATTCCTATTTAGCCATGAAATAGATGCCATTCCCTAAGACAAAAGTAGCTATTTTCCGCTGTAATGGCATCTAATTTGATGGGAAAGTTCAGTAATAGCTAAGAAGATGCTAGAAATGCTTAAATCTTAGAGGATGTTTCAAAAATATCGTTTTTCGTTTAAATTATTATTTAGTATCTCCATTATTGCCTGTTACCGAAGGGAGAATCAAAAGTTTTCTGATTGTATTTATGGCTTTCTCGCGCATTTTCTTAGACAATTGTATAATCTGTTTGGCTATCACCTACAAATATAGAATCTTGGTTTATTTAAATTTTTGTGGCGAGAGCGCACTCCTAATTTTTTCATAATTCAACTAATTTTCATATAATTTTCATATATCACCAAAGTGATGGATATATCAGCCTTATCTGAGACTTCAAACAAGAAACAGAAAAAACATTTTCATTTTGTAGATAGTCTGCGTGGGATAGGTGCATTTTCGGTCATTTTATACCATATCTATACCCGCGGACGTATAGTAAATTTAAGTAGGATATTACCAGATTGATTAGAAAATATCGCTTTTAAATGGGGTAATTTGGGTGTAGCAATTTTTTTTGTTTTAAGTGGGTTTGTAATTGCACATTCTTTACGAGCAGCCTGCTGCAATTATGTATTAATTAGTAGAAAAACCATCCATCAAATTAAGTCGTAAAATCAAGCTTGTCAAAAATGCGGAGGCGATTAAAGCATGAAGTTACTGATTACAGGGGCATCTGGTTTTTTAGGAAAGTATGTAGTTACTGAAGCATTACGACATGGTTTTCAAGTACGTGCTGCAATCAGACATACTTCTGATGAAAAACGTTTACCTTGGCGCAATTATGCAAATTTAGAATTAATACGCATAGATTTAACCGAATCAGAAGCACTCGAAGATGCTTTAAAAGGTATAGATAGTGTAGTACATTTAGCCGCAGCGAAGCAGGGTAATTATCAAACGCAGTATGAAAATACTGTAGTAGCTACCGAAAATTTACTGCAAGCAATGGTAAAAGCCAAGATTAAACGCTTGGTGGCAATAAGTACATTTAGCGTATTCGATTACTTGCATATAGCTGAAAGCACCATCATTAATGAAGAATCGCCGATTGAAGCTCAGCCTTCTCATAGAGATGTTTATGCCCAAACCAAACTGATTCAAGAAAGTCTGTTTCGAGATTTTGAACGAAAATATTGTGGAGAAGTTACAATTTTACGTCCGGGGATAGTTTACGGAAGGAATAATTTATGGAATGCCCATTTAGGCGTGAATTTAAAAAATCGTTTATGGATTCGTATTGGTGGAAACGCTCAACTTCCCCTTACTTATGTAGAAAACTGTGCCCAAGCCATAGTTAGCACTCTAATGCATCAAAAAACTATCGGCAAAACTTTAAATATCGTCGATAATGATTTACCAACACAAAAAGCTTATACTGAAAAAATTTTAAAACTGCTACCGCATCACCCTTCTACAATTGCAATTAATTGGAAGATAATGCGTATTTTATCCGGTAGCGCTTGGTTATCTAGCAAAGTCCTATTTTTGGGAAAAATCAAGTTACCCGGCATTTTAGTACCGGCAAGACTAGAAGCCCGCTTTAAACCATTTCGCTACAGTAACAGTAAAGCTCAACAAATATTGAATTGGCAACCCTTATACTCTTTAGATGAAGCTCTAAAACGTAGTTTTAGCGATGTTGATTTGCTTGACGAGTCAGCAGAAATGAATTCCGTGTCTACTTGAGATATCAGGAGAATGGGGGCGAGGGAGATGGGGAAGGCAAAGAAAATTCTTAACAACTAACAACTAACTTCTAATTGCAAATTATGCGTATTGCTTATCTTACGGGAGAATATCCTAGAGCTACAGATACTTTTATTCAACGTGAAGTTGCCGCTCTTCGCCTGCAAGGCGCAGAAGTACATACATTTTCTGTGCGCCCTACTGGTAAGGAACATATGGTAGGAGCAGAGCAAAAACAAGAGCGAAATCAAACTTTTTATATTCTCCCTCCACGCCCGATAAAATTGTTGCGAGCGCATCTAAATCTATTCCTAAGTTCGTCAAATAGATATTTCGCGGCATTGAAATTAGCTTTCTCTACCAGACTGCATGGATTGCGCGGCAATCTCTATCAACTGTTCTACTTTTTAGAAGCGGGTATTCTCGCCGAAGAAATCAAACGAAGACGAATTCCCCACCTACACAACCATTTCGGAGATTCTAGCTGTAGCGTTGCTATGCTAGCAGCAGAATTAGGAGGCTTTAGTTATAGCTTTACGTTACATGGTCCATATATTTTCTTCCAGCCGTATTATTGGAGACTCGACGAAAAAATAAATAGAGCCTTATTTGTAAGTTGTATTAGTAACTATTGTCGCAGTCAGGGAATGATATTTGCACCCATTGCCAAATGGAATCAGATGCATATCGTTCATTGCGGTATCGACCCGACTTTATTCAATTTAGTATCCCATAACGCAAGAGGTAAATGCTTACTTTATGTCGGTAGACTCTCTGCTGTTAAAGGTTTACCGATACTTTTAGAAAGTTTAGTATCCCTCAAGAAACACCATCCAGATATCATTTTAACTGTAGTTGGTGATGGTAGCGATCGCGCTTCTTTAGAACAAATGACATTTGATTTAGGCTTGAAGGATAATGTAAATTTTGTTGGCTATAAATCGCAAGCAGAAGTGCGTAAATACTTTGAAGAGACAGATGTATTTGTCTTATCCAGTTTTGCCGAAGGAGTACCCGTAGTCTTAATGGAAGCAATGGCAGCAGGAGTACCTGTAGTCGCTACCCAAATTGCCGGAGTCAGCGAATTAGTAGAAGACGGCATTAGCGGCTATATCGTACCTGCTGGGGACAAAATTTTCCTTGCCAATAGCATCGAAAAACTACTCAATGACTGCGAATTAAGAACTAAATTCGGTATCGCAGGCAGAAAAAAAGTAGAAAAAGAATTTGATATCAATATCGAAGCTCAAAAGCTTTATCAAATTATGAGTAAAGCAATCAACAATGAAAAATTATCAGTTATCAGTTATCAGGAGTTAGGGGTTAGGAGTTGAAAAGCTTTTTATCATTTTTCAATCCTTGCTTTAGGGAGCATCCCAATGCAGGCAAAAAGCCCTCAGACTATAAGTCTGGGGCTAATATTACGAAGCCCACCAACGCGAGGGCTATGAGGTTTCTTAGCCCTCGCGTTAGTGGGCTTTTTATGTATACCGCCCGCTTCTAGCCTGCGGGCTAATTGGGGCAGGAAAACACGTCTAGGGAAGCAGTTGGCGGTGTAGGTTAACTTAGGGCAAAACTGCCGTTGTGTTGCTTCCAAGATTTCCCATTCTCCCAATCCATATTTACCTAGCCCAATCCATAGGCTCTACAGGCTCAAAGGAAGTTGTCATTTTACAAGGGGAACCCGTTTCTAAAGAGTTTTGAATTGCTAAAACAATCTCGTTATTGTGCAGCGAAAATCTAGAGGAAAGCCTGCAACCGCGATTTTCGATAATTGCATCAGCCATTTCGGCAACACCCCGACAGTAATCCATCTGTTGTGCGCCCCTATATCCGAATTTCGGCGCTTTTTTATCTAAAGGATAATTTTGCTTCCAAATACCTTCAAGTCTTTTTCGCCCTATGGTAAGACTGCGACGAATATAAACGGGGGTTACATAATACCAGCAATCATCAATGCCCAATATACCGTCATCGCCAATAATTTTTAAAGAATGGTCGTGGGGTGCAACAATACTACAGGTTAATCTAGCTACAACTCCAGAGACAAATTTAATACAAGCTACAGAAAAGTCTGGAGTATTAATATCTAAAGGTATATCAGTCTGTTTGTCTGGAATTACACAAGATGAAAATGCAGATACGGTATCAGCAGGACCAAAAAAAGCCGTGAGCCAATTGACATAGTAACCTGCGTGTTCTAGCGTACATCCTACCTCAAATTCATCTTTATAGGGCCAAGGCGTGCCAGATTCGCTTAACCACTTTTGATAAGGCATTAGATGAACTAATCCATCATCCATTTCAGCATAGACTAACCTAACTTTCCCAACCCTATTTTCTCGCAATGACTTCCATATTGTTTGTGCAGTTTCGCTCAATAAGCTACATGGTGCGTAAGAAAGATATAAACCTTTTGTTTCGGAAATATTCACTTGTTCCTTGGCTTGCGGCATTTCCATTGCGAAAGGTTTTTCCGAATAAACGTGTTTCCCCGCTTCCAAACAAGCCTTAGAAATTTCATAATGACTGCTGGGATTAGTCAAATTTAAAACAATGTCAACAGTATTATCCTCAAGTATATCGGTAAGAGTTTCATAAACCCGAGCAACATTATGGTATTCAGCAAACTTAGTCGCGCGATGGCTCACTTTATCCATTACTCCCACTAGCTTCAATTGCGGATGCATCGAGAGAGTTTTCAGGTAGTAGTCAGCAACAAAGCCGCAACCAACAATGGCAATAGATTTGTAAGATAAGTTTTGTTTATTACCATTTTGTGTAACTAAAGATATTGAATCTTCAAGAGATTTGAAGCTTGTTTTTTTTACTACATTAGAAATCTTAAATACATTTTTTAATCGCATAGATTTTTGTTTTGAATTGCTAGTGGAGAGTAGGTATAGAGAGCATAGTAAGGCAGGTGTAAGTTTATTTTTTTGTAGTGCGGTTTGCTAGCCCGTTGATTGGATCTTAGGGAGCTGTTCGGCTGCCGTAATTACAAGTATTAGTAAATAGGGAAAAGATAACTTAGAGCGCTCTTAATTCTTAACTACTCAACTTTTATATTCAACAATAGTGAGTTTTATTCCTAAGAAATGGGATGAATGAAACTTAATTTGACCGATAAGCTGAGGGAATTTATCTAGTACACAAAATAGCCCATAAAGCAATGCATTAAAGGAATTAATTCCTCTTGCTTTTACATACTTATATACCCGAAAAGCTAATAAAATATAAGCAGCCAAAAGTAAAATTATACTTATTCCTCCAGTTAGCCAAACAGTGGCGATCGCCAAAAATGGTAATATGAAACCCCAAAACCAAATTCGACGACTTTCTTTCACCCAATGTTTTTCCGGTGGCTTTCCGTGCAGCCAAGCACCTTCAGCATAAGCATGTCCGTTACGAATCGAACGCTTCCACCACTGCCCAAAACTCATCATTTGAGCATCGTGTAAAGTCAATTCGGCATCTAAACGCAAAACTTTGCCGCCAGCTTGACGCAATCGCACGCATAATTCTGGTTCTTCTCCAGCAATTAAAGTCGGATTAAAACCGCCAACCTGTTTCAACGCTGCGACGCGCATCATCGCATCACCACCGCAAGCTGAGGCTTCACCCACCGGAGTATCCCATTCGATATCGCACAAGCGATTATAAACAGAATTTGCAGGGAACTCTTCCCGTCTTCTGCCGCAAACTACGACGACTTCAGGTTTCGCTTTCAATACTCCAGCAGCTTTTTCCACCCATCCCTCGACTATCAAACAATCTCCATCTACAAATTGGACAAAATCAACCGTCTTGTCCATTTGCAGTAAATATTCAAATCCTGCATTTCTCCCACGGGCAGCAGTAAAGGGAATTGATAAATCTAGTTCAACAACATTAACCCCTAAGTTACTAGCCAAATCTACACTTCCATCAGTAGAGCCAGAATCAACGTAAACAACTGTTTTTGCCTCACCCAATTCCGATAGTAGACATTCTTTGAGACGATTTCCTTCATTTCGCCCAATTACAACTACCCCGATTGAATTCACTTATTTTCACCTTTTCAGCAGTTTACAAGTTAAATATAATACAAGGCTATATCCTCAATCAATGCACTCTCAAAATCGTCAATTAAAAAACGATTGTAATTTGAAGACAGGCTGAGCCTGTCCTATGAACGAATCCTAATCGACTGGGAAAGGCTTGTAAGCAGCATAGGACTTCTCTAATAAAAGCTTTCGTTCTACATAAAATTTGCTATCGGGAAACAACTCGTGCATCCGATTTCTAGAAAGTACTCTCGTTCCCTTCACCATCTCCGTCCAAACAGGTAATTTCTTCTCCCATGATTTGTGTAAATTTTGCTTCACGAATTCCGGTAATAACCAATAACCAACTACACCTGTGTGCGGTTCAATTGGCCAGTAATTACTAGGAGTTTGCACCCAATAACCTTTAGCTAGACGCATCACTTCTGAGGCAAAATTACCTTGTTTGGATTCATCACCTACATGTTCGATAACCGAATTACTAAATACTATGTCAAAGGATTTATCCACGAAGTTACCAGATAAATTAGTGGCATCCCCTTCAACTAAAGTATACTGTCCAAACTTACCAGTACTTTTGTAAGAGCCCGGTAAATTAACTAGAGTCACTTCAAAATCATGATCGAACCATAGCCACATCTGGAGATGCCCTCCCAAATCAAAAATTATTGCACCCGACGGTGGTTTTACTAAAGCGAGAAATTGCTTCATTCGCTCTAACCGCCAAGCTTTACCAAAGGAATTGTGTTTTGCCCATTCTGAAGCTTTCGCATAAGCTACGTGCATTTTATTAACCTCCTAAATGTTTTCTAGACTTAATTTATTTAAAATTAGCTAAGATAAAATATCCGTCAAATTTTCTCGCTTAACCTGCGTTTAAAAGCAAGATAGCGGATTTCTTTGCCAACAGAAAGGGCAGTAGTTGCATACAGAACCCAATAAACATTTGCAAGACGTAATAAATAACTTTCCGACATATTATTTAAACTCAAGAATAACAGAAAACCGAGGGGCCAAATATATTCGGAACTTCGAGTATTGTAAGCTAATCTGAGAGATCGAAAAAAAGCAATAGCTAAACTAATTATAAATAGCGATAAACCGATTAAACCAACATCCAAAGCTAAATCTATATAACCATTGTGAGCGTGGGGAGGTAAATAACGCTCCGTTACCGCCATGCCTGCTTCAATGGCATAATTACTTTCATCCGCCCAAAAACCACCGCGTCCAAAACCTAGCAAAGGTTGTTCCGTTAGCAGTCTATCAAATATACGACCCCACATAGGTAAACGCCCTGTTAAAGTTGGATCTTTACCAAAAGCACTCAATATTTCTATCCATAAAGCTACAACTAATCCACCAATACCTCCAACAATCAAAACTCCCAAATCTAAATAAACTATACTCAGCTTTCCTTGCCAACGAAATTTACGATAAAAGTACAATATTACGAAAACCAAGAAAGAAACAATTAGGGAAGTTTTTGAAGTCGAAAAATATATCATCAGCAGCATTAAACCGAAAAATCCCCATTTATACCGCCAATGTTTTAGGCTATCAACTGGCATTAATAAAAATGCGATGGAACCGATAACCATCATGCTGCCAAAGGTATTTTTATAATCGTAAATTCCTTTCCAAGAACCTGGATGATCGTGCCAATGTAAACCAGCCCCTGGAAAGCGCCAAACAACAAACATACTAACAATTGCTCCGATGCCAAATGTCCAAGCAACTAATCGTACTTGCTGTTTAATGTTAAACCGCGTGGCAAAATATAAAGCAAATGAGGTCATTTGCAAAATTTCCACCATAAATTTTTCA
>ERZ1740062.764-NODE-764-length-14863-cov-4.199352_pt1 | contig 14863 bp, 16 predicted proteins | sample MGYA00581741_ERZ1740062 | MGnify/ENA primary metagenome ERZ1740062 (study PRJEB43018, sample SAMN04849747) | marine metagenome | isolation source: floating plastic debris | place: Pacific Ocean | collected 2008-09-01 | study: EMG produced TPA metagenomics assembly...
GCTTCGTTTGCCAAATATTCCGGTAACGCGCGTTGAAAACTACTGCGCCAGCGGATCGGAAGCTTTTCGCGGCGCGGTCTACGCCGTTGCATCGGGCGCGTGCGATATCGCTCTGGCCCTTGGTGTCGAGAAACTGAAAGACACAGGTTATGGCGGCCTGCCGCAACGAAACCGCGGCTCCGTTAATGACCTGTTCTGGGCAAACGCTTCGGCACCCGGATCATTTGCACAGTTGGCTTCCGCTTATTCGGCGAAACATGGTGTTAGCAAGGAAGATATGAAACGGGCCATGGCCCATATCTCCGTGAAGAGCCATGACAACGGATCCAAAAATCCAAAAGCGCATCTTCGTAACAAGATCAACGAGGACAAAGTCATGAACGCGCCAATGATCGCGGAGCCGCTTGGTCTCTTCGATTGCTGCGGTGTAAGTGACGGATCGGCCTGCGCCATCGTCACGACGCCGGAAATTGCAAAATCTCTCGGCAAGAAAGACCTGATTACGGTCAAGGCGCTGCAACTCTCCGCCTCCAACGGAACGGAAGCCCAGCACAACTCCTGGGATGGCAGCTATTTTGTCACGACCCGGGCAGCCGCGAACCGGGCCTATAAGGAAGCCGGTATCACCAAGCCACGCGACCAGGTCAGTATGTTCGAGGTTCATGACTGTTTCTCCATCACCGAACTAGTGACGATGGAGGATCTGTTCATTTCCGAAGAGGGAGATGCCGTCAATGATGTGATGAATGGCTTCTATGACGCGGATGGCAAGGTCCCCTGCCAGATCGACGGCGGGCTGAAATGCTTTGGCCATCCAATCGGCGCATCCGGCCTTCGCATGATCTATGAGATGTATCTGCAGATGCAGGGCCGGGCAGGTGAGCGCCAGCGCAAGGAAGAGCCGGTCGTCGGTATGACGCATAATCTGGGCGGCTTCCCGCACCAAAACGTCTGCTCGATTACCATTGTCGGAAAAGAAGGCGTTTAAGCACTTTATCCGTACCCCTTCAGGCCGCCGATACACTCGGGCGGCCTGAAGAAGTATCAGAGAGATTACGCAGGAACGCGCAGATCCCCAATCTCGTCCTTCAGGACTCTTTTCAGCACCTTCCCTGTCGCGTTACGCGGTAATTCCTCCATAAACACGACATGCTTTGGGATTTTGTAACGGGCAAGCTTATCCTGGCAATAAAGGATCACATCGTCTGCGGATAGCTGCTTGTCCGGCGCGACAACGACAACCGCGCATCCCACTTCGTCCCAGCGGTCATCCGGGACACCGATTATCGCCAGATCGGCTATTTCCGGCATTTTGAACAAGGTACTTTCGACTTCCGCCGGATACACATTCTCACCGCCGGAGATATACATATCCTTCCAGCGATCGACGATAAAGTAATGCCCGTCTTCATCCACCCGGCAGGCATCACCGGTATGCAGCCAGCCATCCGTTATTGTCTCCGCATTGGCCTCGGGCCGGTTCCAGTATCCAGGCGTGATGTTCGGCCCCTTCACCCATAGCTCTCCGGTTTCTCCCTGCAGGACATCTTCGCCATTTTCATCAACAACGCGCGCTTCGGCATTCATAGCGAGCTTGCCCGCGGAACCCGGCTTGCTGAACGCCATTTCCGCATCCTGCACCGTTACTGTCGGGCTGGTTTCCGTCATCCCATATCCCTGCTGCAGGGCAAGGCCCCGTGCCTTGTAGGTTTCAAGGAGTGGCACAGGCGTGGGCGCACCACCGACGCCGGAGCAAGCAAGACGTGAAAAATCCGTTGTCGCAAAGTCGGGGTGCTGGCTCATAAAGAGATAATTTGCCGGCACACCGAAAAAATGGGTAAGGCCAATCTCCTCGTCATCAATGATACGAAGGCATTCAGCCGGATCAAAGGTCCGCATGACCAAGGTTGTTCCACCGAAATAGAGCGCAACGGAGCTGTAACAGTTAAGCCCTCCGGTATGAAACAGCGGCAGGATAGTCAGCGTCTTCGCGTTTGGTGTGAAATAGGTGGGAACGCCAAGGTTCACCGCATTGTAAAATGCCATGCCATAGGTGTTCATTGCCCCCTTCGGCAGACCGGTCGTGCCAGAGGTATACATGATCGTCCAGACATCATCATGTGTGACTGTCGCAAGCCTCGGTGTCGGGCTTGCGGCCTTGATCGCCGCCTCATAGGGTGTATCTCCGCCGCCGCCAGTCGTCTCTAAAACATATGAAACGCCGGTTTTTTCCTTAAGTTCGCCGATTTCGGCGGAAAACTGCGCATCATGGATCAGGATCTTTGGCGCCGCGTCGCTTATGATAAATTCAAGTTCATTGACCGTCAGTCGCCAATTAAGCGGCAGGAATATAGCGCCTATCTTGGAGCATGCCGCCTGTATTTCGAGCATATCGGTGGAGTTCATGGCCAGAACCCCGACCCGGTCTCCTTTTTCAACGCCACAATTCTCCTGAAAATGGAATGCAAGGCGCAGTGCTCTGTCGTTCGCCTCGGCAAAGGTAAAATGGCGATTGGAATGAAGATCTACCCATACCTCTTTTCCCGGCACCGTTTTAGTATGATGGGCCAGCCAATCATAATGCGTCACACTCATATTTTCCTCCCTGTTATATTTTTATGAGGTTTCCTGTATCTAAATTTCCATCTGGCGCGCGACGAGGTCGCGCATAATTTCTTCCGATCCGCCACCAATGGCCATGACGCGAACTTCGCGGTAAATTCGTTCAACGCGACAGCCCCGCATATAGCCAGCCCCACCGAGGATTTGCATGGCCTCCCGCGCGCAGAATTCCATAGTTTGTGTTGCCTGCACCTTCAATAAAGATAGATCCGCGACCGGCCTTTCGCCGGCCTGAACACGGGAAGCGCATTGTTCCAGATAGGCCTGGGTCGCATTAATCTTCCGCGCCATCTCCGAAAATTTGTGACGAATTACCTGATGATCTGCGAGTCTTTTTCCAAAAGTTTTCCGCTCTCTGGCCCAAGCAAGTGCATCTTCAAAGCAAACGCGCGCAGATGCGTTGGCGCCTGCCGCCATTCCCAACCGTTCGCTGTTGAAATTGCTCATGATGCCAACAAAACCATTGTTTTCTTCGCCGATAAGATTGCTCCTCGGCACCCGAACATCGTCAAAATAGAGTGCCGCCGTGTCTGAGGCCCACCAGCCTTGCTTTTTAAGCGGTGTACGGGAAAAACCTGGCCGGTCCCGTTCAATTAGTAAAAGGGAGATGCCGTTACGCCCCTCTCCTCCTGTTCTGACCGCAACAGTGTAGTAATCTGCTCGCATACCGCCCGTGATAAACATCTTCGATCCGTTAACCAGGTAGTCATCGCCGTCGCGCACCGCACGCGTCTTGATATTAGCGACATCTGACCCTCCAGAAGGTTCAGTGATCGCCAATGCGTGTATTTTCTCACCTGCGAGAACAGATGGTGCAATCCGGCGTTTCATTTCCTCCGAGCCCGTCGCAAGAACAGGAGGCAACCCGATGCTATGCACCAACAGGCTGGCGTTAATTCCGCCCGCGCCGATGCGCGCCATTTCCTCAGCGGTAACCAGTTGAAAAAAGGAATCGACAGACGTGCCGCCAAACTCTTCGGGATACCCTATGCCGAGCAAACCAATCTCCGACGCCTTCTTGTAGAGATCGCGCGTAAATTCCCTCACCTCATCCCATTCATCCACATGCGGCATGATTTCCCGATCAACATACCCGCTGAGTGCGGCCCGCCAAGCCCGATGATCTTCCGTGTAATAAGGGCCGTGGTATCGATGGTCAAAATCAAACGGATGTTCTCCGTTATTAAATGCAGGGGCCATGAAATTGATCCTTTTTTATTTTAGTTAGCCAACCCGTTTTGTCGATGGATCTCCCACCCTTTATCATGCCTGTTTTCTCAAATTTACGATACCCCTTCGGATATCAATAGCACACAAAGGGATTTGAAAGCTGACCCATATCACCGTAAGATGGCCGAAAATAACAAGAGCTCCAAATTTGAGAAGGGATACCCCGCTGTGACCCATAGCTGCTTCGACGTTCATATAGAAAATCAGATCGCCCATATCATTCTTAATCGGCCGGAAAAGCGGAATAGCATGATCCCGGCGTTCTGGAACGAACTTCCCGAGATTGTTCGCGATATCGATGAAAATGCGAAGGCAAGGGTGATTGTTATCTCCTCGACCGGACCGCATTTCTCCTCCGGGCTGGATGTTGCTTCCTTCATGCAGGCAGAGATTACTGATCCGGCGGAAAAAAGAGCGGCGGAAATTAGCGCCGGCGCCGCATTTTATGGCGCCGTTAAAAATATGCAACAGACCTTCACCGCATTGCAGGATTGCCGCTTGCCGGTGCTCGCGGCAGTTCAGGGCGGCTGTATCGGCGGCGGTGTCGATCTTATTACTGCCTGCGATATGCGCTATGCCACTGAAGACGCGTTTATCACTATTTTCGAGACCAACATCGGCATGACAGCCGATGTTGGGACATTCCCGCGCATTACGAAAGTGATCGGCGATGGCCTCGCACGGGAACTGGCCTACACAGGGCGCCGGATGCCTGCGGACGAGGCAAAGTCCGCAGGCCTGTTCAATGCTGTCTATAAGGATCAAGAAGCATTGCTTAACGCTGTCATGGAGATGGCCGCAGAAATCGCCAGCAAGGCACCGCTTGCGATTATGGGCTGTAAACGCATGATGAACTATTCACGCGATCACTCCATAGAAGACAGCCTCGATTATATTGCGATCTGGAACGCCAGTATGCTGCAACGGGAAGAGATATTCGAGGCAATGAAGGCCAATGCTGAAAAGCGGCCCGCCGAGTTTGTCGAGCTGCCCCCCATTCGCAAAAACATTGGCTAACCGGTCGGTGACGTGCAGCATTAATAGAGAAAAATGAGAGTGGTGATCCCGACAGAATTGCAAAGGATCACAGTTTTATCAAGTAAATCAAGCTTTCTACCGGGACACAACTGGCGTTTACAGCCTTAATCGGAACAATGGGTTAGAAACCCAAGCGGGACACACCCCGTACAATTCAGCAAACGAAAACCCCAGTGTTCCGGAACTGTTTAGCCGGGATGGGCCACCCCCTCAAATAAGTACCGCCGCCCCTGCGCAAACAGGGAACGGCGGGAATGGAAAGCTGCCAAGCAAATCCGAATTTCAAAGATACAGAATTCTTGCCCTTTCCGCAAGGTTTCCTATTATCGCCCAACATGTCGGATTTGATGACCTGGAGGTGTTCAAATGAGCAGCCTCGACCTTTCCCGGCAACCCTACATGGATTTACCTCAATTCACTTGGTTTAAATCTCAGGGAATTCCAGCATCCTTTCTTGTTGAAATGGCGATGACGGTGCGCGTTGTACACGGTGTTTGCACACCGGATGGATGGCTGGACCTTGATCCAGATGGGCGATCATTTATCACCTTTGAGCAAGACAACGATTGCGTATTTTGGTGCCCTGCAACTGGTGAGCTTACAACATGGCATCATCGTGCCTTCGCACTTGGTGAGGACAATATCGTCAATGCCGGAACATATGCGCTCGACGGGTACCTGACCATTTACCGCGACCCATTGGAATGGCTGCGAGATGAGGGCCGGGGCATTGTGATACTCGACTGGAGTCGAGCTTTCGACATGCTGCGAGATGCGCCGCGTATTTTGTGCGCGGAACAGATCCTTCCCCTTTACAAGAAGCATATGACGCCCCGTCATCTGCCCGAACTTGCAGTGCTGACGACTCCCCGGAGGATCGCAGCATGAATGATATTGTTCCAATCGATGAATACGAGCGCGGCCGGGGCAAAAAGCCTCGCTTCGTCCGAACAAACACCAATTCCATCATGGCTGCGGAATTCGATCCAATACGGTGGACGGTTCATGGCTATGTGCCGGAAGGGTTTTCGGTGCTTGCCGGCCGTCAAAAGCTTGGCAAAACATGGCTTGCAATAGACTGGGCGCTTGCGGTGGCCTGCGGCGGAATAGCAATGGGTAACGTGCCGGTAGATATTGGAAATGTGCTTTATATCGACATGGAGAACGGCCAGCGGCGTATCCAGCGGCGTATCAAAGCCCTCTATCCCAGCGACCAGCGCCGTCCTGATTTATCGAAACTTGAATGGGTCACGGATGCGCCATCGCTCGATAAGGGCTTTATAGACGCATTGGAGGATTGGCGATTATCAGTGGACAATCCCCGGCTTGTCATAATTGACGTGCTTCAACGTATCAAGCCGGTGGGGAATTCTGCCCGCAATAGCTATGAAAACGATTATTCTGCCTGGTCGCCCTTGCAAAAGTGGGCGATGGAAAACGGCATTGCGGTTGTTGGCTTGCACCACACCAAGAAAGGCGGGGCAGATGATCCGCTAGAAGCCCTTTCCGGCTCGAATGGGCTTTCAGCCTGTGCCGATACAACACTGGTCCTGGATAGAGACAGCAACGGCATCACGCTCTATGTACGAGGCCGAGACGTGGACGAAAAGGAAAGCGCCATGTTGTTTTCAGCGGGTATGTGGACAGTGACCGGCGAAGCTGCCGAAGTTCGGCAATCCGGCCAGCGTGGTAACATTCAGGTAACATTGAAAGAGGCGACCGAGCCAATGTCTCCGACTGAGTTGGCAGATGTTACCGGAATGAGCAACGGTAACATTCGCAAGTTGCTTTTCAATATGGCAAAGGCCGGAGAAGTGCAGAAAACCGGGCGCGGGCGCTATATCCACCCCGAAAATCAGCATTTAAATCCCATCCCTAAGACTCCCGGTAACAACGGTAACAACGGTAACATTGACCCTTAGAAAGGGATCGGCCGCAACTGAATGTTACCGTTGTTACCAATGTTACCGCCCCTCAAGGCATTCGATAGGGCCGGGGATCGAATGTCACCTAAGACCGGCACACTGCAACTTAAGGAGCAAGACCATGCTTAATTCACACCAGGAATCCCCTGTCACGGCCCCCAAGCCCATTTTGGATATCGCCAACCGCTATGATGTCCTGTACCTCGATATTTTGAGGCTTCACGGGCTGATAATGGCGGCCCAGCACATCATTGATGACAATCCCTCGCTTCATCAGGCAACGCGAGAATTTGCGGCCTTGCAAGCTGTTATTGAGAGCGCAGATGTCCTCGCCGGGAATATGGGGCGGGAAGGGGGTATTCTGAACGACATGGTGGGCGATCTTGTCGCGACCTGCCATTGTGAGCCATTAGAGACAGGCGATAAGGAGGCAAGCGCCGCCTGAGAGAGTTGCCTCGTTGAGTACAGGGCGCCTTTCGGGGCGCTCTTTTCTTATCCAGTATCTACCCCAAAGCCCTGTTTACATATCGCAGGCTAATGCGGTATTATATTACCTCATTTGGTGAGTAGTGAGTTTGCGTATGGTTTCGATTCTCGAAGGTGAGTTGGCAGAAACAATCAGCGAAGCGTTGGTAGATGCTGACATTCCCTATGACGTGGTTATCACCCGAGAAGTGCCCGGCGATGGCCCCGCATACGACCCCGGCCCACCCACCAGTACAGACTATTCCTGCAAGGGTTTCACCGAAGCATTTGACGCTGACTACATCGCGGGCGGTTTGGTCCAGTCAAGCGATCTCAAGGTTGTGCTGCTCGCCTCAACGCTTGAGATCACACCCGAACTATCCGACAGCGTGACGGTGCGCGGAAAGACTTATTCAATCATCAACATTGCTCCCGACCCGGCGCTTGCCACTATTGCCTTGCAGGTACGCTCATGATGGTCCCAATGGTCAAAAAAGCTGAGAGGGGTGCGAGCGAGGTGCTGCCTTATCCTTTCGCGCTGTGGCGGTCTGGGGGTGCCAAATGAAGGCATCAACAAAGGCAATCCGGTTCCTTGAAAGCCTCGAAATCCCGGAAGGGCCAAGGGCGGGGCAGCGGGTAAAGCTGGCCCCGTTCCAAAAGAAGTTTGTCAAAGGTGCCCTGGCACCGGAAACCAGTGTTGCGGCGCTGAGTATCGGGCGCGGCAATGCGAAAACCGCTTTGTCTGCCGGACTTGCATTGGGATCCTTGCTGGGGAAATGGGATAACCAGCCCCGGCGCGAAATCCTGATCGCGGCCCGGACAAGGGATCAGGCCCGGATCGGCTATGAATTTGCGGCCGGGTTCGCCCGTTCGCTGCCTGACGACATCCAGAAGCAACTCACGTTCCGGCGCTCCCCCCGGCTCGAAATCGAGTTTGAAGGCGATGGCGGCGGGCATGTGATCCGCGCCATTGCAGCGGACGGCAAGACGGCGCTGGGTTCTGCCCCGACATTGGTGTTGATGGATGAACGTGGTCACTGGCCGCTTGACCAGGGTGATGCTCTTGAGCATGCCCTGCTATCCGGTCTTGGCAAGCGCGGCGGCCGCGCCTTGATTATTTCAACCAGCGCCGCCGATGATGCACACCCGTTCTCAGTATGGCTGGACCAGTGCCAGCCCGGCGTCTATCGGCAGGAGCATAGGCCCTCCCCCGGCCTCCCTGCCGATGACGCCCAAAGTCTCTTGCTGGCCAATCCCGGCGCAAAGCATGGCATTGGTGCCAGCCTCGAATGGCTGCAAGCGCAAGCGCGGCGTGCCATTGCACGGGGCGGCTCAACGCTCACCAGCTTCCGGCTCTATAACCGCAATGAGCGCGTAAGTGGGGAAACCCGCGATCTGCTGTTGACCGTTGATGAATGGCTGAATTGCGAGACTTCGGAACTGCCCCCGCGTGAGGGACAGGTGGTTATCGGAATTGATCTTGGCGGCTCTGCATCCATGACGTCAGCGGCATTCTTCTGGCCTGAGACCTGACGCCTCGAAACGCTGGGCACTTTCCCATCCCGGCCGAATTTATTGACTCGCGGGCAGTCTGATGGTGTCGGCGATCGTTATGTTGAAATGCAAAGCCGGGGCGAACTTTCAACCCTTGGCGATCTAACTGTACCGGTGGCGGCATGGCTTGGCGAAGTCATGCGACATGTCGAAGGGCAGCCCGTCGCGGCCCTGACGATGGATCGGTACAAGCAAAGTGAACTTGGCGAGGCCATTGACCGGGCAGGCATTCGGGCGCCGCTGATCTGGCGGGGCTTCGGTTGGAAAGACGGATCTGAAGATGTGGAACGGCTCCGCCGGGCCTGTTTCGACGGCAAGGTGAAGGCCAGCCCATCCTTGCTGCTTCGCTCTGCTTTTGCCGATGCGGTAACGCTTCGCGATCCGGCTAATAACCTGAAACTGGCAAAAGGCCGTTCAACCGGGCGTATTGATGCGGCGGCGGCAACCGTGCTGGCCGTGGCTGAAGGTGCCCGTATCGTTGGCCGACCGGCTCAAAAAGCAAGGGCTGCGCTATGGGTTTGAGAACATACACACGGGCAGGAGCCGCAATATATCGCTCGCCTCGCTGGAAAGCTGTCCGGCTACAGGCAAAACGGCGCGATGGCTGGAAATGCGTAAAATGCAGCGCTGCAGGAAAACTGGAAGTCGATCATATCCAGCCGATCCGAACGCGCCCTGATCTGGCATATGAGCTGGACACTCTGCAAAGCCTTTGCCCGTCCTGCCATACCAAAAAAACACGGATTGAAGTGGGTCTTGACCCGCTCGATCCCGAACGCCAGCGATGGCGTGATCTGGTGCGCAATACGCACCGCAACCCCCAAGCAAAAATTGGAGATATCCCATGCTTGAATCTGTGACTATCAGCCGTCGCCAGTCCGAAATCCGGCAGTCGTTGGCTGAACTTGTGGGCAAGGAAAACCCGACCGAAGATGAAACCCGCTCCATGTCCGAAATGGACAAGGAATATCGTACCAATGAAACCCGGTATCGGGCGGCCCTTGTCGCGGAAGATGAGGAACGCCGGGACGCCAAAGACGATCTGGAAACACGCTCCGATAAGGAATATTCAGAACTGATCGGAAAATTCGAGTTGCGCCAGGTCGCATTGATGCTTGATGAAGGCAAGGCGCTGGAAGGCGCCACGGCTGAAATCGTGCAGGAAATGCGCTCCCATGGTGGCTATCGCGGCATTCCCGTGCCGTGGCAGGCACTCGAAACCCGCGCCGGTGAAACAATCGCCAGCGGCACACCGGACCCGATCCAGACCCGACCGATCATTGACCGGCTATTCCCGGACAGCGTTGCGGCCCGAATGGGTGCGCAGATGATCAATATCGATTCCGGTGCCGTTGAATGGCCGGTAGTGACAAGTTCTGTCGCGGCGGGCTGGGCGGATGGAGAGGCAGCGAATGTTGCCGGTCCTGCGGCCTTCGCCACAACGGACCGTCCTTTGAAGCCTGAGCAAAATCTGGGCGTCCAGATGAAAATCACGCGAAAGACGCTCAAGCAATCCGGTTCCGCGCTGGAACAGGCGGTGCGCCGGGACATGAACAGTGCGATTGCCGTTTCGCTCGATAACGCCATTTTCCTGGGCACCGGTGCGAATGGCCAGCCGCTTGGCGTGATCACCGGACAATCGACGTATGGCATTACGGCAACCGATGCGGCCGCGTTGGCGACCTGGTCTGCGTTCCGCGCCGCAGTCGTGCGGTTCATGACAGCAAATGCCGCCGGTTCCCCCGGCGCTGTCAAGGCGATGATCCGGCCGGAATTGTGGTCACTGCTCGATGATACGTTGATCACAAGCACGGCAGTTTCGGAATATGACCGCCTGTTGAAAAACATTCCCGCCGCCAACATCGCTATGACCACGAATGGGCTTGCTGCGCCGGCGGGTGATCCGCTGGAAACTCAGGCATTGCTCACCACGTCCGCAGGCGGTGTTGCGCCGATCTTTGTCGGCGTCTGGGGCGGCGTCGATCTGATCCGCGATCCTTACTCCGATGCGCAGTCCGGTGGCCTTCGCCGCACGGCATTGACCACGGCGGACGTGACGGTGGCACGGCCCGCACAATTGGAGCTGATCACCGGCCTTGAGCTGGAAGCAGGCTCCTAATGCTCTGGGGCGGCCCGAATGGCGATCTTGAGGTACGCCGCAAAGGTGATGGCGGGGTGCGGCTTTCGGGCCGCTTCCCCTATGGCCAACGTGCGGTTTTATCAGATGGCGGGAGGAATGGCCGCCCGCGTAAAGAGGAAATCGCCTCGCATGCCTTTGCGTACCGGATCGATGACCCGAAAGAGGACATTCACCTTTTGGCAGGGCATTCCTATGACAAGCCCCTGGCAAGCCGGGGGGCAGGAACTTTCGACATTCGCGACACGGCGGAAGCGGTGATTTTCGACGCCACGATCACTGCGGAAATGCAACGTGTCAGCTATGTGCAGGATGCGCTAGCCGGTCTTGCCGCTGGTCTGATCATAGGTTTAAGTCCCGGTTTTAGAATACCGCCTCAGCGGGCCGTCAAAGACGCCGAGAAAATCAGCGAGGAGCCGGATGACGGTTCGCTTGACGAACAAGGCCAGCCAAGGCGCGGGGCGATCATTCGCACTATCACGGCGGCGCTCTTGTACGAGTTTTCGCTTGTGACCCGCCCCGCCTATCCAGAAACCCAGGTTGAAGCCCGCAACTGGTCCCCGGATCGAAGTGTAAAAATACCGCTTGTAGGGCATCCTCTTAATCGGTGGAGGCTTTAAATGGCAGATACCATTCGCCAAAACGAGGCCATTCCAAGCGCCTATCCCGATGCGCCGGACACGCTTTCAACGGCGGCGGCGGCGCTGGATGCCGATTTTATCTGGCAGCGGATCGAAAGCTATATCGCGCACCGCTGGACAGAACGGGATATTGAATGGATTGTAGAAGGTCCGGGGATCTGGAATCCGTCCTTAACTCCGGCAACGATCAGCACGGTTGAAATCTGGCAAGCAAATGCCTGGGCGACGGTATCGCTCGATCCATCCCCATTTGGCGGCTATGAGCTGCCCGGATGCGGTCCCTACCGGATCGCCGGGACCGTGGGCGGTGGCGACGTGCCAGCGGCTGTTGTCGAAGCCTTCAGGCGTCTTGCTGAATACATGGCCGGGAAAGCCGGGAAACCGGGCGCCAGCTCCGAACGGATAGGGGCTGGTTCCATCTCACTATCTCATAGGCGCTCGCCGTCATGGATGGCCGAAGCGATGCAAAACAGTGGCGCGGGTGATTTACTCCGCTCATATCGGAGGGCGTGACCATGTGGCCGTTTAATCGCAAGCCAAAAGAGGAAACTCGATCCGCCGGTTCTGGCTTTACGGCTGAAATCATGAGCGCCCGCGAAAGTTACATTGCCGGGCGGCGCGGCATTGCCGAATTGACGGCAACGGCGCAAAGCTGCGTATCACTCTGGGAGGGTGCATTTGCCCTGGCGGACGTGTCCGGAACCGACATGCTGGACCGGCGCTCTCTCGCCCTTGTGGCGCGTTCTTTGGCCTTGCGGGGCGAGGCTGTATTCCTGATACGCGAAACCGGCCTTGTGCCTTGTGCAGATTGGGATCTGCGCACCCGTGATGGAAAGCCTACCGCCTATCGCGTGAGCATTTCCGAAGCGGGCGGCGGAAGGACAGAAACGGCTTTGGCCGGAGAAGTCCTGCATATCCGTATCGGCTGCGACCCGGTTGCACCATATTACGGCACTGCGCCTTTGAAGCGGGCGAGCCTCACGGCGGGAATGCTTCATGCCGTTGAAAGCGCCCTTGCCGAAGTCTTTGAATTTGGCCCCCTGGGCAGCTCTATCGTGCCATTTCCTGAATCCCCTGAAACTGACCTTGAAAGCATCGGGCGCGGGTTCCGGGGCCGTCGCGGACGGGTGCTATTGCGGGAATCAGTGAACGTGTCGGCAGCGGGCGGACCTGCCCCGCAAGCGGACTGGCGGCCGCAATCGGTATCCCCTGATCTTGAAAAGTCGATGACAACGGAAACACTGGCGGCGGCGCGTGAATCGGTCTGCGGCGTGTTTGGCGTCCTGCCGTCGCTATTTGTCGCTCAGGCTCAAGGCCCGCTTGTGCGGGAAGCCCAAAGGCACCTTGCAGGCTGGACCTTGCAACCTATTGCCATGTTGCTTGCTGAGGAAGCCAGTACCAAGCTGGGCAGCGAAATTATGATTGATGTAATGCGGCCCCTTCAGGCGTTTGACGCTGGCGGTCGCGCCCGTGCTATGGCGACGATCCTTGAGGCGCTTGGAAAAGCCAAGGAATCGGGCCTTGCGCCGGGGGATGTAAACGCGGCTCTCACGCTGGTCAACTGGGGTGATGATGACAAGGTGGCATAGGTTGGTCAGCCTGCGCGCGGCTGAATAGCTTTTTGTCGATACCGGCTTCGGCGAGGGTGGCTTTGGGCTCTACCGGGCCGGACTTGGACCCGGTAGCCTGATATGGCCGCCCGCCAGTTGCCAGCCCCACCGTCTCTTTCTGATCAAAATTTGTCTTGACTGGAATATATATGTCTAGTAGATTTTGCGAAACTTGGAGGTCACAATGGCTATACGGCTCACTCTTTCTCAGATCATTGAACTTTCCGGTGGGAACCCCCGCCGAATGAAACAATGGGCTAACGAAGGCGTGTTTCTACCTATCGAAGAAGAGCGGCCAAGCCGCGCAGCACGCAACTATTCAATTTCGGAAGCTGCCTTGGCTTGTATCATTACAAGGTTGGATCAATTTAATATATCAACCGCAACGCTCAAAGAAATCGCCGCTTCATTACGAAGCATATATGAAGTGCCAAAAGATTATGGTTTTATGAATGCCACTGAGGGTGATCTGTTTTGGAGGCAAGAAATTCTTTCAAAGCCCTCCAAAAATGAAAAATCTACGCCGGAGGGGCGCAAAAAAAATAAACTCCCTACCGGCAATCCATCGGGGCTTTCTTCAGATGAGTTGCATAGGATCCATAACTGGGTGTTGCTCGAAAAGGCGCGTGAGGGTCAGGAATTTCAGCTATCTCTTTCCGTTTCAGAAAGCGGCAGCTGGACGTATTGGCTAGACAATGCGCTAAAGAGTGAGGATGGAGTAGAAATATTCATCGTTCTCAATCTGCATCAAATTCTTTCAGTTCTCCGGTAGACAATGCCTAGCCCCCGCTCCCCTTCCATGCCTACTAAGCGCCAGATTGAGGAAGCCTATCAGGTTGCCCGTGAACTGTGTCCAGGTATCCGCATAAAAGGCGTAGGGCCAGATGGCGTGATCTTTGATTATCCCGAGAAGGGCGCCGCAAGTGACGACTGGCAGGGCAAGCCGTTCTCAGGTGATACGCCATGAAAAAACTCCCCTACCTGCGCTCTAAGCACCGCCGGGGCCGCTGGGTTGATACCTACCGCCGGGGCGACGTAGAGCGCTCACTGGGTGTCCACGGGCTGCACCCGTCTGACCCTAAAGTAATGGCGGCGTGGGCGGCTGAACATGCCCGTTGGCAGGACATGCCCCCGAACACGAAAACACCGGATGCAGGCACCTTTGCATGGGCGCTGGACCTCTACACCTCTGGCGATAAGAAATGGGCCAAGTATTCTGAAAGCACCAAAAGCAATCGCTCTGCGATCTTCGAACGCTATCGCGCGGCTCAGGGCAACCGGCCTGTCATATCAATCACAAGCCAAGCGATTGAGCAGGCATTATATGCAAAAGGTGGCTGGGCTGCGGTGAATGAGTATAAGGCCCTCAAGCCTGTCTTTGAACACCTGCGCCGCCTGAACTTCATTCCAAAAAACCCCATGGCTGGCATCGAATTAGACAGACCAAAAATTGAAGGTTTTCCGGTTGCCGATGCTGACGATATTGCAGCATTCCAAAAGCGTTGGCCTGTTGGCACCCGTGAGCGCCTCATTTTCGATCTGGCGCTTTACACCGGCGCGGCTCGTGTCGATCTTGTGAAGCTCGGCAGGTCTAATATCATAGCTGACCTGCTGATCTACGCGCGCCAGAAAAGTGGTGTC
>ERZ1740062.765-NODE-765-length-14834-cov-18.448271_pt1 | contig 14834 bp, 16 predicted proteins | sample MGYA00581741_ERZ1740062 | MGnify/ENA primary metagenome ERZ1740062 (study PRJEB43018, sample SAMN04849747) | marine metagenome | isolation source: floating plastic debris | place: Pacific Ocean | collected 2008-09-01 | study: EMG produced TPA metagenomics...
TTGCTTTTCTTTCTTCGCTGATTGTTTCAATTACCTTAATTCCTTTACTTGCAGCTTTCTTTCTTAAGCCATTAAATCAAAAAGGAAGACGTAAAACTTGGTTACAGAGATTGCTAACTCCGGTACGTTACAGTTTTTATAAGTTAGAAGAAGCTTACGGTTGGTTGCTCGATATCTGCATGAAAAATCGGGAAATCACCTTAGCGCTGACGGGTGCTTCTATTGTTCTAGCATTTAGTTTATATCCGTTAATTGGGCAAGAAATGATGCCTTTGGGTGATTCCGGTCAAATTATGGCAACGATAGAATTAGAACCGGGGACATCTTTTAGTAAAACTGACCAGATGGCTCAAAAGTTTGAACAAATTCTTTTGGAACAGCCGGAAGTCGAAAAAGTTTCTTCACAAATTGGTTTTGAACTAACGCGCAATAGTACTTACTTTAGCGGTTACAGCATGGGGGGAGTCAATACCGCATCGATGATTGTGACTTTAAAAGATGTTGGCAGTAGAGAAAGAGATATTTGGCAAATTATTGATGAGGTGAAAACTAAAGCTAATAGTACTATCCCTGGTTTACGACGCATCGCGATGAAGGAAATGGGTGTAGATGTAATGGCTACATCGGCTGCTCCGGTGCAATTGGCAGTCTACGGTGAAGATTTGGACGAATTGCATCGTTTAGCTCAAGGTGTGTTGGGTATCTCTGAGAACACACCAGACCTAGTAATGCCACATACAAGTTCGGCAATGACTCAGCCAGAATATCAGTTAAAAATTGACCGTCGTCGAGCCAAGGAATTAGGATTAAATATCAAAGATATCGCCGAACAAGCCCGTTATGCTTTGAATGGTGGTTATACTCGCAGATATTATAATCGTCCCAACTTACGACAAAATTCTATTTTAGTTAGGTATGAAGAAGATGATAGAGCAACCGTACAAGACTTGTCATCAACCTACATTACTACTTCCGATAATCAACAGGTACCGTTAAGTACTGTCGCGACGCTACAACGGGAACAAGGACCGACATTAATTGAGCGAGTCAACGGCAAGCGGGTTGTTTACGTTAACGGGTACTATCGTAAAGACGGACCAGCTTCGATGGATTTATCAATGGCGATCGCCATGAATGCGGGTAGTAAATTAGACTTTCCCCCCGGTTACGGTATCGATTCAATGGGGGATATGACAGATATGATGATTGAGTTTGAGCGACTTTTGCAAGGTTTGGTAATTTCTTTATTGCTGATTTACCTAATACTGGTAATTCAATTTGGTTCTTTTATTCAACCTTTGGTAATGATGCTTTCAATTCCTTTGCAACTGGTAGGGGTTTTCGGAGCGTTGTTACTAGCAAAACAAACTTTGTCTACGGTTTCGATTTTAGGAATTATTATTCTATCTGGTTTATCAGTTTCCGCAGCAATTTTACTTTTAGAATTGATTTTGACCAAACGTCAGGAAGGAGTACCCAGAGACATTGCAATTCGGGAAGCAGGACCAGTTCGACTCAAAGCGATTGTGATGACAACTTTTACCACAATTATTGTAATTGTTCGACTCGCCTTTTTCCCAGAAACCGGAATGGATGCTTATTCACCCATCGCTACGGTAATTTTGGGAGGTTTGGTGATTTCAACTTTGCTGACTTTAATTGTAGTACCCGTGGTTTACTCACTTGTTGATGATATTACCCTGTTAGTTAAGCGAGTTGAGGAAAAAATTAGGATGGTACGACTGAATTGAAAGGAAGTACTTGAAAATAAGAAATTGTTCTGAGTTGACATAAAAATAGTAACTTCTGAAAAATTTCATCCTAATTTCATTTTCGCAGCGTACATTATTACTCATATACGATTTTATTCGTGATACTAGTCAATGTATAAGTTTCTATTTCTAGGAAAAACTATAGAAATAGAAACTTATTTTCCTATTATTTGTGAAACATAAATGTGCAAAGAATATATATCAATATCTTCATCAAAATAAATAATAATAATAGAGCTATCTATATATTTATTTTATAATACATTAAGTATATGGTCATAATATGAATACTTGTATTCGTCAATAATATATCAATTTTCTTTGTATTACATCCAAGTAAAATCGTTATAAATTGAGTTTGCTGAAAAATTATAACTATTAAATATCCAAGCTATCAAACCTTTTTTATTTATGTCTATTGGGTACCGATCCCCCTCTTAAATCGTAGATGAATAGTCCCCAATTAAAAGTCTCTGGGAAATCTACTTTTAATTCCTCCGCTTAAGACTCTGCTCTCGTACTTCTACCTTATTTTAATTAATATATTTCTAAAGTAAAAGTGAGATTTCATCTTAATTTCATTTATAACTGTCAGAATAATAGTATGGGAAAAATAGTTATTTTCATAAGGAATTAACTAGCTGAATCTATTTATATTAATGATATCCAAACCTTATTAATTACTAAGTAGATCGGCATAGAAAAAATTTGGATATAGCAAATCTATATCTGTATGCAAGTTCTAAAAGCATTTTGTAACGTACTCAAGTTACAGAGATTAAATATGACAAGACCAGTAACGTATATTATGGCATTAATCATAAGTACAATAAATTATTTAATACCTATTAAGTATGCAATTGCCAAAATAAATAACGATACAGTTACTCATATAGATGGGAATGTACAATTCCCTGCTCAAAAGCGATTGCAATTAGTTTTTTCAGACACAATTTTTCCTAACATCAAGTTTAGTATTCATCTGAATAATCTAAAGCGAGAAACTCTTATGAATGCTTTAACTTACAAATTATTAATGCAGAGATTCCTATGGGAATAGCTCGCTTCTGTATAGATTGATTACATTTTAGCTTAATGAGGTGCTTCAAACTAATGAGTATTTCATGAGTCGAAACTTTAATAGAAAGTAAAAAAGTAAATTCAATTAATTAGTAAGGTAACTAGATATGAAATTGAACAAATTAACTTCAAGTGTTGCATTAACTGTCTTACTTTTATATCCATTTACTGAGGCATCAGCAAATGGCAAATATAATGACTATAAAGCTTCTCATATAATTAATAGTCTAGCTTTGCCAGATGATGCAGAAGCTATGACGGCTACTTATGAAATACAAGTTCATCTACAGGGGAAACCTGTCAAAGGATTTTCAATAAGTATACCTTCCGAAATTAAAATAGATGACGGAATAGAAGTTAAAAATCCTGAAGGTGAAGTAATCGCTACAAATGTTTCTATTAATAATAATAAAGCCCAAATTATCTTCTCAAAACCAGTTGCTCCTAAAACAAAGTTATCTATTTTAATGAAAGATGTTATTACTCCCGGTTATGCCGAAAATTGGCAATTTGGAGTTGATGTCAAAGTAGTGGGATTTAAAGAAGAAATTCCGCTTGGTATTACTCAAATTATGACATACGATGATTAATAGATTTTGATAAATTGATGGGAAAAATCTGAAATTTCATCCTAATTTCATTTTTATCTGTCAATATTGAAAATAACTTAGTAGACCTATTACTAATAGTGAAATATTTTCTATAGCTCCTCGCTAATTTCACCAATTAGAAAATTATAGTAATTAAGGTCTGCTGAGTTTTTCTTACCACTGAAGTATGTAATTGAATATTAGCGTTGATAAACAGAAATATGCGTGTTGCCTTACTGTAAACAAATTCAATGTAAAGACACGCTATCAATTAAAGGGCAAATTTCTTTTTGTTTCAATATTTTCTTTGATTTATTTTCCCAATTAGCACGATACTCTTCTAATTCCCTTTTAAACAAAGTCATTTGTTTAATTTGAATTGCTAATTGTTCTATCTTGTTATTCAATAAACTTTGTACTAAATCGCAAGGAATGTCACCACTGTTACGAACATCGAGAATTTGTTTAATTTCTTCTAAGGAAAATCCCAGAGATTGAGCTTTTTTAATGAACTCTACTTGTTCCGAAGCATTCGGAGCATAGTAACGATAGCCATTATCTCCTCTATGTACTGGTTGTAAAAGCCCGATGTCGCTGTAATAACGCAAATTTCCGACAGTAAGTCCTGTAGCGCGGGCTAATTCTCCAATCTTTAGATAGGTTCGTTTGCTCATACTTGTTCCTACCCATACTTACTACTTCTTAATGATAAACTCTCTAGTACACTAGAGAGTCAAGCATCTAACATTAAATGTCTATCTATCATTTCGTACTTGTACAATCGCAGCAGGTTCAATTTCTCTAACTTTGGCAGATTCGACTTCTCCTGTTGCAGCAGAATAAATTAATGCTCCTCCCATAAGTGCCATAATCGCATTTTCGGCAAAGCTAATTATCCCTAAAGGTGCTTTGGAATTTCCTCCCACACAGGCACAGTTGAGGGCTAATTTATCAATATAAACTGCTTTAATCACGGAAATACCACCGCTCACACCAATAAATAAAGAAGTGATTCCCGTTAGCATTGGTGCAACTCCGGAAAGAAAACCCAAACCAATTGCTAGTTCTGCAAATGGATATACTTTGGCATAGGGTTTGATTCTCTTGGTTATCAAATCGTACTTTTCAAAGCCCTCAGCAAAAGATTCGATATCCATCAGCTTTAGAGTAGCTAGCAAGGAGAGAGAGAAACCCATAAACCCAGTTAAGCCCATAGTGGTTGCTAAAGCCATCAACCCTGCGCTGGAAAATACTGCAATAACGGGAGTGTAAGAATAATCCGCACCCTCTGCTTCAACGTCTAATTTTTCGGCTAAGTCTGTGTAACCACCAATTCTTTCGTCACCAGAAAAAATCTGTGGTGTAGTCTCTACATGATGCTTGGCTTTGAATTCATCTACTTCTTCACGAGATGTAAGCTTGTTATCTTCAAACTCGATACCTTTATCGTTAAGTAGATTGATTGTTTTTAATCCCCAGGGACATTCGTGTTCCGGGGTAGACATCCGATATACTCTGACTTTTTCTAGGGTGGTGCTATTCATATTCCTTCATTCGAGCAACTATAAATCAAAGATAAACTCTCAAGTTAACTGTAGAGTCAAGTCAATGCAGGGATTTTGCGGAAAATTGAGTCAGTCCGGTCTTGGGGTCTCACACCACTTGCTACAGCTGAGGAAACCTCGGCAACGCAGTGGCTCCCCAAGTAGAGGAAATGACGTTGGGGTGTAGATTTTCTTCCCCGTTCACCGAAGGTACGGCTCAGTTTGACGGGAAGAACATCTCCCCCTTCGGGTTCAATAGTTTGATGGGACGGAAACTGACCCCATCAACTATTTCACCGTCAACTTCTCTTCCCGAAACTTTCCAAGACGGATTTTGGATTTTAACAACGGATGTATTTGTAAACTTCATCCATTAGCTATTGCCGTTGATGTTTTTACAATATTGCTCAAGATTGCGTAATTACATCTTGCAGAAGAAATAATGTGAATTCTGACTATTGATTATGCCGATTTCATCCTGATTTCATAATTATATGTTATTGAGTTTTTAATTGGTTAAATGCACTTATGAATTATTTGCGATATTTTTTCTTAACTGAGTAAAGAAAATAAAAAAGAATTGGTAAAACGAGAATACATAAGTAATCGCTTAAAAAGATAGAAATTGCGAAATTAAATACTGCAACAAGAGGTTATAAATGCATTTTTCATCTTGATTTCATGATTTTATGTAAATCTATATTCAGAGTGAAACTTATTAGAGGCAAATTTGATGGGTGTTTTATGAGAATACTATTAGTAGAAGACGAACCGGATTTGGGCACAGCAATTAAACGAGTTTTAATCGGGCAAAAGTATTTAGTTGATTGGGTGATGGATGGTAATGAAGCATGGGGACTTTTAGAAAATAAATGGACGGAATATAAAATAGGTATTTTCGATTGGCTGCTTCCAGGAATGTCGGGATTGGAACTATGTAAAAAACTGCGTCAAAATAAAAATGCTATGCCCGTTTTAATGTTAACAGCTAAAGATAGTATGGAAGATAAGGTAGCTGGTTTAGATGCTGGTGCAGATGATTATTTAGTTAAACCTTTTGGGATGGAGGAATTATTAGCAAGGTTACGCGCTCTGCAAAGAAGGGTACCTCAATTTCAACCCCCTCAACTTACTATGGGTAATCTAATTTTGGACTATGGAAATAATACAATAATTAATAAAAATGCTTCATCAAACAAACAAGAAATGTCTTTGACTAACAAAGAATTTCAGTTACTAGAATATTTTATGAACCACCCCAACCAAATTCTCACAACCGAACAAATTCGCAATCAACTTTGGGAAGCAAGTGCAGAATCGAGTAGCAATGTAGTAGCCGCGCAGGTTCGTTTATTGAGACGTAAATTAGCTGCAAGTGGCTGTGGAAATCCCATCGAAACTTTACATGGTATGGGATATCGTTTTAGTTTTAAAAGTTAGTTATAAAGATGAATCAAAATAAACTTTTTCAAAATACTAGGACTCGTTTGGCACTATGGTATGCAATTATTATGGGTTCAATTCTAACCATATGTGGATTTGGTCTTTACATAACAGTATCCCACGCTCATTCAGAAGCTTTGGATAGAGAATTAGAATTTGTCACTACAACTTTACATAATAATCTTGAATTAAAACTAAAACAGCCTGGAAAAATTGAACCAATTATACAAGATTTTTTACCAAATATTTGTGTAGTTGAAATTGGATGTACCTCCGAACAATCAACTCCTCAACACAATATTTTAAACGCAATCAATCAAGGTTATTACGTGCGTTTATTTGGGAATTCGGGAGGTTTAATTGCTACTTCTGGTTCTTTACCTCAAATAGAATCTTCTGGTTTAAATAAGAAACGTTGGCAAACAATTCAAGATAATGCTGGTAATTTTTACCATCAAATGTCTTTGACATTACATACTAGAGATAATCGCGATTGGGGATATTTACAAGTTGGAAGAAATATCGCCGATGTTAATAGCTATATGGATGCAGTTAAACTAAGTTTGTTTGTAGGATTACCAATAGCGATGACGATGATTGCTATTGCTAGCTGGTGGTTATCGGGATTAGCAATGCGACCAATTTACAAGTCTTACAGGCAAATTCAACAATTTACAGCCGATGCTGCTCACGAATTAAGAACACCTTTAGCCGCTACTCAAGCAACAATTGATTCAGCTTTATTAGTACCAGATTTAGATATTAAAGAAGCATGGAATATTTTAGAAACAATTAAGCGTCAAAATCAACGGCTTACTAGTTTAGTTGTAGATTTATTAATGCTTTCTAGGTTTGATAGACAAACTATTTCTCTAAAGAGGGAATTATGTTCTTTAAATGATATTATTGATGACTTAATAGAAGAATTTGCCGCAATGGCAATTTCATCTAAAGTAATACTTAAATCCGAGATTCACGTTAATAAGGAAATAAATATAGTTGGTAATTCCGAGCAACTTTATCGCTTATTTTCTAATTTAATTGTAAATGCAATTCAGTATACTTTACCCGATGGGGAAGTCACGGTTATTTTAGATAGTTATGACTCTAATGCTGAAATTAGAGTAAAAGATACAGGTATTGGTATTCCCAAGAATGAATCATCTCAGATATTTGACCGTTTTTATCGAGTAAATAGCGATCGCTCTCGTCACACAGGTGGTTCTGGTTTGGGATTAGCAATCGCAAAAGCGATTGTATTATCGCATCACGGTAGTCTGGAAGTAGAAAGTGAAGTAGGAAAAGGTAGTACCTTTATAGTTAAGTTACCCTGGAATCAACCTTCTCACAATAAATTCATTAAAGAACCATAGAGAAAAAACCGTAGAGAACCAACTGAAAATTTTCATGAGTATTAAGCTAGGTGGTCGTTGATTTTTTGAATTACGACTTTAGCAGAATTCAATTTTAATACTTTGTGATATCAGAAAACAACCCCTAGTAATCAAAAGACAAAGTTTTGTTCATTGGTATATCGAAAAATATTGACAGACTCAAAGTTAAAACCATAGACCCTCTCCGGCGTTGCCAAACTATTTCACTCCTTGTAAACAAATATAATCTACAGGTTTCATAGATTTAAACTTGAGCAAATACGAGAAAAGCTCAAGAAAGCAATTTTAAACTGAATACAAGTTTTTTTGAATATGAATTATTATTTAAAATGCTTTTTTGTGTAGGTAGACATATCTAAAAGTCCACCTACAGATACTTACGATTACAGAGACTGCTGAATACCACCAGTGATTCTAAAATCTGGAGAATCATTACTTAAGCCAACTCCAGCACCAACAGACCAAACTGTAAGTGGTGTTGCTTGTTGACGAATACCTAATTCTAAGACGTATGTATCATCATTTTTTTCTTCTTCTTGTTCGTAAGCAAAGTCTGTCACCAAAATAGTAGATGAACCTAAGCGACGACTATAACCAGCAATAGCTTTAAATCTATTACTTCTTTCTCCAGTTTGTTTGGAACTGTTATAGGTATAGCCGACATTAAGATGAAGTCTATCTAAATTAGCTCCAGTACCTAAAGTCTTAGTCATAATTAACTTTACTTTAGGGTCAACACCTGCGCTATCTGCCCCTGTTGGAAGATCTGCACCTACCGCAATTGCAAAAGCTGGAGTTTTTAAAGATTCAGCATTGAAGTTGTGCAGAAATTCTACTCCCGCATTACCAATACTGTCATCTTCTGCTGAACCAAATTGAAAAGGAACCGAAATTGTAGCTTGGGTATTGGGAGCGATACCGTATTCTATACGAGGTTCGATGACAAAACTATCTTTACCGTTAATGCGCTCGTACTTAGTTACTCCTTGTAATTCTATTCCTTTGTAGGGTATGGGATAAGCATCTTCAACTTCTGTTGGTAATCCTTCTTCTAAGTTTAAATGGTCGGCTGCTTGAGCGGTTTTAGGAAAAGAAATAATCGCTGTTAATCCTAAAAATAATCCAGCGATGATACCTGTACGTTTTAATTTCTGTGTATTCATAAATGTAGAGATTATGTAATTTAAGAAAAGAGATTTTAATTTTGAGTTTGTGCCAAAATATCTTTTGCAGAGGGTTCGGTTTCCATCGATATAGATTCGATATCGGGTAAATTACCGTATTTTTCTCGCCAACCTTTGAGCATTGTTTCTACCATCATCGGATTAATCTTTCCTGGCTCCATTGCTTCAGGTGACATTTTCATATTTGGCATCAAAACTTTCATCGCATCCATCCACGAGCCGGGAATTTCCCCTTCCTGAATGCCGGGAGTTAGTTTCATTTTTAACTGCGCCATCATCTTTTTATGCATTTCCTGGCTCATCCCACCATTCATTTGATTCATGTTGCCTTGCATGGATGACATTCCCGAATTAATTCGACCTTTCATCATTGGCATCATTTCTTGCATCATTTCCATCATCATCCGAGTCATTGAACCATCAGCACTTTTTGCCCACTCGTCGTAAGCTAAAGGATTAAAATCGGGTTTTGGTGTAGTAAATTTGCGAGCTAATTTCTCATCTCCTTGTTGATAGCCTAAAGCTTTGAGAACGCGATAAAGTTCGGCTCGCTTTTGCTCAATTGTCCAACCATCATAAGCAAAGATATCGTAGGTGATACCGTGGAGCATATGCAGGTTATCGAAAACATTTGCAGTTTCTGGAGATAAACGGCTATAGCGTGGGGAACCTTCGCGACTCAGCAACATTCGCATCGGTGGATTCGGAATTACCTGATTTTGGAATACATCTTCCATTTGGTTGAGCATTTTGTCTTGCTCCGAATCATTTCCGCCAATCATCATTGATTCATAAACCGCCGGATGCCACCAGTGAGCGGCATAAAAGAAGTTATTGTTTTTGGGATAATAATTGCGGGTGAGAGTAAAATAAGGTTTCATCATTACCCCAGCACGACGCATAGTGACATCTAGCGGTGCGGGAGAAAGAACAACGTCTTTATATGTAGATTTATAGTATTCATAAATCTTTTTCAGTTCCTTTTCCTTCTGACTCCAAGGAATATCCTTGTCTGCCAAAATATCTTCTGTAGTTTCGTGTAATAGATGAACCGCATCAATAGTACGGAACAGTCGCCAAGTAGCCCTTGCTGTATAAGGAGCATACAATTCCATTGTTGGTTCTACGCGGGGTGGTTTATTGTAGTGAGATAAAACTTGCTTGTATAGTTTGTCATCTTCTAAAGCATGACGCTCAAAAGGAGTTAAAAGCAACACATCATGCAGTTTGCTGTGAGCAAAGTGTAATGCACCTGCAACTCGGTAACTACGACGGTGACGATTATAGAAAGACAGTCGGTAGGGAGTGCGTGGATGCGCTATTGACTTTCGTTGTTCTGCTTGTACGGTAAATTGTGTAGCGGAAATAATAGCGGTTGCAGTTGCGATCGCAATGAAAACTTTTTTAATTAGCTGATTTTTCATACTTAACTAGTTTCTAACAAAACAACGTTGATTCGTATTTCTGCTGTTTATTAGTTTGACTATTACTTATGAAATCAGGATGAAATCATTATGATTATTATATTATTTATTGAAATGAATTTTCACTATTAGAGAAGAATATAGAATTTCATCTTAATTTCATAAATATCCATCATACTCAACACTGTGTAAGCCTGAATAATTTAGTAACTCATAAAAAAGATGAAATTACAAACTCATAAAATTATCTTAATTGGCTCGATACTATTAGTTGGAATGTTAATAGAAGTTCCGCCCCTGATAGCTCATGAAAGACGGTTTCACGTACCAAAGAAAACTAACGAACCCAAAACAGAAAAAGTAATCCCGGAAACAAAAATAAATTCAAATTCATCTAATTCATCTCAAACATCTGAGATAAACGAGCCGGAAGTGATAGATAATAATCCATTAGAAGAAGAAAAAAATAGTGAAAATAAAACTCTTAACTCTACAAATGCATCTGAGGTAAATAATATAAGCCTTGTACCAAAACCGGGAGAAATAATTTTTTCACTACTTATAGGAGGAACTTTATTACTTTATTATATTAAGCAAGAAATTTATAAATGAAATATTTATATTTGTAGTTTTCTATTGCTATCCGACACAACTATTTTCGACTATCTGAATATATATTTATTACAGTCAAACTGCTAACTATGTCCTTAAATAAGGCTCGTATCCGTCAACTGCATTCGTTATTTGCTCCAATAATGCTATTACCCGTAATACTAACTTTGATTACAGGTTCTTTATTTCAGATAGCAGTAATTACTGATAAAAGTGAAGAATTTCTCTGGCTTCTAGAATGGCATAGAGGTAAATTTGGTCGTATCAATTTAGAAATGATTTATCCATTTTTAAATGCTTTTGGTTTGCTCATGCTTGCCATTACGGGAATTACTACGTGGTTTCAAACACGTCCACGTAAAAATAAATCAAATACATTGAAAAACTAGGAAAAGCTAGATTTATATATTTTAATAACATGGGAGTAGGAACTTACAATATTTTCATGCACGGTGGTGATTTTTTTTAATTGAGACTTTCGCCGAAGGTAATAAATATTTTTGAAAACATAATGAATTCAAAAACTGCTTCAAAGTTGCTCATTGAAGCAGTTCTAGTCAACCTCTCACACCTAAACAGTTCAAAATCTCCTAAATTTTTCTACTGCACAGAAATAGAGCGTATTAAAATACTTATTACCTCACCAGGATTCTCAGTAGGTAACAAAGGACTCCAATCACCAATCTGAGCATAACCTAACTGATGTAATACTCTGATTGTTCCCATTACAGCTTTGGTTGAACCTACCAAAGTATGTTTAATTTTCTCGCGTTCTGGAATCTGGGATATTACAGTGTGAGGAAACTCTTTGGTATTTGTTTGCTCATCATCAATATCTAGAAAGTTAGTAGACATAAGTTGCATAATTTTTCTGCACCCTATTAATTCATTTCATTGCTTACTCCCCGTGAGGGGTCAGGATTGGAGTGTAGGAGTGGAAGACAAGAGGAGTGGGGGAAAGAATGAAGAAGATTTTCAGATTACTATTCTTTACTAATCCAGCTTACATGATGCGGTTAATTGTAAATATTGGGTTTCTAAAGAATCTCTGGTTCTGAAGTAGAGACGAAATGATCCATCAGCATAAAGTTTTATATCCATCTCGCTGAACACAATATCTGGTCTTTGCAACCATTGAGTAATTACTGTGTGATAATCAGCCAAGAACAATGCAGGAAAGTAAATTCTTCCAGTTTTGACTCCTGTTTTTGTATGAGTCAGTATCTGAAACTGAGGTTGACTAATAACTTCTGCCATTTGTGTTACCTTGCGAAAAAATGGATGTGTGATTTTGAAAGCTTGTAATAGATAAATTGAGGTGAGTTATCACAAGCATTTTTGAAGGATTAATTAGGTAGTGAATTGGAGTATTTGATGAAATTAGAGATTTTCCAATTAAGTCCATTGACTCTATCTGCGATATTCGGTTTTGAGGATGCTCCATCACATAGCAGACAGGTTTCACAGACAATGCGATCGTCTTCTGTGTGACGACAAAGGATTTCATTCTTACTTAAAGGTGCATCAGGAGCAATAACTCTAAAAGTCCTCCAACCAAGACTTTGAGCTAAGCGAGCATCACTTTTATTCTCTACTGAAGCCATTAAGTATTTGCGCCATATATAGTTATTTTGGTTACGCCATAAATGTGTATATCCAGTATATTTACCTGAAGCAGATATTATCGGTTCCCAGACATGAAATGGTACTGCTGTTGGGTCACCATAGGAGCCTATTCTGATAGGATAGCGATATCGTTTGATAATTTCTAGCTCATGTTTACTTAGTTTTTGATAACCACCTGCTTTATACTTACGGTAGATATTATTAACCGGCAGTAGATTGACATAACAACTGCCTATATTACTCAATTTCAAGGGACAGTCCCCGCAACTTGCTTTGTCACGACCATGCTTTGCAGCTTCAGTCGGTAGAATATTTTGTTGGATTATCCAGCTTTGTAGCAAGTTACCGGTCTTCTTATTTGAACTGTGGTGTATGAATCCTGTGAGAATCAGGACTATTGGAGAACCATCTATTAAAGATGCTCCTTCCCAAGCGATATAACTATTTTGCAGCATGAAGGGTAGATAGTAGATGCACGTTCTTTGAGTTGACAAGATTAAAAGAGAGAGGGAGAGGGAGAGGGAGAGAAAGAGTAGAGTAGGTAGTACTCTAATGTTGTAGAGAATATCTTAGTATTTAGTTTTTTATATCTTTGTTTCCCACTGCCAGTTATTCCAGGATTTTCTGGGAATATAAAAGACAATAAAGAACATAAATCGCGTTGCTCCCCTCAATCTCTTAATCTCTCACTCCCTCACTCTCTCACTCACCTTTCCCTCGTAATATTTGTAGATTGATAAAACTATTGATTGCTATTGCACGTTTTCAAATTGTTCTTGACCATTATTCACATTGGAATTCATGCGATTTGTATATTCTTTTCTGCGTTTCCAAGATATTTGATTGAGTACTACCAAATCTTCTAAAGTCTTACCAAATTTACGATTGGCAAACTCTAATAGTTGTTCTAAAGAGTATCTTTGTTCTTCAACCGTTCCAAAGTCATTTGTGAAACGTTCTTTGAATACATCCCAGTTAAAATCTTGAAAATTGCGTTTTACGACCAATCCACATAGAGAACGTATCGAATAATAGACTTTTGAGTAAAGTCTTTGTGAGTAATCGCTAACTGCATATTCACCTAAAACGGAACCATCAATTGCTTGAAATTTTGCTCTAGAGGATTTACGTTCAGCCATGATGAGTTTATCCTAATTCTTCATTCTTCTATTGGCGTTAGCCATCTTTGAGGAGGAGTGGGAGAGGGGGAATTGTATGATTTGTAATTTGACTTTGCCGAAACGGCAAGCTGATGGTAAAAAAAGTTAGCGGCAAATTTATGGTATAAAAGTTTGGTATGTCGTGTTGCAGTTAAGAACTAAAGCTCATCAAAGTTTACAAAATACTACTTATATCTTAGTTCATACCTTACTTTGGTTAACTCTGCTTGAGCATATGGGTTTCTTAGGAAACCTGGATAAGCTAAAAGGACAGCAATATTACTGAAATTCGGCTCTTTTCCCAATTCATGAACTTTCATAGGATTTATTTTCAATACTCAGATAGTGCTATTCGGATTGAAGTCGAAGCAGCCTAAATTTACCATTTCTGATTATTTTAGCTGTTATTTAATGATAAGTACGGCAATCTTAAATCACGGCAATCTCAAAGTTCAAAAATCAAATCGTGGCAAAGTCAAAGTAAAATAAGTCTTTTTGACACAGAAATGCTCTACGCTGTTTGAAGCGGGAGCAAAAACTTACATGGCAAAGTCAAAGTAAAAATGTGGCAAGGTTAAAGTAAAAATCACAAATTGTTCTGAATATTGTTGTACAATATTATGACTTAGGATTCCTATAAAAATAACCTGAAAACTTTTTATTTGAAAGGTATCTTGAGAAAGCATTTCGGATAAAGTTTGTACAACTTGTTTTTACATGGTTTCTATTAGAGGGAAATCATAAAATCCTCCCCTCCTCCACTCCTCCACTGCTCCACTCCTCCCCTCTTCCACTGCTCCACTCCTCTACTCCCTCATCTTCACCACCAGGATGAATCGGAATAATCTGACATTAAATCTTTGATTTGACGGTGGTTTTGATAATCTCTTTCAAGTTGTTCTAAATCTGCATCAAGTACCAAATTTTTCAACTCTTGAATAATCTCTTGTACATGGTTTTCATCGCTGACACCTGAATAGTAAATTTTGATGAATTTGTCAGCTT
>ERZ1740062.766-NODE-766-length-14813-cov-6.326941_pt1 | contig 14813 bp, 13 predicted proteins | sample MGYA00581741_ERZ1740062 | MGnify/ENA primary metagenome ERZ1740062 (study PRJEB43018, sample SAMN04849747) | marine metagenome | isolation source: floating plastic debris | place: Pacific Ocean | collected 2008-09-01 | study: EMG produced TPA metagenomics assembly...
GAGTTGAAGATGAAATCCTTGTACTCAGGGATACGCGCCCAGTTACAGTAATCGACGAAGAACCGCCCCCCACCGTCCTCGCCCTGATAGATGCGGGCATTGGGGTCCGGGTCCTCCATGTTCGCAGCAATCCCGGCGCGCAGGGTGTCGACCCAATCGCTGAAAACGCCGCGCAACACGGTCGCGCCTTTGGCGCGAAACTCGCTGATCGTCTCGTCCTTCAGATGCTGTGGCATGAGCTCTCCCCAGAAGCCCCGCAACAGCGGTCACTCGCGGTATGAAAACAGGACTCGCCGTGGCGGAGCAATCGAAATCCACCCGCGGACTGATCCGGCGTCAGACCGTCAGGTCCAAGGCGGAAGTCAAATCCATCTGCTGCCCACCGTCGAAGAGCACCGAGGTTTCGATCCGGTGCACCTCATCGCGGGACGAGAATGTCTCGACCACCACCCGGTGAAGATGCGTTGTGTCCCGCGTCGCCAGCTCGACCACAGCGTCGAACCGTCCGCTGATCATCCATGCTCCGCGAACCTCCGGCACCTGAAGAGCTTCGTCGACAAATCGGCTCAGATTGCTCTTCTCGTGTTCCGACATCTGGATGAACAACACTGCGCATAGCGGCAGACCAACCCTATCCAGCCGCATCTCGGTAAGATCCACGCGCGTGCGCTCAGCCGCGGGGGTCGAGATGGCGGTTTATTTCGAAGACATGTTCGCCACTGGGAACCACGCGGATAACCGCGCCACGGTTGCCCGCTATCCGCCCGAGGATCTGAAGCTGGTCGGCCTCGGCCTGCGCGACGACAGGAAGATCGTCGACAAGATCACCAAAGGCGCGAAGATGCATCCTTAACACGACCGGCGCCGCTCGCCCGCGATGGTTGCCACCCGATACCCGAACTCTGACGCGACGCGCCGATCCGGCCATGCGAACGACCAAAGGGAGTGAGCACGAGGGCGCGCGAAGCGCGCGAGGGATCCCGCAGGCGGCACCCGGACGGCGCAGCCAGTCCGGGAGAGCCGCAGGGATATGGCCGCGTTAACCTTCGCTCCTCGAGTCCGCGTTGGTATGGATGCACTCCGTTTGCACTACCAATGCCATACGCTTGCGGTATTCATGCATTACCAAGCCGGTATCACTCGGGAAACAGCGCAAATCCGGTTAATGTCGATCGCGCCAGCGCACAATCCACGGCTTCGCCTGTCCTTTGTGCACCCGGTGCCACCCGATTGCAGCGCGCCGCACACATAATCCGCTGCAACACCCGAAGTTTTAGGAGAATTCTCACTGTCTCACGACACCCTCACGCCTTCCCGCAATCCGCTAAACCGAGGGCGCGATGCTCAGCGTGTGGCATCCAGAAATGACAGGATATGGCGGACGGTCGCCTCCGGCTGCTCCTGCTGCAACCAGTGGCCCGCGCCGTCGATCAGATGCGTGCCGCGATAGTCCGGACAGAATGTGGACTCCATCGCTTGAAGCGCGCCAGGGAATTGCGCCCAGCCCCAATCCTGCCGCCCGGCCAGGAAAGTCATCGGCACTTGAACTCTGAGCCCGTGGAACACAGAAAGATCCTGCTGAAAGCGCGCCGACGTCCGGCAGCGATAGCTCTGCAACCCGCCTTGAAACCCGGTCCGGCCATACTCTGCAGCGAAAACCGCCATGTCGGAGTCCGGCATCCACGCACAGGATGCGATATCCTCGGGCGAGGGCATATGATGGGCCACGGTCTGGGCCATGTCTTCATGTGCGTCCATGATGTAGTAGGTCGGCATCTTCGCGAGTTCAGTTGCCGTCCAACCTGCCAATACGTGCGGATCATTCGGTGCCCAGTCGGCCGACTTCATGTGGAAGTAGCCGCGCAGGAAAGCATGGATGCCTTGGCTGCAGGCCATCATATCCGCATTCGCGGGACGCGTTGAATAGTACCATTGGTAGTGCTTACGGGGCCGATCGAGTGCCAGCATATCGGTGTGCACACTGTCCTCGCGCCGGGCGATCGCTGGACAACCACCGAACGGCCCGCTCATCGTGACCGCGCGCTGGTGCACATCCGGACGCAACAGTGCAGCCATTGCGGTAACATGGCTGCCGAAATCATGACCGATCGTCGCGTGAGTCGACTCTCGGTCGAGCGCTCGCACCAGAGCCACGGTATCGCGGACATGGCTCGTGATCGCCCAGTCCGCCAGATCACCGTCATAGTCGGCGGTCCACCCGGTGGTGCGGCCATAGCCGCGCAGATCGGGTGCAACGACATAGAACCCCGCTTCTGCAAGGGGAACGATGACGCGGCGCCACGAGAACGCGAGTTCGGGAAATCCGTGCAACAGCAGCAGGAGCGGCGCATCGGGGTCACCCGCCCGCAGGACATGCTGCCTAAGGCCGCTCTCAGTCTCGACAAAGCCAGCGGCGATCCCGTCCGGCAGCGGCAGGGGCGGCAAGGCCTGCGGATCGGTCATTGCCAGTTCTCCTCGAACACGTGGGCGATCAGATGCCGTTCATATGTATCGCGGATTAGCCGGTCGGCCTCCGCGATGCCGGGCACAACAGTGATATCTTCGAACTCGGGGGTCGATTCGGTTGCGAGGAAGGCCCTCACGCGCGCACAGGCCTCGGCCGACGTAAGCGGGAGACGGGCGACTTGCGCAAAGGCGACACGGCGATCATCGCGGTAGACGATCAGGTCTTCGTCGAGAACGTAGTCATCCGCTCCAAACCCGGTTTCTTCTGCGCATTCACGGCGAATACCTCCGCGCGGATCGATCCGACCACCCTCGACATCGGATGCGTCGAACGAACCACCCGGTAGGCTGAGCCTTCCCGCATTGGCGGTGTGCCTGGCCATCCGGCCAAGAAGAATCCCGCCGTCGGAACAGCGCAGGATGATATCGCCGAACGTGTTGCGCAGCCCGGATCCGGGCGAGCACAAGCGCCAGTACAGGAGCGTCGCGAAGCGAACCTGGTGGCACGTCAGGTGTATGGTATCGTCAACGATCTCGGCCGCGGCGCAAAGGTGCACAACACCGTTGAAAAGGCTTGGGTTTTCAGCGCGCGCGCTTTCCCAGTTGGCCAATATGGCGTCAGCGTTGACGCGCTCGAGATCAGCAGCCTCTGCTGACACGTGGATATTGGCATGCGCAACCCGGTCGATGGAGAATGCAGGCAAACTGCATCCCTCAATCTGGAGAGACAGCGCCTCGCCCGCCCCGGCCTAGCGCTGCAACCGCTTCATCAACGATGATGTATCCCAGCGGTTGCCGCCCATGTCCTGAACCTCGCCGTAGAACTGATCGACGAGCGCTGTCACGGGAAGGCGCGCACCATTGCGCTTCGCCTCGTCCAGCACGATCCCAATGTCCTTGCGCATCCAGTCGACCGCAAAGCCGTGCTCGTAATCATCGGCCAGCATCGTTTTGTGCCGGTTGACCATCTGCCACGATCCAGCAGCACCGCCCGAGATCGCTTCGATCACGGCTTCCCCATCCAACCCGGCCTTCACGGCGAAGTTCAAGCCTTCGGACAACCCCTGTACAAGTCCAGCAATACAGATCTGGTTCACCATCTTGGTCAATTGGCCGGCGCCGGTCCCACCCAGCCGTTTCATCGACTTGGCGTAGCATGTCATTACCGCTTCTGCGCGCGCAAAGATCGCCTCGTCACCTCCGCACATGATGGCCAATTGACCGTTCTCAGCTCCAGCCTGACCCCCGGATACAGGTGCATCCACGAACCCGACGCCCTTGTCTTCGGCAGCAGAGTGCAGTTCGTGCGCCAGAGCCGCTGAGGCCGTTGTGTGGTCGATCAGGATACTGCCCGAACTCATTCCGGCCATCGCGCCAGTGTCACCGAAGACAACTGATCGCACATCGTCATCATTGCCAAGGCAAGCCATGACGAATTCGCAATCCTTCGCCGCCTCGACCGGCGTGTGCGCCATGGAACCGCCATGCTGCGCAACCCAGGCTTCCGCTTTCGAAGCGGTACGATTGTAAACCGTCACGTCATGCCCATTGGCAGCCAAGTGACCCGCCATCGGATACCCCATCACGCCCAATCCAAGAAATGCCACCTTCGCCATCGCGACCTCCTGCCCTATCCTGCCGGTTGAACCGAATACTTCCTTCTGCGATGAGACGGGCGCGGTCAAGAGGGGGGCTTGGCGCAGCGAAACAGCACAAGTGACAAGGCCCCGGACGGAATGAGACTCGTGCTGATATGGCTGCTTCGTCTTTTCGTGGCGGTGCTCGTGCTCGCGGTCCTCGGCAGCGGACTGGTCTGGTATCTTGTATCCCGCTCACTTCCCGAGTTCGACGGCGAGATCACGATCCCGGGCCTGCAATCTCAGGTGAGAATTATCCGCGATGCCAACGCGATCCCCCATATCAAGGCAACCCGCGATCATGATGCCTGGTTCGCGCTGGGGTTGGTGCATGCCCAGGATCGGCTCTGGCAGATGGAGCTTTCACGACGGGCGGCGCAGGGACGCCTGTCTGCACTGCTCGGTGCGCAAACGCTCGAGGTGGATCGTCTGGTCAAGACGCTAGATCTCTATGGTCTCGCCAGCCGATCGGTTGCCGCACAATCCGCCGAAACCACCGCAGCGCTCGAGGCATATTCCGACGGTGTGAACGCTTGGATCCGTCATGTGAACACAGAGGCACGCGGGCGCGGTGCACCAGAATTCTTCCTGTTCGGAGGAGAGCTGTCGCCCTGGACGCCGGCGGATTCGCTTGGGATTCTGAAGATCATGGCGCTCAGGCTGTCTGTGGCGGCCGCGAACGAGGTGCGGCGTGCTCAACTCCTGCTGGCATTGCCGCCCGACCGTGTGGCGGACATCTTGCCCGACTATCCCGTGCCTGCACGCATGGCCATGCCACGATCGACAGCACGTAGCGCAGCGCCCACGGGCATGAGGCGCGCTGAATTGCCTGAAAGCCTGCTCCATCTTTCGCCACGACCAGGCGGCAGCACCGCTCCTCTGCTCGCGCAGTTCGGCCCGGTTTCCGACCCTGACATGGGTGGCGCATCGAATGCCTGGGCCGTCGACGGGACAAGATCATCGGGTGGCAAGCCGCTCATGGCCAACGACCCTCATCTCTGGCTTTCCGCGCCGAGCGTTTGGCATCTTGCGAGCGTTGAAGCTCCCGGTCTTGCAGTGATCGGTGGCGCACTTCCAGGCGTCCCAGGCATTCTTGTCGGACGCAATAGGGCGATCGGTTGGGGCCTGACCACCACGAACGTCGATGACCAGGATCTCTATGTCGAAGAGCTGAACCCAGACAATCCAAACGAATATCTGCTGCCCGACGGGACCTGGGCCGAATTTGAGACCCGATCGATTAGGATCGAGGTCGATGGTCAGATAACACGGACCGACATCGTCCGCTCGACGCGCCATGGCCCTGTGCTGACCGGTACACAATTCGGCGCAGACAGGATCACCCCAGATGGCTTTGTGACCGCGCTGGCGTGGACGGCGCTTGCGGAGGGCGACACTGGATTGACCGCGGTCATGGACGTGATGCGTGCTGGCGACGTTGAAACTGCGATGGAGGCGGCGGCAGGCGTGGTCGCTCCGGCCCAGAATCTTATGATCGCGTCCGAGGATGGGATCGGCTTGGTCGTCGCGGGCGCCATTCCAGATCGCAGCCCATTCAGTCTCAGTCAGGGTCGGGTTCCGTCGGCCGGAGCGCACGGCGCAAACGACTGGCTGGGCATTCGCCCCGCATCGGACAATCCACGGGTCTTGCGACCAGCTTCGGGCGCCGTGGCCAACGCAAACAATCGCGTCACCGATGAACCCTATCCGGCGCATCTCAGCTTCAACTGGGCGCGACCTTACAGGATCCAAAGACTTGAGAAGGAACTCGCGGTCCGAAGCTTCCACTCACGCGACGGATTCGTGGCCTTGCAGAACGATGCCGTATCCGAAATGGCGCGCTCCGTCCTGCCGCTCATCGCCCAAGACCTATGGTGGCGTGAGGGCACACCAGCGATTGGCGACGAGATGCGGCGCGAAGCCCTCGAGTTGCTGGCTGGCTGGAATGGCGAGATGGATCAGCACGGACCGGAACCGCTGATCTTCAAGGAATGGATGCGCGCCCTCACGCGGCGGCTGGCACAAGACGAACTCGGTGCCTTGTTCGAGGATCTGACCGGCGTACGTCCAATTTTCGTGGAACGTGTATTCCGAAACATCGACGGTGCCGAGATCTGGTGTGATGTGAACAAGACGCCCGAGGTCGAGACCTGTCAGCAGGCGGCATCCATAGCACTCGACGATGCACTGGCGCGGCTGGCGCGCGACTATGGCGGCGACGTCAACGGTTGGCGCTGGGGCGCTGAGCATATCGCGGTTCATAGGCACACGCCTTTGGGATATCTCTCGCCCATCGGTGGCCTGTAAAAAATCGAGAATGAGACACCGGGTGGGGACTTCACCTTGTTGCGCGGTCAAACCACGGGCACAGGTGACAAACCCTTCCGGAATGTCCACGCCGCCGGATTGAGAGTAGTTTTTGATTTTGCCGATCTTGATCGATCGCTGATGATCATATCGACAGGGACAAGTGGCCACCCGTTTTCGCGGTGGTACGACCACCTTGCCGAAGCTTGGGCCCGTGGGGACATGATCCCGATGTCAATCGCCGAGGAGGATGCAAGCGCAGGCGCGGTCGGGACATTGATCCTGAAACCCGAAGGGAGCGACGAGTGACGCCGAAGCAGATCACGACAGAGTTGGCGCGAGATCTTGGTTGGCCCGATGCGCCGATTGACCGACTGTCGGTCGATCCGACCCCAACAGCTCTGGCAACATGGATGCCGATTGCCGACATGGCTGCCGCCGCTCAGGGTCTCGTAGGGCTCGCGGCCGCAGCAATGCACGAGGCCCGCGGCGGGCCCGCTCAGGACGTTGCGGTCGATCGATGGTCGGCATCTCTGTCTATGACAGCCTCCGCCTATCTGACTGTCGACGGTGAGAAACCGGTCAGTTGGGATCCATTGACGGGATACTTTCGTGCCGCGGACGGCTGGGTTTATCTGCACTGTCAGTTCCCACACTTGCGCGACAGACTGCTCGAAGCGTTTGCCTTACCCAATGATCGTGATGCGGTGATTGCCGCGCTCGCAAAGCTTCCCGCACAGCAGATCGAGGATCGTGCCGCTCAAGCTGGGGGCTGCGCGATCATGCGCCAGGACCGAACGACATGGGACAAGCACCCACAAGCCGCAGAATTGAAGAGACGCCCGGTGATTTCGCTGGAGCGCGTTGCCGACCTGCCGACAGGCCCGTCAAATGGCACGCGTGCGCAGGCGGGCAGGCGCAGGCTACTCAACGCATGGACGGGCAGGTCGCCGCTGGAAGGCGTTCGTGTGCTGGATCTGAGCCGTGTCATAGCCGGGCCGATGATGGGTCGCACACTGGCCGAACACGGCGCGGAGGTTTTGCGGATCGGTGCATCGCATCTACCGGTCTTCGAGGGCCTCGTGATCAACACGGGGTTCGGGAAGCGATCTGCTCACGTCGATTTACGAACAGATGCGGGCCGGGACACGCTCGCGTCCCTGATCCGTGAGGCCGACATCCTGATTGACGGTTTCCGACCGGGCGCACTCGCTGCCCTTGGTCTCGGCCAGAAGACCCTTCAGGACCTGAACCCGAACCTCATCTACCTGACGCTCTCGGCATTCGGCGAAACCGGGCCATGGGGCGGACGCCGCGGTTTCGACACCTATGTGCAGTGTGCGACCGGTCTGAGCATGGATGGCCCGGACGGCCCCACCCGCCTGCCCTGCCAGCCCTTGGACTATCTCAGCGGCTATCTTGGAGGTGCTGCCGCGATGGTAGCGCTGCAGCGTCGGATTGCAGAAGGCGGGTTCTGGCGAATTGAACTCGCGTTGGCGCGCACGGCCATTTGGCTCTGGGAGATGACGGACCGTCTTCCTGCCGAGGTTGCTCCACCCAAAGCAAAACCATCGCTAGGCGACGCCGCGCCAGTGATGATTGAGATGGCCTCGAATTTCGGGCATCTGCGCGCGATGTGCCCTGCTGTCAGTCTTTCGGACACGCCACCCGAATGGCGCGGGCCGCCAGTGCCATTGGGAAGTTCAGATCCAGTCTGGACGACGTGAGCACGTCACACGCCCCGCGTTTACTTGGCTGAGCGGTCGAGCAAACGTGCCGCGATGGGTGCGCAGGTTATCACCAACACCACCCGCGTCAGGTGGTGGGTCACGACATAGGCCATGTCCGCACCCGCTATGATCGCAAGAAGGACCATCTCTGCCTGCCCTCCCGGAGCGAACGCCATCAGCGCCTCGAGCGGCGCTGCAAGCCCGGTCTGAATAACGATCTCGGCAAAAATTACCGACAACACAGCGAGCAACAAACAGTAGCCTATGGATGCGGCAACATATCGGCGGAGTTCCTCTGCGGTGATCCCGGCGTACTTCACACCAATCCCAAGCCCTAAGAAGAACTGAGCGAACTGCATCACCTCGGCTGGTGGGCGGAAGTGCAGGAAATCCGTCATCGCCGCGATGCCGGTCACGATCATTGGGCCCAGGATGGCGCCGCCAAACATGCCAATCCGCGCGGCGACCCACCAACCAACCAACCCGCACACCGCCATGAGCAAGAGTTCGTGAATAGGCACATCTGCTACTGGATCACCGGGCGGACCTGTCAGTTCCAGCCCCCAGATCAGCGTCAGCAACACCGGCATCAATGAGACGATGACCAAAACCCGGGTCGCGTGGACGAGGGCTAGCGCGCGAACATTGCCTCCCGCTTCTTCACCGAAGATCGCCATGTCCTGCAGGCCACCCGGGACTGAGCAGTAGTACGCAGTTGGATGGTCGAACCCGAAACGGCGAAAGTAAGGATACCCGACCAGGACAATGATCGCCGTGAAGATCGGGACCAAGGCAACCGAAAGCGCCATCTCGTCAAGCCGACCGAACAGCGCCGGTGTCAGAGAAGCCCCGACGGCAACACCGAGAACGACGCGCATAGCATTCGATGTCCGGGGCATGCCCTTCATCGGCATTCCTGCCAGGGCCGCGATCAGGCATGCGAACATCGGACCCAGCAACAATGGCAAAGGCAGTGATAGCAGATCGAACAGAAATGCTCCGCTGACCGCCAGCGCGAGTGTCGCCAGCCGCCAAGGGTGAAAGATTGATGAGAATTGCATACAGTTGTATACATTACTCACTCAAACCTCCGTGGCAAGTCCTTCGTTACTGCATTTGCGCGGCACTCTAGTGCCGCGTAGCCTGCGTCGAATATTGGCTAAAGCCAGCAGGACACATGCGGAGGAATCCTTGGCATTCGCGAACAAGGATCGGGTCAGCGCAATGCTGAAGAGCATCGAGACCGGCGATCCGGAACCGATATCGGTCGTCAACGAAGCAAAGTACATTCAGCACAATCCTCAGACGCATGAAGGAAGTGAAGGGCTCGCTGTTCTGTTCGCGCGACTTTCCAAGACAAAGCCACGGGTGAACATTGTGCGTGCGTTCGAGGATGGTGATTACGTGTTCGCGCACACCGAGTACGATTTCTCACGCAGGAACATCGGCTTCGAAGTGTTTCGGTTCGAGGACGGGCAAGCGGTCGAACACTGGGACAACATTCAGCCACGCCTCGGTCCTAATGCATCTGGACACAGTATGGTCGACGGCCCGACCGTGCCCAACGATCTCGATCAAACCGAACAGAACCGCGTGCGCATCGGGCGGTTCGTTGAGACCGTGTTGATTGGAAGACGGTTCGATCTTGCGGCCGAGTTCCTCGCACCAGAATATGCAGAGCATAATCCATCAATGACCGATGGCTTGGCGTCATTCGAAGCATCGCTGAATGCGGAGTCTGACGGACATCCGACGATCATGTATGATCGTCTTCACCGGGTGCTGGTAGAAGGAAGCTTTGCGCTGACTGTCAGCGAGGGCTACCGAACCGGCCATCACACGTCGTTCTACGACCTGTTCCGGATCGAAGACGGCATCATTGTCGAGCATTGGGACACAACCGAGAAGATCGCACCTCAAAGCGAGTGGAAGAACGAAAACGGAAACTTCTAGGGCCTGTCTCTCGATCAATGCGCAAGCAAGCACCCGCTCTCAGATCGTTTGACCGCACCATTCGCAACAAGCACGCAGAACAACCGAAAAACCTGCGCCCCGTGGTTTGACAGGGAAGTTTGCGTCCCGCTGCCGCGCATCTGAGAGCACACGTTCCGGCTATTGGAGTCGCTAGCAACCATTGATTTCTAGTGGTTCTTACCGTTTGGGATTTAGAAACCAGGATATCGGCAACCAGACACCAAACATCTGATTCAATCCACTAGCCGTTCCCAACAGTGCCTCCAGCAAGCGCCTTGGCCTGGTCAACCCAGTTGTCACGGGTGACACGACCCTTGAACCCCTCCAGGTTCTGATCGACCCAAGCGACTTCTTCATCTTTCCAGGCCGCAATCTGATCGAAGTGATAGAAGCCGAGCGAGTTGCAAAGCTCTGCAAGCTTCGGCCCAACGCCCTTTATCTGGGTCAGATCATCAGCCCCGCCTTCACGCGCTGCAGCGAGGCCTTCAGGACGCACTCCCGGATCAGCTGCTTCAGTTTCCTCGGCGTCTACATCTACCGGTGCCTCTGCTGGTTCCGGCTGCGGCGCAGGCACGGGAGCAGTTTGCACTTCAGCAGCTTTGGTCTCCACCGCCTTGCTCGCGGGGGCAGCTGCTGCTGCGGTCGAACCCGTTCTCCCGAGAAATGCAGGTCCGTCCATCATCAGGTTTTCAGTTTGATAAGAACCACGCGCGCGCCCGGCTTCCAAGTCATCACCGTAAGACGAACCATCTTCCCGTTGGATCGTCTTCGAATAGATACTGCTGATAAAGACCTTCGTGAAAACGAGGACACCGAGCAAGAGGACAGCTTTACCCGCGGTCGCGACGTCGGATTGTGACAGGATCAGCGCCACGACGCCGACGACAATAAGCGTGATTGCGATGCTGACGAGCGAAACGGACCATGCCGAGCGTTCATGCGCACTCGTTGCGAGGTTCCGCGTCACCCCTTCCCAGCCTCGAACGCTGGCGCCTCTTTGCAATGACATGGTGGATCCTCCTAAATGGTGCGCAGCGGCGTAACCTATGAAGTTCGAACCGCCGGTACGAGCCGCAGCAAATGTGCGATGTTCTTCGCAAAAATGCGCAAGTGAGCCAGTGGCCGTGCATGAACGAGCTTTTTGTTCATGTAGGCCTCGAACGTCAGACGTTGAACGTCGATATCGTGACAAATTGACACGAACCGTTCGCGTCGCTCGTCCGAGGAATACCACGTCTTCTGCATCATACCGAGCACACGGAACACCTGGCCATGCTCTTTCAGGAACCGCTTGCGCGCAGTTGCCAGTGCCTTGGCGTCACCAGTCTTCAACGCAAGCTCGGCGGCGTCAGCCGAGAACTGGCCACCGACCATGGCATAATAGATGCCCTCGCCCGAGGCAGGCGCGACAACACCAGCGGCATCGCCCGCCAGAACGACATCTCGTCCGTTATCCCACCTGTCGAGAGGCTGGAGCGGGATCGGCGCGCCCTCGCGTCGGATGGTCCGGCAATTCTCAAGCCCCGAATTCCGACGCAGAAGAGCTGTGGACTCCTTGAGATCGACGCCTTTGATACCCGATCCCATGCCGACGGACGCCTGTCCGCCGTGCGGAAAAACCCAGCCGTAGAAATCGGGGCTGACCTGTCCGTCATAGATCACGTCGCAGCGTTCGGGATGATAAGTTGAAACGTCGTCCGGTGCTTCGATGATCTCATGATAGGCAATGACATACGGAATTGTGTCGCCGCCATCGACTTCCGCGCGCGCGACGTTCGAGCGTGCACCATCGGCGCCGATCACGAGCTTCGTCGGCAAATCGTGGATCGCGCCCTGCGGATCACGATACCGTAGTGTCGTCTGTCCGGTTGCGTCACGGTCGACGCGTGTGAAGGTTCCCGTGATCCGCTCGGCTCCGGCCTTTGCAGCGCGATCACGCAGGTATTCATCGAAGTGTTCGCGGTCGACCATGCCGACGAAACCGTTCTCGATGTCGATATCGACCATGTTGGACGACGGCGAGATCATCCTTGCGGTCGAGATGCGCGCGACAAGTTGAGAGTCCGGAATGTCGAAATCGCGGATCAGCCGCGGTGGGATGGCACCGCCGCAGGGCTTTATGCGGCCCGACCGGTCGAGCAGAGCCACATGTCGACCCTGCCGGGCTAACTGTTCCGCTGCCGTGGCGCCTGACGGGCCACCTCCGACGACGACAACATCATACATTGGTCATTCCCCCGGAATGTTGATGGCGAGTGGAACAGGGCGCTCGGCCTCGACCAGCGCGCGCCAGGCGAGCAGCGCGGCAATCAGGAAGAGCGTGCCCTCGAAGAAGAAGACGGTTGAATAGGATTGCGCCAACAAACCTGTGGACGCACGCAACGTGTCTAGGGCTGCGGCACCGAAAGCGGCGCCGATGGCGAAGCCCATAGACTGCGCGGCTCCAAAGATACCCATACGTGTGCCTTCGCGGGCGTCACGCCCCTCGGAGGCAAGCCCCATCATCATCGCAATAGCAGCGACGGCGAAAATGCCATTGCAGAAACCCAGGGCCATCACGTTCGCGGTGATCGGCCAGCCGATCCCTTCCAGACCACCCAGACCAAGCACCACGAGGCAAATCCCGGAACCGATGCACCCACCGCTCATGAAGGTCAAGGAGATCGTAGTGTAACGCACCACAAGCCCGGTCAAGAAGACCACAAGCATTCCCATTAGCGCGCCGGCATGCATCTGCCCGCCAAGCGCCGTGGACTCACCCGGCGTCATGCCGAAGACATGGCCACCGAAGGGCTCGAGGATAAGGTCCTGCGTGTTGTAGGCCAACATGGCAACGAATACGAAGATCGCGAACATGCGCGCCTGCCGGTCATTCCAGACTTCCATTGCCGCAGTCCGGAAATCGACCTTTGGGCGGACCGCGCCTTGCTCGGGACGGCCCTCGACACCCCACAGCGCAAAGACGGTGACGACCATTGCGATCGCCGCAACAATCAGGCTGACCGTGACGAGGCGTGCGCCGGAGTAAGGATCGAGCACCTGTCCGATCGTGATGCCACTGGCGGCAAGGCCTGCAATCATAAGGATCCAGACGAGACTCCCGGCTGCAGCTTTACGACCCGGCGCGACATGAGCTGCCAGCAGTGCCAGCAGGTTTGTTGCCGACGCGCCGAGGCCCAAACCGACCATAGCGAAAGACACGATCGCCAACGCAAGACCGGGCCAAAAGGCCGTTTCCATCCATGCAGTCGCAAGTGCCGCGCCGACCGTGCCGCTCGCAAGGACTGCCATACCACCGATCACCCAAGGGCTGCGGCGGGCATGTGAGTCGGCACCATGGCCCCATTTCGGGCGCAAGAGTTGGAATGCGTGGTAGATGCCGACAAGCATGGCCGGAATCATGGCGAGCAGTGCAAGCTCGACAATCATGACACGGTTGATCGTCGCGGTGCACAGGACCACGACAGCGCCCAAAGCCGTCTGGACCAGGCCGACCCGAACGATTGAGGCCCATGACAGCATCAGGCTGCTCCCAATCCGCGCAGCGCGAAGGCCGCGATCATCATGCCAGTTACATAAAGAACGATCCCGGTCCCATTGTACCAAGGCGCCAAGCGCTTCGGGTCCTGGAGCAAGCGGCGCATGAGACCAAGCTGGACGATCAGCACAGCGGCGATTGCGAGCGCATAGAGCGGCCGGTCCCAGGTCCACAGCAAGCCGGCAACCGCGATCTGCGGCACAGCCATGACCCAGCATGCCAGTCGAGCCGCACGCTCTGGTCCCAGTTTGACCGGAAGTGAACCAACACCCATGACGCGATCGCCTTCGAGTGCTTTGAAATCGTTCAGCGTCATGATGCCATGCGCGCCAGCAGCATAAAGCAGTGCCACGACGACAATCTCTGCATCCGGCAGGGCCAACGACAGAACGGCTGCGGCGGTGAACCAAGGCACGCCTTCATAGCACAACGCGCAGACGGCGTTCGACCACCAGCCATTGCGCTTGAGGCGAAGAGGTTCAGCCGAGTAAGCCCAGGCGCAGGCCACCGCGAACACCGTTGCAGCAAATCCCCAGATACCCAGCATTGCACCGACGGCAAGCGAGAGCGCCGTCCAAGCCCAGGCAATCCAAAGACCCCAGCGGCCCGGCATCCGCCCAGACGGGATTGGTCGTTGTGGTTGATTGATCGCGTCAACGTGGCGGTCGCACCAGTCATTCGCGGCCTGGCTCATCGCACACACCAGTGGCCCGGCAAGAATGACACCCAAGAGAACTTCGTCCCACCGGCCTGAGATCGGCACGCCGACGGAGACGATCCCACAAAGGTAGGCCCACATGGGTGGGAACCACGTTATCGGCTTCAGCAGCTCTAGAACGGTGGCCGGATCAGGTGTTGCTTGGTGGGACGCTCTGACAGACATGCTGTCAGTAAAACATGACAGTTCAGACTTGTTAAGTGTAAACTAGCCTTTACTCACGGTGTATCAGGTGGACTCGTCATTTGACGTAACCGATTGATAAATCCGGCTGATCTCGTTCAGCAAGCCAAGCCGCACGAGCTGTCGTATCGCTGTCTCTTGCGAATCGAGATCGTTCGCACGGCGCCAACCTTCGACAGCGGCCAATTCCTCAGCGTTTAAGGGCACTACGATGCGCGACATTTTTACGTCGCCAACTTGTCCGTCCATTTCATCTTCCT
>ERZ1740062.767-NODE-767-length-14806-cov-91.575351_pt1 | contig 14806 bp, 13 predicted proteins | sample MGYA00581741_ERZ1740062 | MGnify/ENA primary metagenome ERZ1740062 (study PRJEB43018, sample SAMN04849747) | marine metagenome | isolation source: floating plastic debris | place: Pacific Ocean | collected 2008-09-01 | study: EMG produced TPA metagenomics...
AATAACACTACAAACTTGAATACTATCAGGAGTAACTAGAAGTAGTCATCATAATCAGACTAGAGAGAGACTCAGACTGAGAGAGACTGAGAGTGAACTAGCTAGACTCAGACCAACAAGGAGTTAGAATCCTTGCTCAGACTGAGTGAGTAGATAGAACAGAACAAGCTGGCTAGAATAATTTTACTTATTGTATTTTCAACCAATGTATTCTTCATTCTTATATCATATATCAAAGCAGCTGGCCAGCAGCTGGTCTGCTGTGAGGTTAGTGGAAGTAGTAGGTTAGTAGTAAATCAATGCTGATGATTGCAACGTTTGAAGCTAAGCTATAAATGACCTCACCTGTTGTTCGACTAGTTGAGTTAGATAAACATTCTAGTCTATATTTGACCATGTTTCCACTTAGTTTAATTATTTTATAGGCCCTAGCCATTGTTGTTTCATAATCATTCAGTCAGATGCCAAACTGATCGCCAACCTCAGTGACATTATGGTTGGGGCATCAATTTGAATTTATGTTTTATATCATACAAAGTTTACTTTTAAGGGGTGGCAGTTGACCAGTAATTCAAGGTTTCAAAAAAGGGGCAAATCTTTTCTGAATTTGCACACCTTTTGATGAAGAAATTGTGTACATGTTGTTATGATATATTGCATGGATACTATAATCTGTGCTTGAAGTAAGATCAAGCTGCTTGACCCTGAGGTATTCTGAGTGTATTCTACCATCACTGTGTCCTGGTCAGTGTTGTCGTCTTATCTGATTTAAATATGAAGTGCAGGACAAGCTATTGTATGGAATCACTGCTGATCATTTATTGCCGTCTTTCCTTTCTTCACCATAGGTATGGCTAACATCACAACAGCTTATATCCACGAATCTGCTGCAGAGATAGGATACAGTCTGAAACCAAAACAGCTGGAAGCAGCGATTGAAATTTACATTGAAAAAAGAGATACAATGATCATAGCTCCTACCGGATTCGGGAAAAGCCTCCTGTACATCTTAGCTCCTATTGTTCAGCCTACATCTTCTACCCTCGTAATTCTGCCTCTGTTGTCCATGATCAATGATAATCTGCAGAAGATTTCAGCTGTTACTGATACACTGGATGAAGGTTTGTGATTCTAATGCTACATAAGGCCAGCACAACTTTAAGTGCCCCTGCCTCACCTAAATTCACAAGGCCATGAAATGGAAATAACTCGTCCCCTAAAATTACATCCATTTCAAATTTCTTATCTATTTTCAAATTTGAACGGAAATCTGCCTCAACTTTATTTTGATTTTTCAACACTTATACCCTCTAAAATGAGCAAAATACTAGCGGGTACTTTTTATGATTTTTTATTTTCATGGACGTGATGTTAATGGTTCATGCTAAGGCCTATGCTATGAATAAGTTTGACAGCATAAAGTTATGCTTATTAACCGTAAGCTTTGTCCACATAGGCCTTGTCTTAGTTGTATGTTGTTTGATATCCTCATCACAAGTTGGTAAGGTCAGCCGTTCACATAATTGCAATGATGACAATATGTTTTTTTCACTTACAGCGGGCGCAGTGATACATCTGGGGGATGACGCGCAGCTTGATCAGCTTCGGACAGCATCCTACATATTAGCCACTCCGGAGAGTATCCTTGCCAAAAAAGGACGATCCCTGCTTCGAGATAAGACTTTCCAGGCTCGTCTAAAGACAGTGTTTATTGATGAATGCCATTGTGTTATCACGCAGTAAGTAATCATTTTCCACTGTGTAGACTAACTTACCTACAATATAGGAACTTTCAACTTCGGCTAAATAATGACAATGTAGGTTTGATGTATCAAGATACAAACTTCGAAATAGGCAAACCCTGATGTTAGGCCTAATTGTAGTTTCACTTGACCTACTGTGATACCATATCTTGCCATCAATACGGGAACACTATTATTCAGGATTTATATTTTGTGGCAAAATTATCAGCTCCACTATTCCCTTGAAATTAAATTATCCCAAAGTGTATTGTTCATATTTAATTCAAAGAGGCTAAAGTTTTGTCCACATTATTGGTTATATTATTTCAGAGGACACAGTGAAGAGGGCGACCCGTTCAGGGAGTCATACTCAAGACTGGCAGAGCTCCGTTCTTTTGTACGTCATGATACAGTGTTTGTCGGAATGTCAGCGACTGTCACACCATCCAACCGTGCAAAGATCTTAGCATCTTTAGGAATGACTGACGCAGCACTCATTGCCGTTGATCCGAACAAAGCAAATATAACGTAAGTGGATATTGCTATTATTGCATACCAGATAAGTTAAGGTGATCGCCTTTTTTTGGCTTTTGGATATGTTGTAGGACAGTGTCAGGGAAAATCATTTCCAGGGTTTGATAGTTACAGCGAATTAGCGTTGTGTCATAGAATTCTAATTTTTTGTCTAAAAGTGGTCATTTTTGATGAATTCTGGCAGCCAAATCCTGAGCAGTAGAATCAAAGGCCAATATGAATGAGTTGATAAATGTGGTCACTGATTTCTATTTTAGTGACTGACACGGACATTTTTGAATATCTGTTTTTAAACTGTCAATATAGCAGATTATGTCCAAAAACACAGGAAAAACACTCTGTAGAGAGGTTTTTCTAGCAGCCAAAATTGGAAGATACAGAAACACACAGCTGCCGCGTATACCACGTTTTCTTAGAGATGCATGTGAAAATGGTGACACACACACAGGCTTTTTCATTTATTTGTCTTTGACATGAAGATATACTGCATACAAAACGCTTTGATTTGCTTTCATTGTTGGATTTATTGCTGCTGTTCCATTGTGTTTACATGGCAGCGCTGTAAAAATAGTGTTTTGTCATGCACAGACCATAAACAGCCCGATTGCTACATATTGTGTTAATCTTGGTCTCCAAATCCCCTCAAATATCACAAAACCCTAGGCAGGCAGAAAGATGTCATTTTACTAAATATACTATAGTGACTACGACAAAAACCATGGTGCAAATTACGTTAAATTCTGACAGGCGGTTCTCAAGTTAGCCTGCTAAGTGATATATTAACTATATTTCTAAAACCTTTCATGTTGATTCTGCATAATATTTGGATTTTTGTACCATTGACCGATCAAAAGAGCCAGCTGACAGACATGAGTATCATCAAAGCGGTGATCAGTTTAAAAAGTTTGACTCTGGTTTTAGCCAAAATTGCTCTCTCCTTATCCTGCCTGTACAAGTGCATGGAAGTCTTAGAATCTAATCCATCATGACATGTACTCATTTTAGTGAATGGTAATTTTGATTTTATTGCACATACACAGGTATGAAGTTCACAACATGGATGAGAGAGCACCTGGACAGTTTCAGTTTCTCATAGATATGATCAATGAAAAGAAGAGCAATACACCTCATACGATAGTATTTTTTGTTAAACACGACCATCTCGTTGAGAGTTACTCATACATTACACATTACACTGGCCAGCAACCAGGTTGTGAAGCTCCCTTGGTGGCGATGTACCATCGTTCGACCACCACAGAAATCAAGAATCAAGTTATAGCAGATATGAAAAGGCCAGATGGTGTTATCAGAGTAGTTCTTGCTACAAGCAGTCTGTCTATGGGTATAGACATGGCAGGCATCAAGTATGTTATCCACCATGGAGTGCCTATGACAAGCGATGACTTTTTGCAAGAAACAGGTCGGGCCGGTAGAGAGGCTGACAGTATATGTCATTCCATTCTACTGAACTATCCTCATTCAACTAGCGGCAGAGCTGTCAGTAAGTCTATGATGCAGTTTAAACTAGTTAAACAATCAACATGTCGACGCAACATTCTACTAGCTGATTACAACAGCAGTGTCGTACAAGATGTATGCTGTGACATTTGTAACCCTGGAGGGTTTGGCCCTTATGACTTTACCCTAGTGAATGACGAAGCTGCAGATGACACAGCAACTCAATCCAGCCACTCACCAGATGACTTTGAAGCTGAGACTGTATCTGACAGCTCTAGCAGCGAGTGAGCAATGTTTACTTTTCAATCCACGTTACATCAATCAAATTTTTGATCTCACGGGCCATACCAGGTACTGACAATACGGGCTTCCACTATTTTTTTGATTTATACCTCAGATCTCTCATAAGCTCATATTTTATACCATAATTTGTGTAATATTTATAACCATGGTTGTATGAAAAATCTTCATCATTTTATGTACACAAATTTATAGCCTACATTACCTCCTACTAAGCACAGTTTTTTTCTACCTCAATTGCTAGTGCTATATTCATCGGTCTGTTTATTTAAAATATCAATAGCTTGATTTGCCTTCCACTGGCCTCATTGTCTCATTTTTTTCTACTTCAATTATTACAGCAATAATCATCGGTATGTTCCTTTGAAATATCAATTAAAATTTTCACATTACTACCCTTTGAAATATCTCACATAACTACATGCATACAGTAGTCATCTTTTCCTCTAGTGCTTAACCTTTAGTTTCAAAGAGCAGCAATCATGGTATCAAGACTGAGTATCCTGTTCAATCGATCTGAAGGCAAGAAATGTAAGGTTTATGGACAAAATAAGTTGACTATTATTAATTTTCAAATTATGTACATGTATATACATTTTAAACACAAAATATACAAATTAACTGACTTATTACGCTAAAAGTGACACCAGATGAAAAAATGGCAAATGTTGCAGTCCATAACAACTTTGTACCGGTACTCTCCATGTTGTCCCACTGAGGTATATAAAACTCATGCAAAAAAATAAATGTTATGACACTTTAAAATAGACATAATTGCTGAGTGAAGTCTGTATAGGTGTAAAGAGTACCAAATGCAAGAAAATCCACAAAGTATACAATCTGCTGAGATGCTTATGCTGTTGGCATCACAAAACATGATGCAGGCAGCATGTAGATGTTTATCATTTGTCAAACTGCTTATAGATGTGTTTTGTTCTCAGATCTTTCAGTTTACCGTTGATCCACACTTTCAAGTCACTGTATGGTACGGTGTTCGTCAGTCCTCTGGGTACCATACATTTGGTACCTGTGAAACACCTGGCGCCTTGATACTGTAGCGCATTCACACCTTCCTCTGTCTCGGTGTCACACAGTTTCTTTACTAGCAACTCAATGTGGTTGTCTTTTTTGTCAGTGTGTTTACCTGAATGTTTTTTGTGCCCAATCTCCTTGCCAAGACGGGCTGTCACCTCCTGTCTGGCAGCTCTCCCAATTGAGACCCTGTTAACGTTAGCCTGGGAAAAGTCACCCCTGTAGCTGGTCAGCTCTTTCTTGAAATAGCCTGTCAAGAGTAATGCAATCACTAATCATGGCTGGGCATGGCTGGAGTCGTTGCATTACTGAACATTGCTAGCAATGTATCACAACTCCAGTTTTACATGGGTTTATATTGCAATGAGAGAGGATATTATACATGAATAGTTATATATAAATAAACTGAGTTATTTTTTACATATGTATATATACATATTCACATATTTAAAAATATCACTGTATATAGTAAGTTGACATAATAATGAGCATCAGTCATACAACCAAACTATGGGTAAGGTAAACCCGTTTCTATTTCTCAATATTATGATACTGCCAAACCTATTGACTTACCGTTTTCATGTTCCAGCTTGAGGTCATTAGCCATATTCCTTCCCTGAACACTACAACAGATAACTTGAGGTTGACTACAAATGAGTTTAAAATTTGGATCCAACATCATGCAAGCAGTCAAGAGACATCCGCAAGCTGCAATCTATGCATGGACTGTATCCTGTGTGACTAGATACAGCATATCACAGTCATCAAGTACAAATGCAGATCATGCAGTCACATAGTTTCAGTGCTCAAACTGTTTTAAGTAGGTTTCAGCGGCGCTACTTACGCCTACCCAAAACAAATGAAGCACTCAAACTACCAGTCACACCACATAATAAGTAATGCAGGCCATTTTCAACCTGGGCAGCCAGTCCAACCTAATACATGTAGTTGTCATCAATATGTTAGAATATCAGAATACCAAGTCTCTTTGATGACTCACCCTTTATCATTTGCTGTTCGGTTCCAGACAATACTTTCAGCTAGATACCTGGGCAGTACAAGAATCTGGTACACAGTCTCGAGCAAACCACAAGAATAGTTAGTCAGCTTCAGTGAATGGCACAGTACAAATAAGAACCTGCAAATACAGTTTATCACATGTCTTATACAACTATTTCTGTGTGATTGTGAATGAGATTGTGTTAGTCCAAGCGTTCAGATCCAAAGTCGTGAGGAGTTAGCGGCGCCCATATCCAAACTTGTTTAATGGTGGGTAGCATAATGTCCCCCAAAATGAAGTGTGAATACCTTCAACAGTGAGCAAGATTTAAAAACCATTTGGGCCATGCTTCAGTGAGCATCAAAGAATGAGGAAAGCAGCCACTATTCAAAGCAGTGTTGGTTGTTGCAATATTCGGCTAGAGGGGTTGCTTTCTAAACATGTCAAATATCACAGACAGGAAGCTGCTTCCATGTGCTTCCATTGTTGGCTCCGTTTTTCATGAATTGATTTTCGACTTGCAAGGTGGAACAACTCAGCAACTACCTGGCGGATTTCTATCAATTTCTTGCAATCATTCACAAAAATGTGCAGAGATACTGATAACCATAATTAGAATAATAACGTACTTATAATCACAGTTGAATTATATGTTAAGAGTGGACAATGCAATAGAATTATACTTAATGTATGAATATTCCCCTGCAATAATTAACATTCAGGGTGACCTCAGGTAGGATATTGGCAAGAAGACATAACAGGATTACAAAAAAAGGGGAATTTTACTGCGATGAGTGATGTCTAGTTTTTTGTTGTTAGAATGGAGTGTTGAGATTGGGAATGGGATGTTGGGGTGGCTAATGGCTATAATATACCAAAGATCCTTACTTGTGCAACATGATTAGCCTGGTACCATCTCCATGAGCAACTGCCTTTTCATGATATAGCCTCATGAGGCCAAGTGTCATCAGCATGTCACAATAGTTTTTAGCATTGTCACTTTTGCCATTTGTCCTCTGGGCAGCAGTTTTATGAGCTCTAGCGTAGTGGTCCCTCAGCATACGAAGTTTAGGGAACTTCTTGGGGCACAAGTCACAACTGTAAAAATGCAATGGATGTGTGTGTAATAGAACCTGAAATGGAAGTAAAAACTGATTGTTGTTTTTGAGTGTAAATGAGGATAGATGTGTCGGGTCAAACACCAGGCACTGTCAAGTGGTCTCGAAGCTACATTTTAGATCACACAAAGAAAAGGTGCAGATTTATGAAAAAAAGTGACCGCAACAACCCTAATGATTGAATAATGTGTGTAGTGCTGTGTGGACTTCTATTGCTATTTTAAGACTCAACATCCTTTTAACATAAACCTTAGCAGAATAGTGGGTATAGAATAGATTAGTGTTGGGTTTCGGCCAATAAAATACCTACAACCATCAAGCTACAACATACCAGACTCCATCTGTATTGGCAGTGTTAGGCACATCCAATACAATATGGTTCCTCCGGAATGACGCCATCACCCCTTTCATGTTTCTGGCTGCGAGTGCTGTTTCCGGCAATCCATCATCTAAGGTTGCCATCCCAAACAAGTCCATACCGGCTGAAAATTCACGAGAGAAACATGACACACATACACCAATCGAGGTCAATTCTAGTTATAGGGTTAGACTAAAGCCGATGGTTACATACATTAGGGTTCCAACTAAATCTTTCTGTGTCATAATACATACATTTACATTTCTCACCAAGAATAATAATAAATAAAAACTATCCTTTATTAGGTTTGTTTAATGAGACCTGGCAGGATAAAAACTACTAGTTAGTTGGCAATTACATAAAAACTCAAGATCTAAGCTAAAATCGAACATTACATAGATACACTTTACAATCAAGCTAATGATTATCTCAAGTAATATACTTGATCTTGAAGTATTGAGGACGATAGCATCTCCAATAACACAAAAATATGGAAATTGCAAGTAATATAAGACAACAATCTAACCTTTCACTACAAGAGCTTTGACTGTTTTGTCAGTGAGTTCAGAGGCGAGGTAATATTTACGATGAGGCTCAGCAGTCACTCCTGTCATTCCTATATAGTTCCTTGCATGAAATAGTGTTCCAACATCAGCAGAAGATCCTGTGAAGCAAAACATTTAGTTTAAATGCTTGAATGGATCCGTGGGAGGCATTAGTGGCGCTGGCTGTGTTGACCCCATAAAAAAGGTAAAGGGGTTGATAGTGCCAATGACACTTTGCCCCGTACCAAGCGTAAATTAACCAAGTGATGCATAATATGCGATGCATGAATATAAGATTTCTCCATTACATGTATACTACAGATCAGTGTAAGAGGCCAATTCAGTTGGGTTACGTGTATTTACATTGGATATATTATGAAATGTACCAAAGACGAAAGCGTAATTTCTTGTATGACATTATTGAGACTGATGATATAACGGATACTTACCAGTATCATATGTCAGGTGGAATATGATCTTCAGGAGTTCCATGGATATATGGAATTCACTGAGAACGGGGATCAACCCTTCGTATCTGCCCTCCGGAGTCTTCACATCTCCCCTGGCTTCCTGTCCGGACTTGATGACCTGGAAGGTCTTGTAGTCCCCTGCAATAATAGAGAATGGGTGATACATTACATATTCATTACCTCTAATGCAGAATTGAGTAAGTTTCACCATGGAATGCTTACACATCACTTATCTGGAACACAAGTGCCACAGTGAGCTGTGGTGCATTACTGGCCATGGGCCCATCTTTTATGAACCAACATCACAACCATAAACTTACCGCAAACAGGTATTGGAGATAATGAGTCATCCTCATTCCTTGGAACATGTTTATGACAGGCTTGGAGGATGTCCTGAATGTCACCAATGTCATTCTCACTCTTCAGTAACACACCAAGATTAACCTGTAACATGACGGAATTAACAGCGCCCAATGAACATACTAAAACCCAAACTGCAACTGCGGAGAAATCTTTGCTCAGATAAAAAACAGTTTAAAAATTGTTAGGTGTACTTTTGTGGTAAATTTAGTGTGTACCGGTTTGAATAATACAAGCACTTTAAATGTGCAAGGGCCTGGTCTATATTGTATGGATGCCCTTGATATAATACATGGATTAAAAAATTGAAAACTCAATTCAACGTCAATTACGTCATAGATGAAAGCTTAAATTGAATTTCAACTGTTGAGCCAAGATATCATTACGTTATTTAAACACCAGATAAACAAAATGGACAAACATCGTAAAAATACGCATGAAAATGGCTGTAATAGGACCAAACTGTTTAGACCTTAATTTGGAAATTTAACTGGAAGTAACTCTCACCATCTCAGATTTCATCCCTAGCTCCTTGTGATGCTTGTGGTCCATGAACACACTGCGTTTATGTACTGATTTGAGTGCAGGCAGGTGTTCAGACCAGATCTCAAGGACAATATCCATGAGATCGTTCTTAACAAGCGCGAGCTCAAACTCGGTGGGGATGAGATGCTCAGCTGTTATTGCCTCCATTCGAAAGACAGGTGTGAAACGTCTGAGTGGGCTTGAAACCACACGATCTTTCAGTGCTATAATTTGCACCATGTTTTTCATGGCAGTCTTGCCTCCTTGTCTTGATTTAAGCATTTTATCAACATTGTCAACCACGAGACAGTAGCGATGGCCTGCCTCTCGCCAATCACCTATTTTATTCTGGTGCTGTTCTGCCAGCTGGTCTACTTTCTGTAGAACTGTTTTATATGTATATGTCAACGATAAGTTAGCAAGCCGCTCATAACAGCTGGCTTTGGCGCCACCATCACAGAGAAACAGACTGTTGATTAGACGGGTGATGCTCATAGTCTGACTATAGACAGATAATGCAGTCGCTATAGCATTAGTGATAGGCGGTGTGAGACTATCTTGCGAATCATTGCCACGTTTACATATAGCTTTGAAGATCTCGGTAATAGTCGGACATTCCATAGTTAGATCTTCACCTAGCAAAGCGTAGCTGAAGTCGTAGGCATCCTGACCTGTAGTTCTTTTGATACGTGGCATCTTGGTGGCTGTGGATGCGTACTGCCTCGTCTCTGATTGTACCTTATTTTTGATAATTCCTAATGCAATGTCATGAAGAGCAGGCTCACCGATTAGAGTACGGAGGTGATGAACTAGACTGTCCTCATTTCCTGCTATCTGTCTAACATCCCTCAGCAAAAGAGTCTCTGTCAGAGTCATGTTCTACAAAGTGACAAAAAATTGTGTAAAGCCAATCATCACTGTTCATTGAATCATTTTATAACTAATGTATATGGGTGATTCACAACAGTGGGAGACGACCGTCTCTGTGCAGTAACAACAACCAGCACATCTACTGACTACTTGTCATAACATACTGCTGGTTGTGAACTAGATACAACAGCGAAAACCACATCACCACATCAACAAAACATGCCAGCAAAGGCTCGGTACATTTCCACAAAAACAGTGTCTGACCAGATGGAAGTCCCAAAACCAACTACGCATTGATTTTTGCGGTAACATCACAGAAAAGCCATGGATAGCCACATGTAGCAGTAGCAAAAAGCATTGCCAAGTTAGGCGTTACACTAGCAACCATAAACCTTGAGGTTCCTTGAGCAGCAATTGCTTGCCCCTTTCTATTATTAATTAATTATGGTCCACAAAGTCTATATTATACAACAATATACAATATAACGAAGAAAACCCTTCATAAGTTAGTTACACATGGGTTGGACAAACTGGACGTGTGGATGCAATACATTGAATCAGAGTTTTGGAATAATGTAATACTGACAAATCACTGTCAATCCACAGTAATGAAACATTTGTGGCATCTCAATGAGAATTATGACCTGCCCAGCTGCTTTGGTCATTCGTCAACTTTCACAACCAATAGACAAACTAAACGACAACTGATCTTTAATCCAAGTTATATATCAAATCATATGAAAGGGTCCCTCTGACCATATCAGCATTTATTGCAGAAAAGGTTAGGTATTATGCAATAAATAAACGGTGAGCTTGTGGTGCAGGAGAAAGGGTGACAATTACCGATCCAATTTATGATACCTGGTGAAAATACTAGGTACACATACCAAGTACCGAGTTCATTTGTGATGCACAGCTAGTATCAGCATGAGATAGCATGTTAGTGTTGCGATCCAGGTATAGAAAACCAATATTACAGAGCAATCGAGTAATAACTAGGCTTAGGAGAAAACACACCCAGTTGTTGCAGATATGCAAGTTTGAATAGGATGACCAATAGATCACAATAAAGAATTAAGCTCAAACTTTGCAACTTTATAGTGTGTTTTGATCAGTTATCACATCTGCAGAGCTACCTACCTGGAGATGGACTGCTAAACAAAATAAAAATAAAAATTACACTGGCTGTCAGACTCATCCTAAAACCTGATGTACAGTACACAGTATCTCAAATAGAAGGGAGTAGTGCAATTTCTATTCAGTTCGCACTGAGGACACTGGTACCTAAAATTTTGATATTTAAGTTCTTCTGTGGTGTAATTGTTTGAATCTTTGATTTTTAGGAATGTGGTTTTCAGTGTTCACATTTTTACAAAACTGAAAATCAACCTGATGCCCACTAGAATAACAATTGCCAATTACTGCCTTCCACTGAAACCAATGATATCGGGAATGAAAAAAAAAACAAAAAATGGATAAACATAGTTCTACGTAAAAATAGGGATGGAAACCACACAGCTCACAGCAAATATGGTGATAGCATTAGCCCGTAAACTTCTGCAGCCAATGCCACATGTACCTTGGATTTAGTGAAACCAAAAGATACTATTTAAATAGGTATGAGATGAAATTTTGGCGTGTTTTGCATTTATTTGGAGCTGGTACTGATGGATTCCTCACTTACCATTTCCTTGACGGTGAATGGAGTTTCTTGATCTCTTTTCTCAGGTTGAGTTTTTGTCGGTGATGCAGCTGGTGTGGGCGTCCGCCTAGGACTAAGAGGTAAATCTTGATCCTGTGAAAAGTACAGCGGTGAAGAAGATGATGATGCGGACGAGCTTAACGGATAGGCTAACGGAGTAGGGCTGTCTGGATACTCTAAAGGAGGGCTCTCTGAATAGGCTTGAGGCGAGCTGACTGTAGAAGCTGATAAACCACTCGATACACCCTCAGAAGAACTGGCTGATACACCACACACATCTATCTCTTCTCCCTCTATTGAAATATTCAACTGAACCGCCGGGTCAAAGAAAGGTTCGTTGAATATTGGTGGTTGTGTAGGCCTTGGAGTCACTTGTTTCAGCGTAATGTTGTGGTAAGATGTAGACCTGAGTAAGAAACAGTAAAATAGAAAGCTACCAATTACTGATGCCCAACAAGAATGTTTTGGAAATCAAATGATCTTAAGTTGGTTAGGACCATACAGAAGAATATGAAGGATCGTTAATGTACCAGAATGATGGTCTCCTAGCTCAATTAAAAGCGTAACACTAATTGCTATATCGCTGGGATATCATACTATTTCATTATTTCCAATCAACATACAATTTATATTATACCAATTTCATGTGCCCTAATTTAAAATCATTATGCAGTCTTACAAAGTTATAAAAATCAATAAATTTTTTTGCTGCAGTGCAGTGTGTAGCAGAGTGGAACAAAAGTTTATCATCCCTGACAATGGCAGACACAACTCAACTAGACGAATTCGATCCTCAACCTGTCAGGTAGCAAAGTTTATAACGGTGACTTACGAAGAGCCCACAGACTTATCAGTATGCTTCGTTACTTCTCCTGAGAAAGCTTGAACGATGGCTCTACCAAGTGTCCTAATGGTGATATTCTTATCATCTAATATTCCGAGAATCTCATCCCTTGTCATACAGGTGCCAATTTCAAAGCAGAACAGATCCTGCAATCTATCCTGGAGAAAATAGGTTACAAAAAGCCATAACTACAGCACTGTTATTAAAATAATCATAGATTTGGTTTGGTTTACTTAAAAGTCACATATATACAGGGCATATAGCAAGATGATAAATGGTTAAGCTGCTCACGACTAAGACAAGAGTAAAGAAGGTAAAAATAAGCTAAATTTAGGCATGTAAAATGATATTTAAACCATAGAAACTAGTAACATAGACCATCGTGGGAGAACAATCTCATTTTATTTCTGGTTTACAGTGTTTATGAAATGTCTCAAGAAGCTGTTTTTAACCGGCAGCTGTTCAGAGCTTATATGCCATAAGCATTCCTTATCTGAGCTTGTCAAGATTTCGGTGAATTGTAAAATCACTGCCGGGTGCCTTATTCGGTATCAGGATATTAAAATGAATGTATCACATTATCATAGCAGGGTGGGTTGGATCACACCCTCCCTGGTCATAGATAGGACTCTGGTGTTATTTGCGTACATGTAGGTTACTTACACTGAGGTGAGAGACAGTAGTAGTCTTGCCGAATTTTAACGACTTTTTTGTCGGAGTAAACTTTGTAGGTGTTCCAGCATTTCTGAATCTCTTGACACACTTGCGAGGTGATCGGAGAAGCTGAAATGGAGATAACAATTTATGAAACAGACGGAAAACTTAAATTTTAGTTTTCCCTTGAAACTGAAAGTGCAACGTAAGCCTGCTCTCCATTTACTTGGCTATGATTTCTCATTTGATAAGTGTATTAGGCCTAGTTGTCTTTTTGCACGAATCTGTGGTTTGGGATGTATCAACAGCAGAACAAGATACAATAATGATACATATATATAATAACTGATATTCCACTAGGCAACATCAGATATAAATGATGATTTAAGTGATGTTAAATAAGTACCGTAAGCAAGCTTTATACATCACTCACTGCGTCTCTTAGCTATCAATCTGTAACTTACATGTGCCATAGTAACTTTGCGAAGTGCACTGTGTCAGTTTGGACTCGGTTAGCTTGGCAGAGCAGAAAAGAGGGTCTAACGGTTTTAATTTCGTCAGGAGGTTTCAGAGCAATAGCCTATGTTCACCATACCTGGGAGGAGACAAAAGCAAAATGGTCATTATGATTTCCATAAAATGTGAATGACCAGAGCCATGTGCATGCATTAAGACTCAACTGGCTGACAGTCCAACCTAACTGACAGCCGGTCTAAGCATGCATGTATAGCCTTCCTTCTTTCCTATGGGCCTACATGCAAGCATGCTAAAGATGATTTCATACAATAAATATGATTAGACCTATTTATCCACTATGATGCGACATATATAATATTACATACAGGTTGATACTCATCTGCCATGACCCCTAGGCACCAATGGTGGTGACATATGGACAAATTTTGGAAATGGAGCCCAACAGATGGATAGGTCCTGATAATATAACAGCAAAGTCATATATACAGGTGATTGATGATGATTGATAGTTTCAAACGTTACAACTATCAGCATTTATTATTATTATTTACTAAATAACTTACTACTTCTATTAACCAAGCAAGGAGTAATATTCTTAGTTCTATTGCGCCTAGTACTAACTCCCCTCACAGCAGTCCAGCTGCTTTGATCTTACTTCAAGTTTATTTATAGCACTGAAATTTCAATTAAATAAATTCACAGACAGACTTGCACTTACTAACTTACTATACTAATAATGAATTGTGAGTGACAGCAGTGATTATTATGATGACTACTTCTAGTTACTCCTGATAGTATTCAAGTTTGTAGTGTTATT
>ERZ1740062.768-NODE-768-length-14800-cov-4.347508_pt1 | contig 14800 bp, 11 predicted proteins | sample MGYA00581741_ERZ1740062 | MGnify/ENA primary metagenome ERZ1740062 (study PRJEB43018, sample SAMN04849747) | marine metagenome | isolation source: floating plastic debris | place: Pacific Ocean | collected 2008-09-01 | study: EMG produced TPA metagenomics assembly...
GCGCACTCAGGAACGTCAGATCGTTGTCCGTCTCTACATCCTGGTACACAACACCTGCGAACACTTCGTGCGAGAAAGCTCCCGTGTCAAACGCAAACCGTGCTCGCAGATCAGCCGCAAATTGTTTCGAAGTCGCATCGCTCAGGTAAAACGTCCGACCACCGTTACCATCGGCATCGATTCGCGGATTACCGGCACCCAAAAAATCGATCCAGGCTTGTCGATAATCTGCTTCACCATCTTTGTAACGAACCACACCTTCTACGCTGAACACATCATTGAAGGCATGCGAGCCCAGCAGGCTCACGAGCGTAGACGTCGTATCGTAGCGATTGAAGCCCGGCTGACCCAGGAACGTTTCGAGTTCTATTTCCTCGCCGTTGGCGTTGTTACAAACGGCAGCGGGTGTGACTGTCACGCGACTGTCCACGCACGCTGTACCCGTTAGCGGCAGGAACTGATGCGACGTGTCTGAATCGCGGTCGGCGTACTCGACGAGTGCCGTCAAAGACGTCGTATCGGTTTGATAAGTGATGGACGGCATGATCACCAATGCATCATCAATAACGTTATCGACTTGTGTGTCCGCGTCCCGATAGATACCGACCACGCGCGCGTACCAGTTGTCTCCCAACTGAGCGTTCAGGTCTGTTGAGACCTGATAGCGGCTTTGCGTTCCGAAATCCAGCAACACCTCATTGTCGTTGCCTGGTCGCGCAATCTTCGAAATCGAATTCACGATGCCTCCAGGTGTGCCGCGACCATACAGGACTGAGGCCGGCCCCTTAAGGACCTCCACTTGCTCCAACATGTAAACGTCCGAGCGCGTGTTGTTGTAGAAACCGAACAGCACTTGCTGCCCATCACGATACTCGGCGGCATCAAAGCCTCGCACTTTGGCAAAATCACCGCGGGTGGAGAACCCGAACGTATCCCCAACCACACCTGCGGTGAAATTCAGTGTGTCATCCACGGTCAATGCACCGCGGGTACGAAACTCGGATTCGTCGATCACAGAGACGGAGCGGGCCGTCTCCACAATAGGAGTTGCCGAGCGCGTCGCACCGAATCGCGACAACTCTCCCGTGACAACGATTTCCTCGATTGACGCGCTGTCATCGTCATTGGCTGTCGCCGAAATGGGAGTCAACGCGCCGGCGATCGCGAGTACTAACCTGAATTTCATTGCTGTTGTTCCTCTAGTCAAAGCTGCCTACGCACGAATCACAAATAACTGGGACAGACGCCGTACGCAGCGACCTGCCGGTGTCGCTATCCTACACAAGGCGCTTGTATTTGTAAATGAGAACCATTATCGTTCGCATTCATGGGGATACAATCACAACATTCTTCGAATGCCGAATCACCAAAGCGCCCGCGAGAGATTGACAGCGACAGGCTGTTCAAAGGGGCTCGTGAGGTCGTCATCCGTTTTCAAGACGAGACTTATCGCCTGCGCATCACGCGCAACAACAAACTCATACTGACCAAATAAACCGCCAGCCAGCCAGCAGCCTGCCAGCACGCCAGCGTCACAATCGGAGGAACCCGCAATGCGGTCTTTCTATCTACTGGTGGCAGCGATCTGCGCACAGCCTCTTTCCGCAATTGCGGAAAACCAAACGATCGACACAATCACTGTCGAGGCCGCGAAACGGCCGTTGGCGATCAGTCGTTTACCCGCCCGCATCACGCTTATCGACACGGAGCGCGTCGAGCGAGAACTCGCGCAAGACATTGCGCAACTGGTGCGCTACGAGCCTGGCATCGATGTCGCTGACCAGGGCAGTCGCTTTGGACTATCAGGTATCAGTATTCGCGGCGTCGGCGGCAATCGGGTTCAGATCGAAGTCGACGGCGTTGGTACGTCGGATGCGTTTTCCATCGGCAGCTTTTCCAACGCGGGTCGCGACTTTTTCGATGTCGACAGCCTGAAGCAGGTCGAGATCATCCGCGGCCCCGCTTCGGCGGTGTTCGGCTCCGATGCGCTGGGTGGCGTCGTCAGCTTCGTCACAAAAGGGCCAAGCGATGTCCTGCAAGACGACGACACACGATTTGATCTGTCAGCGGGCTTCAACAGTGTCGATTCAAGCCAGGTGTTGTCTGCAACGACAGCGGCGCGCTTTGGTGACGTTGCCGGCATGCTCCGCGCTACGTGGCGCGATGGCGAGGAACGCGACATCGTCGGCGCCGACCCATTCGATGATCGCAGTCTGAACCTGCTCGCCAAACTGGATTTCGGCGATGTGACGGACGGCGGCTGGACGTTGTCTGTCGAACGGTTTGTTGCCGACAGTACAACGGCGGTCGACTCACTTGAGGGGCAGCAGGACTTCACTCAGGCCTTTGGCTTTCCGTACATCATCAACACCACGGAAGTGGCTGCCGACGATACGCGTGAGCGATTGCGCGTTAGTGTCGGCCAGGAGTGGCGCAATGGCATCGCCGGTCTCGATTACCTACGTTGGCGCGCTTATCAACAGGACAGTGAAACGCGTCAGGACACCTTCGAGGCTCGCGAGACCTTCATCGCAGGTACACCTGGCGCAGTGGCGCGTAATCGTAACTTCCTGTTCGAGCAATCGCTGATCGGCGCAGAGATCAATGTTGGCAGCGATTTCGAATTCGGCTCGGTCACGCATGAACTCTCTTACGGCCTCGAATACGAGCAGGCAGATACCAACCAGATCCGCGATGGCATCGAACGTGACCTCATCGATAACACGACAGGCAATGTCGTTGGGCCCGATGCGTTTCCAGTGCGTGACTTTCCTGCCTCCGAAACCCGAAGCTACGGTATCTATCTGCAGGATCGCATCACGATCGGTGCAGTGACGCTGACACCGGGCGTGCGATGGGACCGTTACGAGCTGGTGCCCGAAGCCGATGCGATCTTCCTTGCCGACAACCCGGGCATCGTGGTGCAGAACTACGACGATGAGCAAGTCTCACCAAAGATTGGCGCGCTCTGGCAGATCAACCCGCAGTGGCAAGGCTACGCGCAATATGCGGAAGGGTTTCGTGCGCCACCGGTGAACGACGTCAACGTCGGCTTCACCAATTTCCAATTCGGCTATACGGCACTACCGAATCCTGATCTGGAGTCAGAGTCCAGCCGCGGTTTCGAAGTCGGCACACGCTACGCTGGCAGCACGCTGGACGTCGATGTATCGGTGTTCCACACGCGCTACGACGATTTTATTCAGTCGTTTCAGGTGGTGGGTATCGACCCGATCAACCAGCTGTTGCAATTCCAGTCGGTCAACTTAGATCAAGTCACGATTGAGGGCGCGGAAGTGACCACACGCTGGACACCGGCAGCGTTACCAACCGGCTGGGCGTTCAATCTCTCGGCTGCTTACGCGCGCGGCGAAGATGAGCTGACCGGACAACCGATCAACAGCGTCGCACCATTGAATGCTGTGATTGGTGCCGACTACGCAGCACCCGGAGACCGTTGGGGGCTATCGGCTATCGCACGCGCTGCCGTGCGTCAGGACGATCTCGATGAAACTGACGGCGACCTGCTAAGCCCGGCCGGCTTTGTCGTGCTCGACGCCACGGCGTTCTGGCGCCCCACCGCCAACACGCGGCTACGCGCTGGCGTCTACAACCTCACCGACAAAGTCTATACGGCCTATCTGGACGTGCAAGGGGTGCCAGCTGATACGGCCAACGCTGATCGCTTTGTGCGCCCGGGTCGCCAAGCGAGCATCGCATTCGATTGGTCATTCTAACTTTTACAAGGATTTTACGATGAAGACGAACACCGCTTCACTATTATTACTGCTCACGCTACTGACCGGATGCGCCAGTATCGCATCGGACGACAACAACACGACGAGCGCTGAGAAGATCGACTACACGCGAGTGACGAATCCTTTGTTCGCAAGAATAGGAATTGTATCGGATAAGGCAGAAAAGGACCGCCTGGCTATTCTCGGCATGCAGGGCGAGTATCGTGTGGATTTCAATTTTGAAGAAACGGTGTTGCTAAAACCTGGCTACAGCAAACAAGACGACAAAAACACGGGCGGCTTCGAAACCGTTGTCGTCGTCAAGGAGGATCCCAACCACATTGTTTTGCAGCACTTGCTGGTAACGGGAACAGGCTACGTGGTGAAACACTGGCGACAGGACTGGTTTTTCGAAGCCACTGAACGGTTCGAGTTTGTTGAAGACCAGACCTGGGAGCGAATGTCGCTGCCGGACGAGAAAATTGCGGGTCACTGGACGCAGAGTGTCTATGAAGTCTCCGCTGCACCGAGCTACTGTGGTACCGGCGTCTGGAACCATCGCTATGGCGTTTCTACGTGGACGAGTGATCGCACCTGGCGTCCCCTGCCCCGCCGCGAGTACACGAAACGCAGCGATTACAACACCATCAACGCCGAAAACCGTCATACCGTCACGAGCCACGGCTGGACCCACGAACAGGACAACACAAAGACGCGCCGAGACGGACGGGATACAGCAGAAACTCTCGTCCGCGAATTCGGCTTCAATGACTATCGATCCATCGAGGGCTTTGACTTCGAACCGGCGTACGACTACTGGCGCAAGACGGAAGACTACTGGGCGCGCGTCCGCAGTGCCTGGGACCGTCGTATCGATAGCGGCCAGCGGCTCAAACTGAAAACGACAGTCGATGGCATGCCGATCATCGTGGCGACATTCGAGCACGCCGAGAACGTCGAGTCGATGAGTGAGGTTGAGCAGTTGGACGCTATCGAAACCGTGCTCGATGAATGGACCGTCAGCGAGCAACTCGTGTCGGAGCGCTAAATCCATCGGATCGGGCGGCACGCTGTCGCCCGATCCGCCACCCTCGCCGCCGGTCTTGGCCGCACTCAGCAATGCGCTACACTAGCGCTTCCAGTGTTGGCCCAACGGCTCGGAAGAGGGTATGCGTATATTCACTGCAGTCTTGGTCATTGGATTCTGCGCAAGCCTGTCACAGGCGCAGGCCGAACCGGTGTCAGACCCAAGACTTACCGCCGAGCAAGCTAGCCGTGCGGCGAGTAACTATCAACAATACTGCGCGTTGTGCCACGGTGATGATCGTGAAGGCCATGCGAATGATCACGCGCCATCGCTGCGCTCGAAGTCACTGATGGAAGCGGGTCAGTTGGAGCGTTTCATGGCAGTGGCGTATGGGCGTCCGGGCACGCCTATGGCCGGCTTCTACAAAGACATCGGCGGCCCTCTCGGCAAGGACGAACTGCGACAGCTGACGTTTTGGCTCGAGAGTCAGGCCGGCGTCACTCAGATCGGTCTTGATGAGGCAGCGATTGCCGGAAACAGCGACCTTGGTAAGACGTTATATGCCGAGCACTGTGCCAGCTGTCACGGCGGGAAAGGCGAAGGCAACACCGGCACTGCACTCGGCAATCCGGCGATGCTCGCGATGACACGCGACTCGTTTATTCGGCACGCCATTCGCCGTGGTCGAGACGGCACCGCAATGCCCGCCTGGCAAGACACACTGAGTGCCGATCAGATCGACGACCTGACGGCGTTTATCCGTAGCCGTGCCACCGGTTGGGAGACCGTCAAACCGGTACTGCGTGAACCGCCGGCACCTGAGAACTATGTGCTCAATCCGGAGGGTGCGGCGCCGAACTTTGCACTGAAGGACGACCGCTACGTGATGGCGGAAGACTTGTACGCGGCACTCGAGGCCGGCAATCGAATGGTGCTGCTGGACACGCGCAATATGGCCTTGTGGCAACTCTCGCATCTCGACGGTGCGGTGCCTTTGCCGTATTACTACGAGCGCGGTGACTTTGAAGCACTGGCCCATGATTTGCCAAGGGACGGCACGTGGATCGTCACGTATTGCGAGTGTCCGCGCGCAGCAGCCGAATATGTCAACGGTAAACTCGCTGACCTGGGCTTTGAGAATCTGGCCGTGTTGTGGGAAGGCGCGTTCGGCTGGATCGGTCTGGGTTACCCGGTCGCATTTGGCGAAACAACGCTGACCGAACGTGTCACACTCGACGGCGCCGACTAAGCGGTTAGCTGAACCCCCCGCCCGTCATCTGCTCCGACAAAGCCCACAGGCTGGCCGCGGTCTCTTCATCGCGGACATGCGGGTGCACACCCACGTAGGGTGGATCTCCATCTTGCCATGGAGCGGCGACCTCACAGTTCGCGCAATAGACACCACCCTGCCCTTCCAGTAGCGGTGACGTCGCGCACCAAACGGTCGTCGATGCACCCTGCTCCGTCGTCTTGAACAACGGGTTCAGGTTGCCATCCTCGTCATACCAGCCGTAGCCGATCTGCTCTTCCATCGTCAAATGACGTTGCAGCGGCGTCTGAATAGCCCCAGGGTCCACGGCAAACGCGCGCACATTCATCGGCGCACCAAGCTTGTCGAGTTGCAATGCGAACAGGGCATTCGCCGACTTGGCTTGCCCGTACGCTACCCACTTGTCGTAATCGCGCCGCTCGAAATTGACATCGTCCAGATCAAGACCGTTGCGGGCATGGCCGGACGAGGACAACGTGACAACGCGGGCGCCGCCCGCTACGACTAACAACGGCCACAGCTCAGCGGTCAATCCAAAGTGGCCCAGATGATTGGTCGCGAATTGACTCTCATAGCCACGCGTATCCCTTGACAATGGACAGGCCATGACGGCCGCATTGTTGATAAGCCGATGGACCATCGTGGCCTGCTGCTTCAATGCCACAGAAAACTCAGCGATTGACGCCGGTGCCGCCAGGTCGAGCGGCAGCACAACGATGTCGCCAGCGAATTCGCCCAGCACGTCTTGCGCAACGTCCGGCCTGCGCGCACCAACGAACACACGAGCGCCACTGGCGGCTAACGCACGTACCGTCTCAGTACCAATACCCGAGTAACCACCCGTCACAACAGCGACGGTGTCCGTCAAATCCTGATCGGCGACCACCTCGCTCGCCGACGACCGATAACCAAAAGGAGAGCCGATCGGCTGCTGCGGTGAAACCATGCGGATATCCTTGTCTACTCATCACTGTCCGAAGGCCTATCATCTCATAACGCCACGCATGCCGCGTTTGTCATCGCCGGCTGTAGACATCGACTGATGTGACAACAATGCCAAGCGGATCATTTACCCTTTCGACGAGTCTAAGTAGACTCCGACTGATTGCTATTCAGGGGCTACTCATGACACGCGAACGATCACGGACGATAGTGCTCAGCTGGCTGGCGCTGACCAGCCTGTTGCTACCTGCAGCGGTCTTCGCACAATCGGCGACCGAAGGCCCAGGCTTGCTCGATTCACGCCTGACTTATGCTAACGACGTCGAGCGCGCCGCCGCTGCTGCCAACCAAGCGACGTTCGATGCACTGGACACGCAGTGCAACCCGAATGGACAGCTCGATACCATCGCTGCGCCCAGCGAAGAGCTGCGCCCCGGTGGTTGTACGAGTCTGCAGTTTTTTGTCTATCTGACAACGCGCGAACTGGTGCACTCGGCGAATGCATTGCTAGGCGAAGGCCCGACGGTTGCGAGTCTCAATGTGACAGAACAAGGTCTTGGCACAGCGCTGCGCTGGACCGCCGCCGAAGAGCTCGCCGTGCAGGGGTCGATGGCGACCCAGTTCTCGTCGAATCAGCTGTCCAATCTCGCGACACGGTTGACGGCATTACGCGCGGGCGCCAGCGGTTTCACCGTTGCCGGCCTCAACGATCTGCCGGAATCGTGGCGGCATGCCGCCATCGCCGGTCTGTCGCTGTCGGAGAATGGCAATAGCGGCACGACCCTCGGACGATGGGGCGGCTTTGTGAACGCATCGCTCGGCAATGGCGATAAGTCACCGACCGGCAACGAAAACGCCTTCGACTACGACACCCAAGAGCTCACGCTCGGGCTCGACTATCGCATCGGCAACGCGACGGTGGTCGGTGGGATGCTCGGCATCTCTCGGCAGGATGTTGAGTTTGTGCCGGACTCGAATCGCATCTCGGTCGTCGACGGTAGCATCGAGGGCGATGGCACGAGTGTGATCGTGTTCATCATGACCAGCACCGACCGCTGGTACGCATCGGCGTCGTTGGGAAGCCAACAGATCGACTACGCGCTCGAGCGCGACATTCGCTATCCGTCGTTTAATCCTAACGTCGCGGACTCCAACTCTCGCGCAACGAGCGAACCGGAAGCGAGCGTCACGACCGCGACCGCCGCGCTCGGCTACACCTGGGCGCCCGGTGCCTGGCAAATCGAACCGTATATCGGCTTCGAATATCTGGATGTCACGATCGATGCCTTTGATGAAGCCCGCAGCTTTAACGCGCTGAGCGGACAAATCGATAGCGATGCGTTCAATCTGGTGATCGCCGAACAAACCTTCCAGTCGCTCGATAGCAATATCGGGCTGCGGCTCCAATACACGCTAACACCATCTTGGGGCGTGGCCGCACCGTATCTCAACTTGGCCTACCATCGCGAACTGCAAAACGATCCGCGTGTGATCGAGGCACGCTATGCAGGGGCAGGCAACGAAGCGTTTGCGTTTGCAGTGCAGACAGACCCGTTCGATAGCGACTACTTCACCTGGGCGGTGGGCGTCTCGGCGGTCGTCCGAGGCGCGCGTGAACGACGCTATGGTGGCTCGGCGGGCGGCGGTATCAGCGTGTTTACGCAATTCGAGGCCGTCGAACGGCTCGACTTTTACTCGGAGCAAATCATCTCCGCAGGTCTGCGCTACGAGTTCTAGCAAGCGATGACCGACACGCAATTCACCATCGCGCAGGGCCCCATCGCGGGGCAGATCCGGAATGGCTGCCGTAGCTGGCTCGGTTTGCCGTTCGCGGGAGACAGCTCAGGCGCTCGGCGTTGGCAGGCACCTGGCGATGCGCCGAGTTGGCGCTTTACGCGGTCTGCAGACACGTTCGGCCAGCCGTGTGTGCAGCATGGCTCTGCAATGGGTGCGCAGATTCCGGGCGGCTTCGGACTGGGCAGTGAAGACTGCCTAAGCCTGAATGTGTATGCACCACTGCGCACCAGAACGCCAAGACCGGTCATGGTCTGGATTCACGGCGGCGGTTTTTCTGTCGGCGCTTCGTCTCAGACCTGGTATGACGGTGCGCGTCTGGCGCGGGAGCACAACGTCGTCGTCGTGACGATCAATTACCGGGTCGGTGTACTCGGGTTCTTGCGGTTGTGTGATGTCACTGAGGGTCGTATTGCAGCGACCGGCAACGAAGGCCTGCTCGATCAGATTGCCGCGTTGCGCTGGGTCCAACAAAACGTTGCTGATTTTGACGGCGATGCTGACAACGTGACGATCTTCGGCGAGTCCGCCGGCGGCATGTCGGTCGCAAGCCTGATGGCAATGCCAAAGGCCAAAGGGCTGTTTCACAAGGCAATCATTCAGAGTGGCCGTGGCCACGCCGCGCACGACATCGATGACGCCAATCGGGTGGGTGAAGCATTCCTTGCTTTGCTGCCAGACGATGAGCGTCGCAATCCGGCCTCTGCGTCTGCGATATCGTTGGTGGACGCTGCCGCAACGCTGCATGGTCGAATGATGTTCGATAAGCGTCTGACGATCATGCCGACCCGACCCGTGGTCGACGGTACGCATTTGCCTGAGCTACCGATCATCGCCATGCGTAAAGGTGATAGCCACGATGTCCCGCTACTGATCGGTTACAACCAGCATGAATGGCGCTATTTCGCACAAGTAGATCGGCCGATGCGTCGCTTGAGCCACGACCAGATGACGGCGCGCCTGCGTTATCACTTCAGCGACAGGCAGATCGACACGCTGTTGCAGGCTTATGACTACGAGCCCGGCAAAGAGCGCGAGACCTTTCGAGTCTACAGCGCGATCTTTGGTGATGCGGCCTTCGTCGCATCAACGCGGCAGATCATCGCAGCGCACGTTGAGCGGCAGACTGTCTACGCGTACCGATTCGATCGGCCTGCGCCCGGCATGGGTGGTCTGCTCGGCGCGTGTCATGTCACCGAAATCCCGTTCGTGTTTGGCACGCTCGATCAGATGGGACGCGGTGTGCTGTTTGAAGACAGCCCCGCAAGTTGGCGGCTGTCACAACAAGTGCGGCACTGGTGGACACAATTCGCACACACGGGCGAACCCGCGCTTGGACAATGGCCGACGTTTAATGACGAACCCGGTGAATGGCGCATCAACGATACGACGCAGTTTGTGCCCGCCGAAGACAGCCCGCGCGAGCAGTTTTGGCGAACAGTCAGCGACGCACAGTTGGTGAATATCTAGCGCCACCGATTACGCGTTACATCGCCGCGAGCGCTGCCTCACGCAAGCCACGTTTGTAGATCTTCGCGGTTGCGCCGCGCGGCAACGGCTCGTGCACGATGTCAATCTTCACCGGCACCTTGTAGTAGGCCAAACGAGACTTCACAAACTCTCGCAGCGTCTCGCCGCTGAGCGAGGCATTTTTCGAATACACCACCGCGACCAACTGCTCACCGAGCTTCTCATCCGGCAAACCGAATACCGCTGACTCCTCGACCGCGTCATGCTCGTACAGCGTGTTTTCGACTTCCTGACAGCTGATGTTCTCTCCGCCGCGGATCACGATGTCTTTCAAGCGATCCACGATGTAGACAAAGCCATCTTCATCCACATAGCCGACATCGCCGGAGGCGAGCCAGCCATCTTTCAGAATCTCAGCCGTCTCCTCAGGCTTGTTCAGATACGCCTTCATATTCGAGACCGACTTCAGCAAAATCTCGCCGGATTCGCCCTGCGGCAGATCGTTGCCGTCCGGGCCAACGATGCGTAGTTCGACAGTCGGGAAGCACGGCTCGCCGACGCTGTTGGGCTTGGTCTGATAATTGACGCCGGAATTTGCCGTACCCAGCGCGGACGATTCGGTGAGGCCATAGCCGACACTGGGCATCACATTTTCGAGCTCCGCATCGATCATCGGCACGTGCGCTGCCGGGCGCGCCGCCCCGCCGCCGCTGACCGCATACAACGACGATGTATCGCGTCCTGATGTCTTGGCCGCCGCAGCGAGCTCGTACGACATGCTGGGTACGCCATTGAACGCGGTAATACGCTCCGACTCGATGAGCTCAAGCGCCTTGTTGACGTCCCAACGATCCATAACGACGATTTTCTGGCCGGCCAGCATCGACAGCAGGAACATGGCGTTGCAGCCCGTTACATGAAATAGCGGCACCGTCATGATGATGCCCATTTGCTGACCCTCGGCAGGACCTTTGCCGCGCACCATGCGGTCGGCAATCGTCAGCAAACCCCAGGTCATCAACGCACTGATCGTCGCGCGATGGGTTTGAATGACACCTTTCGGGTGACCGGTCGAACCCGAGGTGTAAAAGATCGTGCCAACATCATCGCTGGTGGTTTCGACCGCTGTGGGCTCATCACCACCGGTCGTAATAAATTCCTCCCAGGATTGCGCGCCGTCGGCGCTACCACGCACGCAAACGATGCGTAGGCCATGTTTGTCGGCTACCGGTGCCAGTCGCTCCGCGCGCTGCTGGTCGGCAAATACAAATCGTGCACCGCTGTCGCCGCATGCGTAATCGAGCTCTTCCGTCTGCCACCAGCCATTCATCGGCACCGCTGCGGCACCAATCCGCGTGATCGCCATGTACGCGATCATCCATTCCGGGAAGTTGCGCATCGCGATCGCGACGGGATCGCCGTGCTTGATGCCCGCCGCTTGCAGACTGGCAGCAACAGATTTAGCCAGCTCATTGGCCGCTGCGTAGGTCAGACGCTCGTCGTGATAGACAATAAAATCGTTGTCGGCGAACTCGGCAGCTGTGGCGTCATACAATGCCGCGAGCGTTGGCGGTGCATTCTTGTAGACAGTGTACTCGACGCCATCGATGCGGGTCCGCTCCGTGGCAAATCTTGGGTCGGTAGCGACCACCTGGTCACAAAATTGCTGCACGCTTCGATCAACGGTCGACATGGCATTCCCCCCGAATTGGTCAACCCTTCGAGTGTAACGAAGCTGTCATCCAGAACACCAGCATTTCCCAAGATTTATCGCATGACCTGTGTCATTAAAGCGTCTCAGGGCTGTCATCGGCTTGTCATCGCAACCGATCAAGCTGGCGACGTCCGAGGCAAGAGACCGTCGCATTATGATCGAGCCACAATCGTCTGCAGCGTCCACGTCCCGAATCACAGGTCGCAGTGCCTTCCTATCCGATGTACACCTTGGCACCCGCAATTGCCGCGCTGAGGCTTTACTCGAATTCCTGACACGATTAAACACCGACAACCTGTTTCTCGTGGGCGATATCGTGGACCTGCAACGCATGGCGAGCGCAGTACACTGGCCACGCAGTCATACGGCCATCATCCATAAGCTCTTCAGCCTCGCTGCCGCGGGCATGCGCGTCGTATTCATTCCCGGCAATCATGACGCCGCCCTGCGCGTCCACGCCGGCACAACCGTGAATGGCGTCGAGGTCCGATTGAATGCCATCCACCAAACCGCCGATGGACGTCGACTGCTCATCACGCACGGCGATCAGTTCGACAGCGAACTGCGTATCGGCTCACTTAAAGAAAAAGTCGGTAGTGCCGCTTATGAATGGCTACTCGGGATTGATGTGGGCATCAACCGGGTTCGCAGCCGCTTTGGCTACGAAGAGACCAGTATCGCCAGCGCGGTGAAGATGCGAGTGCGAAGCGCACAGCAGTATATTCGCGAGTACGAGCAGCTGGCCGCCGATAATGCGCGCAAACGCGGCCTAGATGGCATCGTTTGCGGTCATATTCACAAACCTGAGATAGCGCGTATCGATGAGACAGATTATTTGAACACCGGCGACTGGGTCGAACATGGCACCGCTCTGTTGGAAGACCGCCACGGTCGCATGCAATTGATTCACACGAGTGACGCGACAGTCGTCACCTCCGAACCGCAGGCCGCTTAAAAACAGCGCTTGCAGGAATACACCGATGAACAAGTTACAAAGCTTTTCGAAATACCTGAACAACATCGCGGCGCGTAATGAGCCGCTCAAGTGGCGCGGACAACGCATCACCAGCGTGGCCGGTGACGTGGCCATGACGTCGGACGAAACGACGGCGAAGAACGAGCACTGGATCGGCAAAGCGCAGCGCGAACAACGCAACAGCGACCCTCGCTAAGCGAAGTTGGCTGCGGTTAGAGCACTTTCGTCATCTTGATAATGACGTTGACCGCACCATTGCTTTCGATCTCTTCGTGACGACTGAGCGGTAGATATCCGCGGGCTAGATACAGCGGCTCGCCGGGCACCGTTGATCCGAGCTCGATCGTCTTGAAGCCGGCATCTCTCGCCGCCTGTTCACCGAGATCCAGCAGCAACGTACCAATCCCCTGGCGCGTCCAATCCGGGTGTGTATACATCGCGCGAATGCGTGCTGCCTCAGTCGCCGGGTCACTGTAGGAATCATCGCGCCCCACCGTATGGTCGCCGCCGTACAGCGTGCGGCGCTTGCCCCAACCGCCACAGCCGACGACAACCGTCTCACCCTGAACGATGGTCTCGATAAGGAAATAGGTGCCATCGTCAATCAGCGTCTGATCGACACCCATCGTGGCACGCGCCGCTTCGATTTCCGCGGCACTGAGGAACGCCTTCATATTCTCAGCGATCGAGGCTGCCATCAGCGCCTTGATCGCCGGTTTGTCGGACTCCGTTGCGATGCGGTGCGTGAAGACAGGTCTGGCGTGCTTAGTCATCCCGCGAGCATACAAAAACTCGCGCACGCATGAAACCGCGCGACGCCCAAGGCATACGGACAGGGGTTGGCAGGCGCCAAATTTTAGTCAGACGCGATGCGCGCGCCTACAACATCCAACCGGACTGCCACTCGACAATGTCGGCCGGCAAACTCACGGCCGGCATCGGTAGCAGCCAGAGACTGCCGTAGGCCAGCATCCCGCCGAGCACAGCGCCGACGAGAACATCGCTCGGATAGTGCAAGCCCAACACGACGCGTGAAAGTGCCACCAGGATGGCAAACGGCACCAGCACAGCAGCCAACGCCGGCGCGTAGTGGATAAACATGATCGTGAACAAAACGGCGTGCAGCGTATGCCCCGATGGAAAACTGTATTGGTCCAACGGTGCGATACGGCAGATGATTTCGCCGTGTGAGATGAACGGCCGCTGCCGAACAAGCCGGTTTTTCAGAAAGCCATATATGACGACGCCGAGTAGCGCCGTGAGTCCGACATGTAACATCGCTTTCGCCGCGGGCAGCCCGCCCAGCAATGCCAGGATCGAAAGCAGCCCGTACCAGATGACACCATCGCCCAATCAACTGACGGCGCGAAACAGATGATTGGCCATTCGATTGCTACTGAGGCTGTGTATACGGATACAGAGCTTTCGTTCAGCAAGGTCTGCGCGTGACATCAACGGTTGCATGCATTCACTCCAGTGACCTGCGCGCAGATTGCAGCGACAACACTACGGAAGCTTGACGATTCGATGACGCTTTCTTGACAGTGATCAACTGTCATACAGCTGTCATACGCCTGCCCTACCGTTGGCGGCGTTGCATCGCTACGGACACCACACAGATGAAAATCGCAATCGTTACCGACGCCTGGCATCCACAAACGAATGGCGTTGTGACAACGCTAACGCGCACTGCCCACGCACTCCGCGCAGCGGGGTTCGACGTCCGCATGTTTACACCCGAGCCTTATCGCACCATCCCGTGCCCGTCGTACCCCGAGATTCGCCTGTCATTGTTCGCCGGACGCGCACTCAGAAAGGCGCTTGACGCGTACGCACCCGACTCGATCCATATCGCGACGGAGGGTCCGCT
>ERZ1740062.769-NODE-769-length-14794-cov-7.336658_pt1 | contig 14794 bp, 9 predicted proteins | sample MGYA00581741_ERZ1740062 | MGnify/ENA primary metagenome ERZ1740062 (study PRJEB43018, sample SAMN04849747) | marine metagenome | isolation source: floating plastic debris | place: Pacific Ocean | collected 2008-09-01 | study: EMG produced TPA metagenomics assembly...
TCCTCCTCCTCCTCCTCCTCCTCCTCCGCCTCCTCCTCCTCCTCCTCCTCCTCCCCCTCCGCCTCCTCATCCACCTCCACCACCTGAGCCGCCTCCGCCGCCAGAACCGTCGCCACGACCAGAACCACCGCCTCCGCCGGGCCCATCACCATTACCAGATCCGCTACTAGACGCGTCCCCAACAGATTCTCCCAGTGAGCCGCCCGCCGGACCACCAATCGAGTTGCCGCCCGAAGGTCCCTCCGCAGGTGCGTCGGCCCCCGGAGCATCTTCACCGATACCTGCCGTCCCGGCCGTGCCAATTCCATTGCCCGTGCCGGTCGGAGAGTCGCTTGCGGGCCCATCGAAAAGCCCAGGGCTTTCGGTCCCTTGCACGTCGACCACGGTTTTCGTCCGGGCATCAATACGCACCGAGATCAAATGACCCAGATTGTCCAGGAACAGGATGTCAAAGATCGTCCGGCGCGGCTCTTCAATCCTTTCGGCATCCAGAAATTGAGCGTTTGGGGCAGCTTGCCGTGCGGCATCCAGAATAGATCTAAAATTGATCGACGCACCAAGGCCGGTTTCGGACGATGTTGATTGCGTGCCCTGCGCGGCAGCGCCCCGAGCCTCCAGCACAAAGCAAATGCTGGCAACACTCAGGATCCAGCATAACCGTCTCGGTCTGGCGTCAAACATGTTCACGTTGAGGTCGGCGTGTACTGCATCGAAGCTGAACGGCGTCTGAAACCGTCACCCACTGTTGCGATCTTCTCGTTCCGCACGCAACGCATCGACATCGTGAATGATCAGCGTCTTCAGTTGCTTCGTGACCAGCTTCGCGCGCGAAAACTTGCTCATTTCGCGGGACACAGCCTCGCGGTGCGTACTGATCCGTGCCGCCAGATCGAAATGCGTCGGTGCGGGATGCAGTTCGATCCGTCCCTCGGACGCGCCAGCGGCTTCGGCGAGACGCAGCAACTCAGCGATCAACCGATCGCGTACCAGCATCGTCGAAAACTCGAAGATCCTGTCGGTCATCGTGCGGGACTGCGCCGTCAGATAGTCGAGCAAGGCCCATCGGAAAGCGTTATCCGTATCGATGAGGTCGCGAAAGTCAGATTGCGCCATCCGGCCGACGTTCAGATCCCCAACCGCAATCACGTTCGCCGACCGGGGCCGACCGTCGATCGCCGAAAGCTCGCCAAAAATCGCGCCTTCCGGGATTTCCCGATAGGCAACAAGCTTGCCTTCCTCGGACAGACCGGACGCACGGGCCAGTCCACTGAGCACGAAGAAGACATCCAGCGTCTCGTCATTCTGCGAGATCACGACATCGTCGCGCTTGTGATTGGATTCCTTTACCCGCTCTCGCAGCCGGGTGCGTATCTCTGGGTCCAATCCGTCGAGAAATTGCCGTTCTGCCATCAGCGCCCCCCGGCCAATGCTGCACACATCGGGAGCGTTTTGCGTAACAGAGGATGGGATGGCGACGCAATCCGACCAACCTACGAGAACGTATAGCGAAATCAAAAAAACAACCCCTGGCTGTATTTCGATCTACAGACTTAATACTCACGATGTATTCGCGCACGACGAAGGCAAAATTGTGGGAAATACCACACTCAGAATCGCCAATTATCCATAGCGTCGGACCAGTAGGGGAAATCTGATTTCGGGAGCTGAGGGCGATGGGGGCCTCTGGCACGACCCAACCGCAGAATGCGGACGGCGGCAGCGGTGCATGTTGCGCGCCGCAAGGATGTCCGGTCGATCTGAAAATCACGCCCGATGACCGTGATGCGCTGGGATTGCCCGAATGGAACCATTGGTGGTTTCTGAGTTGGTTCCACCGCGCGCTGCACGCGCTGCGGCGGGACCTCTACTTCGCGCTCTTTCATTTCCTGTCGCAGCCCGCATTGCTTTGGCTGATCCGCGCACTTGCCCGGATCGCACGCCGGATCCATCCGGTTCCGCGCATCGGACGTCTGGTGGTGCCCCTGCGCGCTAAGGATCTTAGAAACGCGCTTGAACGGACCGAGGACCTGAACGGTGCCGAGGACATGAGCCCACGTCTGCCTGCGGGTGAAAACGTGCTGGCGATCGATTGGCCGCGCAGACACACCGAAGAACGCACGCATCTGGAACGCGCGCTCGATTGCGATCATGCGCAGGATCACGCCAGGATCCGGCGGATAGTGCGCGCACGGATGCGCTCGGCGCTCCCGTCGGATCGATCCGGGATGCGCGCACTGAACATCGCCAGGATGTGCGAAGACGTCACTCTGGATGTGGCGCAGTGTTATCTCGGCATCGGTGTTCCGAGTGAGAATTGCTGCCAGCGCGACCACATGCGCCCGATCGTGCGGAAGCTTGCCAGCCAGGTCTTTCAGGGGCCCGTCCCAGGCAGCATCGAGGAGCGCGATGCACGTCTGGCGGGCGATCGGATGATCGGATTGGCGGCCGATCGGGTAGATGCTGCGATCAAGTGCTTCAAGGGACAGAACGGTAGGCCGAAGTCGCCAGAGGACTGGACGATCACTGATCGCCTGATCCAGCAACTGTCCGACGACACGCTGGGTGAGCCGACGCCGCGTGAGCGCCACTGGGTGATCCGCAACATGGCGACGTTGACGGTCTTTGGCAGCGTCACGACCGCGCGTGCGATGACCCAAGCGATTTATCAGATCTGCCTCAAGCCCGATCGGTGGAACATCGCCTGCCGGGCTGCACGCGATTATGTGGCTCTGGCTGAAGACTGCGAGAGGTCTCCCGAAACAACAGACGACCGAACGCGCGCCAGGCTCGATCTTCGGCGCAATGAGATGCTGCTGGTGGTCTTCGAGGCCCTGCGCTGGCACCCGATGCTGCCCATGCTCGGCATCCGGACGGTGCTGCGCGATACGCTGCTTGCGCCCGACACCTGCCATCGAACGCGGGTGCGCGGCGGGTCCCGGGTTCTGCCGCTGCTTTTGGCGGCGATGCACGACGGTGACACCTTTCGCAACCCGGGTTGCTTTTGCCCGAAGAGCCGCAACAAGGACGACTACCTGCATTTCGGTGCCGGACCACATGAGTGTGTCGGACGGCACATGGCCGAGGCCATGATGATCGAAATCGCAGCAGCGTTCTTCTCGGACGAGGTCATCTCGGCAAAGTACAGGCGCTGCGACGGGATCGAATACGACGGCCCGGCCGTCGCCCGACTGCGGTTCGAAAGATGCTAGAACCCGGCATCATGACCGTCGTCGCGCCAATCGCGTGCGGGCGAGTCGACACTCTGAAGTGCCTGCTCAGGAATGACGTCGATCAGAAATGGCACGGCCCCGAGGACTGCGCGCTTCATCCAAAGGAGATTTGTGAAGAGCCCACGACGTGCTGTCGGGGCGACGCGCATCTGTGCCAGGTCGCCCCCCGTGACGAGATGCGGGAGGCGACCTGCACCTGCGAGGGCAGCGCCAGGGACCAGGATTTCAAGTTCCAGAAGCTGCCCAGCCTGCACTGCTGTGCTTTCGTCGTCGCCGAGGCCGAAACTGTGACATGCTTCCGCACCGGCAAGGAAAAGCCCCTGCCCGCGCTCTTGATCATGGAGGCGACGTTCGACGGTCCGATCGAGGATTTCGTCGGCGACCTTCTGACAACCAACTTCCCGGGTCTCTGCACGATCTTCGAAAACTGCAAGGGCTTTCCGCGAAACCCGCTCGAGAACCCCGGCCTTGTCGCTGACTTTCTGGTCCGCAAACACATCCCGCACGATGCATATTTTTCGGGCGTGCCCGGGCGCTCGATCAGCGAGATCAAATCGGAAGCCGAGTTGCGGGATCGGCTGTCTGCACACCTGCACAGCCGCTACGGAAATCCCGAGGCAGAAGGCGGCCCGACGAGCAAAGCGTCTTGCCGCGCTTCCGATGATGCCGACGACCCGGACGAGGATCTGCGCAACCGCCCCGCAGCCCGGTTCCGGGATTTGCAACGCGAGCTTCGCAATGTCGTACGCCGGGACCCTCGCCTCAACCTGACCGAGGAACGCCCGAGCTTTCCAGCCTCTGTAACCTATGGTTGGCTGATCTGGCGATCGCTGTTCGCGCTGGTTGGAGTGGTCTTTCTGGTAATCGCCTGGGGCCTGCTGTCACTTGCCGGGGTTGGTCTTCCGGTGGTCGCGCAAGCGGTAAGCGGTCTTCTCGACAACGATGTCGACAAGCTGATTTGGGCGTGGGCCTTTCTGGTCGTCACATGGTACTGGCTTCGGCGCCTGCGCACGTGGCTGACGCCTGCGACGTGGCCCCGGTTCGAGCGCGGTGCTTACTACTTAAAGGAGGAGTTCGCGCGCCTCGCCCTCGCGGTCTGGAGATTGGCGATCCTGATCACAGGCGGCGCATTTGCTTTTCACTATTTGAAGCGGGCCGATGGGGCGCTGCCCTTCGGGTGGTCCTCGGAAATTGCGTTCTGGGCTGTCGTCAGTCTGCTGGTCATGGGCGCTTTCTACCGGCTGCGCATTCTGCGCGCGCCAGTGCTGCGCCGCCTGGAGATCGGCCCGTTCGTGACCCGGGAAGCCGCCCTGAAGCGCGCCCGCGACCGCGAATGCCTCGATCATCTGAACATGGCCGGGCTTGCGGGACGGCTCGCCCTGTATGTCCCGCTCATCGCCGTCGTCGAGACTGTCTTCCCGTTCACCGGTTATGGGGGGCTCGCAGCCGTTGGTTTCTGTCTGCTCGGGTGGCTCGCGGCACTGGCGATTCTGGCCGCATCCGCAATGGCCCTCGCCCTCATCGTCAAGGACGCGATCTTGATCATCGCGCACGGTCTCCAGAAGCGCGAGGACAACACCTATGCCCGGGCCGCGGAATTGGCGCGGCGCAACATCAGCAACAGGAAGGCTCAAGAACGCGAGGAACATCACACGCACCGCAATCAGAACCACTTCGCCAGTGTCACCCTGGTGAAGAGCGGCACGCGCAGGCTTTACCTGCGTGTGATCCTCTGGCTGGTGAACTTCGTGGCGCGGTATTTCGACAACAAGGGCAAGCTAGGGGGCATCCCGACGATCTTCTCGGCCCGGTGGCTGCTGTTGGACGATGGCCATCGGTTGGTGTTCCTGACGAACTATGTCGGCGCCTGGGACAGCTATCTGGGCGAGTTCAGCGATCTGAACGCCTATATCGGTGTCAACGCAATCTGGACGAACACCTACCTACCACTGACTCCGTGCGAGAAGAGGCTTCTCGAGACAAAGCATGACGGCGTCGGGTTTCCGCGCTCCAAGCTGTTGCTCTTCTGCGGGGCGGCCTATGAGCAACCCTTCAAGGCCTACGTGCGCAAGAGCCAGATCGAAACGCTGGCCTGGTACGGCGCCTACACCGACCTGAGCGTTCCGAACATCAACGACAATACCCGCATCCGGCGCGATCTGTTCCGCACGCTTCGCACGGACGAACTCGAAGACCTTTTCAGCAGGATATAGGTGCCATGTCCCAAGATCGGCTGACCTTGAGTGACGACGTGGAGTGGGAAGATGTCCAGGCGATCGTGCGGCGTCCGTTCAAAGACTGGCACCAATCGGCCCATGTGATCCTGACCGTTCGGAACGCGAAGAAGGCGAAGGCCTGGCTGCAGGCGCTGGAACCGCGCATTCGGACCACCTGGGACATATATTCGATCGAGAGCGGGACGACGCTTGGCCCCATGGCGCACGCGAAGCTGCACTTCAACATCGCTTTCAGCTTTGACGGGCTGCGCGCGCTGGGTCTGCACGAGGACGATCTGGCACGCTTCGATGATCCGTTCCGCGAGGGTATGGCGCCTTGCACGGCAAAGGGAGTCAGTCGCCGGGCCGGCATCCTGGGCGATCTGAAGTGCAATCATTCCAGCACGTGGATCTGGGGTGGAAGCGACCGGGACGAGAATGGTGAGCCTGCCCCGACCGACGACCGGGTTATGCAACCTGACATCCACATTCTGCTGATGATCTTCGCGCACGTTCGCGCCGAGATCGAAAAGTACATCGCCGGTATCAGTGTCGCGACCGACGGGCTAGAGGTGCCGTTTCAGGGGCACGAGGCTGCACGCGAAGCGGGACACGCGACAGAATACAACTCACATGAACATTTCGGCTTCAAGGACGGGATTTCGCAGCCCCTCCTCCCCGGGACGAAAAAGGACCGCAAGCTCTCACCGCGATGGCGCGACTTTCACGAGGTTCAGGCCGGAGAGTTCGTGCTGGGCTACAAGAATGAACGCGACGAGTATCCCGAGACGCCCACGGTGCCGTGCTGCCGCGACCCCGATGAACTGCTAAAGCCCGCGCGTGATGCCGATGGTCACGTCACGGACAGGCGCCACGACCTTGGCCGCAACGGGACCTATCTAGTCGCCCGGGTGCTGCGCCAGAACGTCGGAACCTTCGACCGGACTGTCCAGCAAGTGGCGCGCCTGATTGCCACGACGTCCGAACTGGACGCGCTCGACCGCGCTGAAGACGGTCGCCCCAATGACACATCAACGAGGCTGCTGACGCGCGCCGCAGGTCTGCTGATGGGCCGCGCGCTGAACGGCGACCCTCTGGCCGAAGACGTCGGCCCCGCGGATGCAGACGGTAACAAGAACGATTTCGGGTTCCATCACATGGACCCGGCAGGGCTTCACTGCCCGATTGGTTCGCATGTGCGCCGAGCCAATCCCAGGGACTCGCTGGAACCCGATCCCGACACGGCGCTGAGACTTTCGAAACAGCACCGGATCCTGCGGCGCAGCCGGATCTACGGCCCACACGAAGCGCCGGGCAGCTTCCAGCGTTTCAACGGAACGGGAGATCGCGGCCTGTTCTTCATCTGCCTGAATGCCGACATCGCCGGACAGTTCGAGTTCATCCAGGACAGCTGGATCAACAACCCAGCTTTCGGCGATCTGGAGGGCGAGCGCGACGCCATCCTCGCCCCGGCGATCGACACGCGCATCAGTTTTCCCGCCAGACCCTTCACCCGATGGATCGAACGCGGAAACAAGCAACTCGTCGAAGTCAGGGCGGGTGGATACTTTTTCCTGCCGGGCCGGAACGCCCTGAAGTTCATCGCGAACCAGCCCGAAGAACACAAGAAAAAGACCCCAGAGGCGGATGCTGTCGACACGAACGACGCAACAGATTTGCAACCATCAGATTGCGGAGGGACTGATGTCTGATCCCAAGACAGTCGATTACATCGTTGTCGGTGCCGGGACCGCCGGATGCGTGGTCGCGGCTCGTCTGGCCGAAAAAGGAGCCTCTGTCCTGCTGCTCGAACAGGGCAGCGATGGCACTGACGCCAACATCGCTGGTGCCAACCTGGATGCGCTTTTCGCGCTGTGGCGGGACGACAATCACATCACGAACTACCCGATGGATCCACGGTCGAAGGCGAAGCACCGCTGGCCCGAGTTGATGCGCGGCAACACGGTCGGCGGCAGCGGCGCCGTGAACGTGATGATCCATACCCGGGCCAATCCGCGTGATTTCGACGAGTGGGTGCGTCTGGGCAATGACAAGTGGTCCTATGACGATGTGCTGCCATTCTACATGAAGTCGGAGTCCAGCCAGATCGGCGACCCGAGATGGCGCGGCGCGCGGGGCCCGATCCAGTTGCGCCGCCCGCAACGGACGATCTTCTCGAACACGTTCGAGCGTGCCGCAATCGAACTGGGCTTCGAAGGTCCCCACTGGGATTTCAATGGCGAGCGTCAGGAAGGCGGGGTCGGCCGATACGAGTTTGCCGCTGATCACAAGGGAAAACGCTCGAGCAGTGCGTCCGCCCATTTGCCCGCGGGTTTAGCGAGCGGAAACCTCAAGGTTCTCAGCAATCGATGCGTCATGCGGATCTTGCTGTGCGAGAGGGATGGTGCACTCTCGGCCGAGGGCGTGATTTTCCGCGATCCCGGGCATTGGTTCGAGACGCGGGTTGTGGCCCGCAGGCGGGTGATCCTGTGTGCTGGCGCACTCGACACACCAAAGCTCATGATGGTTTCGGGGATTGGACCCGCGGACGTTCTGGACGGTCTGGGAATCGATGTGAGGCGGGATCTGCCGGGCGTTGGCGAGAACCTGCAGGATCACGTAATCAGTGGCGTTCAGTTTGCCAGTTCCGAGCCACCGCCCAGGCTTCAGTTCCTGACCGAGGTCGGATTGTTCGCAAATGTGTCACCACGAACGGACAAGGACTTCTTCTCGGTCGACGGCTGGCCAACGGTGCAGTTCTTCATGAACGCCGGGATAAAGGAACGCCGCCAGAGAGGGGTGCCCCGGGACTATTTCGGGATCTATCCTTCCCTCGCGCGGCCAGTGACACGCGGAAGCGTCAAGCCGGCCTCGGCCGATGCAAGACGACCGCCCGTCATTTCGATGGATTACCTGACAGGTGGCGATGATCTGCCGATCATGGTGAACGCGATGCGCCTGGCGCTCCGGCTCGCGAAGACCGAAGCGCTTGCCGGGTTGAACCTGGGGACCGTGACGATCCCCACGCCCGATGGCGGAAAACTGTTGCTGGAGGAGGACAGCCCGTCCGAAGTCTTTGAAGCTTTCCTGCACAATGCGGCGCGGGGCCTCTGGCATCCAACCAGCACCTGCGCGATGGGGCCATCATCAGAAAGCGGCGCAGTTGTCGACCAAAGCCTGTCTGTTCACGGCATCGCACGTCTCAGCGTCTGCGACGCATCGATCTTTCCAACGATCACCTGCGGAAATCCGAACGCCACGGTGATCGCCGTCGCCGAACGTTTTGCCAGTGAGTTCGCCTAGCGCGGGGCAGTCACCTCAGCGGCACCATCCGCCGAAGCCATCAAATCGGACAGCCCCTGCAAACCGGCCTCGTAGAACGTCGCGACCAGATCCGAGGCATCGACCCCCGGCACTCCCAGATCGACGAACCGGGATCTCAGCTCCACCTCGCAGTCGGCATCGCCCGCAGGCGTCACCGAAATCTGCGCGACGTAATCCGAGATCGGCAATCCCCTCATGTCGACCGTGTAGGTGATTGTCATGATCGCGTCCGACCGCGAAAGCTCGGTCTCGACCATGGTCGGCGCACCATCGCCGCCCGGCGCCAGCACGTAATCGCGCGTGATCTGTCCCGCGGCGTTTGTGCGGCTATGGCATTCGGCGATCCGTGGATTCCATTTCAGAATCGAACATGGCGCGCAGAGCTCCTGCCAGACCTCGGTCGCATTTACTTGGATCTTCCGCGCACGTGAAACGCAACAAATCGACATTTCAACTCTCCTACGAACCGAAACAGACATCTCAACGACAAGACCGTACCACTTTTTTGCACCTTGGAAAGAGCCTCCAAAATCGCAAAGCCTCCCGCGTTCATTGGCGCAGTCATGTCAATTTTGCCCCGAGAATCTCCAAAACACTCGGTTTTAGGTGATTTGTACGGTGAACGCGCTGCAAAGGCACTTCCGATCCGGCGACCAAGATTCTAAACCAGTTGGACGTAAGGCGAGGGGGACGCGGTGACTTCGACCCGCGGGGGATCTGATACAAACGGGACGTCGACGCCCGGGTGGGCGCCTGCAGAGGATTCGGGCCAATTTCGTCCGATCACGGTCGTGTTCATTGATTTGGTTGGATCAACGCGGATCTCACGCCAGTTGGAGCGCGAGGAAAGCCGCCGCATCATCAAACAGTTCCGCAACCAGGTCGTCAAGGTTGTCGAAGCCTTCGGCGGGACCACGGAACGCGCTTTCGGCGACGCGTTGCTGATCGGGTTCGGACACCCGAAAGCGCATGAGGACGACCCGGAACGCGCCGTCCGGGCGAGCCAGGCGGTTCACGCAGCACTGGAAGACCTCAGCACTGCGGAAGGCCGCACCTTTCAGGCAACCATCGGGATTGCGACGGACATGATCCTGGTGGGCGATGAACGCGACCGCGTCGCGCTGCAATCTGACGAATACTTTGGCGCCGGCCCGATCCTGGCATCACGCCTTCAGGACGAAGCGGGTCCTGGTCAGACAATCATTTGCGAGGATACGGCGAAGCACGTCCGCCACGTCTTCGAGCTGCAGGATCTGCGTGGCCTTGAGCTGAAGAATTTCGACGAACCCGTGGATGCCTGCCTTGTGGTGCGCGAGATCTCTCGCACCGCGCGCCAGATTGCAGCCGACAAGGGCACCCAGAGAGATCTGGTCGGACGCAAATCGGAACTCGACCTGCTGATGGACCGGTGGAGGTTGGCACGCGAAACCCCGGGTCAGATCGTTCTGGTCGAGGGCAAACCCGGCATCGGAAAATCGCATCTGATGAGCGCGCAGCGCAATCACCAGGCACTCGGCAGGCACGGGCTCGTCATCTATCGATGCCTGAGACATAGTGCTACCACACCCTTCTTCCCGTTCATCACGCAGTCCGAACTGTGGTGCGGAATTCGGGCCTCGGACGACCCGGAAACGCGGATTGAAAAATTGTCCAAGCGCTTTGGGCACATCCTCGACAGCAGCCAGTTCTCCATCCTCTCAGCGATGATCGTATCGACCAAGGAAGGCGAACGGCTCCTGGGCAGCCTGATTCCGGACGTCTTCCATGCGAAGGTTGTCGAGATCTACCTTGCTACAATGCGCGCGCTCTGCTCCGGCAATCCGATGCTGCTGCACTTCGAGGACATCCACTGGATCGATTCAAGTTCACGGCGATTGCTGGACGAGGTGATCCCGGTCCTGGCCGACCTGCCGGTGATGCTTGTTCTCAGCTATCGCTCAAGCGCGGGCGTCGAGCCGTGGCAGGATAAGCACGTCACGCATCTGGAACTCGACCCGCTGACCAGCACCGTCACGCAGGAACTGGTGCGTCGCCTGCCGGGCGCTGATACATTCGATCAGGACACGGTCGAGCACATATCAGACGTCTCTGCCGGACTGCCGCTGTTCGTCGAACACTACACATCGCTCGTCAAGGATCTGGTCAATACAGGCCGCCCTCTGCCGGTCTTCGGCGATACCGCGGACATCCCGCAACAAGTCTTCGGCCTGCTGTTCGAACAATTGGATGACAGCGGACCCGACCGGCACGTTGCTCTTGCCGCCACGGCCATCGGGCGTCCGTTTGACCGGGACCTGCTCGCCGCCGCAGCGGGGCTGAAACCCGATGAGGCCAGCAGCGCGATCGAACGCCTGATCGAACAGGGCCTGATCGTCGAGGCGCATTCCGACAGCGATCTGCCATACCGCATGAGCCATGTCATGCTGCAGGACGCAGGTTACCGAAGCATGCTCACCGGACAGCAGAAAGAGCTTCACCGGCGCATCGCGCACTATCTTGAGAACAATCGAGACGATCTGGTCGAACAGGCCCCCGAACTGCTGGCGCGCCAATTCAGCGGCGCAGGGTTCGATGGCCGCGCGGCCGAGATGTTCATCGAAGCGGGGCGTAAAGCGCATGCGCGTTTCGCCGCCAAAGAAACCGCTGACCATGCGCGAAACGGTCTTGGGCACCTCACGCAGGTCGCCGAGCCGGAGCGGTCGAAGCTGCGGATGCATCTGCAGTTCCTGCTGGCCCTCGCGAAAAGCGCCAAGGACGGCTTTGGCAGCGCCGAGGCGCTGGACGCCTTCACGCAGTCGTTCGAGCTCGCGGAAGCCGCCGGTGACCGGCGCATTTTCCAGCGTTCGGCGCAGGGTCTTTTTGCGGCCCAGCAGGCGCACGCCAATTTCGACATGGCTGCAAGCTACGGCGCTCACATCCATCAGTTGATTGCCAAAGGACATCCCGCGGCGGATGCGACGCGCGGCGCCTCGCTCGCGGATCACATGATCGGCGTTGCGCGAACATGGCAGGGCCGGTTTGCCGAGGCGCGATTCCATCTGCGTCGTGGGCTCGGCCTGTCGGACGACGAGATGCCGCAAGGCGATCACGGAGCACCGGGGACGGACCAGTCGATGGTCTCGCTCGCGCTCGTCGAGGCGTTCATGGGGAATGAAGCCGATGCCTTGCGGCTCGCACGCCAGGCAATTGCCACCGCGCGCAGATCCGGCAGTCCCATGTCGATCGGCAATGCGATGCTGATGACCTGCAATCTCTACCAGGTGCTGCGCCATCCGGACGCGCTCTCGAACGCGCGCGCGTTGGAGGCTTATGCCCTGGAACAACGCATGCCGTTCTACGTGCACGGCGCACGCTCGTTCGTCGGCGTCGCACTCTATCAGGATCCCGACCGGGTCCGCGAAGGGTATGACCTGCTGAACGAAGCATGGCCCAGGTTCAAGGAAACCGCCGCGCGCGCGAACCAGGTCTTCGTCTGCGTCGAACGCGCCGAGGGATGCCTTCAGATGAAGGACTACGCAACCGGTCTGCTCCAGATCGAGGAAGGCTTGCGGCTCGCCGAGACCTATGACGAACGGAATTTCGAAGCCGAATTGTATCGTGTTAAAGGCGCGCTCCTGCTCGCGTCCGGCGACAACAGCGACGCGCCGATGACGTGTCTGGCCACAGCGCTTGAGATCGCCACGCGCCAGGACGCAAAGCTGTTCGAGGCGCGTGCTCGATCCGATCTTGCCGCCTTGGCCGAGACGGGCCGGGGCGTGGCGGCCGACCCCGCCGATGCTCAGAACCGGGACGTGAAACTCAAAGCTCTCGGATCGGTCCGATAAATCCGCCCATCGTGGATGCCGCCCCGCGACGCCGGTTGCCGCATCGAATGCTCAGGCGTCCTTTGGCATGCGAATGCCGCCCTTCAGCATGGGCATCAAAGCCGCCATGTCCGGGCCATGATCCATCCCCGTGAGCAAACGGCGCAGCGGCATGAACAAGCCCCTGCCCTTGCGCCCCGTCGCAGTCTTCACGGCCTTCGTCCAAACAGACCAGGTCTCGGCATCCCAGGGCTTGTCCGGCATCAGGCCCAGGGCTGTCTCGACAAACTCTCGGTCTTCAGGCGCGATCACGGGCTCGGCCCCGTCCGTCAGGATCCGCTGCCAATCCGGCACCTGATCCAGCCGGTCCAGATTCGGGCCAATCACCGCCCAAAAACCCTCCGCATCGGTCAAACCCAGGTCTTCCAGGCGATCGGCCACCGCCGCATACGGCAAAGCGCGCAAGGTTTTGGCAGAGTGAATCGACAGCTCATCGGATGAGAACTTGGTCGGCGCCATGCCAAACTGACCCAGATCGAACGCCTCGACGGCAGCATCCAGATCCGTGATCACCTCGACAGGCAGCGACGCCCCAAGCCGCGCCATGAAGCTGACCAGAGCCAGCGGTTCGACTCCGGCCTCGCGCAGATCCTTCAAGGCCAGCGTACCAAGCCGTTTCGACAGCGCCTCGCCATCCGCGCCCGTCAGTAAGGAATGATGCGCAAAGGCAGGTGCGTCCGTGCCCAGCGCACGGAAGATCTGGATCTGCGCTCCCGTATTGGTGACATGGTCCGCGCCACGGACAACGTGCGTGACCCCCATCTCCGCGTCATCGACGACGGACGCCAGCGTATACAGCAACTGCCCATCGGCCCGGAACAGCACCGGATCGGACAACGAGGCCGCATCGACCTTCTGCGCGCCACGGATCAGATCGTCGAACCGGATCTCCTCGCGATCCAGCAGGAAACGCCAGTGCGGATCCCGCTCCGCCGCCAGTCGGGCGCGCTCCTCGTCCGTCAGCTTCAGGGCAGCGCGGTCATAGACCGGTGGACGCCCCGACGCGAGCTGCGCCTTGCGCTTCAAGTCCAGCTCGACCGGTGTCTCGTAGCAGGCATAGAGCCGCTCATCCGCGCGCAGCCGATCCGCCGCGGCGGTGTACCGATCGAACCGCGCGGACTGCTTTTCCTCGCGGTCCCAGGTCAGGCCGAGCCACTCCAGATCTCGGCGGATCTGGTCGGCATACTCATCGCGGGACCGCTCCTGATCGGTATCGTCGATGCGCAGAATGAACGTCCCGCCCGCCTTGCGCGACACCATCCAGTTCATCACTGCCGTACGCAGGTTCCCGACATGCAGATACCCGGTCGGTGACGGAGCAAAACGGGTCGTGACAGACATTTGAAGGCCTCGCGAAAGTTTGCGCGCTGCTTACCTGCCCGAACACACGATTACCACCCGCCCCCCGCCATCGGCGGAAATCGCGCAGCGATTTTCGGCGGTGGTGGGGGTGGCGGCGGGCCTGGTCGGAAGGGCTCGTGCGCCCGCAGGGCGCAGGAGACCGCGCGAAAAGCTCGCCCGCACAGGACCTTCAAACGGGCAGCCACCCCAACGTGGCGCGTTCTAAACTGGGACTTGGCAACGAGGCAGCGAACGCTGACTTACGTGTGGGGAGCGCTCAGCGCTTCATCCATTCGTAGTCGTCAAGGTCCTTCGGCGCATAGTCCTTGAACGCCTGCAAGACATCGAGAATCGGTGCATCGACAAACGGATGCAGCACCGTCAATGACGGGCGACTCCCGGTCCGGTTCAACCATGCCTCAAAACGCTGATCCAGCGGCAGAGCATCAATGAATCCACGATCCTTCAAAACAATCCCGACCCAGCGAGATTGCCGCCGCTTTACCAGGAATGCCAACCCCGTCGGCTCCCAGTACCGGAAGGCCTTGACCTGATCCCAGCCAAGATCAACCCAACCCGACCAGCCGAGCGCGATCCCGACCCCCTGTTTCGAGAGGCGAAGCACCGGGCCCTTCCGCGATCCCCGTTTCCAGAAATACCACGCCAGCGCACCGAACAGCGTGGCACTGACGGCAGCGAACAGACGGATCAGTGAGTTCGCCCCCTCAACTTGGGTTTGATGAAACAGGAACATCACGCACAACAACCCACACATCGCCGCTGCCAAAAGCCGTGTGCCAGGCGCAGCCTGAAACTCGAC
>ERZ1740062.770-NODE-770-length-14792-cov-10.142431_pt1 | contig 14792 bp, 8 predicted proteins | sample MGYA00581741_ERZ1740062 | MGnify/ENA primary metagenome ERZ1740062 (study PRJEB43018, sample SAMN04849747) | marine metagenome | isolation source: floating plastic debris | place: Pacific Ocean | collected 2008-09-01 | study: EMG produced TPA metagenomics assembly...
TCAATTTACCTTTGATGGAAGCTGTTCTAGTGCAGTTGTAAAGTATAGCTAACTCGCCAAAAACCTTTCCGGGCCCCATGTTACACAGTTTCTGTCCATCCTTACTCACTTCCACCTTACCCTCTAAAATATGGTAGAATAATATTATTATTATTTTGACAGAAACAGCATCCCTATCAGAGCACAAACACAATCTTTCTATAGGTTTGCAGCACAAAAGAACATGAAAATGATTTTATTTACAGTACCTACGCTCCAGTACTAATATGCATGCACAACTAATACGAAGCAAATTCTAAAAGTTTAATCTACCAGCGACGCAGGTTTATCACCCAACATTTTTAACATCTTCACCATTCTTACGATGCTGTCCATTGATTCTCTTCATCCATGCTGACAGATCCAGCTTTCCTATACTTTTTTCTTTTTCTTTCACATTTTTACCAGCTACAAGCTTATCAATGGACTTCCGAATAGTCATGGCCTTGCAGCAGGCTGATTTCTGATTTGAAAATAGTTTCGTTCTGCCGAGGTTTTTATACCCGTAAATATGCACCCAGAGATAACAATAATACTAGACATCTCATTGATGGGCTCAGCTGTTGTATAAAATACCATGAGATGGTCAAGCCAATTGATAGCTCTGTTGAGGGTGTATGACAGGTGAAAATCATGCCAAAGCAGACTGACTGCATGCACTGGTTGGCACTTCCATAGAGAGTACTATGGGTGTTGATATTTTATATCATAAATTTAGAAGAGCCAAATTACACTAAAAATTTAGAGCGGATTATAACAAAGCGGTTCGTGCAATCAGATGAATGTATATTTTAATCTTATGGGTATGTGTGCATGGTTTGTTTAGAGTTGTCCACCCTAATTATGTCATACAAATTCGCAAATCAAGGGCAGTGAGCTAAGGGGAAACAACTCAAATATGAGAAGAATTTTGGATCAAACTCAGATACAGCAGTGACTTTTTTCACACACAACATTATTTTTTAGCTTGAATATTGTAGTACGGTGTTATTGCAATAGTCTTATGCACTATAATGACATGATGACAGGCATCACATCATAATCAACTAAAAAATTATTCATAAAATTGGTTCAGGTGTTTGATAGTCAGCAGCTCTAATTACACCTTACAATATACAAGTCGAGCTATCAGAGTACATAGGCCCGCTACCTAACAGATTTCAATAGTGAACGCCACTGGACTCCACTAGATCATTCATGTATTGTGATTTCATAGGTTTTTGAAGTCTTCTCTAGCGCCTTTGTCAGCCAAACGAGAACATTAACACACTGTGCACAATGTACTTTTGTTTGCTTTAATATGGCGAGGTAAGTTGTGGTCATTCTTCCTCATTGGTGATAGCTTGTGACACTTAGAGTTATATGCTCTTACCTTCCATGACGTATACAAGAGAGCCGACATCTCCTTCCTGAATGATGATATCATCATTAGAGTATTCTACAGGATACATACACTCCACTATAGCCTGGATTTGTCCCGTGTCCAGATTCTTCATGAAATCATTGTCAAGTATAGCTTGTTTTATGAGATCCCGGGTACTGTAAAATTACATGATACATTATATAATGTAATTTAAAATATAATTATAGGTTTTGAGATTTCACGTTAAGGGTTCATATTGATGATTTCATAGTTAGAGAGGGAAGATGATACCGCTCTGAATCCATGGATCTGTGGTGGATAGAAATCAGTTTTGGTGATTCGATAGCACTTTCTATAGTTTTCCACAACCAGATAACATGAAGATGAAGAAAACCGGCTAAAAAAGAACAAAAAATTGGAAAATAAAAATAATTAATGAAGTAATAATACTGTTTATGTACATAATTGCGTCAAATAGAGTGTTAGATGAAATTTAGGAGCTATCCGCCTATGACAGTAATTATTTGGGAGGGAGGCATGATTGATATCTCAGGTCATTGAGGTTGTTGATCGCAGTTCCAAAAACATTAATGCAGTAATTAGGTAGTAGAACTACATAGAAGTATGTTATAATAGAATGGAATGGTTTTTAATCAATTCTACGGTTTGAAAATTGTGATACGTGTGTCTACGCTAGATTTTTGGCCTTTTTTGCAACAGCATCGCAGCTGTGCTCATTGGCCATTGCTATTATTTGAAAGCTGTCTAATTCCCACCTCTATTGGTACAGTTTAATAGCTAGCACATTTGGCAAGCTGCAAGTTTCAAAGCATTGTTATGAATACGCATTCCAACAAAGGATGGCTATTTACATGTACTGGATATTTTGCCACCATGGATATTAAACTACCATCCACTCCAAAGATATTTTGCTATCCTACATACGATGGATATTTGGCGTATGACTCGCTGCCAGCTTGGTTATTGACATCGACGGGTGCAGCTGATATTGCAATCCTCTTGGTATGAGTTTGGATGCTGTTGTCTGTTTGCGACAGCGGATTTTCAAGCACAGATTTCAGCATATCAAGCTCCCGCTTAAGATTGAAGATCTCTCTAGCCTTGTCATCGATGACGGCTCTCAACTCTCCGATTGTCTCGTTACGCTCCTTTATCTCCTCCAAAGCTTGAAGCATACCGGCCTGAAGGTCACGCAAAGTCGTCATGTTCTGTAATCCGGCTCTTGCTAACATCTGGTACAAGTGATCTACCTCTTCGTCGCCACTAATCCCTGCTGCCGCATACATCCGGAGTAACTTCAGTCTATACTATGCAAACACTAGAAGCTAATCTGCTGTGCATGAACACGGAAAACGGATAACTATTAATGTAATGAAAATTGTCAGTGATCACCTCAGTTCGTCAGTGTTAAGAAAGAAATAATTACAATTTTCATCCAAGCCAATGCAGGATTGCAGTACAAATTAGTAGCTAATGTTGAGTTTGAAATAATGACCCGCCAGCGACGAATAGATCTCTCTTTGATTCCGGCTTGTGCATGTTAACGCAAGCAAACTAAGAGACATTGACCCATAGTGACTATGCACAGGTGCGTGAGATGTATCCGACAGCAGTGAAAGAATGTTGAGGTGTTGGAGACGACACTTGCCAAGTAAAGTCAGCAGTACAGTTATCCAGCGTACACAACACAGCAGCGCCGCTATGCGGCATGCAGGTAGATCAATATACCGAGTCCCTCTTACAATATACCATCGGATATGGAGTGCCTTTTTTGAATATCCTACTTGATTGTTTATCTATGATAAATTTATAGCGCTTAATCAGTGTCAACTAATAGCACTGAGTTTAGATATATACTTCTTTGGCGGCATAATTACATCCTATAGAACAACTCAAGTTTGTATATCAATACTTAAAACATAAGATTAACAATTTAATGTTGCATTATCTGCCCATGTGTAAATAGTGTTAATTACTTCAGCGATAAAACATTCAGATTTGTTGCCCTGATTGTACCAATAAATTTCAAGTATAAGAATTGGGCGACTCTCCTATGACTATGACCATGTATGCTCATGATAAGTGTTTGCTACACTCTAATGAATGTACAAGACGCTTACGAACACTTTTATAATCAGACTCATATGAAGCAAAAATATTAAAATATTTAACTTCTCAAATTCATATGGGAATTGGCCTATCTTGATAAAATGATGGAGAATCTATGCCAGCATATTTCCTGTTTTGCCCCTTTCAAAACACATTGTCTGAGCACGCTTACTTATTGCCTTGACATCACGATCACACTAGTGGCAGTGAGTGAACATGCAAATCGTATTATGTATTACACTCTGTGATATTATTGAGATAATGGGATGAACATGACCATAAATTTAGCGTCAACTTTCCTTCACCCCTGAAACCATTTGCTAGTTATTCACTTGTTGTCATGACATGATCAACAACTATGATGTACCGTGCAGGGTCAAGCTAGCTACCGCCTCTGCTTGCGTGTTTGACATTGTTGTAGGGTTAAAAACCTTGTTTAAAACAATGATGGACAACTTTAGTGCTGGTGACGCTGCGAGTTGACAACTCCTAATTTTGCATATCAATAATTTTTATGCTCTAATTTTTGGGGTGACAACTCTTTACAAATGAGTTAAATCGATGTCTGATAGTATGACTCTCTGGTGATCTATGTCAAAATATCTTTCTGTTCAGAATCATGTTCAGCTCAGATTGTGTGAAGTCAAGTCATCTTGTATATTTTCACATAATTTCTCATAACACTTTATCATATCGTATGGATTATAATTAATTCTATGGTGTTTAGGCTACCCACATCCAATAATCCAGTTCAAGAGCCCCGGTATACACAGAAATCAATATCGGTAATATGCTGCCTATTCCCATTCACTTTTACTAATTGGGTTGGAAGAATCCAAAATTGATATATATGTAAGCCCACCTATCAAAGCAATAGTCTGGTCCACCCAATGGGTCCACCAAATCATGAAGTAGGTTGTGTGTTGTTGGTGTTGTAGGCCAGACTATCAAACCGTTTGGTGTTGCGGTTGTCATTAATATTATAACGATGTACATGTAGTAAGGAGTAGAGGTATACATTGATAGTTATGATTATAGATTATAAGCTGTCGATGAAATTCATCTTAGCCTATCATCTATAAGGGCAATTAAATAATTGCTGCATTATTAAGTCAACAGAAAGGTTACTATAATACGTAAAACTGTGTTTACCTTAACCATAACCTTACACATTGCGGGCCATACAGAATTGGCAGGAATTGCAAAATCGATTGTTTCAATAATGTTTGTTTGCATGATCATTCATCGGATACCGTTGCTGACATCAGTGGTGACGGCATCTCTCCGTTCGAGGTGTGCTCTGGCATGTGGAGATAAGAAAGCTCTTATCTTTGAAGGGCCATGATTTAAGTTCAACTCATTATTATCAGTCTACCCATTAAGATATTGCATTACTTAAGATATGACATCGCGGTGAACCATTATATGTAGCGGTAGGCGGCAGTATCGCACCACACAGCCTGTGTTCTTGGTAATATCAGGCTCAGCTGGTGGTTCCCGATGCCAAGATTGACAACACAATATGTTAAGAGTCATGTCACTGATAAATGTTACCAGTGTATATTAAGGTCGGCGCTCTTTGCATCTATCTTTGTTGACATAACCATGTCATGGTGCTCAAAAATCAGTAATGCCAGTAATGAGCAGTGTTGGTAACTCAATACACATGTATAGTGACTTGTTGAGCTTGAATCTCAGTACTTTGGCCTTGCCTTCCCATGACACAGAATATACCATGTAAAAATATAATATAGAATCTCTCCAATAGCACTTACAGAAAACCAGACATTGGTATGTAACGGTTTCAGCTTAAAGAATAGTAAGATACTGTCATCCAATCATAAAAAAACCGCTATATTTTTTTTCCCATGGCTATTCTTAATACATGTACTTTTTTCTCAAATTTGCTCATTTATGGGGGTTTGGGGTTTTGGGGTTGGAGTTTTCATTTGATGGGTTTTGGGGCCTGTGGTGTGGGGCCTTCTGGGTTTTTGGGGTTGGGGCTCTTTATATAAACATAAAAGAATAACCCTGGGAAAAAAATGGTGCTAAAAAACCTGTACAATTAACTCCATGAAAGGAAATTGTGCGTACTGTGTAAGCAAAAGCATACCTGTGAGGTTTACTGTATTTTTTGAACTGTTGTAGATTAATATCGACGGTTCCTTGCGGTGCTGCAGATATTCCCTGAGCCCTCTGTTTTCTGGGAGCGTAGCCATTGAGGAGACTGTTTGTGAAGCTTTTAGGTATGATACTCTGATATTTATCCAACTGACTTTTCATTTCTTCGATTAACTGGTCCCTTACTGTCAGCTCATGTTCTAGTCGTCGGATTGTCTCCTCCTTACTACGTAGAAGTCGTTGTAATTCCTGTAAACTCCCCATCACTGTCATCAGTATATCAATTGCTGCAAAGGTAAATAGTTATAAGAATATTTTAAACATTTACCATGTTAGAAGACTATTAAAACAAGTGGTAAAAACTATGTGAGCATCGGAGTTTCCTCCCTGGTCAAGAGTAGCGAGTAGAATGACACACATTATTGTGTAAATGTGTAAATGCAGCTGTACTGCCTCACAGATTGTCCAAGAAAGGAGTAAAAGGGTCCTTGGTTCAACAGGGCCCGAGCTTTAAGCGCACCTTTTTAACTATGTAAAGCAAAACATTAACCCTCCACATGTTGCCTAGATAAATGGCAATGTAAGAACCCTTCAGCATGAATGACAGGACCCATACAGTGCACTGACAAGCAATTACGTATTAGCTACTAAGTTACAACCGCACTGGATATGCTAAAATGTCAAACCTTTTTGCAAACTGGATTTCTGATAATCATCAATCGAATTATGCTGCAATATACCAAGTTCATGTTGTGACTGTTTTGACAAATCAATGATGAAAAACAAGGCTAAAACACATGTTTGGGTTCTCATGTCAGCACATAGCAGAAGGCCAAGTAAGGACAACTTAGCAATAAATATTCCGCAAACAGCTAACACCAATCCGTAAACATTAGTGTTAACTGGGAATCAGGAGGAATAAAACGATAACAATTCTGGAAAATTGTCCTGTGATTCACTGATGTAAGCACTATAAAAGTGTCAAAATTTTAGCTGTAATAGGCAAGGCAACTAGGCAAGGATTGGTTTGTGTTATGGCTTGTTGTTCACAACAACAACATGCGAGTTGCAGCCAGTATGTTTTCTACAGGCTGCATTAGACAGACAACTCCTTACATGTCTTCAATGACCAATTTATCTCATCTGATCTCACTGTGTTGGCTGAACATGGTTTGAAACTTCACTTACCGAACTTTCCAGTGCTATTTTTCCCAGGGTTATTCTTCATATTTTTTCCCATTTTTGCTCATCTATGGTGGTTGGGGTTGGGGTTTCCAGTTGATGGGGTTAAGGGCTTGTGGGGTTTTTCTGGGTTGGGGCTCTTTGCTGAGAGTGGCAGAATAACCCTGGGAAAATCTTTGAACTTTCCGTGATCACAAGTTATGTGTGCTGTCATAATTCCCAGAAAGTCAAATGCGTAACCATTATTAACGCAAACAGAGCTTTTTATCTGGACCTGCAGTGCATCAGATTATCAGCTAAATCTATGATATTACATAATGGTGTCAGTTTTTGACAGAAGCATACAGAAAAAAGGCCTTTGGCTGGTGTTTTTTTATTCTAGTGCAGAATACAGTAAACTGCTCTGACATGTTATTTTAAAATGTTTACTCACAGACACTCATGAGGGCATTGGCATTGTCAGAATTTTCATGTAATGTACCCTTGAGGGTGGGGAAAGCTCATTGAAAAAAGGAGGGATGGTTGTAAATTGTTAGTTTAGGATATTTCATGCAGCATAAGTGCCACAACAGAAATCTTGCCAGTACAAACAGCTTAAAAATCCATTAAGTTCTAAAAGATAATGCATAAGTGAGGGTAGTAAGCATCGGCATTTACAAGACTCAGTGACCTATCAATGTAGAACAAAGCAATAATATTGCACCATGCATTCAACCACGTGATCAACATGAGAAATGATCGATTTATTTCAACATTGTACGACACCATTTGACATGCATTTCGGCTTTCAATTGGAAAAGAACCTTTGGCTTCACTGTCATCAATTGTATCCATAGGTATTTGAATTTTGAAAATGTGGTAAACGCTGAATTTTAGTGTATTACGCATTAACTTCAGGCTTAACTCTATCAGATTATTTATAATGGCTTAGGCTTACCTACCTTCCTCATGCCATCAGAACATAGCAAGACAGGAAAAGATATAGATGAAAGAGAGGATATGGGGTTTTGAATGATCGAAACATGAAAACCTGGTTTTCCAAATGCTGTCTAAACTCTGCATATTGAATGTATCAATAATATACCAACTATATGCTATGAAAGTTTTGTTTGTCTTGCGTTGGATTAAAATTAATATTGTGCATAGTCCGACTTTTGCACTTAACATAGAACTTAGCTACCATAACTTTCAGCATATCTGTACTTATACAAATACTTAGAACACTAAAATGTTTTAGTTATCAGTTTTTAATTGTATACTCAGATGAATTTATCAGCAATGGTTTTGTTTGAACTTACAAAATCAAATACAGTCTGGTACCTAAGGTAAAATCTTTCATCAAACCGAGATGATCACAGCAACCATTCAGAGTTAAAAACAGCTCAAAGTTATACCAATCCAAATGTAGGCGTTACGGATTATCTCCACTAGGAAATAAGTGGACAACCCCAAACGGAGTATGGGCAACACCAAACAACATTATATTACCAATTATTCAATTTGCTTGTGTTTCTGCTTACTTTCTTTGTTTACCTGTTAAAACATTTGACATGTTAAGACTTAGTGCACCGTACAATCATGATTTGTTGCTCAGTTCGCACCGCGCATAACGCCAATTATAAAATGCAATTTTCATGTGGGGTACAAAGGTAGGTAGGTAGAGCTTCATGCAAGTCAGTATGGGTGGTGTGTATAGCTTTCAGGCACATGCTTCTAAGTAGCTATTACGGTAAATAAATCATAAAACAACCATAGGCAGCACCAGCATGCCCATAACATTAATTAGAACATCTTTGCAGTTTTTTGCATCCATTATTAAACAATTTTTACATGCGATTATATAAATTTAATGAAAAATTTGGACCAAAAAGGACTGCAGTTGACCATCAAGTTCAAATTTAATTAAAATCAAAAGGTAAAGTTAAACACTTACATTCATTTATTTTTGCTGTCATTTTCATTGCGTAGGATAAGCTTTGAAGTCCAAGATTACACCTACAGCCCCTGTCAATGCTTGTACCACTGACTTAACCGATGTTGATGGGAGTCAATTTCTATGTTGCGCTATCAAATTTCCAATTCCGACCCTAGGCTAGTGAACCCAATCATCATCTTTCGCTATCCAGTAGGGTTTTGAACTTTACATGATATTTCAGATTCTTTTTGTAAGCATATTGTGCAAACATGACTTTGTTGTACTTCAACCAACAGCGATTGGAGAGCGGCATTCTTATTGTTACACCTCAAATATCACACCAAACCCTGATGATGTAAGTGGCCATTATTATTCAACTCCTTGGCCAATGACTTTAAAGCACACTTGTCATTGATTGAAGTCTTTTCAGGCGCTTCAAAATTGGAAGGTGTTAAAATATCTATTATCACGTTTTAGATGCCCTTTCAGGTGTTGGCTACTGCTGCCAAAATTGACAACCAAGAAATTCAGCTTCTTTGCCTGTTGCCAGCATGTGCATTCATTTACAGGACCAAGATAAGCAAGCCACAATAAAGGAATACAAAAAAAAACAACTGCTTGCTACCTAATCAACCAAAAATCAACTACAATGCTTCAGAATGCCTATGTTAGTATGGTATATATCAGCCTAGTTGAGAAAAGGAAAAATGTCAGCACCACTACAAACCCGACAGGTCAAGTGAACGGGCATCGAATGATTCCAAGAGCGAAACAACAGGAAGATTTTTATTGACGCAGCGCGTGGAACACAAGTCCTTGTCAATGCTTGATATTACATAACAGATCAACGTTTCAATCAGGGAACATTAGCATCTCCTCATCATCCCTCACCAATATAAAACTGGAGATGGGTCAGCGGGCAAATTAGTCACAATGTTTAAACAGCCAACCTGTCAACTCCTCAAGTGCCATTAACTGGACCCTCTTGAAAGATTTTAATCTGATACTCACCTCAATATGATTATGTATCCAGTAGAACAACAGAATGATGAGAAAAGTATGTTGTGTTGCCTTATAGATTGATCCAATACAATGTGAACTGAGCCTTGCTCTCAGCCTGGGTACGGTTATGCCGCTTAATTACGATACATACTAACAAATGCATATACTACGTTTAATTTCTGAATCTCTAGTATTACGAGGTGGTCACTATTGTTTTGGGTTTTACTACGCATAGAATCCTTATCAGTTGTCACCCAATAAGAGAAGAGAAGTTCAGAGATAACAGCAGCTTCTGTGCCACCACCATTTGCTAGGGAAGCGACAATATGTACGTAGTCAGACTAGCCGATGCAGTCGTCAGTCTGAAAATGGTGCTTATGATATCAATCGATTCCAAACATTTAAATAAATGGGATATAATTTGTCAAACCTTGGAATTAAATTTTCAATTTTGTATTACTAAAAGCTACCACTGTTCATGAAACAATGAAATTATTGCACTTTGTATTGCAGTTCCAGTTACGGATTATTTCAATTCAAAATACATGCTATAATCCCTTGTTGTAGCAGACATTGAACCTTTTAGAGCACATTTTGCATCCAGTGAGTAATACATTCAAACCAACTACGTCATCAACAGCATTTTGAGTGGAATTTTGGGCTCCAGTATATCACAGCTTACCATGAAGACAATAGTATTTTGGCATAATATTATGCTTATGTCATGGAGACAACATAAGATATATCGTACAGCACTGGACTGCACTAAGTTGTCAAATATCAATTGGTATGCTACTAATGTGCATGTTGTTTGCTGTCTAAAAAACATCTCCGCTCATAGTCTGATGTGTACCGCTCATTCTATGTATAATTATTGTGATGGTTTGGCTGGTGTGACATTTTATGACCCTCTCTGGTGTGACTCAATGGAGTTGTCTTTCCATCCTTTCTATAACTGATAACCACTGGGAAATATGCCAAATACCAATACCATGATATTATGATTATCAAGTATTATAGATGCACAACGGCGTCAAATATCCTGTCTTGGATTTTGGACACGCCAGGGAAAGTACATTCAGAAAAAAAACGTTGTTTGTTAGAAGCTTGTGACACAGGGAAAATGTCGAGGACAAGACTAAAGACTCTAGATTTACCATGCTTCTAACCTTGCTTTGTGTCTGCAATTGTGTTCTTCCTATTCAGTTTGTCTTCAATCTTAGCTGAGAGCTGGTCGATAGCATCAGTAAGGGTGAACGACTCATGAGAAGCTGCTTCGTGAAGTGTGACAACTTCAACAGAAGCCACAGCAGCGCCTGGTGGATGCAGCTGTGATGTCGGATTTTGGCCATTACTTTTCCTTTCCCTTACAGCTCCACTTTTAGCTGCCTCCTCTTCAGTACTCTCTTTTGTGTTTTGCGCAACATCATCACCAGTTTCAGTGTCTGGTGTCTGGTCAAGATGTGCTCCATGCAAGTCAGCTCTGGTACCAATTTTATTCAGACTCCTGAAACAAATAGTGGTGAAAAGACAACTTCTGTCAGTTTTCATATTTCACTCTCTCCAAAAATTGCCGCAAGTGACTTTCTTTTGCATTTTACATGCAAATAAGCACAGGTTTGCGTATGGGTGCGATTAAAATGCCAAGCTATGAGCGACAGTAAAATATATGTATAGTTCAGAGTCAGACTAAACAAACCGTATCAGCTGCAGATGTGACAAACACTAACAAAACATGTCCAAATGAATAAAATGCCAAGTTATGGTGATGTTTATTTGCTTTCAGGTCTAACTCCACGCAAGGATTAGTTGAATGAAATAACAACTTACATTTTTCACTTTGGAAGAAGTTTCAGGTCACTCCATTTGGTATCAGAGGGAAATTTGCATGTCATTAACCGTCAGCGTTTGTCAAACAAAATGAATAATTCTGAAACAAAGCACAGGTACTTTGAGTATGTTGAAGTTCATTTTTATCATTTTATTGCAGCCAATTCATTATCTGCATTCAAGAGCATTTCAATTGACATCAAAGCCAGGGTTTCAGAAAAGCAGAACATTTTTGAACGGGGCCACATCCTGATTAACACAGATTGCAGGCCTTGTGAGATGTCATAACATAACTTCGCAAAAATATTTTCAGCTTTGCAGTATATACATGTAGATTTCACACTAAAATTGTACTTGGTTATCACATCTAGAGGGCTAGAGGGCCTGATGTCACAGATTATTGCCCTGCATACATTTTATCTAACATTCAAAGCGTCTGAGTCATATCCCAGTGTTAAAAAGAAAAAAATCCTCTTTTTTGTCTGTTTTTCTTCACTCATAATATATGGAACACAATTAAAGTTTTATTCATTCTCATATCAGTATGATGACACCTGAGATGTCATGAATTTTACTTTCTTTTCATGCACATTCCTTGTGTAATTCTGCCCCTGGCTGATTTCTTCGCTGTGCTGGCATAGCTGCGGCTAGCTAGCGTCGGTATCTCCGAGTTGATTGTACGCGAAGGGGAGTGACTGCTTGTTACTTTACCAAGTTGTGGTTTGTTGGTACATGACAATAAAGGACTTTTGCTGTTTGAGTTTGGTAGCTGATTTGCTCTTTCCTTTAGTAAGTGGACTTGAGGCGCATTATTTATGGCAGCAGCAATAACACAAGCCTCGTTTTGGTACGTGGTGCGAAATCTTCTCTGCCTCTTTGATGTGACTAGTTCCCACCCAGCATCCCCATCGTTTGATACTCCTATCTCAGCTTCTGTTGCCCCATCACCTTTTTCAGGAGGACTGATGTCAAGTTGAGCAGGTTGGTTTGGAGATTCCTGACCAGTACTGACATTACAGGGGCTGTTCTTCGTACTGGAGCAGACTGCAGATTTTCTATCTGGCACAATCTGAGCTGGTGAGTGATCACCTTGTCTGTTTAGCTGATCAGACTGAGGCTGGACTGGCTGTTTTCTTCTACGCCTACTCCTACTGGGGGTTTTATTATTTGCTTGATCACATCCGCTGTCTAGTGTACTGATAACATGGGAACAGTCAGTGAACCTACCAATAAGTTTATCGAGCCTGGAGTAGATAGATTGAGTCTGTTTATGGAGTATTTCAGCTTCCGAAAGACTTTCTATGTAATTTAGAGTTATTCCCTCTTCATTCGTCATGGGATAACTCTCTGTGTTACAACCGACTGTAACACATTCAGCTGCATTTGTCAGGTTCCATGTTTCACCGAGTGATAAATCTGTGCTTACAGATTTGGTCTTTTTTCGTGCAGTTGTAGACTTCAGAGATCCCTCTCCTAGAGTATTTACTGGTGTGAGCGTTACACATTTTCGACTCTGACACTTTTTGATCATTTCTAACATACTCTTTTGGTGTTCTTCTTCGGCAATATCAAGCTCTTCTTCATAGAGCTGCTTCAATCTATTCTCTCTCTTCTTATAGCACTGCTGCTGCCTTACTAGCTGACTTTCCAGCCAGGAAACTCTCCTTTTTAAAGCATCAAGTTGATCTACTTCAGGAAATGATTTAGCATCACTATTACACGTCTTCTCATTGGAATGAGCAATTACAGTCTGTTTTGAGGAAGGTGATTCTGAATTTGAACTTTGGTGAACCTCATTTTCACCGCTACTGCTCCTGCTGCTTGAATCTGGAGTGTTTGTTTCGGTACCGTTGATAGAGCCACGTTGGTTTGGGAGTGTCACCGGTTGACATTGGTCACCAACTCCATTAAGAGATGGTGGTTCAAGTGGTCCATTCAAAGAATTGTATTGCTCATCACTGCATGAGAACAGGGGATACTCTAAAATATAGCAATCCATAGTAAATATTGCCACCTCACCAGCATGCTGTAGATTGAATAAAATGAGCCTCATGTAATGCATGGTGATTTGCGCCAGTCGCAACAATCAAGATCATTATTGACACTAGGTCTGACTCTCTGACTACTCAGCGGGCGCTGAACATGGAGATTGAGATAGCCTATAACAGTAACTGTTGAAACATCACTATTTTGTGACTTGCGGGTAGAGTCGTAAATGGGCTGAGGATGTCAGCCACTGAGATGAAGATAAAATGAGATTTATCTTCATCTCAGTGATGTCAGCTCTCGTTTTTTAAGATAGTCTGAGGAACGATCCTGGACCATTGGGAACCACCTAGCACCTACTATAATAGTGCAGTTTTCTCCTTACATGATCATTCTAGACATCAGACAGACACCCTTCATTTATTGGTGACATAAGGACCGCCCAAATGACCTTCTGCACTCACCAAACATGTCGAATTTAATTGTTATCAAACAAACTGGTTGATAACATTAAATTCACTCAAACCACAAACTTGTAATCAGGTTTCATGAGCAAGTAGATGAATATACAAATGTACAACGTACAACATCTACTTGTCGATGTTTATGATCAGGACGCAGGTATTCAGTTATCATAGAGGCTGAAGAGACTAGTGAAGAATGGCACAGATATATGATGTGGCTATAATTGGAGGAGGTATCAGTGGATTGTATACTGCTTGGAGGTTATCTCAAACAACTGATCTCAGGGTGGTTCTTATGGAATCTTCAGGCAGGTTCAGTGGAAGGTACCAAACTGTTGTACTGCCTGGTGGATTTCCTGCAGATCTTGGGGCAATGAGGTGAGATTTTGAATTTGGCTTGACTTGTATGGTCAGCCATCAAGAACTCGTATATTATTAACCTGGCGCAGAACTAACCTGTGGTTTATATGGATGACACAAAATGACGTAAAAACTATAAAGGTTAACCGCCAATCTGAAATGTTCAGAAGTCCGATAATCCATGTAGCCATGTAGTCATGTAGAGACCAAATTGTTATTTTCATGTGATTTTCTGGGATTACTCCTAATAATGAGGTGTTGATAAAACAGATTGATTCAATGTTGCTCACTATTTTATCAATGGTAAAACAGATCCCCATATTCCACGACGATGATAACTTATACGTTCTATTCTTTGTTATGACAGATTTATGCCATCAAAACATCCCATCCTCTACCA
>ERZ1740062.771-NODE-771-length-14784-cov-6.531672_pt1 | contig 14784 bp, 10 predicted proteins | sample MGYA00581741_ERZ1740062 | MGnify/ENA primary metagenome ERZ1740062 (study PRJEB43018, sample SAMN04849747) | marine metagenome | isolation source: floating plastic debris | place: Pacific Ocean | collected 2008-09-01 | study: EMG produced TPA metagenomics assembly...
GAACCGCGATGGATGAGCGAATGCGGCGGCACTTCCAGCGCGGGATTGTGAGCGATAGAGATGCCAAAGAGCTGAACGATAATCATCTGAAGCTCCTCCGGAAGGAAGGTATGCTTCATGCCTCTTTGGACATCGCGAAAGAGACGGGCCTTACCTATCGCGCAATTCAGCCCGGGGATCGGATCAAAGGGACATTCAAACGCGTCCATCAGACCGAGCACGCAAAGTTTGCGGTCATCGATCGAGGACGAGAGTTTTCGCTGGTGCCGTGGAAGCGAGATCTGGAGAGACTGAGAGATCTTCCTATCGAGATAACGATGTCGCGTACGAGAGATATTGCATGGACAATTGGTCGAACTCGAGGGCTCAGCCGCTAATCGTTTTTTGCTCTTCTGCTCGTGTTTGAGATTGAGGAGATCACTATCCTATGAGGCGAAATACGGTCTCGATGTTCGCCCGCGATTCAAAAAATGCATGTACTTTGCACACTCGGGTACCGATGGCGCTGCAATTCAGCTTGGTGCTGATTGCAAATGGCGGCAAAATCCGGCAAGTGAACGCAACTGGCGGCAAGTGCTTGTAAAGGTTCACGATTGTTCCCGATTGTTCACGATTTTCAGCCTTGACGAGGCGGCGTCTCAGTCGGCAGACTTGGCCGTATGAGAGTAGAGTATTTCATAAATCTGGTTGGGCTAAGCCGATGAAACCCCGCTTAGTCGCATACGTACCCGCCCACGTGCATGCCAAAGTCGTTGCGCTGTCAAAGAAGCAAGGCATGACGCAATCGTCAGTTATCGAAGATGCGCTGAGTGCATACTTTTCAATCTCCATTCAGCATGAACGAGACGCAGCCCTCATCAAAAGGCAAGATGAGATGATCCGGAGTTTGGCTCGAATTGAGCGCGAACAAAATGCCGTCATCGAGATGGTGGATATGCAAGTCTGGTATCAGCACGCATTTGCGCCTCCTATGACAGGGGAGCAAAAACGGGCCGCCAAAGCGCGGGCGTCCTCCGCAGTCGAAGGATTTCGGGCGCACATCGCGGACCGGTTGAACTCAGGAAGAAAGCTGCTGGGAGAAGCGCTTGCAGATGCTGTGTTCGATGAGGACGATTTTCTGCAGATTAAACAGCAGCCAGTGGCAGCGGAGTAGTCGGATGTCGTGCATTCCGCAAAAGCGCATCTCTATTCAGCGTAAGCAGAAACCGAAGCGGACATACGTTCGCCTGGACATACTTAGTTTTAGTCTGAGTGTTTGCGGCGACTTTATACAGGTTTTCCGCAATGCCGGTTAGCGACGAAGAGGTAAGACAGGCGCGGAACGTCATTGCCGAAATAGTGGCTACGCATGATGAGAAGTATGCGCCATTGTTTGAAATTCTTGATGTAGAGCTACAACGGCGTGAAAAGCGTGCACAGCAAATCCGTGGTTTAGTCTCTAAAGTTGATTTAACTAAGATGCGGGCAATGCGTCGAAAGCGTCAAAAAAATCGTTCGGGTAAGGATGAGTGATTTTTTGCAGCTCCTGCTGTCGATACAACATTGAGCCGCCCGTGCCATACTCAGGTCTTTTGTTATCGTGGCCTAGAATGAGCATTCTTAGCTCATAATCGAGACCTGCTTCTTTCATGCGATCTTCGAATGCATGTCTGAATGAGTAAAATACGTGCTCTGGAGTTTCGAAGAGTCTTCTTCTGGTGAACGCAGCGCTTACCGCCGCTGAAAATGAATTGATCTTGTCATGATATTTCGGAAAGCCTTTTGGCGCTCTTTTGGCTGCTTCCAAAGCGACTCCCATTAAGGGGATTTGCCTTATCGACCCCTTGTCAGTCTTTTGTTCGCGATCATCTCGTTCGGCAATTCGGAGGTGGGGGACTTTAACGTGGAGGCAGATATCTTCTGGGCGCAGATTAATGATCTCACCGGGGCGACATCCCGTTTCAATCGCAATGCACGTCGCAAGGAAAATCTCAGGCGATAATCCATCCATGGAACCGGTTTCTAGGAGTTTGTCGCGCACCCAATCGTCGCTGAAGGGAAGGCGCCTTTTCTGTGTCGATTTCTTGGTTTTGAAACTGAGATTTCTAAATGGATTTTGGCGATCTTCCTCACCCAGGAATGTGTAGTACTTAGAGTACAGATCACGCATATCGCCGAAGTGTTTATTGGCGGTTTTAGGAGACTTTGGCTTTTGTTCGGGGTCGATGGGCGCGACTTGGTCGTTCCACCACTTAAAGTAAGCGCGGGCCTCATCACGTCCTATCTCACCGATGACCATGTCTCCCATGACTTCCACGAAATAGCTGAGAGACCTATCTTTCGTTTGTCTCCAGAGTTTTAGTTGCGCGGGAGATTTTCCGCGCAGGTCCGCAGCCATAATCTCATCTTGATACGTCTTCATCGCGTGACTGACTCTCACGCTTGGCTCTTCAATGCCGCCTAGGACGGCGTCTACAACGACTGGATTGAGCCTACCGTCCGATGTCTGTTTGGCGTCGACAGCGAGCACGCGCCGAACAATTTCTTCTACTTGTGTTGGGTCAGCAAGCTGATCCATCGATCGAAACTTGAATCCTGCCGCGAGCGCGCGGGCTTTAGCTATTTCATAGCGCGCTTGAGCATGGCTGGTATCCATGCGCTCGCCGAGCTTTTCGAGCCTCAAAGAGAGTTTCAATTGCCCCCAATAGTCTTCATCGGCTTCGATCAATTCGTCGCGCCGCGCTCTAGCAACTTCCAATGATTTAGTATTCAGAGCGACGCGGATCAGATTGTTGGAGTAGAACGCACGCAAAGCAGTTGGTACGCGTCGATAATAGTAGAACCAGCCATTCCTCTCAGTGAGGTATTTCTCGTCGTCCAATGATCTTGCCATGCGCATCTTGTATCTCAATTTGTATCAAAAGTGTAGCCCAAATTGTGATACAAAAAGATTTACGAGTGGTTGGATCTTTAAAATTCCCATTTTATCAAGGGATTGTGGCTTTGATTTTTCAGGTATTTGGAGCGGGCGATGAGATTCGAACTCACGACCCCAACCTTGGCAAGGTCAGAAGAAATACTAGAGCGCTGTAATTAATGTAGTTATTGGTAGTCGTTTGTAGTGTTTCGTTGCCCAAACTGGGGCGGCGGAGCCGTTTGTCGTTGCCCGCTCGTTGCCCACGACTTCCATTCGCTTTGGGCGGCTAAAAACGCCTCCAAAAAACTATACCGCTTGTTTGTGGAGTGCTTGTCAAAAAGACGTATCCAGCATCTGCTCCCAATTATCGTTCGTACTGCTGTGCCTGAGTTCGAGAGACTCCCTCTCCCCGCTTGGTAGGCAAGATCCGGGAAGGAAGTCGCCAAATCCACTTAGCAACATTGGCGATATCTCCTGGTATCATGTACGCAGCCGGAACAACAAGAAGCGTCAATATCGTTGACGTGGACAAGCCGCCAATGAGCAATGCTCCCAAAGCGTTTCTCCATTCGGCACCATCTGATGTCGCCAAGGCAACAGGAACCATCCCGAAGATCGCAGAAAGAGCTGTCATTAATACTGGGCGAAGGCGTTCAGGACAGGCTCGTCTGATTGCATCGCCGCTAGGCACGCCTTCTTCCATGAGCTGATTGGCGCGGTCGACAAGCAGAATGCCATTTTTCATCACGATACCCATCAGCCCAATTAGGCCGATCTGAGCAAACAAAGACGATTCCAATCCAAAGTAGTAAAGACCAGCGAATGCGCCGGAAAAACTAAGCGGTGCCGTCAGCATAATGATTAGAGGCTGGACGAAAGAATTGAATTGGCTTGCCAGCACCATGTAGAGAACAATAAAGGCGAATAGCAGCGCAAAGCCGATTGCGACTGCAGTCTCAGCCATACTTTTGGCCATACCACCCATCTCATATGTGATGCCGGGCGGTGGAGGCACCTCTTCAAGCATTTGGAGGAGTGCTCCAGATGCTTCGCCCAAGGACGACCCTGTTGCCGTGATCGCCAGTACGGACACTTTCCGAGAACGATCTTTTCTGTCGATCTGCGCAGGTCCGGACGCAAACTGAATCCTCGAAACTGCCCCAACATCCACGAGGCGGCCATCGACACCACGCACCTGAACGCGTGACAGATCGCTAATGGTTTCGCGCTGAAGGTCGTCCAATCTCAAGCGCACATCATAGCGTTTACCGCCATCTTCGAAACTCGCGACGTTGAGGCCGCCCAAAGCAATACGGGATGTGGACGCAAGCGTGCGCGCTGAAACACCCTGATCTCCCGCCCTAAGTCGGTTGAACACGATTTGTGCCTCAGGTCGTCCCGATTGATAACTGGTACGGGGGTCGGAAAACGCACTATGCGCCCGCATTCGCTGCACCAATTCGTCTGCATAACCGGCAATTTCTTCCAGGTTCGGCCCTTTTAGAATCAGATCGATGTCCGTTCCACCGGAGCCTGTACCACCCACCCAAGGAACTTCCAGCACCGATGTTTTGACTGCGTTCGGTGCGGCAGATGCAATTGCAGCGCGAGCTTCGTCCATAATTACAAATTGAGATTTCGCGCGGTCAGACTTTGGAGAGAGAGAGGCATAAAGGGACAATACATTCGTATCACTTTGTGCACCCGCGCCAATCGTGATGAAGATATCTTCAATATGCTCAACGTCGATCAATGCTCTCGCAACATTGTTTGCGACGTCACTAGACGCAGTGATTCCAATGCCTAATGGAAGCTCGATTGTCCCTTGAAACTCGCTTCTATCTGCCTTGGACGTAAATCCCGACGGCACACGCGCAGCATACCAGCCGCCGACAATCACTGACCCGGCGGCCAAAAGCAGCACGGGATATCGAAGGGTCACCGCCCATGAAACGATGTGCCCATAAACTCGATCAACACCGTCCCACAGCAATTCTATCGGGCGGAGCCAGAATGCGGTTTTGCCATGCTTAAGCATTCGCGACGCCAACATGGGTGTCAGTGTCAAAGCTACAATCAGGGAAACAGTTACAGAGAAGACTATGGCCAAGCCGTACTGGAAGAAAAATCGCCCAACGATACCGCTCATAAAGGCGATGGGAACGAAAACTGCGAGCGTGGCCGCCGTCCCGGCCAAGACCGCTAATCCTACCTTTTTCGTACCGTCATAAGCCGCCTGCATGGGTGGCTTGCCGTTCTCGAGCTCCTTGGTGACGGATTCAATAACAACGATGGCATCATCAACCAGAAGCCCAATCGCAACGGTCAGCGCAAGTAGGGTCAGCACGTTGATCGTGAAGCCCATCAGATAGAAGCCGAAAAAGGTCGCCACCAAAGAGGTCGGGATTGCGATAGCGACGATAAGGGTCGCGCGAACATTCAACAGGAAGATGAATGTAACGGCGACCACCAGCCCAATGGCGATCTGCAAGTCATGTCCGACGTCCTTGATCGAACTCTCTACAAATTTCGAAACATCGCGTGTGACGACAATCTCCACACCGTCCGGGGCGAGTGTCCGCAACCGCGCAGCTGCAGACTTTACGGCACGCGAAACCTCAACTGTGTTGCGTCCGGATTGCTTGCGGACATCAAGCGAGACACCGCGCCGACCGTTGAGGAAGGCCGCAGAGCGTTCGTCTTCCAAACCATCTTCCACTCTTGCGACATCGCCAACATGAATTGCAACGCCGTTTTCTCGATACGCCACGGGTAGATCTGCAAAACCTGCTGGCGTCGTTGCTTCAGCCAATGTTTTGACGCCGAACTCACGTGCGCCACCGGCAACTTCAAGCCTCCCACCTGGAAGCTCAGCATGCTCACTCTGGATAGCCATGCGAACATCATCCGCAGTTACCCCGAAAGATCGCATCCGGTTGTTGTCAAGCCAAACGCGGATAGCGCGGTCTCGTCCGCCAACAATCGACACCGAACCCACACCCTTGATGCGTTGAATCTCTTCTTTGGCAATATCATCAGCGAAAGCAGTAATCTCCCGGATCGGGATATCACCAGCAATCATAACCGATATTATGGGTGCGGCATCCGGGTCGACTTTATCGACAACAGGTGGATCAACGTCGCTCGGCAATTCAGCCAATGCGAGTTGAACCTTATCGCGGACGTCTTGAACTTTGACGTTGATATCGGTTGTCAACGCAAACTCGACTAAGATACTCGAAACGCCTTCGGTACTGAACGATTGGAGACTTTCGATCCCATCAATCGTGTTGACGTTTTCTTCGATAATATCCGTCACTTCAGATTCTATCGTTTCAGGCGAAGCACCCTCAAGTGTTGTCGTGATAGAAACGTACGGGAATTCAACGTTTGGAAAGAGATCGACACCCAGTCGGCCAATCGAAATCCAGCCAAGCCCAACGAGCGCGGCGATCATCATGACAGCGAAAACCGGACGTTGAATAGAGGTCTTGACGATCCCCATCATGAGGCGTCGGTCTCCACTATCGCGCCGTCACGCATCGCATCTAGAGGGCCGACAATAACCAAGTCGGATTCACTCACGCCTGAGAGAATTTCAATTCGAGTTGCATCAATATCTCGAAATGCAACCGATGCGCGTCGGGCCCTATCACCATCAATTCTGAAGACATAGGGAGAAGTGCTTGAGCCCTGGAGCACTGCTCTCGGCAAAACAAGGGCTGGTCGCGGGGCGACGTTCACTTCCGCCCGCACGGACTGCCCCGCGCGCACGGCGCACCCCTCATTCAAGAACGCCATTCTGAACTCGACGGTTCTTGCTTGCGGATCAACGCGATCATTTAGAATAATGATGTCTGACGGGATAGGTGCACTCCGGCCATCGACATAGAGGTTTCCCGGCAAGCCAAGACGCAACCGACCAACTTCAGACTCCGGCGCAAATAGGATCCCGGCTGCGATCTCGCACTCTTGTATTTGAAGGACCGCCGAATTGCCCATTCCAGAGAAACTATTTGCCATGAATACGCCTTCGTCGATGTAGCGGGCTGTCACCGCACCATTGAAGGGCGCGCGAACAATCGTGTCATCTAGTGCTTGCCGCGCAGCCGCGACTTGAGTGCGACGGAGCGTGACATTCGATGTCGCAATCTGGAATGTTGTTTGAACCTCTTCGTATGCGGCGCGTGAGACTGAGCCGTCATTGACGAGAACAGAATATCTTTTGAAGGCGCTTTCGGCATTTGCCGACTCCGCAATTGCGATATCAAGTTGGGCTTCAGCTTCAGAAAGTCGTTGTTCATAGTCGATGCGTCGCGTCTGAAACAATGCCTGACCTTTTTTCACACGGTCACCAACTCTGACATGAAATTTTTCGACTACGCCTTGCGACAGCACGCCAATGTTGCTCGTTTGCTTTGCCGCAATTGTACCTGACGCGACTAGAGGTTCAGCAAGTTCAATGCGTTCGACGCTGATTGTGTTCACTTTAATCGGCGCAATAATTTTTGGCCTCTCATCAACCGCCACCGGCGTTTGTTCCGCAGGGGGGTCATTTGAGCACGAGGCAAACAGAAAAAGCAAAATTAGCGCGCGGAATGGCAAATACCGGTTCATGCTGACCGCCTAAGCATCCGATAAGCCCCTCTGCCGCTCGAAAGCAAATCGCCGTCATTGTTCAAAACACTGGCCTCTGCCACGGATAAGGTACCTCCGAGGCGAACCACCTTACCGACAATTGTAAGCGGGCCAGGTGTTGCAAGTTGATGATAATCAACACGTAAGTCTGCCGTTGCGAGAGGCATTTTTCCGGTCGCAATCAAAGCGTAAAAACCGGTCAGGTCGATCAGCGCGGCGAGCACACCGCCATGCGCAGACTTCACCTTCGGGTTTGATACGAGTTCGTCGCGCCAAGGCATGGACAGTTTGATTTTATCCGCGCCCGTTTCGGTCACAGTGAGTCCGAGCCAGCGGTGAAACGGAGCCGCTTCTAATGCCTGCTGAACGAAAGCGAGATCAGGCAGAGTAGCACTCATGCTTCCACACCTTCCGAATGCTGGCGCAGAAAGTTACTGACAGCCGTCGTGAATACATCGTTGTTGTCGCCAGCCACCATGTGTCGCGCTCCGGCGACATCTGTGAATTGGGCTTGAGGCAGTAAAGCCTGAAATGCTTTCACTGAGGCCTCAGAGACAAGCTCACTCATGCGTCCGCGCACCAAATGAACGGGAACAGTGATGTTGCGTACTGATTCTTCTAGATCCCCAGCTCTCGCAACCGCTGATCGCTGCATAACCCCTTGAATGAAGGCCGGGTCCCAGTGCCAACGCCAGCGTTTATCCAGACCTTGCCGAAGGTTTTTGCGCAAGCCGTCAAGGTCTTTCGGTCGAGGCCGGTGAGGTAAATATTGAGCGATAACATCTGCGGCCTCCTCCAGCGTCGCAAATCCATCCACGCTATGCTCGGCCATAAAGCCCATTATCTTTGCGACGCCGCTAGCTTCCATGTTCGGCGTAATGTCCACCAAAGTGACTGACGCAAAAGCTTTAGGTTGGAGCATACCAGCCCCAACCATCGCCCCGAGCCCGCCGAGCGAAGCGCCGACGATGTGAGGTGCAGGCCCTCCGTCGCTTAACTGCTCCGCGACAGAGACCAGGTCACGCCCAAAGGCCTCCAGAGAATAGTCGCCATCTTCAGCCCATTCGCTATCGCCGTGCCCCCGAAGATCAAGGGCAATAGAACAAAATCCTTGCTGACCGAGCGATCTGGCTGCGCCTTTCCACGCATAGCGAGTCTGACCGCCTCCGTGAGCAAATATTACAGTTGGCGCAGAGTCCTGACCGTAAGCGGAATAGGTTAGTTTGAGACCACTTGCTTGGATTTCTCGCTCGCAACCGTCATAAATAGCCATAGTGAATCTCCGCGACGCTTATTGTTATATTCCTAAATGTAAGGTAACTTATGAACAAAGTAAATCGGAAGGATATTTTGAAAACTTCAATCACCGAAAATAGCTTTGCCGAGCGCATGGGCGATGATGAGCGAGTGAATCTCAGCTTTTTGCTGGCTGAAGTTACTCGCTTGTTGCGAGCTGCCTTTGATCAGGAAATGGAGCGGTTGGGCCTAACGCGGTCACAATGGCATGCATTGATCTACGTACTCCGGTTGGAGGCACCATCTCAGACCCAACTTGCCGAGGCGTTAGAAGTTGCCCGTCCATCTGTTGGCACACTGATCGATCAGTTGGAGAAATCGGGCTATGTGACGCGTGAGGCTGACACGCGAGATCGTCGTATTTGGAGAGTTGTGCCGACAGCGTTTGCACTGGAGCGATCAGAGGAGATTGCACGATTGGCGGAGAGTGTCGCCAACAAAGCGTTTGACGATCTATCTCAACAGCAAATAGAAACCGCGTCGTCAGTGATCCAGGTCATTAGACAAAACCTGACCAGCTGACTTTTAGGGTGTTTTAAATGTTTACTCATTTCGCCGACGCCCACCTAGCTACGAACTGGCCAAGCCGAGCTGACCCAAAAAAGCCATTTTGCTCTACAGGTGGCTACGTATAACTCACTCAAAATATCATACTTACAATGTTTTCGGTGGGCCTTGCTATGGTCGAGCGCGCCAGCGTCCGATTTAGGGAGTGGTTTAAACCACTTGGCAAATGTCGGCTTTAACACACCGAAAGCGGACATTAGAATCACAACCCTAGGAAGGTTGGGCGCGACGGCATCGACGCTCTACTTCGGATCACAAAGGAATTGATAAGCGCCGCCGCACAGCGTCGGTTTATCTTAGAGCCAAATCAAATCCTGCGGGGCCGAGACGATTGAACCCCACGCTAAATGCAACAGGAGCGTTTTTCCTAAGCGAATTCCAATCCACGTTTGAACAGTCTGCGCTGTGAATGAAAATATCTTTTGGATAGTCGGAGTGCTCTGCGAACAAATAAGAATCATTCAGCGAAACGATTCTTCCGTTTAGCCTACCAACCAAACTCGATACACCGATCTTTTCGATTTGGGTGCGCGGCATGAATCCCGTAGGAGCCAGTTTATCCACGTCTGCGAAAACACTCGACGATGTTTCCCCGTCACCATTCAAGAAAAGGAGTTTCGCATGAAGGTAGCGGCCTGCATGACTACGGTCTGCCATACCATACGACCTGGCGGCATAAAACATCGCTCGCTCTTGGTCGGTTCCGCCTGCAACCAACAAATTAGCCATTCGGTAATTGGCCGATTTGTCATCGGGCGACTGCTCGAGCGCTTGCGACACTACTTCCACTGCTTTTTCCAAATCTTCGGCCTTCTCGTAAATTTTAGAAAGCTGAATAGCTATGCCAGAACCCGCCGCTCCCAGACGCCAGGCACGTTCCAAGGCAATTTTCGTACCTTGTTTATCATTCAAGATCCCTAGAAAATCCGCCTCCAGGCGCGCGATATCGGCATCTTGAGGGTATTTTGACGTAGCAGTGTCGATCGCTTCTTGAGCATCCTTTGCAAGGGCGGCAAATTCGGTCACCAACACCTCGTCACCACCATCGATTTCCGCTGCTGCCTCTCTTAATTCATCAAGCTTAAGCTTACATCGGGTGTAGTCGGCGTAACTGTTTTTTCCGCCTGAAATTGCCGCTAAACGCTCATACGATTGTCTTCGATGGAGCGTTTTCTTTGCCGGGTTGTCGGCTCGTCTCGCCTGTTCCCTCGCCACCTCCGCTAAAGTGTGCCCAAAGGACTTATTTCTCGGTTCTAGTTGGGCGGCTTTTTGCGCGTACTCTTCGGCTAAATTCAAATCTCCTGAATGATGACGCATTTCGTAGATGGCTCTATGCTGCCACACGAAACCGTGTTCAGCTAATGTATCTGTTGCTTGGTCGTAGAATTGTCTGCCTAGCGTTAAGTCTCTGACCAAGCTTAATAAATTCCGTGCTCGTACAACTTGGAATAGTGCGTCGCGATCGGAAGAGTAGCCAACATCCAACAAATCCAAAAATCTGCTCAGTTGAGCGACCCGCTCGCTGTCTTCAGTAAGCACATGACTAAAGACGAGTTGCGCCACACGAGGATGCCTGGCTGAATACTCGAAGTCACCCGTATATCTATTCGAATGTGTCAGAACTACCGCTTCCAGTGGTCCAAAGAAGTCACGTTCGAACATTGAATACGGGATCGCCGTCAATCGTTTGATGGCTCCCGCTCTTGCTGGCACGTCAAACTGATTAAGAGTGCAGACATCGAGGTATAAACTTTGGGCCCGCTCTGGCGCGAGACTCTTGAATTCTTCAAGGACAATTTTTTCAAAAGGCTCCCCAGAAGTTAGCTCGTGCAACGCAACCAGAAGATGCCGATCGGCGCGCGCGAACTCTGCCATTTGTTCTTCGCGGCTTAGGCTTTGCAGTGCCCCCAAAGCGTGATTTTCGGATAATTTGTCTAGCAAACCCTCAACTTCGATAGGAAGAAGCTGTCCAACCTTGAACAGTTCGACGGGCCACCGCTCTTCAAAATCTGATCCGACAATGTTCCATGTAGATAATCGTTCGGTACCAATTACGGTGATTGGCACCTTGTTCTGATAAAGCTCTCGAAACATAATCGCCAGCTCATCTAGCTTGGTAGACAGATTATCTACCCCAAGCAGGATGTGTTTTCCGGTGAGATCATACAATTCTCGAAACGTGTCCGCTCTTAGCGGGCTCGATCCTCTTTGCCAGACACAAAGTAAATCTAGAGATACTGATAGCTCCCATATAGCGCGCTTTAGAATAACGGTCTTTCCAGAGCCGCCCGCTCCAGCCAGGAGATGCAGTCTTTGCGCCTTATCTTCGCTCGGCTCTTCGGCGGAGGCATAGATCACATCGTCGGTGACTTTTCGTGGAACATCCAACCCTAAACTGATCGCCCTAAGTCCGTTGTCGTAGCCCTTATAGAATTTATCCGCGCTTTGCGTTGGAAGCGGCATCGTGGCGTGGACGTGTTCAATGTCTCTGTCTAAAGCCGCAATCAAGTTTTCGCTTGGGTCCCCGTGAACTCGAAAGTGCGATCTAATCGGCAAATCGGGAGCAAGCTCGCCAGCCTTCAGCTGCCTCCACATTGGTGGCACATCCGCGTCGAGCGAGCGCATGAATTGGTCGAATGTGCCGTCGATTGTCGTAATTCTTCGCGTCGCCCATAGTTTTTTCACTTCTGGTGTGATCCCTGGAGAAACTACGAAGTACTCGGGTCGAGTTCCAGAATTCTCTAAATTGTGGATGATGTTCGCGATATGTGGATCGTTGAGACTATAACCCACAAACAAGAACGGAAGCTCGTCAGCGATGCCTTCCAGCCTGGTGAACAACTTCTTCCTATTCTGCCGATATCGTTCGTAGTGAGGAGCGTCTAATACCAACGGTATCTCGACATCGTGTGCATGGTCTATGCATCCGTGTAGCTTGAGCAGCTGTACTGGATCGTGCGCATCCATCATGCGTGTTTCGATGGGTTCAGAGTCTTTCACAAAGCGAACTAAGTCTTGTGCGGCGTTTACTGACTTTCCGTAAGAGTCTTCGATCAAAGTATCATAATTTGTGGTGGCTATCGTATGCCATCTAAAAGTAGGAATGAGAGAGTGGGCTCTGGTCGGCTGAAGCCCGCTGAGCCTATCTTTGATGTATTCGAAAACAACTTTGTTGGTTGCCGCTTGAGCGGCTAATTCCGCAGCTAATTGAAGGTCAACATCGCTTTTTTTCTCGCCAAGGAATTTCTGACAAAGTTCCTCAGAGAGCGCTTTGGTCGAAGGTGCTGACTTTCGATCTGCATCCTTCGCCTGAAGAGACGCACCTGCTCCCAAAAACAGCACAACACGGCCACTACGAACAGCTTCCACGAGCGTTTTGGGGAGTTCAAGATTTTCCATTTCAATTCATTAGCATAGAGATCCCGATTATGAACCTTCATTGCATGTGCTTTTGAACCTTTATTCAATCACGTCTGATTGCTCGCCGAGTATAATCGCAGAAACTTAAATGCGAACTTCTTCTGGAGCGGACCAATCTATGGCGTGGCGCATTCAATCAGTTGGACGGTGGAATGAAGATCGCAACCTACACAGGGTCGGGGTGGTGAGATCGAATTGAACGTTCTGACTCGTCAGCTCTTTTGACAGTGTCGTGCCGTCATTGGGTGAATTGCCCATAGAAGCTCGGAGAGGCCGGTGTGCGTCTTCCGCTTGGGGTGTCGACACGAAAACCCATTCATCGACCTCAGGGACAAAATTTGAGCAAATCAGATGGTGGCGCTGTAGCTGTTGCCTTTTGTTCTGGAGCATCTCCCTTCTGGTGTGCCATGGCGTATTTCTGCGCGGAGAACGGGACACGCGGGGCCAGTGTGAAACAGTCGTTTGGTCGGGGCAGACCGTTACCGGCTTCGCAAAGCAGGCGGTGGGTTTTGCGACACTCAGGCTGAGAAACTTCGCATCCGCAAGTCGAATGCATGTGTCCCAGTTCTATCTGTGGGATGGTTCAGCGGGACGGTTTGAAACAGGCCTCAACCGAACAGTTTTTCTAGGAACGATTTTGACTTCTCCGGCTCATCGGTACTTTGAACGTGATGTTCGAGGAGATGCGTGAGGGTTCGCTTTTCAGAGGCGGCCTGATCAAGACGTTTTCGGAGATCTTCGATCGTCTCATGCGCCATATCAATTTCCCGAGTGCTCATGGTCTCGACGCTCTTCAGTCGTTCGCGCAATTGCTCGACCTCGAGGCGGAGGAGGGCCGTTTCAGTTTGTCCCACGCTGTCCCGACCCGGCGAAACGGGACGTTTCATATCTGTCCCATCAAACGCGGAGGCTGATTTTGGCGCGAACGCTTCTGGGTAAACGCGGGCGAGCTCCGAAGGGTCGATTTCGTAGTTTCCAGCTTCGCTACGGTTCGCCGTGAGCTTGCCTTTCTTGATCGCACGCTGAAGCGTGGACTTGCCTTTGTTCACTCGTAATGCTGCATCCCGTAATGATAACATATGCTTATACTGATTGTTTCATCCACTGTTTCAGTTCGTCCCGATACGTTTCATGTTGAAACGATAGGCGGTATCAGTATATATTATAACATTACTTGATTCGCTTGCAGTCCTGCTTGCGATTTATCAACAGGTTTTACTGCGTAAACCAAACATAAGAAAACCCGCCGAAGCGGGTCTCTGAAATCGTGTATTCTTTGGGAAGTTGCATCTCCAATAATACACTAGAGCTTTGTAAACGCAAGAGAATTTTGCGAAGTTTTTCTGCGACCTTTTTTTGGCGGTTTTCCAACCCTTACAGGAGGAAACACCGATGCGATCACTCGAATTCGCCCTCAAGTCACTATCTTATTATGTGCCGCCCAGCTTTGACGACATGGCGCGTCACGGCCCCAAGCGCAAAAGTCTTATGAGACCGCCAACAACGGGGCGATTTGTCCTGCCTGTTCGCCAGTCATTTGTTATGGATGCACGGCTCATGCCCGGAACAACACGGCTTTTGATGTTGCTCGCAGGCTGGGGCGGCAAGGGACGACCTATAGAAACAACTCTAGGAGCATTGGGGCGTAATCTGTCTCGATCAACGCGCCAAATACAACGCTATTTGAGGGACGCAGCGGAGGAGGGCTATATTTACTTTCGTAAGATCACCAACCGTTTCGGTTACGTCATCGGATTGCGCATAAGCCTGTGTAAAACGGCAATTTTTGCCGCAAAGAAAAAAGCGCCCGAAGTCGAGGCTCCGCGCGAGTGGAAGGATGCTTCCCGGTCTGCAAGCCGCAGAAAACAGGCCACGACACAAGAGTCTGACATTAATAAAAACATCTATATATTCTTAGATAAAGACGATCCCGTGGATAAGAAATTGGCCTCATTGGGTGAGAGTTT
>ERZ1740062.772-NODE-772-length-14779-cov-5.016707_pt1 | contig 14779 bp, 10 predicted proteins | sample MGYA00581741_ERZ1740062 | MGnify/ENA primary metagenome ERZ1740062 (study PRJEB43018, sample SAMN04849747) | marine metagenome | isolation source: floating plastic debris | place: Pacific Ocean | collected 2008-09-01 | study: EMG produced TPA metagenomics assembly...
CTATCTACTCACATCTCTCAGAAAAAGAGAAAGGTGATCACATGTATATCACAACAATCGCTAGCAAACTCGCCAACACAACATTACCACCTATTAAAACCACTGTCGCTGGGCGAATAAAAACCAAAGTGCTCAGAATGGTCGCTAGCAGTCAAAGTCCAGTGCTAACTCTAGACACTCTTCCGTCAGGAAGGTACCGAACGCTAAAGCACAGGACCAACCTACGCAAGCTTTGTTTCCGAAATGTTGCTGCTAAGGTGCTAAATGATATCTTTTTCTAGTCAATCAATAGTCATTTTTATTTTTAACAGTGTTTTATAACTTTTGTTTTATAAGAGCTCATAATTTTCACAGTTTTTTAGACAGTACGGCTGAAAAGTTTTATTATTCACTAGTGAATCAATAAAGGTACATACATGCATACATATGTTAATAGATACAAGTCTGTTCTTGTCGCTTCGTTCGTACAGCGTCTTCGTCGCTCCACAATAGACAAAAAAAACAGAGGACATGTATATCATTAAATATGTGATTCCACAGAGCAAAGTCACTCCCATCTTTATGACTGAACGGTAATTTCAGAAATTATGGTTTTACGATTGCATTGCTTCACACCTGATCAACACCTGATACATGGCAAAATTGACAGATGTATATGGAACCCCATAGAGCTGTGACTTCAGAGTACATAGGTAGCCTACATGTATTACTCATGAACCATAAACCTGCCAGGTTAAGATGGGACAATGTTGACTGTGACTGGAAAATAAGCTGCAATTTTATTAAAAGAGATTTTTCTTAAAACTCACTTTTAGTGATAATGTAGGTATTGTCTAGACTGTTGAGGGATGGGCACAGAATTCTCTGTCTTTTCTTTCTCCTAAAGCACAGGGGCTTGCAGTAGTTAGTTCAAGTCCTAACCAACTCTCACATTGTGCTGTGCTGTGTGTATATTCCTTGTAAATTCGAGCAAGAAGTATAAGGGACTACCATGTAAAAAATGTGAGACTTGTAGCGTGATGCTAACAGAAATTTGATGTTGGGCATCCGTATGGTAGCAATTGATTTGATCATAGAGAAGGCAATGTCATTTCTCTTGCAAAACCCTTTTTTCAAAATGATAATGAGAGAATACATAATGCACCTATCTGGTAATACAGCCCTAACAAAAACGTGTTTGCTTCCCAGAAACACCATCATTTGAAGAACGCAAGCAATTTTTTTAACAAAGAAATCAGTTTTGAAAAGTTTCGTAGATTGCAGTTTCATAAAAACTCTGTACACTGTTGTCTTGAATCGAATGCTGTTGACCAGTCTAGTGAGTGTTTTTTCTTATTTTTCTAGACTGAACAACTTAACCATTTTACATATCAGGAATCGGGATCGCAGGCAGTCATTTATTGATCAAATGAATGACGTAAAAGGTGAGAATTTATGTGTGCAAACATTTAAATCTATGAAGATTCATTGCAACTGCAAGTGGAGAGTGGTTGCAAGCTAGTGGGTCTTGGCTCTATCTTTGGATGTATTCCATCTATAAAATAGCCTAATGATAGGTGTTTATATAATATACAAATGGGAAATAAATTCTGGTATGTGACGACGAGGTCATAAAAAGTGACAAAATGATTAGGAGGTTTAGATTCCCCATAGAGGTCTTCTAGAGTCCTACTCTGATTCCACGCATTTGGTGGTCAAACATCAGTGGTAGATAAAAATGTATTTGCTCACCTAATTTGAATAACTTTTATCTCAAAATGCATCAAATCAAGAAATAATTGAAAATACCAGAATATTTTGCGATATTTTATGAAAGCTAATTACACGGTCAATTGACTTCAATGACAAGGCTGGTAGGATGGTTGTTGCTTGGGACATATTTCACTGATGTCAATTGCAAATGGTCGCACCTACCACTGATTGTAAATGAATGGTAATTTGCCAACAATGGGTCAACCCCATAGAGCGCAGTAGGACTCTATACAGCTCTATGAGATTCCCACACTGATGTTTGTTTTGGACGTGTGACCTCATCAGTTTCTGTGTGCTATGACGCCATGCGTTCAGATGCAGTTCAGATGTTTGTGCACAAACCTGAATAGCTAGCTTTGAGGTTTGCCTCTGACATGTGAGCATGATGTCACATGCTCACACGCTCACACGTGAAAGTAAAGGTATATCTAGACCTCTCTTATATCAAGCAAACTGTAAGCAGCATGAATCACAGGCTAGGTAGCGGTGGGTGCCCAATCTGTTTTGTACGGGGTGGTTAGTGGCACTCGCTATCTTTATGAGTAGTTTATAGCGTGCGCCACTAAACACGCCGCTAACCTCCATGCACAAAACAGTAGTCAGAGTAATATTTCTCGTTGTCTTTTCTTTCCATGCAATGTGCTACATGAATTTCACAACTTACAGCATACTATTATATTTCCTGGTGTTATTTTCTGTGGACGCGTCTGCGATGCGCATAACATATATATAATTGTTGTTATATAAGAAAACACAAAAATGATGGGAGTATGCATACAAGGTCTCACGGATGACGAAATCATTAAAAGAGCTGAAACTGCGGCTAGTCAGAAAAATACAGGTGTAGTAAGAATCAGATTCCAAGCTGCTTACAAAGATCCTCACAAGGGATGGACAGTTGCTGTGAAACACAGCCAGCATATACATGATCAAAGTAAGCATATGCGGTGAAGTGCAATGGACAACCGCTATAACTGGACTTCAAAACATCAATAGACATGGTTTTACACAATTTTGAAGCTCTTGATGCATGCAGTCCGCCTTGTAACATGCTCATACATTCTTGCCTTTCACCATAGAGCAGGTAGATGCACTGGCTAACCATGCAACATTAAAATCTTATTATTTATTTGTTCAGCCTGATTTTTTTTTCACTAGAATCAACACAAATCCATAGTGATCTATTTAATGGATAATCAAAAGTTTGTTAGTGAACAGGGAGTGATCACATTTTTGATTGTATGTGCCCAGTTAAAACTGAGTTATAAATTTTCCTGTGATAAGTTTCAGTGTTCGTATCCGATAAAAATAACAGCTTTGGCACAAGCAGAGTCACTGTAACCTGATGGAGAACTTTCTGCTTGACTAGATCTGTGAACTTTGATTGTTTTAGTTTACGAGCAGCCCCAGACTAGAAAGTTATTGATTTTAGGGTGGTCAAATTCTAGCCTTTCATAGCTATGCCTCAAACTCTTCTTATGCTCAAAGAAATTGCATGTCATGATTTTTAACTCGGGACAACTGTTTGGGCAATAAGGCAGCATGCCACCAGTATAGCAGATGTAATTATATGTATGCTATGTGTTGTAAATTTGTATGATTTGGAGAGGGAAGTGCAATCGGCTTTCTCTGGCAGATAAGTCTGTTTTGTTTCTCTCCGGTTGCAGAGGCAGGCAATGCAGTGGAACTGAGAATTTGCCGAGTATCTGCCATTTCTTCACCTTGTCATGGCGGAGTTGAAGTATATTTACTTTGTGAAAGGATCAACAAAGGTCAGTGGGAGTTCCATTTCACAGGTCTACTAGTGGTTGGAAAAACTGTTATACAAATGCCACACTCTGACTATGTGTGTTTGTGAAATGTGCACTGCAACTGCTGTTACCCCTCGGGTTCAAACTGGTTGCTAAAAATTTGGGGTAGTTTGCAAAATAAGTCTCGGATTATATCAAAACTTAATTATTATCTGTTGCATGCAACTATACATGCTAACTGCTTCAAAATCCATGCATTGCGGTGTTACGTCGGGATGCAAAGATGCAGGTCCGATCCGGGTCGGGTAGTTTCAGACAAAATCATGTAATGTGAACTAAAAGTTGTTGAATTTCTTACTACGAGCATTATTTAACGCGGATAAATCAGCAGATTGAACAGAATTTAGGTTAAAAACCAGCCATAAACAGTGAATCATTGCGCAGGGAACAAAATGAAGGCCAGATTTGGACTCGGTATGCCCTGAAACCCCTGCAAAAACTATTTTTTTGACTAAATCTATTTACTTTGAAATCTGCTAAAAAGTTGCTTACCCTTGGTATACATCAGGGATGCCCAAGCTTTTTTCTTGAAGAGCCGAAAACGATTATCAAAAAATTGAAAGAGCGGAACTTTGAGATCACATCCCAAGCATGATAATACATTTCGTTCTTTCTTTTTTTTAGCGGTCATGACTTTCAAACTCTTTATTTATCGCACCACACCACACAATAATTCGATGATCAAAATTTATGTAACTTAGTTCATTGCAAAATATGGAAGGCTGACCTCAAACTCCCAACCCCCGAACCCAAAATTCTGTGTGAGAAAGTCCTCAATATACCATCAATTAATGTTACAGCAAGATCACTGATGAAATTTGTTGTTGTTTGTTCCCAAGCGGCTGCCTCAAGCACCCTACTTGTTGTCCTACTCCTGTCTACAAGTCCTGCCCTTTCAGACACGAAATTTGTGCAAACTCTGTAATAAGTAGCACATTTTCACACTCATGCAAGAAAAATTCAGTTCAGGTCTTCCCTCACGTTAATTTTGGCGTTGTTTGTAGGTTTATCCCAAGCTAGCATGCAAACCATGACAATAATAAGGGAAGCTTGATATCCAGTTTTCATGCATGAGGGTAAAAAAAGCGCCACTCATTACAGAGTCTGCACAGATTTTATGGTCTGAAGGTTAGGAATTGCAGAGCGGGCTACTTCAGCTTTGGGGAAATGAGGAAAGGAAACACACCATTATAAAACATAGCCGAGGGCCTATTACATGACTTACCGGACCCGAGGAGTCAACACATTACTAATGCATTTGCTGTCAAAAATGACTCGCTATTGGTAAAACAGGCCTAGCAAATATGAAAACTGACCTCTCACAAAGTTGAACAATGCTGACTAATTGCAAATCATTTCTGAAAGCCAATGCGTGAATTCAATAAGGACGTATAGTGGCATGTTACAGAAAAAATCAACAAACGAGGATAAAGCAAATGGACTTGCAGAAATTGTTCAGACACAAAAACAGTGTTTTTTTTGTTACTGAACATCAGAGCTTGAAAAAACTTAGAGGTTGAGGAAGCTATCATATTGTTAATTCGCACACATTATATGCCTCATGCAACCAAAGCATTAGTTCTTTGTGGCTACCAACTGACCATCTACATGATGTATCAGAGTTGTAAATGATTCCGGAATTGGAATAAAAGCCTAAATTGTTGGAATCGGAATATGAATCGGAATCACATGATGCTGATGATTGTCTTGTTTTCCCGTTTTGACTCAATATTATTTCAAGCTAAGGTATTTTTGACAAACCTGTTGTACAGATGATGTCAAAGTGAGGTTCAGTGATGGAAAAGGTTGGGAGGCTTACGGTATTTTCAAAGGAACTGATGTACACTATCAGGTATGTATTTACATGTAGTTTAGAATCTCAATCCATTGTTCTTATTAGGATGGGTATACGCTAAAAAGCCAGCCTACATGTACTTTTGAGTTATCCCTCCCTCAACCCCTGAATTTAGGCCTTATGTGACCACATTTTGCCTCAGTCATTTTTAGGGCTGGAACAAGTACACAGAGTTTTTACTACTAAGCACTTGCCCCAGCAGGTTAGGTCAAAGTGTTTCATTCGTTAGTTTGTTGGTTCGTTTTTTAGCTCATTCGCTCATTCATTCATTCATATGAAACTCCTTGATTAGCTGAGCTGTGGTACTTGCCCTCTTAAAATCCAATTTTGATTAATTTCCAATACAGAATCCTCCCCTTGAAAAAAACATCTGATGCCCCTTGGCAAGAGCCATTCTAGCCATGGGTCGCGGTGGTCGTGAGACCACCCTTTGACCTGTACAAAAAGAATTTTTTGACAAAAACTACCAATTTTTTTGCCTTCAAACCAATCTAACACGATGAATTAAGTGAAGTTTTGTACAAAATACAGCAGTTCTTTGAAGAGGCTTTAAAACTCTTCGTGAGTGAAAACAGGAAATGATCAGCAAAACATGTCGAGGTGTGATGTTGAGGGAATTACGCCCACCCTTAGGCCAATTTCTAGAATGGCCCCTGCTTGGGGTTTGGAATGGTCGATGGTAGTTTAGTTTATTTACCAAAATTAGCAAACCCATCCCTATTTCGGTTGATAGAAAGTCTATTTTTAAAAAGCTGATTAAGGATTATAAAGATTTGCCTACATGGAGGATACTGTATTTCACTATGACACGTAAAGGCAGAAAAGGTTCTGTTTTATCCATCAATCAATTAACAATGCATGAAGTAGACTTATATTCTTGACCTTAGTAAAATACTAGTATACCACCTTATCAGTGATCTTTTAAGATAGGTACTTTGAATGTAAATAATTTTCCACACCTGTTCATAGAAATCACGTCAACCATTATGTTGAATGTAGATAAATGAATGCTGTCTTGTATTTCACCAGCCACACAGCATAACCTTTCACTGCAGATGCTGCTGCTTGTAACTCCCCAGCAAGCCACACAGCTCCTCATCGGGGATTTGTTTTGGATAAAAGAGACTGTACTGTCAGTACAACAAGAGCTCAAGTCTGAATCTGAATGTCTAGTATACATTTACATGTCTGATACATTTGTTAGGCAGTTCTACATGTATCTTACAGTTTGCCATTGTGTTTCGGGTACCTCCATACAAAGACTTGGACATACATAGGGATGTCAAAGTGGATATGCAGCTTTATCGACCATCTACAGCAACTTACAGTAAACCAATTTCATTCACCTACTACCCAGTAGTGCCAAAATGTATGTGGAGAATCATATCACTTTGTCTTTGCTTACATCATCAGATGTACAACCTACCGTATTAGATGGTTAATGGCTTTTTGATGTGATTGGAGTTTTCATATGAAAGTTCTTGAGATGTTAAATCTCAGTATCCAGTACTTACATGTACATTGTTTTTGTTATGTATGTTACACTTAAATTTATATTCAAATTTAAACTAGCCGATTCTCGAGATTCATATTCTATTTCCAAATTTCTTGCAGCTGGTGAGAGAGGACATTTGAGCATGCAGAGGAGCATTGCTGGCGATTCTCGAGATTCAAGTTCTATTTCCAAATTTCCCTCAGCCGTTAAGAGGAGCATTGCTGGCTCATCTGAATATGGATTTCGCAGCACCTTGACATACGAGTCCCCAGGTAAGCGTGCTATGAGGATCAGTTTTCAACTATTTTTACACTTACATGCAGGTCATTTCCTATTTCATTCATTTAGAGCTCGGTCAGAAAATCTGTGATGCATCCAGTTCACATCTACTACCTTATTTTTGATAATGTGCACAGCTCAGTCTTGTCCTGTCCTGCCCACCCAATAGCTGCATCTTCTCAATGACCAAGTTAAGCTCAACCAAGCATCGGTGAAATTCCGTTCACATATGAGACATACTCTACACTCTGCTATTAATAGTCGGGTCACCAAAGGCCAAAATATGAAGTTGATACCTACTGGATGGTTCTAACATTTTACAATGTGTTTAGGTCTACACTTTTGTATTCCTGTCTCAAAACAACATTTACAAGGGGGATTCTACAATTTATTGGCCTGAGCACAGGGGAGACAACTGGTAATTACATTATCTTTACTCGACATAAATTGCTATATGTCTTTGAAAAATGCTGCTACTGACTTGAAATTTCGCTTGTTAGCCCATTCATATACCTGGCCTTTTAAAAAAAAATTGAAAAATTAAAAATTTTGCTGCCCTGATTTAAATTTATGACGTAACATAATTAAATTACCTTAATTTACCTTAAATTTCATTAAAAAGTGAAATTTAAATTTGTTTTAACACTTTTCTGTAATTAATAGAGCATATGTGATGCAGCAGATATTTTCACAATATTTTTTAAAACCGACAACTGAAAACTTCAGGTAAATCTGTAAACTTATGTTAAAGTTGTGGTAGAATTACAGAAAATGCTTCAAACCATTGTTATGGCGGCAATTTCATTTCATGGTACATTATGGTTTATGGGCGTTTCTGGGTTTTGATAGAAATGTGCATGTTCAGCTGGCCAATAATGGTTAAAAGTAAGCTTGAATTACATGTTAATTTGGGTTACAGTTGTCCACTGCTAGCCAATACAACCGAAGAACTGGAGTAGTCCCATTTCAAATTACAAAGTTCATGGTCTCAACGATTTACGCGCTATTAACATTGGTACCACAACTGTTGAAAATTAGGTCTATCGACTGGCTATGATTTTTCCATCTCATCTTTGCTACCATCAAAACCATTTGGGAAAAACGCTCTTAAAGTACACGTAATACTACTAGAAATGGTACGATCATAAATGCACCCAAAACTGTTTTGGTAGCACAATAGACCTTTTGTGAATACAAGTGCAGGAGTTTATCCATAAATCTATATATCGATGCATGGACTTGCACTTCCTATGGGAGTTTTGTGTAGACAGCTTCAGTAAAATACAACTCTTAATCATCATCTTAGGAAAAAAGGTGGCTGAGGAACTTGAACCACAACCTTCCGTATGGATAGATGATAATACTATCCATTAGGCCATGTGCTTGGCGGCTTAGAAAGGGACAATAAAATACATTATAAAGATAATGTATAGCTCCATAATTCCTACTGCAAGTCATGATATGGTAAATGGCTGATGAACTCCCTGCTATTGTGGCTCACTCAATTGGAAACATAGCCAGAGGAATGAGCTATGAAGAGGTAAATGTTTGAATTAGAGTGCATTTTACACACAGTGCATTGTACAGATCTATCCCCATAGGTTGTGGATTTGTGACGCCAACTTATTCTGAGAGAGCTCAAACAAAAATGCAAATCTGTCCTTGGGCACTGCTATGGGCTTCTCATATTGTGTGCATCTTGTCATTAGACCAGTTTTTAAAACAGTTTTGGGTCAAAACTTTATACATATCGAAACCGCTTTGAATTCAAATTACCTTGAAGTTGTTGATGTTTGGTAGATAAAAAAGAGTTGATTTCAGTTTTCAAAAATGGCCAAAGATTTATTCAAATGCGAGTTTAGCAAAGTTTAGGGATTATGCTGTGGTGTCTAATGTTTGTCTCTGTCATCAAATTTATGGCAACATTGTAGTCTCTTTTTGAAAACTTTGTTGGGCGATGATCATTATCATAAAATGCAACGGAACGGAAATGAAAAATCATGAAAGAAGAACTCAAAATACAGAAATAAAAAACTTAACAGAAAATATCTGGTAACAGAATTAAGGACAAAGTGGTAATGCAGTATAATGTTCTGATTTCAAATTGTCCCATCATCTCACACTATTATTCTCAATAATACTCTGCAGATGAACAAAACGACAGAGTGACTGAGCTGAGCCAAGTCCTAAGTATATAAGAGGCTAAGTTCAATTGTGATTATTTCCAATATATTGAATTTGAAGAGGAAGATTCGGAGTTGCTTGACTTAAGGATTCATAAGAAAAGGCGTACTGATAACACCTCCCAAAACACATCTGACTACCCTTCCACTGTAGCCTGGATGGATCCTAAAAATCTTGCCTCAACTACTATGCCATGTAAGTAGACTCGTAATGGTTTAGGCAGTCCAAGGGATGTTTTAAGCTTAGGAGTTGATAGAGTAATTCCATGTTCCTCACCGATTCCAACCCCCTCCCCACATGGAACATGTACATGGCCAGCTTTTCATATTTATCATGAACATATGGATGTAATGTAGTAAGGTACAAGCGATGACACCTTGATTGGTGAGTTGTGATGAGATTAACAGAGTCATCAAGGAACCTCAAATACCGTTTTGCGCATTTTGCATATTGAGGACATTTGTGCACAATGTAATGAACAGAAATTTGAAATTTTAGCTAGGAATACGACATAGGACTTCTCCCGAACCCTGTAATGCCGCACCTGTACTTGTAGTTGACTAATTATGATAAAAAATGTCCATTCAGTCAGGCTATGATATTCGTAATTACTTTTGCGTCTTTATTTTGTTAGCTGATGATAGTGAAGCTCATACCACTTCCTCTACGAGAGACGAGGGAATGGTGCTGCCAAAGCTTGAGAATTTGTCTCTTGGCCAGGTAATGTCTACATAAGTTTTAAAATTCGATATAAAGTCATTGACTGCTGATTTTTTGGGAACCGTATAGAGTAGTATAGAAAAATTTAATCTTGTCTAAAACAGAAAATGGCACCGAAAGGTTCAATCTAATAGTTGTTACTACTGTGAGTATTAATGCTTATGGCTATGGTTTGTAGGCCTTCGGACATTCGCATTGTTGAAAGTATGTTGTTTCATAATAACTTTTGGTGAAAAAATTACTCTTAGGTTGGCAGCCAGCCCTGGCCGGACACTCGCACGACAATTGGCGGACTCTCATCACATTTTTATTTAGGACCCTTAAGCAACGTTCATCATATTACAGTCACGATACACTCCATGATAACAGCCAGTCTGACTGCTTCTTTATTTATTGCAGGATTCATATAAAGGATTTGACCATGCTCATGAGGTTCAGCAACGAGAACTCTTAAAAGCTTCTGGTGAAGGAAAAACTGGCGCCAAAACAATTATAATGACCTCCATACAACACTCGGCTGAGAAAGTAGCGCAAGTATTAATTATCGTTGATGGAATTATTCCAGGAATAGCAGACTTCAAGGAACGACTTTCAGAGCATGCGACTTATAGGATCTCCACCAACAGGTCAAGGTCAAACTCGCTAGTCAATGATCTCTGGAATGAAAATATTGCTGAAGAATCTGTGCCTAGTAAAGGTTTTCAGTCGGTCCCGAAACATATAATACTCGTTAATGTTTTACCATTGTCTGGAGATGTTCATTTGGAACCTGTGGACCTAGCCAAGTACAAAGTTCTCAGTGGGATCACCAACATGGAGGCTAAGTCTCTATGCTACAATCTGACGGACACGGTACAAATTGAGATACATGGAGATCCACCAATGATAACCATATCAGTCAAAGCTGTATCTGGTGGCAGCGAAAGAGTTATGGGTGTTGCCAAAGGTTCATTTGCACCAATTGAGGTATGAAAAACTGGTTGGGGCTTGTATAAAATTTAGATTGTATTTGGATTTGTTTGTAACAGTTCATCTTCAAAGATCTGGCTTGCAAATTTATCCAAGACCATCAGGGGTTTGGTGGGGTTAAGCATGAATTCTTGACCTTGAAAAATGTGTGTGCGTACTATTTACAAGTTTCATAACTGGAATAGCAAAATTTTCATTCGTTAAAACGGAATACTGCTGGTCTAATGTTGTCCGTTGCAAACACAGCATACATGATACACTTACATGTACAGTGTATTTAATATATTGTGCATGACCTTGTAGCATGTCTGGGACATAAGCTCATCAGATGCAGAGAGCAAAAGCAGCTGCTTCTCAGATGACTCTTGTATGAGTGATCTGGACATGCCCCTACACACGTCTATCATAACTGTGAGGAAGATGCGTAAAAGTAAAGGAGATGGGAGTTTTTGTTACCTCTATCATATCTCTGCTGGACTTTTAAAACAGTTACACAATGAAGTCAAACAAGGGATCAAGATTACAACTGAGACATTCATGAATGATGAATTAGCTGGTGCAATCAGGGTACAATGTCGTGCTGACCTGTCTGAGGCCGGTGTGACTGAGGAAAAGACAGAGAGGCTACTGAAAGAGAGCCCACACTTTGTTGTGACAGAGAACCAGCCATCTTACGTGAACGGAAATTTTCAACTGAAGACGGTCAAACCAGAAGTCGGCCAAAGTGAATCTAAAGAGGTCTACATCTACAGACATTCAGAAGATAAGACGATGATGATGACTGTTGGTGAACCAAACAGCCCTGCTCCAGTGCAGTACATTTATGATGAACACCAATCTATCAGCTCTGACACAGCATATTATGGAGTAAGTTTTTAAATTTGATCAAATGCCGTGGTATTGTGGTGTTGGAGGATGTAACTGTAAGATTATCAATCTCGTTCAAAACCAGAAAACCACTGTATTAAACCGTTAAATTGAACCACAGCACCCAAACACACATGATAATACATTTTAAAGGTGTAATATGTGTGGCTGGATATGGATTGTTTTTGGTTTGCATCACTAGTTTAATTTCCTATTATTTAGCAGTCCATGTTTTCAAATATTGGCCTTCCGTTGAAATCAGCGAACGGATGATTTTTGGTTTTGTCAGGACAAAGTGGATGGTGTGATTAGAGAAGATCTGGTGAGAGCGCAAAAGGAAATATACGACAAACTCATGGATGAATTCAATGACAGCTACAAAGGCAAGTTCTCTCCTAATCCAAACACGCGTGTTACCCTGGTTATATCAACACTTAGATCGTATCAACAACCGCAGGTTAGAACTATGATACACATACTCAAAGGAATTGTACTACCACGCGGAGAAAATGGAACAGTCTTCCAGAAATTCCCTCCTGAGTCTCCTAGTTATGGTTTCATCACAAGCCTCCGTTGGCTCAATGGCAGCTTCCTAGAAAACCGTCTCATGTCTAAATGGAATGCAGAAAGCTCCTCTATTCCTCACACACAACCTAACAGTACAGGCTGTGTATCGAGCTTCCGCCCTTTTGGATTGATGACAATCAGCTGTATTAGTCACGCGGTCAACATTTCCTTACCAACGCAGTTAGATGGAAATGCAAAGCTTACTCTCACTGTGCAAGACGAGCATGAAGTTGTGAGTCTTACAGCATCTCCTGAAGCTCTTGGAGTGTTTGAGTTGAGCATCAAAAACAGCGATGAGGAACGCGCTTGGAAAACAACATTCAAGTCAGCAAGTGTTTACGAGGTAAAAAATAATTCATTCAATCCATTTAAAATATACTCTGGCAATCCCATGCATCATTATGATAGTGCTCCTGTCTTGGTGCAGTTGGACCTCAGATATCTTTGATGGAGTTACATGGTAAGCCCTTCAAAATATTTTGTTCTTTTGATGCAGCCAGTGCTGCGAAACAATATTTTGATATATCAAACCATCATTGCCTGTGCACCCAACTACAATCATAATGCAATAAAATATATGAACTGTAACCAGCATCGTTTGTGATCAGAGACTTAATATTGAACTAGATTAACTCGGAATCTGTGTATTCTTTCTAAAGATAGGGTTAAGATTTGGCGCAATTACCGGCGGAATTATAAAAAAAATTTGCGGTTTTGATAAGTTTAATTGGTGTTTGGTGATCCTCTTAGGACGCTGAACTAATTTTACATATACGTGTAGTATATTGCGTTGCATATTTTCGCAGCATAGTACCTCATTGAAATTATAATGTAAAAGGCCTCCTTACCAATTTTCAAAACTGTCTTTATAGGCCGGGAAGTTAATCTGGGTTGGTCTCATATTGTTCTTTGAGTTTGTGTTGTGAATCTGATGATAGCCACAGCATTTCCTGCCATGAGTCCCGACCCATTGATGGTGAATCAATCCATTCAATATATATGTTTTTTAACGTAGGGTATGGACTATGGTTTTACTATCAACAGATAAAGATCTGTGAAATTTGTTTGTTGATTAGTTGTTTTTGCCATAGTCGTCATCGTTGTTGGTATCATAAGTGATTTACCCCTTGCCCCCTTGTACAGGAACTTTGTTGGCTCTCTTGTAACACGTTGAAACTGAGTGAGTTACCCATATTTTTTGTAAATTGTCCATTCAGATTGCGGACCCAGTCTCTCTCGGCTCACGGATCCAGGATATGCGCAAGGAACTGGAGAAAATCTTTGGCCAGCCAAGAAGTTGCGAAACCCAACCTCTGCACCTCAGTGTTCATGAAGTCCATTCTTTGGTGAAAGTAAAGAAGTCAAAAGGCGACCAGAAACGGTTCACTGTTTCAGATGGGCAGACTGCAGCGACGTATGCATTGGTAGCCAAAGGTGAGCCGCCATGCATTGACCTGCCTCAGTCTTTTGAATATCATGATGCTCTGAACAGCTGGATATCCACAGTCATGACACTGGAAACATCTTTCTCCACATGGCAAAAGTTGATAAATGGCTGCAGTTGGCCTGACCTGCAGATTGCACCACACAACCGAGAGAGAAAAATGGCTCCACACATTGTGTTTGTTCAGAATGGGAGGAGGTCGGAACCGCAACTAAATGCTTTCGATTTTAGCGACAGATCGGATGGGAAAATTGTGAGACTCAAAATAAGTGGGTCTCGTGATAGGCTTCTAGACATAAAATCACGCAATGTCGATAAAGATAGCTTGCGACATCAACTAGAGTGCATATCTCGAGCGGAAGAACCACTCTACCAAAAGGTGTGCCAAGAAATATTGGAGCAGCCTAACAACATGATTATCAGTGAATCACAAGTTTTTGGGGTATTTTACAACAAGTTACTTGCTTGCCTGTCTAAATCTTATAGATACCCTACTATAGGATTGAAACACACCATACTCCCTGAGCCCAGTGCGATAGGTCATTGTTCAGAGGAACAACCAGGACAACCTACACTGGTTAATAAATTTGATGGTAGGGCTCACATTCGCTTCTGTGAGGTGGATCTTGATGCCGTTATTCCATCAAAGGATGAGGTCATCAACAGACTGAGAGTAATCGCTGAGAGGGTGGCAGCGAAGCCAAACGGTTAATGAGCATTCACTGACTATGTATCTGATGATATTTCGTACATAATAAAGAATTTTTTCCACGCTGCTGACTCATTTTTTATTTAATCTTCTTTGATCAATTTAATTGTGTATTGATTCAAAATCT
>ERZ1740062.773-NODE-773-length-14778-cov-3.984107_pt1 | contig 14778 bp, 14 predicted proteins | sample MGYA00581741_ERZ1740062 | MGnify/ENA primary metagenome ERZ1740062 (study PRJEB43018, sample SAMN04849747) | marine metagenome | isolation source: floating plastic debris | place: Pacific Ocean | collected 2008-09-01 | study: EMG produced TPA metagenomics assembly...
CGCGTCGCAGTAGCGGCCCCCCGTGAGCAAAACGCCAGGCGACTAGATGTCATGGCCTTCCTGAGCTGGCACCTGCCGGATATTCAGGCTCAGTTTCCACACTTCCCAAACCGGCTGCTCGTAGCGATGGCCGATGATCCATTTTTTCGCGGTGGGCTGTCGGCACCGAATTCGCTGTTTCTGCACGCGGACCGGCCATTGATCAGCGGCAATGGCACGAGCACGTTGCTGCATGAGTTGTTTCATGTTGGCCTGAGCCGCAGCGCAGGACCTGGCGCAGACTGGATCGTAGAAGGTCTCGCTGAGTTTTACAGCCAACAATGGCTATACGAAGCTGGAACGGTCACCGAGAAACGACACTCGGCCACGTTGCGTCAACTCAAAGACTGGGGTAGCTCCGCCGGCAGCCTGCGCACCAATCGCTCAAGCGGCGCGGTGACTGCACTCGCCGTCGGTGTTTTCCGATCGCTGGATGACGAGATTCGCCGCGAGACCGGCGACGAGGCACGGCTCAGTGATGTGGTGAGGGTTCTGGCGAAAGAATCGGGCCCGCTAACGTTGACCGCGCTCCGTGATGCGACACACGCAGTTCTTGGTAAACCTGCCATTTCTCTGCAATCGAGCCGCCTGCCGGGCTACACCGATTGAGCGGCTCCGCGACGCCTGGCAGACGCCGAAGGTTTTTGTGCGCGAGTTCACAGCTCCGCCGGTTCGGGCTGACAGCGCGGCATGGACTCGCACACCATAGGCGGACGACTAACAACGAGAACGACCAGGGTCTCTATGCCGGAGAATCATGAACTTGGGCTGCTATTGAAATCCTGCGTGACGCTTGTCTGCATCGAGACACGAGATGAGCCTACCTTGCTGCGGCTGCTAACGGATATCGCAATCGGTGCAAGCGCCAACCAACACCGCCCATTGTTTCGATGGAGCGTGACCGATGGACTACAGCGCATCGATATTGAGCTGGCGCCACAGCCTCTGAATAGCGAGCCAACGGACGTGCTCGGCCATATTCGTGCAATCACGATGCCTGGGATTTACTGCCTGCTGGATTTCCACCCCTACCTTACCGACCCGTTGCATGTTCGCAAAATCAAGGATATCTGCATCGCGTTCGCCAAGAATGGCAGCTATTTGGTGCTGATCAGCGCCGCGGTCTCGCCGCCGGACGACCTGCAGCACTTTTCTGCCAGTTACCAGATGAGTTTTCCCAACGAGCAACGACGCAAACAGATCGTGCAGGACATTGCTAGAGAATGGCGCGACCAGAATGGCGGCCAGAGTGTGCGGTCTGACCGTCGCGCCCTGGATATGCTGGTGCGCAATCTCGCCGGCCTATCAACCGGCGACGTGAAGCGCCTGGCGCGCAACGCGATCGCCGATGATGGCGTGATCGACGATAGCGATATCGAGCAGGTCATGCAGGCAAAGTACAAACTGCTGAACAACGATGGGGTGCTGTCCTACGAATATGACACCGCGAAGTTCGCCGAATTGGCTGGCATGCGCCGACTGAAAGACTGGATCCGAAAACGCCGGCGCGTTTTCGTCGGCGAAAGCGACAATGCCGCGCTGGATCCACCCAAAGGCGTGTTGCTTATCGGCGTACAGGGCTGCGGCAAAAGCCTGGCTGCCAAAGCGACTGCCGGTGCACTGGGCACGCCCCTGTTACGACTAGAGTTTGGCAGTCTGTTTAACAAGTACCACGGCGAGACAGAACGCAATCTGCGTGAAGCGCTGCAAATGGCAGGCACGATGGCCCCGTGCGTACTGTGGATCGATGAACTGGAGAAAGGCCTTGCCGGGCGCGATGATTCATCCGGTACGGCGCAGCGCGTACTGGGTACCTTCCTGACCTGGATGGCCGAACGACAACCGGGCGTATTTATCGTCGCCACCGCGAATGAAATCGAGCGATTGCCGCCGGAACTGGTACGTAAGGGACGGTTTGACGAAATTTTCTTTGTCGATCTTCCGGCGAGCGACATTCGCGAGGAAATTCTTAGTATTCACCTGCGTCGCCGCGGCTTCCCATGCGACACCATCGCACTGCCGGAGGTTGCGGCTGCGACAGACCGATTCTCGGGCGCCGAACTTGAACAATTGGTAGTCAGCGCGTTTTATGCGGCCGATGCCGAGCAGCAAACACTCAGTACCGCCCACCTGATCGAAGAGGCATCAAAAACACGCCCATTGGCCGTTGTGATGCGGGAAGGCATCGACCGATTGCGTGCCTGGGCGAGCGCACGAACCGTACCGGCAGACTAAGCGCCGCTGGCTGTCAACCGCGTCATTCTGCGGATGTGTGAGCGGGCTCACGGAAGTGTCGCAGGATTGCGACTATGCTTTTGGTCTATTCAGCAGTGAAGTCACCGTTATGTCGCAGCCAGCATTTGATAACTCCATGGTATTGCCTAGCCACGTTGGTCATCGCGCAAGCCGGAAAATCTGGCTGCCCAACGTCGTCTACGAAAGTGTCCCGTATTTCTACATCCTGGCAGGCTTCGCGGCGTTGTTTGCAACGCTGTATATCAACGCCTGGTATTGGGTAGTACCACACTGGATCCTGTTCACAGCACTGTGTTTACACGCGGGTACGCGCATTATCTACAAGCGCTATAAATACCGTACCGCGCGCCGGCGAGCCGCTGAAGACGCGTAATAACTGACGTCCCAGTAAGATCACCCGCCAGTCCTATGCCGGGGACGCTAGATTGCGCTTGACGCACGCGATGGCATCGCAGAGCATTTGTGCTTTAGACGCTGGAATCGTGCATGCGTGCGCTGAAACGAGAATTGGTGATCGCTGGCATCATCTTGCTGCTAACCCTGGTTGTGGTATTCCCGCTCACCTACGTGATCGGCAGCAAAACGCTGGGTAGCTACGGAGACGACGGGACATTGGGGTCGTTCGTTGGCTCATTGTTTTCGGAACTCGGCGCCGGCAATCAGGCAATCTGGTTTTTCCTACTATCCCCGTTACTGGCAATCAGCGTCACGAGGATCGGCTGGGCGAGCTTTAAACGGCTGTGATCAACGTCTCATTTCAGGGCCTGAGAGTAGAGAAAACGGTAGCTTAGAGCTACATTTAGGTGTTAACACTAAATACTGTGGAACTGTCCGCTGCACAACCGATGGCATCCTTGTTCAACAAAATGAAAGAACTTCTGGCGAAGGATCAGCAGGTGGACATTCTCCCACCTGACACTCAGATCCCAACGCACCAGAACCGGCGTACCCATGCCAAACCGCAGCAGCCCCGGCACGAAACGCCGGACCTGGGTAAGAGACTGGGCGAGGAATCATCTGACAATCCGATTTTTGTGACTGACGCTCCCATCGACGCCGATGAGTCGCCCAATATCGAGATCACTCAGGAATTGCACGTCATCAGTGAAGAGCTCACGCTGACCGAAGACGATGAATTCTTCAGCAACGAAGGCTACAACCCGTACGACACCAATGGCGAACACAAGGCCGGAGTCTGGGACAAGCTGAAGAAGCGCTAACGCGGCGACCTGAGCTTCGCCCAACTCGATCACATAACAGCTAACGACGTTGCTCGGTAGACGCGTCGCGCACACCTTTGAATTCATTCCCCTCGCGCCACTGTGGCCAAGCATCACTCCAGGCTACTACGCGAGCGACACCCAGATAGAGCTCGAGATCTTCCTGCATGCCGCGCCAGTCCCAGCCGTCGTGAATTTCGTCGCTCGGCTGATGATAGCGCTCGGCCGTATGTTTCGCGGCAGCGGCCAGCCCGTACTCGCGACCTTTTTCGCGATGATCGACGCCGGCTTTGGCATACAACACCGGCACGCCATATTTGGCGAAATTGAAATGATCTGAGCGGTAGAAGAAGCCCTTCTCAGGCGTACTCTCCGGCGCCAGCACGCGATCCTGATTCGCGGCGATATCGGCCAGAATATCCTCGAGCGTCGAACTGCCGTAGCCGATCACCGCAACATCCCGGGTCGGCCCGATGATACCCATCGCGTCGATATTGATCAGCGCTGCCATCTTTTCGAGTGCAACAGTCGGATTCCTTGCGTACCACGCGGACCCCAGCAAACCCGATTCTTCGGCCGTCACAGCGAGAAACAAATAGCTACGCCGGCGCGGTTCTTGCGACAGAACACGCGCCATTTCAAGCAACGCAGCCGTCCCCGACGCATTGTCGACGGCGCCGTTGTAGATGCCGTCGGCGCCGCCCGCGTCGACGCTACCCAGATGATCCCAATGCGCACTGAATGCGACGGTCTCATCGCTGACTTCACCCGGCAGCAACGCGACAACGTTGTTGGACTTGGAGCGCTTCAGGCGATTTTCTACCGAGGCGCTGACCGTCACCGGAAACTCGACCGGCTTGAATCCTGGTTCGGCCGCCGCCGCACGGAGCATGGTGTAGTCGTGGCCGGCATACTCAAATAACGCCACAGCCGCTGGCATCGTGATCCAGCTTTCGATGGCTGCCCTCGACGCATTCCCGTCCGAGGATTCGAGATCAAATTGAGGGCCGTTCCAGCCGCCGCTCACGACAATCCACGGATAGCCGGCGGCCTCAAGTTCGTGCACAAGAATGACGCCGGCGGCACCCTGACGTGCTGCTTCCTCGTATTTGTACGTCCAGCGGCCGTAGTAGGTCATGCTGCGGCCGTTGAATAGCTCCGGGTCGCCCGTCGCAAAACCGGGGTCATTGACGAGCATCACAACCGTCTTGCCTGCCACGTCGATGCCAGCATAGTCATTCCAATCGTATTCCGGCGCGACGATACCGTAACCCACGAAGACCACCGCGCTATCCGTAATGCTGCTTTTCTCCACCACACGCTTCGTCCACATCACGCGGACGTCATCTTTAAGACTCAAAGGCGCCTCAGACTCGCTGGTTTCGAATGTCATCGGCGAAACGGTTTCCGCGGTGATTTCCACCAACGGCACTTCCTGCAGGAAGTTGCCCTGGTTACCACCCACCAGGCCAGACGCCTTGAATGCCGAGATCAGATAATCGGTTGTCTTTTTTTCACCCTCGGATGATGGCGAACGCCCGTCAAATGCATCAGACGAGAGTTGCTCGACATCCTGCCGAAAGCGATCCATGTCGACTGTGGCGACGACCGATGGTTGCCTTACGCTGTCGCCCTCGGCAGGCGCTGGTTCGTCACCGACTGACGTGCGCTCGCCACACCCGGCGCATACAACAATAAAAGCCAAAACAAAGATTCTTGCCAACATGGAGTCTCCCATCGGTCGCAGTATTGTCAATCGCGACCATTGAGATAATGAACTGGTTAGGGTCGCCAGGGTTGCCTATCATGACACCCTGATTGAGAGTTTAACGCACCAATCGCACAGGAGTAGCGCATGGACATCAACATCGGTATCAGCGAAGACAATCGCAAGCTTATTGGTGAGGGTTTGTCGCGTTTATTGGCGGATTCTTACACCACATATCTAAAGACGCATAACTTCCACTGGAATGTCACCGGTCCGATGTTTGCGACCTTGCATACGCTGTTCGAGACACAGTACACCGAGCTCGCCGTGGCGGTCGACGACATTGCCGAGCGAATTCGAGCACTCGGCATAGCAGCACCGGGCTCCTACAAAGCATTCTCCGAGCTATCGGTTATCCCGGAAGAAACCGGCACGCCAAAGGCCGAAGACATGATCCGACAGTTAGTGGAAGCGCAGGAAGCGATCGCTCGCACAGCGCGCGAAGTCATGCCCCTCGCCGAGGCGGCCGCCGATGAGCCCACGGCCGATCTGTTGACACAGCGTATGCAGGCTCACGAAAAAAATGCCTGGATGCTTCGCAGCTTGCTGGCAGGCTGACCGCTGGTTGACGACATGTTGACAGGCAAGTACGCTGCCCCGAGCTAATCGAGCGCAGGGGAGCCTCATGTCCATTCGTATCGCCTTTGACCTTACCGATAAGGATCTTGATCATTTCCGTATGATCATGCAGCAGGCCAGCAAGAATGCTGAAAGCCTGTCCGAGCAACAGATCATCGAGGCAGCTGAGACGGTCATGGTCGAAGTTGGCGAAGCGACCGTTCCAGATTTCATTACGGAACGCCTGAGCAAACTGAAAGTCATGACCGGCATGCTGCGCGACAGCGAATGGCAACTGCCCGAGGAAGAAACCAGCCGTGTGCTCAGTGCGCTTGCATATTTCAGCGAACCTGAGGATCTGATCCCGGACCATATCCCAGGACTGGGCTTTCTGGATGATGCGATTATGGTCGAGCTCGTGGTTCGCGAGCTCAAGCATGAGATCGAAGCCTACGAGGATTTCTGCGCCTTCCGTGACCGCGAGGAACAGAAGCGCGATGAGGCCGAAGACGACGTCACTCGCGAAGAATGGCTTGCCGGGCGGCGCATGGAGTTACATTCCCGGATGCGTCGCCGACGCCGTGGTGGCCGTCGTCGCCGTCGTAGCGGCGGCGGCAGCAGCGGCGGCAAATCCCCGTTTTCGCTATTCTGAGCCGTCGCTCGAATGGGCGACCACCAGACCTCGGTACCCGCAAAACATGCAGCGCTCGCCCAGCGCATCACCGACGGCCTGATCGATGCGTTGCCCGCGGATCGAGCAAAACGCACGCAACAGCTCAGTGAATACCGCCGGCTGGCCGAGGACTATCAGACGCTGTCATTGATGGACTGGTTGCCACCGCATGCCGAATCGACATTGCAGGCGTATGCGAGCATCGAAACCGACAACGATCTCCCCGCCAATAAACAACGCCTGCTGCGCCTGTTGCGAGACTGCTACGTGGCGGCAGCCCGATCTCAGGATGGCCAGTAGTAGCGTAAGATCAATAGCAACGCAACCCACATCGCAGCCTGCGCATACCATCGCCAAAATCGCTCTTTAACGAGACCGACGAAACTTGCAGCGCTGATGGCAGTCAATACAAAAAACAGCCCTACGCTGCCGATGAGAGGATCGAATTCGTCTGCAATACGCGGTTCATCGAGCCCCGTGAAGTAGAAGATGACGATGACCACGGCGAGACCGAGCGTGATCGACAACGCGGAGCCCAGCACAACGCCGGTGATTATGGTTAATGGACGCATGGAATTTTTTTGCCGGGACGTGGGTCAGATCAGATAGAAACAGGTTAGTTTTGCAATGTGCGCACCGCGACTAGCTTTTGGCGTTCGATTGGTGCTACAACAAACGCTGAGCCGTTGATTCACGCGACAGTGTATCGGCCCGCCAGCAGACTGCAATGCAGATTTCTCAAGAGAGCAAAGTGCTATGACAAAACTCAGACAAACCGCCCGACAATGGATGCTGGTTGTGTTGGCAGGCGTGTTCGCGACCGCCAGTACAATCGGTGCGTCTGCCGACGATGCGTTCGAGGTGGAGAGCCTCGAACCAAGCCCTCGGCACCATCGAATCAGCTCACTGGTCACGCGGTTTGTCGAAAAATCACACTACACACGTACGCCGGTAAACGATGCCCTCTCGCGAGAGGTACTCAACACCTATATCGATGCGTTGGACGGCAACAAACTCTACTTCCTGGAAAGTGACATCGAACGCTTCGAAGCGTATCGCGACAAAATCGACAACATGGTCGTAGGCGCGTCTCTCGACCCAGTGTTTGATATTTTTCGAACCTATCAGACGCGCGCCGGCGAGCGCTGGGCTTACGCTCAGCAAATGCTCGAGCAAGAGCCCGACTTCAGTGTCGAAGAGACGTTTCAGTTCGACCGGGAATCCGCCGCCTGGGCAGCCGACAAACAAGAACTCGACGAGATTTGGCGTAAGCGAGTCAAGAACGATTCGTTAAACCTTTTGCTGACCGAAACCAGTTGGGACGACACGCGCGAAAAACTCGGTAAGCGCTACAACCGGTTTACGCGTCAGATCGATCAGGTGAATTCTGACGACGTCTTCGAGATCTTCATGAATGCGTTTGCGCGCACGCTGGACCCGCATTCCAGCTACTTATCACCGCGCAACTCCGAGGAGTACCGCATTCAGATGAGTCTGTCTTATTTCGGAATTGGCGCTTCACTGCAGACCGAAGATGACTACGTCAAGGTCATGAATGTCATCGCCGGCGGGCCTGCTGATATCGACGGCACGCTACAACCCGCGGATCGTATCGTCGGCGTGGGCGAAGGTGTCAGTGGGGAAATTGTGGACGTCATCGGCTGGCGTCTCGATGATGTCGTTCAGTTGATCCGAGGTCCCAAAGACACTGTCGTCCGGTTACAAATCCTCCCGGGCGGGGCAATGCCCGGAGAATCGATGAACGTGTTGTCGCTGACGCGAGGCCAGGTCAAACTGGAAGAGCAAGCGGCTAAAAGCTCCGTTATCGATGTGGAACGCGATGGGCGCGCTATGAAAATTGGCGTGATCGAAGTCCCAAGCTTTTACCGCGACTATCAGGCACAGCAGGCTGGCGACAAAAACTTCAAGAGCACGACCCGCGACGTCGAGCGACTGCTCGGTGAATTGGAAGCGGAAGGCGTCGACGGCGTGATCATGGATCTGCGGGGCAATGGTGGGGGACACCTGACCGAGGCGACAATGTTGTCTGGCCTGTTTATTGATCAGGGTCCAGTCGTGCAATTGCGTTACGCGCGATCTCAAGTGGATGTGCTGCGTGACCCGATTCCGAGCCTGGCGTATGAGGGCCCCCTGGCCGTGCTCGTCGATCGTTTCAGTGCCTCGGCTTCCGAGATTTTTGCGGGCGCGATACAAGACTACGAGCGTGGCGTCGTGATCGGGCAGCAAACGTTCGGTAAAGGCTCTGTGCAAAACTTGTATAACCTAGACCAGTTTGTGCCGCGCAGCGAAGGCGATGGCCTAGGACAACTGACGCTGACAATCGGCAAGTACTACCGCGTGACCGGTGAGAGCACTCAGAACCGTGGCGTGCTGCCCGATATCGAACTGCCCTCTTTGATCGATACCGCGGAGTTTGGTGAGAGCACCCGGCCGCGTGCCCTGCCCTGGGACCAGATCCGCGAGACGCGTTTCTCTGCTGGATCGCCTCTGGATCAGGAGATTCAATACCTGGCGCAAAACCTGGAAGCACGACTCGCGAGCGACCCGGATCACCAATTCCTGCTGAACGATCTGGAAGCGCTGCGTGAGAACCGCGCCCGCGACACCGTCTCGTTGAATCTCGAGGCGCGTCAACAGGAGCGTCAGACATTCCGCGAAGCGCGGCTGGCACGTGAGAACGCGCGTCGCAAGGCGGTTGGACTGGAGCCCCTACCGACGCTCGAAGCGCTGGAAGATGCGGAGCAGCCCGACATCGTCCTCAACGAGGCGGCGGACGTGGTTGGTGACATGGTCATTCTGCGTAGCACAGATCGACCTCCGGCCGATGCCAGAACTGCTCAGCTACGATAAATCTCTGCATAAACCACTGATTCAAAAGGCCGCTATCTTCGGGTAGCGGCCTTTTGTTATACGGGGGTTGCACATGATGTTTTGGTGTTATATCTTACTACAACACTAGTACAGCACATCGGGGCGCACAATGCAGGGAGATACAACAATAGCTGCCGACCACGACAATGCCGGCCAACACCGGCTTGTGGCGTGGGATCGCGCATTGTTGATTGCGTTGACCGCTGCTATTCCACTGCAGATCTGGACGCAGTCCGCGCCCGCAAAACCGCTGAGCACACCCGCCGCCAACACAATAAAAGCCCCCGTCGCTGCCGCACAGCCCATCGTGCCAGCGCCGCCGGTCCCGCAAGATCTTCGGCCTGCGGCCGTCAACATTGATCTGACGGACGCCTTGCCACGAATACCGAAACTGAAACAAACGCGCTTCTGAACGCGCTGACAGGAACCCCCAACATCATGTCTAGCCATCGACTCAGCCGATTTCTTCTCATCCTGACCTTTGGAATTCTGGCCGCTTGCGGCGGTGGCGGCGGTGATACCGCAGCCGAAGACAACACCGATGTCGCCGAGGCCAATGCCGATGCGGACAATACGTCGGAGAATCAGGAAGATGATGTCATCATTCCAGTTGAAGTGGGCAACGGCACTCGCGGTGACGTCTACGCAGCCTACACCGGTACTGCTTCACTGCAGGCGTTTGATGAGGCACAGGTCGTTGCCAAGGTCGGCGGCGAAGTACGCGAGATTCTGGTCGAAGAAGGTCAGTATGTGAAACGGAACGCTGTGTTGGCGAGACTGGATGGCGATCGATTACGCCTGCAGCTCGAGCAGTCCCGCGCAAACCTGGCGAAGCTGCAGCAGGAATACCAGCGTAACGTGGAGCTGCACGAGCGCGGCCTGGTAGCAGCTAGTGCGTTCGAAACCACCAAGTACGAACTGGATGCCCTGAAGGCAGCTTACAACCTCGCGAAACTCGAATACGAATACACCACGATTCGTGCACCGATTACGGGTGTCGTCAGCCGCCGCGATATCAAAGTGGGGAACACTATCGATATCAACGCCCCAACTTTCACGATCACCGCCCTGGATCCACTGATTGCCGACTTGTTTATTCCGGAACGGGAATTTGGACGGATCGCGGCGGATCAATCGGTACGCATGACGATCGACGCACTGCCCGACCAGGCTTTCGGGGGCACTATCGCCCGGATCAGCCCAACGGTCGACGCCGAGTCTGGGACATTCAAGGCAACCGTTGAAATAAAGGATGATGGCACACGGCTGAAGCCAGGTATGTTCGGTCGCTTCGCCATTATTTATGCCCAGCAATCCGATAAATTGCTATTGCCCCGCGATGCGTTGATGGAAAGCGATCGGCAGAACAGTGTGTACGTGGTCACCGACGGCGTGGCGAATCGCATCGATGTCGAGACTGGCTACATCTGGGATAACCAGGTTGCCATCCTCGAAGGCATCGACGATACCGCGCGTGTTGTGACGGTTGGACAAGCGGCTTTGAAAGACGGTAGCAAGGTGCGCGTGGTCGGTGATCCGGTTGCCGATGAAGAACCGGAGGATGAGGAGTCCGAAGACAACGTACGCATTGCCACCAGTGAAGGTTAGTAGCGACGCATGAGTGACCAAAGCAACGCGACGCAGACCCGGGGTCTGTGGATAGTCCGCAAGGCAACGGAACGGCCCGTCACCATTCTGATGCTGTTTCTGGCCATCGTCATGTTTGGCTGGGTCTCGCTCAGCCGACTGGCGGTCAACCTGCTACCCGATTTGTCCTATCCGACGCTGACGGTACGCACCGAGCTGGTTGGCGCCGCGCCGCAGGAAGTGGAAAGCCTGATCACGAAGCCGGTCGAGGAAGCGGTTGGAACGATCAGCGGGGTGCGCCAGGTAAGATCGGTGTCGCGCACCGGCCAATCGGACGTCACGGTCGAATTCAACTGGGGCACGGACATGCATCTCGCGAGCGTCGACGTGCGCGAGAAGCTCGATGTGCTGTTCTTGCCGATCGAAGCGAAACGCCCTCTCCTGCTGCGTTTCGACCCGTCCAGCGAGCCGATTATGCGATTGGCACTGGGTGTCTCTGAAGATGCTGACATCGTGCTCGATAGCCGGCGCCTGAAAGACTGGCGACAGTTCGCCGAAGACGACCTGAAGGACGACTTCGAGAGCATTGAAGGGGTTGCCGCTGCCAAAGTGAGTGGCGGTCTCGAGGATGAGGTTCAGGTACAGGTCGATCAGGACCGACTGTCGCAGCTAGACCTCTCGATCGGGGAAGTCGCTGAACGACTGCGCGCCGAAAATGTCAATCTGGCCGGTGGCCGATTGGAACAGGGCCTGCGCCGTTTTCTCGTACGCACCATAAACGAATTCTCTTCGGTCGATGAGTTTGCCGACGCGATTATCGCCACGCGCTCAGGTCGCCCGGTCTACCTACGGGACATCGCGACGGTCTCGCGAGGCTTCAAGGAACGTGAGGCGATTACCCGCCTCAACGGCAACGAAGTGATCGAGCTCGCGCTGTACAAGGAAGGCGACAGCAATACCGTACTCGTTGCGAGCAACGTACAGCGACGGCTGAGCCGACAGCAAGAGTCACTTCCCGATGGTCTCGCGCTACCGGTGATCGCTGCTAAGACCGGATACAATCGCGCCGCCGTCGATCAAGTCAAATCCGCTGCCATTTGGGGTGGAGTTCTCGCGATTATCGTACTGTACGGCTTCCTGCGCGATGCTCGTGCAACGTTCATCATCGGCCTGTCTATCCCGATTTCAGTGATCGGCACTTTCGCCCTGATGCACCTGACCAACCTCAGTCTCAACATCATGTCGCTCGGTGGTATCGCACTGGCGATCGGCTTGCTCGTCGACAATGCAATCGTCGTGCTTGAGAACATTGTCGGCAAACGAGAGCAAGGTATTCCACTCATGCGAGCGGCGCAGGAAGGCACTAGCGAAATCGCCGGCGCTGTGTTTGCTGCAACGCTGACGACGATCGCCGTATTTTTCCCAATGGTATTTGTGACCGGTGTCGCCGGAGAGCTGTTTCGCGATCAGTCACTCACGGTAACCTTTGCGCTGATTTTCTCGCTGTTGCTGGCGGTGCTGCTGATTCCGATGATGGCATCGAGCGGCGCACGGCAGGGCTACGAGGAGCAACAGGCCGAAAAAAGGCTCGGATTCTTCGCACGAGTTTTCCGCGCCATTTTTGCAGTGTTACGTCTGCTCGGTCGCGGTATTGGTGCGCTATGCAAATTTGCCGCAACACCACTGGTGTGGATTTTCTCGGGGCTGTACACCGTTATTGCACGCATCTACGCACCGTTATTAGGTTGGTCACTTCGTCACCGTTTGATCATTTGCCTGGCCGCTGGCGGATTGTTTGCCGCGACGATGAGCCTTGTACCAAGATTGGGGACCGAGCTGATCCCGCAGCTCTCGCAGGGCGAGTTTTCGATCAATCTGCGCCTCGCGCCCGGTACCCCGCTCGATCAAACCGACAGCGTCGTCGGCCGCGCCTGGCAGGCAACGGAGCGATTGTCTGGCCTAGAGCGTACGTTCTCGGTCAGCGGCACCGGTAACCGTCTCGATGCCAACCCGGTCGACGCTGGCGAACATACAGGGGTACTGACCGTCAAAATGGCCGACGGTGCGACTCGTGAGGACGAGAATCGCGTCATGGGACAGCTGCGCGACGAGCTAAACCAAATTCCCGGCCTAACCTACGACTTTGAACGCCCCGCACTGCTCTCGCTCAGCACACCGCTGGAAATCGTATTGCGCGGCTACAACCTCGATGATCTCCGCCGCCACGCCGATGAGATGGTGGCATTGATGAATGCGGACGACCGCTACACTGACGTGCGCAGCAACATCCAGGGTGGCAATCCCGAAATTCAGATCGACTTCGATCAGGAACGTGCAGCGGCGTTGAACCTAGTGGTACGCGACATCGCCGACAACGTTGTGAACAGTGTCCGCGGAAATGTCGCGACACGCTACTCCTGGCGCGATAAGAAGATCGATGTGACGGTCAAGAGCGTCGATAACCAGAACGCATCTATCGAGGATGTCGAGCGACTGATCGTCAATCCAGGTAGCCAACGGCCGGTCAGCTTAGTCGATGTGGCGACAGTACGACTTGCAAATGGACCCGCAGAGATTCGACGCTTTGACCAGGAGCGCGTCGCCGTCGTGTCAGCCGGCGTGGCCTACGGCGACCTCGGTTCGGCAGCAGCCGCGGCCAATGAGCTGATCGCGCAACTGGATCTGTCACCCGGGATACAAGCCGCAGTGCAAGGTCAGAATGAGGACATGCAAGAATCCCTCGCATCGATGCAATTCACACTGCTGCTGGCCGTGTTCCTTGTCTATCTGGTGATGGCATCGCAGTTCGAGTCATTGCTGCATCCGTTCGTTATCTTGTTCACGATCCCGTTAGCGATGGTCGGCGCCGTGCTCGCACTCTACATCACCGGCACCACGGTTAACGTGGTCGCGTTTATCGGTATCATCATGCTGGCGGGTATCGTGGTGAACAACGCCATTGTTCTCATAGACACCATCAACCAAAATCGGCGTGCCGGCATCGCCAAGACCGATGCAATACGCACGGAAGAGCCCACTTCTGAACTCCAGTAACGCTGTTGCCGATGGCACTCGGCTTCGGCGAAGGCGCCGAAGTGCGCACGCCGATGGCGATTACGGTGATCGGGGGCCTGCTGACATCGACCCTGTTGACCCTGGTTGTCATACCTGTCGTGTATAGTCTGTTTGACAGAAAAGTTATGAATGAAGTCGAGGCTGAGTCTCGACGCCATTCCTCCTTGGCGAGTGCGACATGATCCATACTGAGTTTTCGTTACGCCGTCCGGTCACGATCTTCATGATTTTTGCGGCCCTGGCGGCCGTCGGGTTGATCTCATCACGGCTGTTGCCGCTCGAGGAGTTGCCGGACATCGAGTGGCCCGGGTTTTTTGTTTACATTCCCTACGACGGCGCCTCCCCAAAAGAGACGGAGCGACAGATTACCCGGCCAGCCGAGGAGGCTCTCGCGACGTTGAACGGCGTCAAAAACATGTATTCGACGTCGACAGAAGACAGCACAGAAATCTGGCTCGAGTACGGGTTCAATTCAAACGCACAGACTGCAGCCGTCGAAGCGCGCGTGAAGCTGGACGCTATTCGCGACCAGATGCCACCGGATCTCGAACGGATTCAGGTATTCAGTGGTTCCATGAATGATCAGCCAATCATGCAACTGCGTGTATCGAGCGAACGCAATCTCGAGAATGCCTATGAACTGCTGGATCGCGTCGTCAAACGACGCATTGAGCGTATCGAAGGCGTCTCAAAGGTCGAATAGCAAGGCG
>ERZ1740062.774-NODE-774-length-14778-cov-3.557699_pt1 | contig 14778 bp, 20 predicted proteins | sample MGYA00581741_ERZ1740062 | MGnify/ENA primary metagenome ERZ1740062 (study PRJEB43018, sample SAMN04849747) | marine metagenome | isolation source: floating plastic debris | place: Pacific Ocean | collected 2008-09-01 | study: EMG produced TPA metagenomics assembly...
GGTGGGTGCTGCGCTACCCGTTGGAATGCGGCGTGTCGGTGTTTTGTTGTCACTTTTGGTACTTCCGCTATATATTCCGGTATTGAGTTTTGGGGTTGCTGCCGTCGATGCTGCAATAGCCCAGCTTACCGTGGCCCCTCACCTTTTGCTGCTTGGCGGTGTGTCGCTGGGGGCGTTGGTTGTTGGACCGTTGGCGGCGGCGGCAGGTTTGAGGCTGTCTCTGTCGTGAGGAACATTTAGGAACTGATTGAAGCCATGGCCATTGATTTACATAAATATGCCAACCCAAAACGGTTTCTGGCGATCACAGCGGCGATCTATCCATGGAGCGTCTGGCTCACCGTTGTTTTGCTGCTGGGAGGTATATATCTGAGCCTGTTCGTCGCGCCGCCTGATTACCAGCAGGGCGATACGGTACGGATCATGTTTGTCCATGTTCCGGCCGCCTGGATGGCGCTGATGATTTACACCATGATGGCAGTCAGTTCGGCGGTCGGTCTGATCTGGAAACATCCAGTTGCCGATCTTACAGCGAAGGCCGCCGCGCCTATTGGCGCCTGCTTTACCTTTCTCGCGCTGGTGACTGGATCGCTATGGGGTCAGCCCATGTGGGGAACCTTCTGGGTCTGGGATGCACGGCTGACAAGCATGTTGATTCTTTTGTTCTTGTATCTTGGTTATATGGCAATCTGGGAGAGTTTTGACGATCCAACGAAGGCCGCCAAGGCAGCGGCGATTCTGGCACTGGTCGGGGTTGTTAATATCCCAATCATCCGCTTCTCGGTCGATTGGTGGAATACCTTGCATCAACCGGCAAGCGTCGCGACGATGGACGGCCCGAAAATTCACAGCACCATCCTTATTCCTCTGCTGGTCATGGGGCTTGCTTATACGGCCTTTTTCATCATGGTACTGATCATACGGGTGAAGGCGGAAATCCTGAAACGGCGTCTTCACGTCCTGCAGATTGCGGAGTTAAGGGAAAGCTAGGGATGGTCGGGTTTCTCTCCTGATCGCGGCATTGTGACGCAGAATGGTCGTTCCGTTGTGTATTTTAGGCGGGAAGCAATTATATTCGCCGCAAATAAAAGGCTTTAGAGGATCATATTGGATCAGGTAGCAACATTTTTTGATATGGGTGGGTACGGGCTATTTATTTGGCCGTGCTTCGCAATTTCCGCTCTTGTGCTGCTGGTGCTGTATTTTTCTAGTCGCCAGCGCCTGAAAATCGTCGAGCAGGAGCTTGCTTTGATTGAAGGTCGCCGACAAAAGCGGAATGGGCGGAAAGTATCTGCGCCCGCTGGAGAGAGCCTGTCATGACCCGAAAGAAACGGCGGCTATATTTTGTCCTTGCGGGGATGTGTGTTCTCGGCATTGCTGCCGCACTCGTCCTGACATCATTTGAAGACAGCCTTGTATTTTTCCGAAGCCCCTCCGATCTTGTCGAGAAACCTATCGAACCCGGCCGGAACTTCCGCCTTGGCGGTTTGGTGGAGGAGGGTAGCGTCGAGAAAAACGGAGTCATAACGCGCTTTAGTGTAACGGACCTGAATGAAGCTGTGCCGGTTACTTTTGAAGGCTTGCTTCCGGATTTGTTCCGTGAGGGGCAGGGCGTTGTTACTGAAGGTTATTTCAACAAGGATGGTGTGTTTGTCGCGACCAATGTTCTTGCCAAGCATGACGAGAACTACATGCCGCCGGAGGTGGCGGATGCGCTTAAGAAAGCCGGGCAGTGGAAGCCGGAGGATGGCGGCTGATGGTTGCGGAAATTGGTCAGTTTGTTCTTATATTGGCGCTGATAACCGCTATATTTCAGGGTGTTTTTCCGCTCTTCGGCGCGGCGCGGAGCAGCCAGCCCATGATGCGTTTCGCGAACAACGCCGCGTTCGTTCAGTTCTTGGCCATTACCGGGGCCTTTATTTGCCTGACGATCGGTTACGTTACCAGCGACTTTTCAATTTTAAATGTGACGAACAATTCTCATTCCCTGAAACCCATGCTTTACAAGATAAGTGGTGTCTGGGGAAACCATGAGGGTTCGCTCCTGCTTTGGAGTTGGATTTTGGCTCTTTTTGGTCTCGCCGTTGCCGTCTTCGGTCGTAACCTGCCCGACAGTCTGAAAGCGAGAGTCCTCGCTGTTCAGGGGATGATCGGCGTAGGTTTTTTAATGTTTATCCTGTTTACCTCGAACCCGTTTGAGCGGATCGACCCTGCACCGCTTGACGGGAGTGGACTTAATCCACTGCTACAGGATCCCGGTCTCGCCTTCCATCCGCCGTTTCTCTATCTCGGATATGTGGGCCTTTCGGTTACCTTCTCGTTCGCCATTGCGGCGCTGATTGAAGGGAGGGTCGATCCCGCCTGGGCAAGATGGGTGCGGCCATGGACGTTGGCCGCATGGGGGTTTTTGACGATCGGAATAGCACTGGGATCATGGTGGGCGTATTACGAGCTCGGCTGGGGCGGCTGGTGGTTCTGGGATCCGGTCGAGAACGCGGCGTTTATGCCCTGGTTGGCGGCCACGGCTCTTCTGCATTCTGCCATTGTTGTAGAAAAGCGTGATGCTCTCAAAAATTGGACGATACTGCTTGCAATTGTTGCATTTAGTTTAAGTCTTCTCGGCACCTTTCTCGTTCGGTCCGGCGTGCTGAATTCGGTGCATGCCTTTGCGTCCGATCCGGCGCGCGGCGTTTTTATCCTGATATTCCTGATATTTGTGATCGGTGGATCGCTGCTACTTTACGGAATTCGGGCGCCGATGATGAAGGGCGGAGGCCTCTTCGCCCCGATCAGTCGGGAAGGCGCACTGGTTCTCAACAATTTACTGCTCTCCACTGCGACGGCAACGATACTGCTGGGGACGCTATACCCGATTTTTCTGGACGCCTTCACTGGCGCCAAGGTTTCCGTAGGGCCGCCTTATTTTGAGGCCACTTTCCTTCCCCTTGCTATTCCGCTCGTTATCGCCATGGCCGTCGGGCCTTTCCTTGCCTGGAAGCGGGGCGACCTTGCTGGGGTGATCTCGCGTCTTACATTTGCGCTTCTTCTTTCGTTTCTGCTTGTCGGATTTATCTGGTGGCAGCAGACGGCGACGCCAGTTATGTCACTTGTCGGTCTGGGACTTTTTGCCTGGCTTTTAGTTGGATCGCTGCTTGAATGGTCGGAGCGAGTAAAGCTCTTTCGAGGACCTTTGTTGAGTAGCTGGCGGCGCACGAAACAACTTCCCAGAAGTGCGCATGGCATGACCGTCGCGCATATCGGTGTTGCTTTGGTTATTCTGGGAATCACCGCGTCGGAAACTTGGCAGACCGAGCATCTCGGCGTTATGCGACCGGGCGAAACAGTCTCTGTCGGTGGATATGATTTCCGCTTTGACGGCGCGGAGACTGTTGCCGGTCCTAACTATGAGGCTGTCCGTGGCACCTTCCTCGCCTCGACCAATGGCGGCAAGGGCGTCTATCTTTTTCCAGAGCAGCGGCAATATTCCACGCCCCCTATGGAAACGACCGAAGCTGCTATCCGCCCCATGCTGAGTGCGGACTTATATACGGTAATTGGCGAGACCGATGGCACGGGCGGCTATGCTGTGCGCATATATCACAAGCCTTTTATTTCCTGGATCTGGATTGGATCATTCGTCATGTTTCTTGGTGGTGCGCTGAGCTTGAGCGATCGACGGTTGCGCTTGGGGGCACCACGCCGTGCTCGCCGTCAGAAAGCGGCTACTCCCGATTTGTCAGGCGCGAAAGGATAGGATGATGCGGTTGCGGTTTCTGATTCCCGTTGCGACCTTTGCCGGCATTGCCGTTGTGATGTGGTATGCGCTTTTTATTCTGAATCTCACGGAAATCCCGACCGAGTTTGTCAGCAGGCCCGCGCCCGAGTTCTCGCTGGAGCCGGTTCCGGGCTATGGGCCGGGATTGGCGCAAGCCGACCTTGCAACGGGCAAGGTTGTCCTGCTTAACGTCTTTGCGTCATGGTGTGTCGCCTGCATGGCGGAGCATCCCATTTTCATGGAGCTGAAGGCGCAGGATACGGTTGATATTTATGGTCTCAACTACAAGGATACGCCAGACGCCGCGGCTCAATGGCTCACGCGTCATGGCAATCCCTATCAACGAACCGGCATGGACCTGAAGGGCCGCGTCGGCATTGATTTTGGCGTATATGGCGTTCCGGAAACCTTCATTATCAGTTCGGACGGTAAAATCCTCGATAAAATTATTGGGCCGGTCAGCAAGGATATGTTCGAAGCCCGTATCCGTCCGTTTCTGAACGGGGCGGGATCGTGACATCATATTTCCGCCCGCTGTTGCTGGCTACGCTCCTCGCGCCATTTATTGTTCTCTCCGCTGCTGCCGTCTTCATTGAGGAAAAACTTGATGACCCGGCGCAGGAGGCACGGGCGCGTGAAATCTCAGGGGAAATCCGCTGCCTGGTATGCCAGAACCAATCTATTCTCGACAGCAACGCCGACCTTGCGAAAGACCTTCGACAGATCGTGAGAGAGCGAATTTCTTTCGGAGATACGGATGAGGAAGTACGCCGTTACCTGGTTGATCGCTATGGCGACTGGGTTCTGCTTAACCCGCCGTTCAAGATGACCACCCTTTTTCTCTGGCTTGGCCCCGTGCTGATCTTCCTTCTTGGCGCCTTCGCGATGATTGTTTTCCTCCGAAATCGCAATCGGGTTGTTGAGGGGGAAGGCTCTAGCAAATTGTCCGCAGCGGAAGAGACGGAGATTGAGCAGTTGCTGAAATCGGATAAATCCGGAAAGAATTCATGATCTGGATTGTGTTTTCGATAATCCTGCTTGTGGTAGTGGCCGTGCTCGTCTGGCCATTTGTCCGGACGGGGCGGCAAACCCGCGCTCACGCGGATCAGGGGCTGGAAGTCTACAGACAGCAACTAGATGAACTTGGCTCCGATGTAGCGCGCGGCGTTATCGGCAAGGCCGAGGCCGAGGCGATGGAGACAGAAATCAAGCGGCGCATGCTTCGCATGGGACGGCAGAGCGTGAAATCCGCCCAGAAATCGGGGTCGAAGACCAGCTGGCAGATTGCCGTTATTCTCATTATTGCAGTTCCGGTAATTTCCATTGCGCTCTATGCAGATTTGGGCTCTCCGGACTCCCCCGCGCGACCATTGGCGGCACGTAATATCGAGGCAGAGAGAGCGGCACTTGAGACACAGGATGTTGCTTCCCTGATCCAACGGCGTGGCGATGCGCTGAAGGCACAGCCGGATAATTTGGATGGCTGGGTCCTGCTGGCACGGACGTTAAGCCGTCTGGAGCGATATGATGAGGCAGCGGAAACATATATGAAGGCAACCTTGCTTGCACCGAACTCAGCGGAACTCTTTATTGGCGCGGGTGAAAATTACTATTTCGCGGCGGAAGGAGCGATTACGCCGGCGGCGGAAAAAGCGTTTGAGCAGGCAGGTGCGATTGATCCTGATAACCCGGGCGCCCGCTATTATCTGGCGCTTCGTGATGCACAAGGGGGAGATCGATCCGGCGCGCTTCAAAAATGGATCGCACTCTATGAGGAAAGCCCGGCGGCTGCTCCCTTCATGCCGGTTCTCGCGCGCCGTATCGAACAGACGGCAGAAGAGACTGGCACCGATATTGGCGATCTTTTTGACCGGAAGATGGCTTCCGCTGAAACGACTGGGCCGAGTTCCGATGACATTGCCGCCGCCGCGAATATGTCAGCGGAAGAACGGCAGGAAATGATCACTTCGATGGTGGCGGGCTTAGCCGCACGCATGGAGGAAGCCCCGGAATATGAAGGTCTTATGCGTCTTGGTCAGGCTTATGGTACATTGCAGAAATATGAAGAGTCTGCGGATGCCTACGCCCGAGCCCGTGCGCTGAAACCGGAAGACTTTGCAGCGCTTCAGGCGGAAGCACTCTCTCACGTTCAGGCGGCTGGCGATGCTGGTGTGCCGCCTGCTTCTGCCGTTGAACTCTACCGGTTAGTCCTTGATCGAAACCCGGACTATCCTCAGGCCCTCTGGTATCTTGGGGTTGCCGAAGCCGCGAGAGGGAATAATGCAGAGGCGATTAAACTCTGGACCCGGCTTCAGGTCGTGACGGAACCGGGAAGTGCCGTGAACGCAGCCGCGACGGAGGCGATAAAGAGCCTTTCCGGCGCGGACAAAAATTGATACCGTTACGCTTTAACGGATGGAAAGAAATTAGCCCGTGGCGTCCATAAATCCCGACGATTATGCATTTGAGCGCAAGATCCCCGCAGACGACAATATGGAACGTCATGTTTGTGCTGATTGCGGCTGGATACATTACGACAACCCAAAGGTAGTCGTGGGCTCCGTTGTTACATTTGAAGATAAGTTTTTGCTCTGTAAGCGGGCGATCAATCCGCGTAAAGGCTTCTGGACATTGCCCGCAGGATATCTTGAACAGAATGAAACGACTGCCGATGGGGCGATGCGCGAGGCGTTCGAAGAAGCAAACGCCAAAATCCGGATTCGCGACCTTCTTGCGCTTTATAGCGTAACTCATATCAGTCAGGTTCAGGTTATGTATCGCGCGGTGCTTGATAAACCGGAATTTGCTGCAGGGCCGGAATCTTTGGAAGTTCGTCTTTTTGACTGGGAAGATATCCCTTGGAATGATCTTGCCTTTCCTACTGTCTATTGGGCCCTACATCAGTATCAAGAGATAAAAGATTCAGAATATTTTACGCCTTTCTCCAATGCGGACGGTGAGATGCTTGAAAAATCGTATGAGATTTTACGTCGCTAACAGGCTTAATTGAGGATTTCTAAAATGAACAAAGCAATGGCAGTAGTCGCGATGGGTATCGCTTTTGCGCTCTCTGGCACGACAAATTTGCAGGCTGGCTTGCTCGACAAGCTGCAAATAACGATCTGCGACACGACATCATCCTCGTCAAGTGGATCAAGCAGCAGCGGGGCGAGTAATCTGTCCACCAGTCAGATCATAGAGGGGCTAAAAGAAGCGCTCAAAGTAGGCACGGAAACAGTGGTTGGTCAGATTGGTACGACGGATGGATATAATGGCGACCCGGCGATCCATATCCCGTTGCCTGAAAAAATGCAGCAGGCGCAGTCATTGTTGAAGAAGTTTGGCCTCTCGGGCATGGCGGATGAGTTGGAGGAACGGCTCAACAGAGGTGCGGAAGCCGCCGCCCCAAAGACCAAGGAAATTATCTATAACGCGATTTCCGAAATGCCCCTTGAAGACGCACAAGGGATATATAGCGGCCCGGATGACGCTGCGACTCAGTATTTCCGGAAAGTTACCACGGCAGATTTGACAGAGACTGTCCGCCCGATTATCGAACAATCCTTGCAGGATGTTGGAGCGATTACGGCTTATGATAATCTTGTATCGCAATATAAAACCTACCCCCTTGTGCCGGATATCAAGTCTGACCTGACTGGCCATGCGACGGAACAGGCTCTGGAAGGTCTGTTTTATTATCTCGCGCAGGAAGAGGCGGCCATTCGCAATGATCCGGTCAAGCGGACAACGGAAATTCTGACCACGGTGTTTGGAATCTAGGTGAGCGCCCGTTCCAGATACTCCGTGATCAGCGCCTGATAGCGGGGCAGCGATTTGTAGCTGCGCATGTCCGGGCCCATGGTTTGAAGTCCATGAAGCAGCCGTTCGGCGCGCCTGAGATCCACGCATATCTCCGCAAGGCTGTTGTTGAAAATACGGATTGTGAAGAGGATATTTTTGCTGTCTTCCAACCGCTGCAGGGTTTGTCGTTCTACGCGGAAGAAAATCTTATCGCCAACATTCTCCGCTCTTATTGATCCGTCGACAGGTCGCGTGCTGCGCCACCATCCGGGCTGGAACAGGGCTTTGCTGTCATAGAGGCCCCAGTTAAACCGCTCCACTTTCTTACCGGGTTTCAAGTTCCTGAAAAACCGGTCAATTGGGCTCCCCAGTCGGTCATTCAATCCGGGCACGGGTTGGTGAATGGTTTGCATGGGGCGGCCGACCTTTTCAACAAGGTTCCAGCCGGTTGGAAAGCAAACGCAGGCCGCTGCAAGGATATAGCCGTCGGAGGATTCTCGCATCAGGACGAGGTCTTCTAGAACCATTAGCGCCGCCTGAACGAGGGGATTTGGTTCTGCGCCGCTTTCCACTAAAGGTGAGATCTCCCGATGGTTGGCGGCGAGTTCCTCCATAATCAGTTGACGGATTTCCTGCAGCGCCGATTGGGTGCCCTCAGTTTCAGCAAAAACCTGATCGCGGTAGTCACTCAGCAGGCGTCGTTTTTCCGCAATATCCTGTGCATATTGGCTATCGATATCGAGAAAGGATCGGCCCCTTAACGCCTGCAACCCCATGGTCAGGCGAAAATCCGTGCCGTCGAGAGGAAAGTAACGGACAGTCATACGTCCGTATCAGGTTTTTCCTGTTTCATATGGCGTGTGATCATGGGTACCTGGGCAATAAAAAAGAGAAATGTTGCGGCGGTGAAGCCGAACACCTTGATATTTACCCAAAGTTCCGTTGAGAAGTTGCGCCAGATGATTTCGTTGGCGACAGCCATGAGAAGAAAAAAGGCGGCAAGGCGAACCGTTAGCTTTTTCCAGCCGTCATCATCGAGGTTCCAGAAATTATCGAACAGGACTTTGACAAAGGATTTCCCCAGCATCAACCCGGCAAACAGGACGGCAGAAAAAATGCCGTAGATGATTGTCGGTTTCATCTTGATGAAGGTTTCATCGTTCAAATAAAGCGTAAGCCCGCCGAAGATCATTACGACAACTGCCGTCACGAGCGGCATCATGGGGAGGCTCCGGGTGTAGTAATATGATACTCCGAGGGCGATCAGCGTGGTGATCATGATGGCGCCCGTCGCAACGAAAAGATCGCCAAAATAGTAGGCGGCGAAGAAAATCAGTATTGGACCGAGTTCTGTCGCGGGCTTCAATCCCTTTGGCATAGTTTTTTCCGTCGCCATTCGTACAGGGTCCTTCTTAGTTGTCTGCGGCGCCGGACAGGGCGCGGGCAAAATCATTCGCGGCGAAGGGCTGCAGATCGTCTTCGCCTTCGCCAACGCCGATGGCATGAACAGGCAGGCCAAATTTATCGGCAATTGCGACCAGCACACCGCCCCGCGCCGTCCCATCAAGTTTTGTCATCACCAAGCCGGTGACGTTGCAGACTTTTCCGAAAATCTCCACCTGGTTCAGAGCGTTCTGCCCCGTTGTGGCATCCAGCACAAGGAGGCAGGAATGCGGGGCATCTGGGTCAAGCTTCTTGATCACCCGAAGGACTTTTTCAAGTTCGGCCATCAGGTCGGATTTATTCTGTAGCCGCCCTGCGGTATCGATCAGTAACAGATCGGCTCCATCTGCTTTCGCCTTTTCAAGCGCGCTAAAAGCAAGGCCTGCCGCATCGCCGCCCACCTTCGTGGTGACCACGTCGCACCCTGTGCGCTGGCCCCAGATTTGAAGTTGTTCCACTGCGGCCGCGCGGAAGGTATCCCCGGCCGCGAGAACCACTTTCTTGCCGGACGCACGGTATTGCTTGGCGAACTTGCCGATCGTCGTTGTCTTGCCGGAGCCATTAACCCCGACTACCAAAACAACGTGAGGCTTGTGACTCTCATCAAGGACGAAAGGCGCTGCCACCGGGTCGAGGATGGCGGTAACTTCCTCTGCGAGCGCTGCGCGGATTTCCTCAGGTGCGATTTCCTTGTCATAGCGGGTTTTCGCAATATTGGCCGAGATGCGGGCTGCCGTCGTTACTCCAAGGTCCGCGCTGATCAGAAGTTCTTCCAACTCTTCAATCACGTCATCGTCAAGCTTGCGCTTGGTGAAGATATCGGTGATCCCGCCGGAGATTGCGGAGGAAGAACGCTTGAGTCCGTCACGCAGGCGACTGAACCAGCCTTTTTTCTCTTTTGTTTCGCTCATTGGCCCTTATTCTCGGCAGGTACTGCAAAAACTTTTCGACCGTCGGTCCCGGTTATTCGGACTGGAATGATCTCACCGCTTATCGCTGTGAAATCAAGCTCAACCGGCGCATAATGACACGTCCGTCCCGTTGTTTCATTCTCAACCAGCACCAATTGCTCCGTCCCGACCAGAGATTTCAGGAAACGTGCGAGGTTTTTCTCGCCTGCAGCGCGAAGATCGGCGGCGCGTGCTTTTCGGACATCGCCCGGAACCTGCGGCATTTTCGCGGCCGGTGTACCGGGGCGAGCCGAATAAGGGAAGACATGCATGTAGGCTATGTCACATTCCTCAATTAGCTTGAGGCTGTTGGCCGCCATCTCATTCGTTTCAGTCGGGAAGCCGGCGATGATATCCGCGCCGAAGACAACATCGGGCCGTAGCAGCCGCGCCTTCTCAACGAAATCATAGACGTCATCGCGAAGATGCCGCCGCTTCATCCTTTTCAGGACCATATCATCGCCCGCCTGTAGGCTGATATGCAGGTGCGGCATCAGACGCGGTTCCGTCTCGATCAAACGCCAGAGATCATCATCCACTTCCACGGGATCGAGGGAGGAAAGACGAAGCCGCTCGATTTCCGGCACGGCGGCGAGAAGACGGCGGCACATCTGCCCGAGGGTTGGGTTGCCAGGTAAATCCTCGCCATAGGCCGTGATATCAACCCCGGTCAGGACAAATTCCTTATAGCCGTTGCTTGTAAGGGAGCGGGCCTGATCGACAATTGCACCCATTGGCACGGAACGGCTGTTCCCGCGACCATAAGGAATGATACAGAAGGTGCAGCGATGGTTGCAGCCATTCTGAATTTGCTGAAACGCACGGGCACGGCCATCGAATCCTTCGATAAGATGCCCCGCCGTCTCCTCGGCTGACATGATGTCATTGACCTGCATCCGCTCCGCCTGCTCCAGACCGAAGGATTGCGGTTCCAGCTTCTCCATGTTGCCGAGAATTTGATCAACCTCTGCCATGTTGGAGAATTGCTCCGGTTTGGTTTGGGCCGCGCAGCCGGTAACGATGATCTTGGCATCAGGGTGTTCGCGGCGCGCTTTGCGCACAGCCTGCCGTGCTTGGCGTTCTGCCTCATTCGTAACCGCACAACTATTGATAATGACCGCATTCGTCAGCCCCGCCGACATTGCATGACCGCGCATTACCTCGGATTCGTAGGTATTCAGGCGGCAACCGAAGGTGATGATTTCGGGTGCGGCAAGCGGCTTAATCTCACCCATTACGCCGCCCCTTTCAAAAGATCCGGGCCTAGGACGCCGCGATAGGATGTCGCGATGGGACCGCCCATAAAAACATGCCCCTTGTCGCCAATCCGCATATCAAGCGGGCCACCGTTCAGGTGCAGTGTTGCCTCTTTCCCCGTTATGCCTCTTAGATTTGCGGCCACCATTGTGGCGCAGGCCGCGGATCCGCAGGCGAGCGTAATGCCAACACCGCGTTCCCAAACCCGCAAGCGTATATCACCATTGGCCATCTTGCTGGCAATGCTGATATTGGCTTTTTCAGGAAAGAGAGGGTTGGTCTCTGCAATGGGGCCCCATTTTTCAAGGTCAACAGCTTCGGCATCCTCGACAAAGAATACGGCATGGGGGTTGCCCATGTTCACGCCTACCGGATCACTGAGCGGGCCGATGGTAAGGTTGATATGCGTCGTATCTTCTTCTTGGGAGAGGGGGATGTCCTGCCAATCCAGCTTCGGCGTTCCCATGTCGATCACAATGTGATGACGGTCTTCCGTTATTCCGGCAAGAAACCCCGCATGCGTCTCTATCGTGACGGTGTTCTTATCCGCCTCCTCCATGAGGAGATGGGCGACACAGCGGGTTGCATTCCCGCAAGCCTCTGCCTCGCTGCCGTCGGAGTTATAGATGCGCATAAAGATGTCAGCATTATTCGCTGTCGGTTCCATGACAATCAACTGGTCATAGCCCACACCGCGGTGCCGGTCGGCAATAGCCCGAAGCGCCGCTGCCGATAGATCGGGCAGGGCGGCGCGTCCGTCAATGATGACGAAATCATTGCCAAGGCCATGCATCTTTATGAAAGGTATCTGTTCCATACCCCGCGATATAGGCGTTTCGGTGCGTTCGGTCCAGCATATTTATCGCCGTGGATTGGTGAGTTCTGCTTGACTTATGACGGGGTCTATGGCTAATTCCGGCCAATCACGACAATCGAGTCGCAACATAGAAGTGCCGTAACGGTATCCGCCAGCCCGCGAGTTTCGCGCCCTGGCGTTTTTTGCGTTGTTTGGATTGGTTGTCAGAATTAGGGTTTTGAACGGGTTTAAGGCCGAATGTTTGAAAGTTTGACAGGCAGACTGGGTGATGTACTTGGGCGGTTGACCAAGCGCGGTGCACTCACGGAGGCAGACGTCACAGAAGCGTTGCGCGAAGTACGCGTTGCTCTTCTTGAGGCGGATGTTGCGCTGCCCGTTGTCAAAAGCTTTATCAAGCGCGTCAAGACCAGAGCGGTGGGCACGGAAGTTCTAAAGTCCGTCAACCCGGCGCAGATGGTGATCAAGGTTGTCCATGACCAGTTGATCGAAATGCTTGGATCGGAACAGCAGGAGCTTAACCTCGTCGCGGTTCCGCCGGTTGTCTATATGATGGTCGGTCTGCAAGGTTCCGGTAAAACCACTTCAACCGCGAAAATCGCCAAATGGCTGACGGAGAAACAGGGCAAGAAGGTCATGATGGCCTCTCTCGACGTGCGTCGCCCGGCCGCTCAGGAACAGCTCAAGATTCTTGGTGAGCAGACGAATGTTGCGACCCTGCCAATTATCGAAGGGCAAATGCCGGGCGATATAGCGTAGCGCGCCGTGCAGTCGGCGAAGCTGCAGGGCATCGATGTGGTCTTGCTTGATACGGCGGGCCGTTTGCATGTGGACGAATCTCTGATGGCCGAAATGGATGCTGTCCATAAGGAAAGCCATCCGACGGAAACTCTGCTGGTTGTTGATAGCCTGACCGGTCAGGATGCGGTCAATGTGGCTGAGCAGTTCAAATCCCGTGTTGATGTCACCGGTATCGTGATGACCCGGATCGATGGTGATGGGCGCGGCGGCGCGGCCCTGTCCATGCGCGAAGTGACGGGGTGCCCGATCAAGCTTCTTGGCACTGGCGAAAAGCTAGACGAATAGGAGGCCTTCCACCCGGACCGTATTGCCAACCGCATCCTTGGTATGGGCGATATTGTCTCACTGGTTGAAAAGGCCGCCGAGACGATTGAGAAGGATGAGGCCGAAAAGCTTGCCCTGAAGATGCAAAAGGGCATGTTCGACCTCGATGATTTGGCGAGCCAGCTGCGCCAGATGCGTAAAATGGGCGGTATGAACAGCCTTGTTGGTATGCTGCCCGGTGTTGGCAAGATGAAGAAGCAGTTGGACAGCGCCAATCTTGATGACAAATTGCTGATCCGTCAGGAGGCGATGATCCAGTCGATGACGCCGAAGGAACGGCGCAACCCGCAAATTATTGCCGCTTCCCGCAAAAAACGTATTGCGGCGGGATCCGGCATGTCAGTTCAGGATGTCAACCGTCTGCTCAAACAGCATAAGCTGATGGCAGGTATGATGAAAAAAGTGAAGAAGCTTGGCAAAAAAGGCATTGCACGCGGAGGCATGCAGGGGCTTTTGCCGCCAGGAATGAAGTTATAATCGAAATTGAGTTTGTTAAAGGAAAGAACGTAATATGGCACTTAAAATTCGCCTTACCCGCCAGGGCGCAAAAAAGCGTCCCTTCTATCGCGTTGTTGTTGCTGAAGCCAGTAGCCCGCGCGACGGACGGTATATTGAGCGTCTGGGCACATACAACCCGATGCTGCCGAAGGATGATGAAAATCGCGTATCTCTGAATGGAGACCGAATCCAGTACTGGATCGGCAATGGCGCGAAGGCAACGGATCGTGTGGCTCATTTGATGGCAACTGCGGGCCTCGGTGAAAAACCGGTTCGCAACAACCCCGAAAAAGCCAAGCCGAAAGCCAAGGCACAGGAACGGTTGAAGGAGCAGGAAGAGGCGCGTCAGGCAGCTAAAGAAGCTGAGGCGGAAGCCGCAGCCGCACCTGCCGAAGAGGAAGCACCGGCAGAAGAGCCAGCTGCAGAAGCTCCGGTTGAGGAAGCTGCCGCTGAAGAGGCTCCTGCTGAGGATGCGGATCAGAAGGCAGAGGCTTAAGGGCGTATTTGCGTGCCTGAGGTGGGAATGCTGCTGATGGGCGTAATCGTCGGGGCCAAGGGCATCAAGGGCGAGGTGAAGATCAAAAGCTTCACTGAAGACCCGGAAGATATAGCTGCCTATGGTCCCTTGATGGATGCGTCGGGAAAGACGACCTTTAATCTGAAGATCGTTGGCCTAAGCAAAGGTTTGCCGGTGGCGCGGATTAAGGGTATATCAGATCGCAACGCGGCCGAGGCCCTGAAGGGGACGGAGCTTTATGTGTCTCTGGACATATTTCCCTAAACAGAAGATGATGAAGTATACTATCATGCGGACCTGATCGGTTTGCCGGTATTCTTTCAGGACGGAACAAAATTTGGCACTATTCTGCGCTTGCATGATTTTGGCGCAGGGGACATGTTGGAGATTGTGCCGGAGGGAAAAGGCGAAAAGGCTGCGGTCTTGGTTCCCTTCACCGTCGAGATGGTGCCGGAGGTGGATATTTCCGGCCATCGGGTTGTGGTTGAGTTAGGTGACGACTTCTTTGAAGTGCCGGAAAACCCGGAGAGTGCGGCGAAGTCGTAACGCGGATCGAGACGGGAAGAGGGAATAGCGGATGGTCTGGACCGCCCATATT
>ERZ1740062.775-NODE-775-length-14775-cov-15.311141_pt1 | contig 14775 bp, 9 predicted proteins | sample MGYA00581741_ERZ1740062 | MGnify/ENA primary metagenome ERZ1740062 (study PRJEB43018, sample SAMN04849747) | marine metagenome | isolation source: floating plastic debris | place: Pacific Ocean | collected 2008-09-01 | study: EMG produced TPA metagenomics assembly...
AGTTGCGAGAATACCAGCAAGCACGAGATTATTATCAAAATGCACTCGATATATTTATCGAATCTCGCGATCGCTATTCCTGTGCTAGGACTTACCACCAGTTGGGAATAGTTGCCCAAGAGTTGCGAGAATACCAGCAAGCACGAGATTATTATCAAAATGCACTCGATATATTTATCGAATCTCGCGATCGCTATTCCTGTGCTAGGACTTACCACCAGTTGGGAATAGTTGCCCAAGAGTTGCGAGAATACCAGCAAGCACGAGATTATTATCAAAATGCACTCGATATATTTATCGAATCTCGCGATCGCTATTCCTGTGCTAGCACTTATTTAGCAATGGGAACTCTTGCACAAGCTGAGGAGAATTACACAGAAGCTAGGGATAATTTACAGAAAGCGTTGGAAATATATGTTGAGTATAAGGATGATTATTGGGGTGGGGTAGTACGGGAAATTTTAGAGGGGTTACCGGAGTGAGGAGAGGAATTCCGATGTAGGGGTTTAGCATGCTAAACCCCTACCCCCCAAGGTACGCGCGTCATCATCATGGTTTCGTATATTCGCAATAGACATTCAACCCAATTTTCAGGATGTAGAGGACGATGATTGTAGCAATGGCTGGATCTAATGGTATTGCTGTGAGTGCCATTAATGATGTAATTGTGGTGGTTAATAATACGGCATTTTCGGGGCTTTTGGTATATTCTCCCATGCGGGCACGAAATCCTTCTTCACCGCAAATCTCATCACGGACTACTTCTAAGGTGGTTTTCCATACATTCTTTCCCTTCATTGAGGCTGTGCCATTTTTCTCGATCCACAGTTCCTCGAAGGAAGTTTCAAGATTACCGTTATGTCTTTCTACAGCATCCATTGCCTCATCTGCTGGCTGATATTCTTTGAGTAACTCGCGTACTGAATCAATTTCATTTGGGGTCAGTTGTACATTCATTTTAGAAATTTGGTGGTTGTAATCAAAACACAAAAAACATAAAAAACACAAAAAAATTAGGACTTACGCACTCGTAACAAGAAATAAGACTTTGAGATTACTTCCCTCCGGTCGTAATGACTTAAACACATAGTCCGTGGGTAAGTCCTGAAAATATAAAAATTCAGGTAAGTATTACTCACCTGAAACTATAAAATCAAATATAGACAAATTTATCTATAGCAATTTATGGATATTAATCGCACTCACTAAATAAATTATTAATTGCTTCCTCTATGTTACTGGCATCACTTATAGTGCTTAATGCTACGGCTATATTAAACGTCATTTCAGCAACAGTCTGATATGCCAATTTTATTTTACTTTTATTGTCAGTATTCATAGCTAGTATATGAGATGTTTTTTGACCTTATTGCTAACAGCCAATCAGAAAGATAGTATGTTGCACACAATATTTACGCTACGATATCCAATTATCTTTAGTCTTCATCCAAATGGCTTATACAATCAACTTCATGTTAAGCCGCTAACAATTTAATCTTAAATATCACTCATAATTTCGCAAATAGACTTTTTGTTAAGGAAATCTAAAACTTTCAAAGATTTGCATTGATAGCGACAAATTTTTATCTTAAATTTTTATATTAATTTATTTTAGTTACAAGGCTTATCAATTATTCTCATTTTGTAGCCATCTATTTAAAGCAAATACTAAAATAGACGGAATAAAATGTTACAAGTTTATACTTATAAGTGTTTACTTAAAAGTGTCTACTTAAAAGTAGAAATTTGTAGATGTCGAATTGTAAGTGTATACCCAGAAGTGTTTAGACGAATATCTAAGCACTTCTGAGTAGATAAATTTCTGAGCAAATGTCTAAAGAGTATCGGAGGAAATAGTGTTGAAAGATAGAGACTATACTTTAATTCTTGATAAAAGTGGAAGTATGTCGGTTTCTGACCAAGCTGGTGGTCAGACAAGATGGGATATCGCTCAAGAGTCTACTTTAGCATTGGCGAGAAAGTGTGAGAAGTTTGACCCGGATGGTATTACTGTTTACACTTTTTCTGGAAAGTTTAAGCGTTACGATGATGTGACTTCTGCTAAGGTCGAGCAGATATTTTTGGAAAATGACCCGGTGGGGACTACTAATTTAGCATCGGTTTTGCAAGATGCAACAAATGCTTACTTTCAGCGAAAACAAGCTGGTGAGAGCAAAGAAAATGGGGAAACTATCCTAGTTGTTACAGATGGTGAACCGGATGACCGTAAAGCGGTATTTGAAGTAATAATTAATGCATCCAGACAGATGGATCGGGATGAAGAGTTAGCTATTTCTTTTATTCAAGTAGGAAATGATTCTGGTGCAACAAAATTTCTGAAAGCATTGGATGACCAAATGCAAGATGTCGGTGCAAAATTTGATATTTGCGACACCATTACATTGGATGACATGGAAGATATGAGTTTGGTTGAGGTTTTAACTAATGCGATTTCAGATTAATATTTTGAATGGATCTAATTCAAACACACTAGGACTTACGCATTTGTAACGAGAAATAAGGCTTTGAGAAGACTTTGAGAAGACTTTGAGATTACTTTCCTACAGTAGTTCCGGACGTAAACGCGTAATCTGTAGGTAAATCCTGCACATGTCAGAAAGTATGGATGAAAGCAGGATTTATTAGTTTTTTTAAGTTTTAAGTTTTAAGTTTTTCCTTCTTTACGTGGTGATTTGATAATTCATTTAATAATTCATAGGAGAATGAACAGATGTTGGAAAATCGCGATTATACCCTGATAATCGATAAAAGCGGTAGCATGGCAACACCAGACCAGAAGGGTGCTAAAACAAGATGGTTAGTAGCGCAAGAATCGACTTTTGGTTTAGCAAGTAAGTGCGAACAGTTTGACCCGGATGGAATAACTGTTTATGTGTTTTCTGGTAAGTTTAGACGCTATGATAATGTCACCTCTGGTAAGGTAAATCAGGTATTTAAGGAAAACGACCCTAGTGGTACAACGGATTTAGCATCTGTTTTAAAAGACGCTACAGATAACTACTTTCAACGCAAAGCGAGTGGAGAAACTAAGCTTAATGGTGAGATTATTTTGGTAATCACCGATGGAGAACCGGATGACCGCAAGGAGGTGATGAAGGTTATTATTGAAGCATCTCGACAAATGGAAAAGGATGAGGAGTTGGGTATTTCTTTTATCCAGGTAGGAAATGACCCTTACGCTACACGTTTTCTGAAAGTGCTTGATGACGAACTGCAAAGCGCTGGTGCTAAGTTTGATATCTGCGACACTATTACAATGGATGATATGGAAGATATCAGTCTGGCAGAAGTCTTGTTGAATGCTATTAATGACTAAGGTATGTAAGATGTAAGGAAGATATTTAAGAAAGATATTTAAGGAAGATATTTAAGGAATAATATCCCTAGTAGCTCCCTTTGTAGTTTCCTGAATAATCCCCTGAATAATCCCCTAACTTACAATTATCATAATGGATTCAATTGATAAAGTACTGTCCGATTTAAAAGAAGAATATGGAAATTCTAATCCGGAGTTAGAAAACACATCCCATGTTCAGAAATCCCATGTTCAGAAATCCCATGTTCAGAAATCCCATATTCAGAAATCCCATATTCACAAATCCCATATTCAGGAGTTATCTGCTAAAACCAGTCAAAAGCGATCGCATTCAGATAATGCTTCAGATAATGCTTCAGATAATGCTTCAGATAAAATCTATCAATCATCTTCTGGGTCAGTTCATGGAAATTCTATTGATAGATTGCTTTGGGAGGTTAAAGATGATTTTCAACAACAAGATTTAGCTTTAGAATTACAAGAACAGCAAGAATTAGAACAAAAGCGTCTTCAGGAAGAAAAAGTTAAAAATCAGCGTAGGAATAATTTGAAAATTCAGGCTGAGGAATGGTTGAAAAATTTAGATAAGTTATCTCCTGAAGGGTTATGGTTTGAAGAGTTTGCTCAAGGTTATCCTTCAAGGTTGGAAGCTGCTATTGATTATTTACAGGTAAATCAGTAAGTTCATTAAATAAATAAATAAATAAATAAATAAATAAATAAATAAATATTCTCATTGCTATTAGAGTTAATCCTGTTGGATTTAAATTCAGGTCTGTCCAGGAAAATTTGTTTGATTTAAATTTGAAGGAATTACTAATTTCTCAAACAAAATAAACATTAAAATAAACATGTTTATGAATAACAAATTCAGGTAATCAAATAGTTATAGTTTGAGTTTATCCTCAATTGTGGTTGTCAATTGTGATTACATTAATTAATACTCATCAAAATTATTTTCCCAGTTTATAGATTGTATTTAAAATTGTTCTGAGAATATCTCCTAAAGTTGTAAGGGAGTAATATAATATCCGCCAAATCACCCATAATATGTCATTGCGAGTGAAACGACGCAATCTCAACACTTTGCGATTACTTCACTCCGCTATCGCTGCGTATGTCCTAGCGGACAAGCTACGCTAACGGTCTCGGACAAGTGTTTAACCGGACATCATATAATTAGGTAGGTACAGATAAAACTAACTAAGTAACGAAATGTAAATTAGCTAAAACCCCTGAGATTGCTTTGCTTCATTTCATTTCGCTCGCAATGACATAGTTATAAATTTTCTCACTATCTAATTATATTTGAATTTTGAATTTTGAATTTTGAATTTTGAATTTTGAATTGGAACGAAGCGACTTGATAGCATTGGGATAATTTACTTCTTGCTATTCCAGCTAAAGGAATTGAAATTTTTTCAAAATCAAAAATTTACTGTTTTTCAATTCGGAAATATTGGTTATATTTAGTCATTTTCTGTTATTTTAGCTAATTTTACGGGAATAATAATTACATTAATTATTTTTATTGGTTATAAAGATAAAAATAAATTATGTAAATCAAAACAGAGTATACGAAATATGTACGATTTGTCTCAGATGACCTTAAGAGATATGTCTGAGTGTGGTAAAGCATTACGTCATTCTGGTGATAATGTTACCTGTATGGAAGAAGCTAGTAATAAGATTATTCAATATATCTATGAAAATTTTATTGATAAACACTCTAGTACAAAAGCTTGTGCCTTAGTTCGTTTATTTAAGACTCATTCCTACGGAAAACTAACAATAGAATTACAAAAATATGTTCAAAATTGTTTCAGAAAAGAATTAGGGCAAAAACAGATACCCGATGATCTAAAATGTTTGACATTGTTAGGAACAGCTGGAGAACTCCCAGAGTGGAATTCACGCGATCGCTCAAATGGACATCAAGCAATTCCTCTGGTAAATGAAGCTGCAATTTCTGCGATTCCAATGATTTCTCAATTGATTCAGCAATTGGGTCTTGATATAGGAGTATTACTGACACCACAAGTAAGTCTAATCACGGATTTAGAACAAAAGATGTACAATGTGTTCTATGTTCCTCATGCTTTGAATAGTCCCTATATTCCAGCACAAGATTCCTTTGTCAAACCTTTTAATATTAAGTCTGTAATTGGTTTCGGAGGATTGTTACCTTCTGGAAATATGTTTGTGCTATTAATGTTTTCTAAGGTAATGATTCCAGAAACCAGGGTTGATTTATTTCGCCCTTTAGCGCTAAATGTAAAAATGGCATTGCTTCCTTTTGATGAAGGAAGGGTGTTTACATCTCTTTCTGAAAATAAAGTCGGTGAAGTTAATCAAATTCCAGGGAATATAATCGATTCAGAATATCATTCTATTCAAACTCATCAAGCTTTGATTTCACAAATTTCAACTTTAAATCAATTATTAGAAGTTTCCGAAGGTTCTACAATTAGTCAGTCAGACCGTTTAGAAAATACCGTTAAGCATCTCCACAATACTGTAAGCGAACTCCAAGAAACTCAGGTTCAACTACTTCATACTGAAAAAATGTCCAGTTTAGGTGAGATGATTGCTGGAATTGTTCATGAAATTAACAATCCTTTCAACTTTGTTAGTGGAAATCTGGACTATGTTAAACAGTATACTCAAAACCTATTAAAGTTAATACAGGCTTATCAAGTACATTATCCCCAGCCTGTAACTGAAATTCAAGATTTAATAGATGATATGGAATTTGATTTTATCAAAGATGATTTTATCAAAATTATTGACTCGATGAAAATTGGAACCCAAAGAGTTACAGAGATTGTGCGATCGCTCCGTGTGTTCTCCCGATCCAATGAATCAGAATTAAAGATGGTTGATATCCATGAGGGAATAGAAAGTACTTTAATGATTTTGCAACACCGTTTGTGTGGAATTCATGGATCTAAAAAAATTCAGCTAGTACAGGAATACGGACAGCTACCATTCATTGAATGTTTTCCGGGTCAAATAAATCAAGTATTTATGAATATACTCTCAAATGCTATTGATATTCTGCAAGAGCATGAAGATAATTTAGGTGATAAGTTGGAAGATTTCCATCCCACCATTTCTATTCATACAGAAACTGTAGGGGATGATTTTATTGCAGTCAGGATAAGGGATAATGGAAGTGGGATGGATGAAGAAGTTAGTAAGAAGTTGTTTGACCCATTCTTCACTACCAAAGCTATAGGGAAAGGAACGGGTTTAGGTTTATCAATCAGCTACAAAATCATTGTTGACACACATCGAGGATATTTAGGATGTAATTCTACATTAGGAGAAGGTTCAGAGTTTATTATCAAGCTTCCAGTAATAGTTGATGGTTAAGGATTGGTATTTGATAGTTGGTAATTGATAGTTGGTAATTGATAATTGGTAATTGATAATTGATAAAGTTATTTTTTTCTTCACTCATCCCCTCAACACTTCACCCCCTAACAACTCAAACCCCTACCTCAGCAATCAACTGTTTAAAACGCTGGTCTTCAATTACGTTTTCAAAGTCTGGGTCAGTTAATACATCTTCTTTATACTTAGGATTGATTTCAATGGCTTTTTTGAGAGTATCGACTGCTAAACTGACTTTGTTTTGCTGGGTGTAACAAATTGCTTTATTATAAAATGCGATCGCATAGTCTGATTGAATTTCTAAGGCTTTATCGAAGCTGTTTAATGCTTCTTCATGTCTTTCTAGTTGGATTAAGACATAACCTTTTTTATCCCAAGCTTTGGCTGAAGGATTTAGTTCAATGACTTTATCAAAAGACTGGAGTGCATCTTCGTAACGTTCTAACATTTCTAAGGCTAAACCACGATTCATCCAAGCGATGTTATCATCTGGCTGTACTTCTACTGCTTTATGGAAGGATTCAAATGCTTCTTCATGACGCTGTAGTTTACCCAGGATAACCCCTTTATCTACCCAAGCTTGGTGATAATCTGGATTGAGTGCTAATGCTCTATCAAAAGCCATTATCGCTTCTTCACGACGTTTTATTCTCCCTAAGCTCATACCTAAGACAAACCAAGCTTTTTCATGGCTGGGTTCTATTTTAACTACTTTACCCAAGGTTGCGATCGCTGGAGAATATCTTTTGAGTTCCATGAGTGCTAAACCGCGATGATACCAGATATCGGTGTGATTTGGCTGGATTTCTAGGACTTTATCAAAGGATAAGATTGCGTCTTCGTAACGTTTTAGTTCCCATAGTGCCATACTTTGGGCTGTTAATGCTTCAATGTTATCTGGTTGAAGTTCTAGGAGTTGTTGGTAAGCTGCAAAGGCTTTTTCATATTCCCCTTCTGAGAATAACTTATTTGCGTTGTTCAGATATTCTTGGAGGTTAATGAATAATTGGGGATGGTTTGACTGTAATATTTGTAATGGTTGTTGAATTGTTTCTAGTTGTTCTTGTACTTGATTGAGTGCGTCTGTGGCTAAATCTGAAGGTGATATTTCAGATATTTTCTGTAATATTTCTTGCTTTTCGGCTTCTGCGTCTGACTGTAACAGCGAAAACTGTTGGGTTAGCGCTGCTTCTAATTTATCAAGGGTTTCTAAACTGGAATCTTTGCGTTCTTGAATCTGTTGGAGTAGGGTAGATAATTGGGCGATCGCTTCTTGGTCTAGTTTCTGGAAGCTGTTAACTGTTTTATCTTTCTGGGATTGGATACCGGATTGAGAGGTGGTAACGGTGGTGGTAAATTCTTGCTCTAGGGATTGTAAGTTCTTTAAGGTCGCTTCTCTACGGGATTGAATATCTGATTGTAATGTGTCGATTTGCTGTTTAATTTGAGTTTCTAACTGTCGCAAACTAGTTAATATTTGCTCTCTTTGTTGGTCAATTCCCTTTTGAGATGCTGTTATTTGATTGATGGTTTGTGTTTCTAGGTTTTGAATATTATTTTGAGTTTGATTAACACAATGTTGAATGTCTGATTCTGTCGATTGTAATTTAGCGGTAATTTGGTTACTTAATGTTTCTAAGTTTTGTAAAGTGGTATTTTTCTGCTTTTCTGCTTTTTCCCTAGCTTCCGCTTCAATATGGGATAGCTGGGGTGAAAATTCTGATTCTAATTTTTGTAAGTTGTTAACTATCTGATTTTTACTTTCCTGTGCTTGCGATCGCAATTGAGATAATTCCTGAGTAAATTCTGTTTGTGTACTATCAAATTTCCCAATAGTACCATCCTTATATAAGATGACATCAGTCTTTAACTGAGCCAGTTCGCTGTTAAAATCACTTTGCGATCGCTTTATTTGGTCAAGAACTCCTGCTTGTTCTCCACTAACCGTATTTAGCAATATCTGTAATTGGGGGGTAAATTCGGAGGCTAATTGTTGTAAATTATTTAATATGGCATCCTTTTCTTGCCCGGTAGCTAAATTAATATTTTCTAATTGAGTTTTAAACTCCTGTGCTGATTGCTGTAAACCTTGTACTACAGTACCTTTTTCCCGCTCAACCTGATTTTGTAAAGACTCTACCTTGGGGACAAAATCAGAAACCAAACCTTGTAAAGAAACCAAACTTAAATCCCGTTGTCTTTCAGCACTACTCTGAAGTTCGGTTAAATTACCATTAAAATCAGTCTCTGAAGATTTCAGCTTCTCTAAAACCTGCTCCTCATGATATTTTACCTTTGCCTGTATCGCTTCTAAATGCGGGACAAAATCTTCGCTTAATCTTTCTAAATTTTGAATAATTGATTCACCCTTATCCTGAGTTTCAGCCTTAATTTGAGAAATTCTACTCTCAAACTCCACATCTAACTCCCGTAACTCCTCCTGAAAACTAGTCAGTTGTGACCTAACCTCAGTTAAAGCAACTTCCTTAGAATCAGTTAACTCAGATAAAACTAAACTCAAATTATCTCTTTTTGCTGCAATATCATTCTGTAAACTTTCAGCATCCCGGTCTAAACTATCAACTAACCCTTCCGACTCCCGAATTAACCCTTCCACCTTACGATTTGCAGTAATAATCCTTTGTTCTAAATCCTTCAACTCCTGCAAATGCTCCGTCACAATACTAGCAATTTCCCGTAAAACCGCACGTCGCAAAAGTGCGATCGCAGCTACACCAGCAGCTAACAATATAGCCAAAGTTACCAGTAATACAACAATAAAGAAATTAAACTTTTCTTCTACCTGCCTTTGTATTTCCTGATTTTCCGCTGCATTTACTCCTTGAGCAACAATCACAGAATCAGTCGCATTCTTTACTCTGAGACCAGAATTTAAATCAAGTGCATTTACTGACTCTACTCCAACAGACATGCAGAATGTTGTCAGAAGAACATTGCTTAATGAGTATAGTGCAAAAACTTTAGGATTAATGCGCTTCACGACTAATTTCCTCTGTCTGTTAGTATGTTTGCGGCAACTACAAATTGAACATCTAAGTTGAATATCAACGATAGCTTACACCAGATTTAGCATAAATTATCGATTCGACAGTTGCTTATATCCCATACTACCAACACTGATTTAATTTGGTGAATGGTTAATGGTTGATGGATAGAAGTGAAAGATTACCGTTTGGGATTGAGGGAGAGAGTGAGAGAGGGAGGGAGTGAGTGAGGGAAAAATTTTAATAGGTAATCTTAAAGCGGAACGGAAGTAGCTATGATTCTTTTTACATCTCTTTTTCCCTAAGCTGCTTTGAAAGTTTCCCCCCCATACTCCTCTGGGACTAGTACGATGAGTTATTTTATTTTCTGTAAATCTATTTTCTGGGAATCCATTAATAACTAAATAGTCTTGAATAACTTTCAAAATTAATCAGTTATAAGTACTTATGCCTGCATTATTGATTTAATAGAGAATTTAATAGAGAGATATCATATAAGCGATCGCTGATGAGACATAAGTGAATATTAGAGATTATCAAAAAAGATTAAGTAAAAAATATTAATAGTATTATTTTAAATTAGCTTATTTAAACAAATATGTATAAAAATATCTTTTTTTGTAATTTGTAGCTTTCTCACTGGCTCTTAAGCAAGTTTATGTGTAGATAGATTAGTCACTATAAATATGCCGTATATGAGCAGAGATTTTACGGAACCGGTGTTCCCTACTCCAGAATACTCGCTTTTCTAAAAAGCCGAATCTATTAGCTATCATTTATCTCTGAAAAGTTATCCCTGTATGAGATACAGAGATTTTATGGACACTCATATATTTGAGTATCCAATTATCCAATAGATATAGCTAATAGCAAAAAGCAAATTATTTAAAAGTGTGATTTTTAGCAAGTTAAATATTTTCTGATTCTTTTTGATTCTAATGGAACTAATCAGATCTATTAGACTTCCATAAGCTGAAGATAAAGATGGGAAATACGGAAATCTTTATTGAAAGTTTCCTTTCTAAAAAGTAAAACAAATGAAAGTAAAAGTATTTTACTTACCCCGAATTTCTGGCAATTTCAATATTCTGTCTGACCCACAACATTAACCCAGCATAGGTTTTATTTAAAAATGCTACAGTTCGAGATTAATAATTCTGCACCTACTTCTACATCTGTAGAAACAGTAAACAAAAATGTTATTGAAACAGAATTTGACCCCAGACAGTTACACCACAAAGAAACTGTTTTTAGTCTAAGTAACGGTTACATCGGGGTTCGGGGAAGCTTCGAGGAAGGATACCCTGAAAATAATCCCGGAACCATGATTAATGGTGTTTATGATGATGTAGAAGTTGCTTTAACTGAGTTGGTCAACTGTCCTAACTGGTTACCATTACTGACAATTATCGACGGAGAACCCTTCAGCATGGATGCTGGAGAAATCATCAGTTACGAACGTCGTTTGGATTTAAGTTTGGGTCTCCTGAGTCGGGATATTCGCTGGAAGTCACCCAAAGGTCATACCCTAGACTTTCACTTCCAAAGATTTGTGAGCTTAGCAGACCAACATACTCTAGCTATTCGCTTAGCGATCGCATCTGTTGATTTTGATGGAGAAATTAAGGTACTAAGCGGTTTTGATGCTCAATCTGAAACTAAAGGGAAAGAACATTGGAAAACTATTGCTCAAGGTACCCAAACAAATCAATTATGGCTGCATTCTCAAACCTTAAGTTCTAAGATAGAATTGGGAATGGCTGCAAAAATTCTGGTCAGAGTAGATACACAAGATATTGATATTACCTCCCAGATCAGCAGTAATGATAACCGGTTGGAATTAACCCACCAAATTACCCCTGGTCAAACCCTAAAGGTCGAGAAAATCGTCGCTGTTTACACAAGTCGTGAAACCAAGACACCCCTGGAAGCAGCATTAAATAAATTAGAAGAGAAATCAACCTATCAGACCAATCTTGCCACCCACATAGCATCTTGGGAGAAACTTTGGCAAGATAATGATATTATCATTGAAGGTGATGACAAAGCTCAACTAGGCGTCCGCTACAACTTATTTCAAATTTTATCCGTAGCTCCCCGTCACGATGATAGAGTTAGTATTCCCCCCAAAACTCTCACAGGTTTTGCTTATCACGGTCATATTTTCTGGGATACAGAAATCTTCATCCTACCCTTACTAACCTATACTCAACCCGCCTTAGCCCGGAACTTACTTAACTACCGCTACCATACTTTACCAGGAGCGCGACGCAAAGCTCAAGAAGCCGGACACAAAGGAGCAATATTTGCTTGGGAAAGTGCTACAACTGGTGATGAAGTTACTCCCAAGGAAGTATTCGATCCCAACGGTGAAGTTGTTAGAATTTGGTGTGGTGACTTAGAAATCCATATTAACGCTGATATTGCCTATGGTATTTGGAATTACTGGCAAGCCACAAAGGATGACCAATGGATGCGGGATTATGGAGCATCCATATTTTTAGAGACTGCTGCCTTTTGGGAAAGTCGTACCGAATGGAATTTACATCACAATTATTACGAAATTCGAGATGTCATAGGACCCGATGAGCATCACGAACGTATAAATAATAATGCCTTCACTAATATTATGGCAGCATGGCATTTAAACTCAGCAGTTGAAGTTTGGAACTGGTTAGAAGAAACCTATCCTGAAGCTGCGAAACAATTATCTCAAAAGCTCAACCTCAACTCCGAGAATTTTTCTCATTGGACAAAGATTAGCCAAAATATGTACGTCAGTACTAACAAAGAAACTGGTTTAATCGAACAATTTGACGGATACTTTAGTTTAAAAGATATCAACCCAGATGATTACGCAGACCGGACTAAATCAATCCAGTCAGTATTAGGTGTAGAGGAAACCAATCAAAGTCAGATTATCAAACAGCCAGACGTACTAATGCTGTTTTACATGCTCCGCGATCGCTACGACTTAAAAACCATACAAGCCAATTGGGACTATTATACACCGCGCACAGACCACACCCATGGTTCCTCCCTTGGTCCTGCAATTAATGCAATTATAGCTTGTGAACTCCAACAACCCCAAATTGCTTACCATCACTTTATGCGAGCAGCATTAGTAGACTTAGAAAACAGCAGATTAAACGCCAATGATGGTATTCATGGTGCCAGCGCCGGTGGAATTTGGCAAGCTATTGTATTCGGTTTCGCTGGTGTCCGTTTCACCCCATCTGGAGCAGTTGCTTCCCCCGTACTTCCTCCCCACTGGACTCGTTTGCAGTTTCGATTGCAGTATCAGGGAGAATGGTATGATTTCGACTTACGTAATGATAATAATCAAGATGGTATAAGAGTGAAATCTCAAATTAAAGGAGCCATATTTGACTTAGACGGAGTAATTACCGACTCTTCGGAATATCATTATCAAGCATGGCAAAAACTCGCTGACCAAGAAGGTATCCCTTTCAATCGAGAAGCAAACGAAGCTATTAGAGGAGTACCCAGACGAGAATCTTTACTGACAATTTTAGGCGATCGCACTGCCACCGAAGCAGAAATTCAAGAGATGATGACTCGTAAAAACAACTATTACATCGAGTTAATTCAAAACGTTTCCCCCAAAGACTTACTTCCTGGAGTCGCGGAACTACTAAATCAAATGCGCGCTTCTGGTGTAAAATTAGCCCTAGGCTCATCAAGTAAGAATGCCCGTACTGTAATTAAACTACTGCAAATCGATGACCTGTTCGATGCGATCGCAGACGGTTACAGTGTCGAAAAACATAAGCCAGAACCAGATTTATTCCTCTTTGCAGCAGAAGGATTAGGACTATCACCCTCAGAATGTATTGTCCTCGAAGACGCAGAAGCAGGAGTAGAAGCAGGTTTAGCAGCAGGAATGAAAGTAGTAGGTTTAGGACCAACTCAAAGAGTCGGCAAAGCTAATGTAGTTTTATCAGATTTTGATGGTGTAACTTGGGAACAATTGCGATCGCAATTGCAAGATTAAGTTTAAATTAAGCTAGATTAAATTAACTTAATTACCAAGATACTAGGGTTTAGCGATAGCTGATGCTAAGTACTAAAATACTATCGCTAAATCCTCTCTCATATTTTTAATTGAACGAAGGAAGAAGTTTGGAATACGGAACGGAAAATATTATCTATAAAGGAGTTGCACCATCCGTCTCATTTACAATACGTCCCTCAATATTAACTGCTGTAATGCGGGCATTACTTGCAACTATCTTCACACTAACAAGAACGCGATCGCCACAATATTCCACATCATGCACGAAACATTCAGTTTTAGCTGGTAATGCAACTATCTCCTCTCCTGCTTTAGTTACAGTCAAAGCACCTTTGAGTTTTGCATCTTTGGGAAATCCCGTATCTATAGAAAACTGATAAACTTCAGGATGAGTAGATACACGTATCCCATCAGAAAGCTGCCTGGTTCGAGTACCGTAATTTCGAATACCACCAGTAATCGTTACCTGTTCTTCTAAAATCCCTTCACGAACTCTAGCCGCGGTCAATTCTTTCATGGTAAATGTTATTTATATAACGTTTAAATATGTAAATACCTCAATAATCTTACACTTGAAGTAAACAAGAATATAAAAATAATATTAAATTCATGAAATCTTAAAAAAATACCTGCTGAAATCACAATTTAATAGATTTGACAGATGGTTATCATAGATAAAAACTATCCATAAATTACAAATTGTATAGTCATTCCAATTAGTTTCCGTATGAATCAAATATCTTGAAATGCTTACTCAAGAAGGTTTTATCAAACTATATGAGAATGTTTTCTATTGAAAATGACTATATTTATAAAAATGAAGTAAATATATCTACTAGATTTGATATCATCAAAAATACCCAAAAATAATCTGCAAATGGTTCTATTAATTAAGGTTGAGAACTTTTTTAAATCGGATTCAAATAGAAAAAATTTGGGAGTATTTCAGGGAGCATCCACTTTTGGCAGAACTACTCAAATAGTAAGTAAACCATTAAGAT
>ERZ1740062.776-NODE-776-length-14765-cov-14.949558_pt1 | contig 14765 bp, 7 predicted proteins | sample MGYA00581741_ERZ1740062 | MGnify/ENA primary metagenome ERZ1740062 (study PRJEB43018, sample SAMN04849747) | marine metagenome | isolation source: floating plastic debris | place: Pacific Ocean | collected 2008-09-01 | study: EMG produced TPA metagenomics assembly...
CTTGCACGTAGTTGTGGTTTTGACATCCAATTTTCAAGGTGCAAGATGTGAGTTAAGGGTGGAGTGTGGGAATATTCCCAAAACATAGAAATTAAGGTTTCTATATTTGTATAAGTCTTGTCTTTGCCTGTCTTTATATTAGTAGCACATATATCTTATATTCACATCTAAAAAATAAATCTTTATTAACTCGCTTTTTGCACCAATATTTATTCCAGGACTAACGCAATTATCACAAGACCTTGATTGGTACGTGACACAAAAACCTGATTATTGCCTTAGAAGTTAAGCAAAGTGTCACGTACCCCTATGAGTAAAATATGTCAGTTGCACTAGTACAACATGGGGTAAATAGAGCAACCATTATAAACCTGTGAAAAGCCTGAAAAATAAGCTTTTATGCCTCCTGCCATTTGCCCTCTTACTTCTGCCTTCATGCACTAGTACTTATTCCTATAAATGAACTACTCAGTATCAAGACTTCAACCTTTATTTAGCCATCAAAATTTAATTAAATAATCTAGCTTCCCCGGAGAAATCATCTAATTTTTTTATCTTTTATATTTGATATGGTCAGTTGCAAGATATGAAGCAATGTATTTATTAAGAAAAAATTAATTACTTTGCTCATAAATGAACGACTTAAATTAAAACATCCTTTTAGATAAGTTTAAGATAAAACTATCTGACTAAATTGAGTCTATAAATAATTTTCAATATTAATAATTAATTTAATTGAAATAACCTAGTCACCATTTCAGTGCGAGAAGATACATTTAATTTACGAAACATTCTTTTTAAAGCTTGTTTAACTGAATGCTCTGTAATCCAAAGATTTTTACCAATTTCGGCATTACTTAAACCTTGAGCAACTAACTGGGCAATTTGCTTTTCACGAGGAGTTATTAACTCCACATTAGATGGAATTAACTTTATCTCTTGAGACTGTATTTTGGCTATACAAATTGATAAATGTAAACATAAAGCACTCATCTCAACGAGATTTTGATGATCAAATGCCGAAGAATAGCGATCGCGTGTTATTCCTAAACCTCCAATTAAGATACCATTGTCTACGATTGGTCCTGCCATTACATGACCATGATCGAAGCGGGGACAGATAATTTTCCACTCTGAGTGCTTTAATAAAACTCCTTCATGAATGGGAGCATGGTTTTTAAAAACATAGTGTAGAACAGGATTATGTTCTATGGATAAAGCGCGATTTAATAATTCTGAATTTTTCCCAACAAGACGGTTTGCGAAAAATAATCCATAGCGTTTCCCAGCAAAATATTTACCAATTTCAGGAATGACTTGTCTTTGCAGATGTTTCTCACTATCTGCTTGTGCAATTATTTCAAATAAATTTGATAAAGAATTTGTCATTGTGATAAATCAGGATTTTAAAGTGTACTCTTTTGAGGACTGCATTCAGATAAGCCTAACTTTTATCATACCCATAGTTGAATTCAGACAGAATAAATATCATGTTAAACTATGCTCATCCTGAAGTTCTGGTAGATAGTCAATGGCTAGTTGAGCATCTGGAGGATCCTAATATTCGCATTATTGAAATGGATGTAGATTCCCAGTCTTATGAGAAGGGTCATATCCGGGGTTCTATATTTTGGTCAATTTTTGAAATTCTACAACCTGATATGAGGATAAATTTCGATGTTGATAGCATATCTAAATTGCTGTCTCGTTCTGGTATTACGAAGGAGATGACAGTAGTAGCGTCTCATGGGGAAAACGTTGGTTCTTCTGCTTGTCTTTTTTGGTTTCTCAAAGTTATAGGACACCAGAATATAAGAGTCCTTAATGGAGGTCGTAAAAAGTGGAAACAAGAGGGTTCACCTTTAACTACTGACTCCACAACTGTTAAACCAACCCAGTATCACATTCAATCTATAGACCATAGTCTGAGAGCTTTATTAGCGGAGGTAAAGGACTCTATCGGGAAAAAAGATTGTGTTTTGCTAGATGTTCGTACACCACAAGAATACCAGGGTGAAATTTATCTGCAAGAACCTCCTAAAGAGAACGAACGTGGAGGTCATATCCCTGGAGCAGTAAACCTTTACTATGAAATTAGTCACAATGATGATGATACTTTTAAATCTGCGGATGAGCTAGAAAAAATCTTTGCTGATGTAGGAGTTACTAAGGATAAGACTATTATTCCTTATTGTGCTGTAGGAGGACGCTCTGGTCATATGTGGTTTGTACTAAAGTACTTATTAGGATATCCCCATGTCAAAAATTATGATGGTTCCTGGAATGAATGGAGTCAACTTGAGGATAGCTTGGTTGAGACTTTTAATTGATGCATTTGTTGAGTTATATGATGTCCGGCAAATCACCCATAATATGTCATTGCGAGTGAAACGACGCAATCGCAATGTGTTGAGATTGCTTCTCCTAACGGAGACGCTAACGCGAACACTACCGTTCGCAATGACAGTTATTTTAACGGACATCATATTATTTGCTGGAAAAGATTGGGAAGCAAAGAAAATTAAAAATATAGAATTAGATACTCAGTTAAACGATACTCAAATATTCCCTCAAAACGGTTTTTTATAACCAAGGGTGTGACGGTCTAGCACATTCTTAATATACAAGGGTGTACTAGACCCACAATTAATTAGGTTAATTAGGATTTTCACGATAGTACTGATTACGGTAAGACCGCACCATTTTTCTGAAGCATATTAGGGAAAATCCAAATCGACTTTGAGGCTCAAATCCTTGGATAGCAATGATACATCCTACTTTATCATTATTTTACAAACGTCCTCTCAGAGGACTAATAATCTGGTATTTCAGCTGTATTTCAGATAGTTTTGAACTGCAACTGTAACCAAGAATCTCATATTCTATCGCTGAGATTATCTATAAATGGCTTTTATTCACATATGGGATGATAGGATGGTGCATAGCATCCGCCTGCTAGCGATCGCATTATCCCACACAAATGTTTAGGAAATTATAATAACTTTAATAGAGGCTTGATAAAAATTACATATTACATTTTGATTTAAATCTTAGTTAATAAAATAAGTAAAAAATCTTTATTTTCTATGCAAAACTTATCTTTTATGAATTATCTTTTAAATTAATTAACTAAATTAATTTTTAATTTTACCTGTTGTAGCCTCCAATTTAGATTTTATCACATCTATCTAAAGTTGTACTTTAAACTAAGGAAAGTTATTAATTTCTGTTTTATTATATGAGATTAGATGATTGTTAACTTATTATTAATCAAGATATATTCTTTCGTTAACATTTGTTTTTTAGTATTTGAATTGAGATTTAATATTTAACTGTAAAAATGTGGTTTATTGCCAAAATTATTTTGCGTTATGGTTCAATCTTTACCGCAAAATTATCAGCAGGATGAGCAACTTTGAATTATTATGTAATCTAAACGCAACTGTTTCTGTCTGAATTTTTCTGTTTTGACAGAAGCATCGGGGTTATTTGTAAAGCTAAGGAAAGCTAATACTATATCAATGTGCTGTTTTACATAGTCTTTTTCAGATGAAAATAGATTATGTAATCTATTTTTGTCTTTATATTTCGATTAGCTATCTAATTCTAATACTAATAATCTTGTCAAATTATATCTATCGTCTTTAATTACCTGTATTCTCAGACAAGCTTTCTAGTTAAGACAAAAATTACAACACTGATATTCTAAAAATACCTTTTATTGTTTATTCCATTTACAATCTTAGGGATGTAAAAAAATCATTCCCTAGGAAGTTGTATAAAATTTTTAATAAATTTGTAACAAATGCATCTATTTTTCAATTGTCAGCCGATCCAAATTTAAATTATCTGTGTAGAGATTGTGTTTCTACATAAATTATATCCAGGCATCCCAAAAGTATAGTTATGGCAATCAAAATTAATGAAGTTCTCGCAAGTCACACTGGTACAGACGACACTGAATATATTGAATTGTTTGGTGGATCGGGTGAGTCTCTTGTAGGTTTGAGCTTAATTGTTGTAGAAGGTGATGGATCTAATGCAGGTACAATAGATCGTCGCATAGATTTTAGTGATACCGATGTTATTGGTACTAATGGCTTTTTTTTAATAGGAAACCCCACCGGATTAGCTAATAACTATAATGTCACCCCAAATTTCGAGGTTGATAATAATTTTCTAGAAAACAGTAGTTTGACAGTAGCACTGGTAGAAACTAGTAGTATTAGTGGTAATACTATTAGCGGTGTTGAAGTTGTTATAGACACGGTTGCTATAACTGACGGTGATGTAGAAGATAGCTTTTTCTTTAATGCTCCGGTCATTGGTCCTGATGGTAGCTTTTTCCCTGCTGGTGTACGTCGTAATGCTGATGGGGTGGATACCGATACTGCTGCTGATTGGACAATTAGTAATTTTAGCTTGGGTTCAGATAATACTCCTACAGCAGGTGGGGAGAATGATACCACACCTACACCAACTACACTGACCATTCCCCAGATTCAAGGTAGCGCTCATACTTCTCCTTTCAATGGTGAAAGTGTTACTACAACAGGTATAGTTACTGCGGTAGATAGTAATGGTTTCTATTTACAAGACCCAGCAGGAGATGGAGACGACGCGACTTCTGATGGGATTTTTGTATTTACTGGTTCTCAACCAACAGTAACAGTAGGAGAGTTTTTAGAAGTTAGTGGTACGGTTAGCGAGTTTTTCCCTGGGGGGGAAGAGACTAGGAATCTTTCTACTACTCAGATTAGTAACCCTAGTATTACTACATCAGACGCTAATATTCAGATTTTCCCAACTCCAGTAATACTTGGTACTGGTGGGAGAGTCCCTCCAACTGAAAATATTGATGATGATGCTTTCGGTACTATTCCAGGAAAAGGAAATTTTGACCCAGATACCGATGGTATTGATTTCTTTGAATCTTTAGAGGGGATGTTAGTAACAGTTCAAGACGCTGTTGCTGTGAGTCCGACTAACCGATTTGGAGAAATATTTACCGTCGTAGATAACGGTACCGGTGCCACAGGAATTAGTCAACGGGGAACCCTCAACATTAGTCCCGATGACTTCAACCCTGAAAAAGTTCAAATTGATGCAGATTCTGATATTCTTCCTGGTTTTGATTTCCCAGAGGTAGATACGGGTGCAAAACTAGGAGATATAACAGGGGTTGTATCCTACGGTTTTGGTAACTTTGAAGTTCATCCCACCCAAGAATTTACAGTCGAGTTTGCAAATATTCAGCAAGAAACCACCAACTTGACAGGTAATGCAGATAAGCTGACAATTGCTAGCTATAACGTATTGAACCTAGATCCCAATGATAGTGACGGGGATGAGGATTTAGCAAATGGAAGATTTAACGCGATCGCTTCTCAAGTAGTTAATAATCTGAATTCACCTGACATCATCGGTTTACAGGAGGTTCAGGATAATACTGGTTCTACTGATGATGGTGTAACAGCTGCAAATGAAACCTTACAACAGCTTGTTGATGCAATTGTCGCTAATGGTGGTCCCGAATATCAGTTTATTGATAATACCTTCATTGGTGATGGAACTAGTGGGGGTCAACCTGGTGGAAACATTCGCACGGCATTTTTATACAATCCAGAACGGGTAAGCTTTGTCGAAGGTTCCTTAAGTGCTGTTACTGATGCAACTGCACAGCAAAGTGATGAGAATAACCCATTTTTTGATAGTCGTTTGCCATTAGCTGGAGACTTTATTTTCAATGGAGAAGAAATTACCGTTGTTAATAATCACTTTTCTTCTAAAGGTGGTAGTTCACCAATTTTAGGTGTAGAGCAACCTTTTGATGAACGACAAGAAGATGTAAATGTTAACGGCAGTTTAGATGAGCGACAAGCACAAGCTGGAGCTGTTACAGCTTATGTTGACAATATTTTAGCAGCAGATAGTAAAGCGAATGTTGTCGTTTTAGGTGACTTAAATGAATTTGAATTTGTCTCTCCTGTCAAGACAACTTTAGGCTCCAATCTAACAAATTTGACAGAAACCATCCCAGAGAATGAACGTTATAGTTTTAACTTCCAAGGTAACTCACAATCCTTGGATCATATCTTAGTTAGTGATAACTTAACTAGTGAGATAGAGTTTGATATTGTACATACAAACTCCGAATTTGCCGAAAACTCTCAAAGAGCCAGCGACCACGACCCATTAGTTGCAAGTTTGACAATTCCAGCAGAAAATATGGATTCTAACAACATCAATCTCAGCGCAATTGGTACATTTTCCGGTTCTGGTGCAGAAATTGTAGCCCATGACCCTAATACTCAGCGTTTATTTGTTACTACAGGGGATACTGTAGAAATCATCGATATCAGTAACCCAGCTAATCCCGTTAAAGTTAGCGAAATCGATATAACTGTCATTGGTGGTGGAGTTAACAGCGTAGCAGTTAATAACGGCATTGTTGCAGTAGCGGTGGAAGCTAATACTGCACAAGACCCTGGTATAGTTGCTTTCTACGACACAGATGGTAACTTCCAGAGTTCTGTAACAGTCGGAGCATTACCCGATATGCTCACCTTCACCCCAGATGGAACCAAAATCTTGGTCGCAAATGAAGGTGAACCCAGTGATGATTACACCGTTGACCCGAATGGTTCTATCAGCATTGTTGATATTTCCAATGGTATTGGAAACCCAACTGTAACCGAAGCTGGTTTTACTGGTTTCAACGACCAGAAGCAAGCTTTAATTAACAAAGGTGTGCGCATTTTTGGTAATGATGGAGCTGCAACCGTTGCTCAGGATTTAGAACCAGAATATATAGCAGTTTCTGCTGACGGTACAACCGCAATTGTTACTCTCCAAGAAAACAATGCGATCGCTGTTGTTGATATTGAGAGTGCAACTGTAGTAGATGTTCTACCTCTGGGTGTCAAGGATCATAGTAAAGGTCAACCAAACTTAACCCAGTATCAGTTTTCTGATTTACCTGTTTTAGGAACTACAGCAACAGTAAATCCTAGTGATTCTAGTCAGACAACTCCCGGACAAGACATTCTCCTAGGTGGTTTATCTGGTCTTTTCTATGATGGAGTTGCTGCTAATGGTAACTTAAAGTTCGTTACCGTTCCTGACAGAGGACCAAATGGTGATCCTACTGACGTAGATAATGATGGTGAAAACGAGCGTCCTTTTGCTTTACCTGATTATCAAGCACGGGTAGTTAAATTTGAACTGAATGAGAGCACTGGTGCAATTGAGAATGTATCAGAAGTTTTATTAACCAGAGAAGATGGTACAACTCCTATTACTGGTCGTCCAAATATTCCTGGTGTAGATGAAGAACCAGTAGATTTATTTGGTAACTTGCTCGGTTATGACGAGTTTGGTGCTGACTTAGAAGGAATTGTAATTAATCCCACAGATGGTAGCTACTGGATGGTTGATGAATATCGTCCAGCAATTTATCACTTCGAGAGCGATGGTACATTAATTAACCGCTTTGTACCAGAAGGTACTGGTGCTTTAGGTAGTCAAGCAGCAGGAACTTACGGTACAGAAACTTTACCAGCAGAATATTCCAGTCGTCGTCCTAACCGTGGATTTGAAGCTGTTGCTCTAGATACTGACTCTGGAATTCTCTACGCATTTATTCAGACACCTTTAGCAAATCCAGATAGAGCTGCTTCTGATGCTTCTGATGTAATTCGTATTTTGGGTATCGACCCTGCTACAGGTAATCCTGTTTCCGAATATGTTTACTTACTGGAAGACCCAGCAGTTCGTTCTGGTGGACGAGTTGATAAAATGGGTGATGCTGTTTACGTGGGGAATGGTAAATTCCAAGTTATCGAGCGTGATTCAGCGGTTGGTGAGAATGCGAAGAAGTTCATTTTTGAGATTGACCTCAAAGGTGCAACCAACGTATTAAATACTGCTTCCTTACTACCAGGAAAAACCTTAGAGGAGCATACCGCAGATGAATTGGTTGCTCAAGGTATTAATCCTGTTCATAAAACAAAAGTAACAAACTTATCTTCCATAGGTTATGTTGCAGGAGATAAACCAGAAGGTTTAGCTTTATTACCAGATGGTCGTTTAGCAGTTCTCAACGACAACGACTTCGGTTTACTTGATGAAGATATTCCCATTGATGGAACTGTTCCAGTCAATCCTAATCCTACTGCTGTTACATTAGGTATCATTGACTTCCCAGAAGGGAACCAACTGGACGCTAGTAATGAAGATGGTCCCAATGGTGAGGGTGCTATCAATATCCAGAATTGGCCCGTATTTGGATTGTATCAGCCTGATGCAATCGATAGTTTCCAAGTTGATGGTAAAACCTTTTACATCACTGCCAATGAAGGTGATGCCAGAGATTATGATGGCTTTAGTGAAGAAGAGCGAATTAAAGATTTAACTTTAGATCCTAGTGTTTTAGCTAGCAATCCAAATCTACAAGATGATGACCAATTAGGTCGTCTAAAAACCACTAATACTTTAGGGGATTTGGATAACGACGGCGACGTTGATAAGCTAATTAGTTATGGTGGTCGTTCCTTCTCTATCTGGGATGAAGTTGGTAACTTAGTATTTGATAGCGGAGACCAAATCGCTGAAATTACTGCTGATCAAGTTCCCCAACTCTTCAACGCAAACAGTGGAGACCCTGCTGAATTTGACCAACGTTCCGATGATAAAGGTGCAGAACCTGAATCTGTAGTGGTCGGTAATATCAACGGTAAACCCTACGGTTTCGTTGGTTTAGAACGTACTGGTGGAGTCTTAGTTTACGACCTGAGCAATCCTAGCGAACCTGAGTTTGTTCAATATATTACCACTGAAGGCGATATTGCTCCAGAAGGATTAGAATTCATTGCAGCTTCAGACAGTCCTAATGGTAATCCCATCCTGGCAGTTGCTAATGAAGTAAGCAATACCACTACCCTTTACAATATTGATGTTCCTGATTACACCCTACAAATACTCCATGCTTCCGACTTAGAAGGGGGAGTAGAAGCAATTGACAGCGCTGGAAACTTCGCTGCAATTGTTGATAAATTTGAAGATGAGTATGAAAATACCATCATTCTTTCAGCCGGTGATAATTATATTCCTGGTCCCTTCTTTGGTGCAGCAGGGGATTCCGATTTACGGGAACCTCTACAAGAGTTTTACCAAGATTTATTTGATGAACCTGGTTTAACTAACGTTCGTGAAGGTGTCGGTCGCGTTGATATTTCCATCATGAACGCGATTGGTTTCGATGCTTCAGCTGTTGGAAACCACGAATTTGATGCTGGAACCAACGCATTTAGTGATGTTATCGGTACCGATATTCGAGGAACCGAATTAGGAGATACTCGTTGGTTGGGTGCTCAATTCCCTTACCTGAGTGCAAACCTAGATTTCTCTGGTGATGATAATCTTTCAGATTTATACACCAGCGAAATCTTAGAGAACACAGCCTTCCAATCTACACCCGATGACTTAACAGCAGCAGCAGCAGCACCTAAAATTGCTCCTGCAACCATCATTGAAGAAGGTGGAGAAAAAATCGGTGTAGTTGGTGCTACAACACAGCTAGTAGAGACAATCTCCTCCACCGGTGGAGTTGATGTCATTGACCCAGAAAGTAATGACATGGCTGCTCTAGCGGCAATTTTACAACCCACCATCGACCAGTTAATTGCTGATGGTATCAACAAAATCATTGTAGTTAGTCACCTCCAGCAGATTTCCCTAGAGAAAGAACTAGTTGGTTTACTCTCCGGTGTAGATGTAGTTATTGCTGGTGGTTCCGACACCTTACAAGCTGACGAAACAGACCGCTTGCGAAATGGAGATACCGCAGCAGAAGACTATCCCTTCACCACCACCAACAAAGACGGAGACCCTGCGGTAATTGTTAGCACCGATGGAGAATATTCCTACGTTGGTCGTTTGGTAGTTAACTTTGACGCCGATGGTAAAGTTATTACTGAGAGCATCGACCCCAACGTCAGCGGTGCTTATGCAACCGACGAGCAAGGTGTCAGCGATGTTTACGGTGACAATATTGCAGACGCATTTGCAGAAGGTAGCAAAGGTCAGCAAGTTCAAGACCTCACAGCCGAAGTACAAAACGTAGTCACCCAAAGCGATGGTATCATCTTTGGTCAGAGCGATGTTTTCCTAGAAGGAAGACGAACAGAAGTTCGTACCGAAGAAACCAACTTTGGTAACCTCACTGCAGACGCAAACTTAGCTGCTGCTCAAGCTGCTGATGATTCAGTAGTAATTTCCATCAAAAACGGTGGTGGAATCCGAGCAGAAATCGGTAGCATCGACGGTTTAACCGGTGAAGAAGGACCCACCCTCGCAAACCCCGACGCAGGGAAAGAAGCAGGTGATATCTCTCAACTAGACATTGAAAACTCCCTCCGCTTCAACAATGGTTTAACCCTACTAACCGTAACCGCTCAAGAACTACTTGATATCATCGAACACGGTGTCGCAGATAGTGGAGACGGAGCAACCCCCGGGAGCTTCCCCCAAGTTAGCGGTCTAGCATTTAGCTTCGACGATGATAGCCCGGAAGGCGATCGCGTACAATCTTTAGCAATTAAAGACGAAAACGGTAACGTAATTGATACAATTGCTGAGAATGGCGAATTAGTCGGTGATGCAAATCGTACCTTCCGCATCGTTACTCTAAATTTCCTTGCAGATGGTGGTGACGGTTATCCATTCCCCACAGGAGAAAGTGCAAACCGAGTAGACCTAGAAGCTGAGGGAGTACGTACAGGTTTAGCAACTGCTGCTGATGATGGTACCGAGCAGGATGCATTAGCTGAGTACTTATCTACAAACTTTGCTAGCGATCCTTTTGATGTGGAAGATGTTTCCCCTGAGTTTGATACCAGAATTCAGAACCTCGACTTCCGTGCAGATACTGTTTTATCAGATACTCCAGTTACTGGTGAATTAGATGAAATTATCACCGAGATAGTTGATGGAACTACAGTTGAATTAATCGACCTACGGAATGAAACTGGTACAGTAACAGCAGACTTTACCATCAGCAGAGAAGCTGATTTCGATAACGAAGTTTATTTCTATAAAGTCGATGACGTTACTGGTACTGTTAATGGTGTTGCTGTTGGTAGTGATAACTATTTGCAGACAGCTTTAGCAAATATCGTTTCCCCAGTATTTGCAACCACGGACGATAACACAACCACCGGAACCGTGGAATTTGAAGCAGGTTCCTACATCGCTCCTTTAATTATCGCCAATGCTGGTTTAGAACAAGCACAAAGTGGTGAAGCATTAGTTTACCTTCCATACTCTGGTGCAGGTAGCGACAGTTTCGACCACATCCGACTCTTAGAACCCAACACCTTCGGTTTTGAAGACCTACCTGGTGGTGGAGACCAAGACTTCAACGATATTACTATCCAGTTTGATAACTTTAGCGCAGTTTAATTAATAGGTAGCTGATAGTTATCTATCCAAAACAGTTCTGTTGACACTTAACTAATTTTCCGTACACCTTAAATAATTAATTCCAGCCCAGTATTAGCAATAATATTGGGCTTTTTTTAGGAGTGAACAAGGAAGGGAGTGACTATTGAGAATAACTTTGTCTCTTAAAGGATAAATAACTTTTCAAATCTTTATTAGTAGCCATATAAATTGGAATAATCACACAGAGAATCACCATAATCAAACTTCCAGCGATCAGAATTGTAGAGAGCTTGGAACTGAGTACCACAAGCATTGCAATCAGCAGGACAACCAGCAAACTACAAATACCCATCAACAGATAGAAAGCCCATTTGCGTCCTTGCAGAACATAATGCATAACTATGATTGTCAATAAGATACGTCCAATTGCCCATTTATCCCGTGCGATCGCCACTAGCGTTGCATCTAGGATACAAAGGATGACAAACATAGTTAGTAATATATTTCGAGCTTTCAAAGCAGATATATCGGGTTGAAGCATAGTTTTTAGATGATATGTTAAGAATAAAATTAGAAAAAATCTGCGTTCAAGTCAACTTTTTAGTCCTTACTGTTTTAAGCCTTCAGATGATAATTCTTCTGAAAGTATCTGTATTCTGGTGACATTAAGCACGAAATATGAAAGCATTTACCGTGTGAGTTTACAATCTTTGAAGAGAAAATGTCAGACATATCCTATCCCGATTATATTTGGTGGGTCGAACCTGCTAAACTTGCAGGAATGCCCCGTCCTCCATTAGAAGATTTACCCATGCTTCATCAAGCCGGAATGGGTGGTATTGTTTCAGTTATGGATGAGCCTTCAGGTATCCAAGAATATAAAGACTCCGGTTTTCAAGCTTTATGGTTACCAATCACCGGTGGTAAGAGTCCAAAATTAGAGCAGGTTTTAGAATTCGTTCAATTCGCTGATTCGCTGTTGGAGAAAAATCAGGTTGTTGCGGTTCATTGCACTAGTGGTAATCGTCGAACAGGGACACTTTTGGCTGCTTATCTTATTGCTTCTGGAAAATCACCAGACGAAGCACTTACCCAGGTTCAGCAAGCACGACCATCTGCCCAACTGCGGGATGCTCAGAAACAGTTTTTATTTGCACTACCAGATTTACTTTCTAGGGAATTATAAATTTACGAGCTGCTGAAAATCATAACTATATTTGCACTCGCTTGTGTTCCTGTTACTTATCGAGACAATCTAATAATTAAGGATGATTTGTTCCCAGAATTAGAAATTACTCCCAACCAAATATTTCAACGTGCTGGATTAATTAAGTGATTGTAGAGACGTAGCAATGCTAAGTCTCTACGAAATTCTATTATCCCTTTACCCGAACCGGTGTTGGGTATCCTTTTTAACGATTGCGGTAAAGGAATCTTACAATAACATCCTCATTCTCAGCATCCTTTGAAGTGTAGCGGACTCGGTCTACACGTCTACCTTTACTTTGATTTCCTTGGGGTTTATCGTAAAGACTAATTACCCCACCATTATTAGATAACATAACCGGACTTAAAGGCTTTATCTGCAAAGCTTCTCCTGGTTGTAGAATTCGCTCTTGCTCATTCAAAATCAAGTTTAATTGTAATGGTTCATGTTTAGCATCCGATAATGTCCAGCCTTCTAAATTAACCGGTTGCGAAGAAAGATTTATGACACTAATCCATTCCGATTCTCGTTCATCACCAGATGGATTCACCATTGCAGCAGCAATAAAAACGGGAATAGTTGTTGAAGGGGTTGCATTTCTGGATTCTCCAGGAGAAATCATTTCCGAAGGTTCATCAACTTCAATACGTTCGGGAAATCTATCGATATTTAGTTCTTCTCGCTTTTCGGGGTTTTCATTAAATAACAGGGGGTTTTTCTCATAAATTTCATCATCAAATTCTAAACCCGTCAATCTTTCTATTTCAGTAATTGTCACCTGATAATTTTGAAAATTAAACATTTTATTACCCATCTTGTCCGCTAAAGCTTCTTCATCTTGAAACATTAAAAAAGCACGGACATCAAGTTGATTGCTGTCTTTATTCACAAAACAAACAACTTTAAAGAAAGCTGAAGGAATGAGTGCAGGTTCCCGTCCTGGTGGAGTAATGGTACGAGAAAAATCTCCATAAACCGGTCCGCTAAAAACAGTAACTTTACCGTTACTATCTAGATTTAGCTTAAATACCCAATTTTCCAGAGCTAACCATTCATCCTGATTAAAATTCCCATGCTGTAATGTAGCATTAGAATAATAAAAGGTATCATCAGATGCTCGTTTTGCATCCCTTTGGGTTTCTCCCCATGCTACACTAGCTCGTCTTGCTAAATGTCCTCTGTCCCAAGGATTACTTCGATAATAGTCATTATCTAATTGAAAATCTGCACCGATACGGGTATCAATATTCCAATCCTTACTTCTGGAGACACTTTTATAAAGATTCTGGTTGATATTTACACAAGCAATAATAGGTGAACGTCTAACACGGTGTGTGATGATAGAGTAATTTATATAACCAGCAAAAATGTCATCTTCTAGCAAAGAACTGCGGAGGACATCACCTGCTAAGGATGGAGCAAAACTGGGTACGGGAAGGTTAATACCATTCCCTAGAAAGTTAGGATCGTAACCTGCCATAATTATTCCTCTTATGTATCTTTTATGCATTTTCATGCATTTTTGTCTAAGTACCACAAAGACTACAAAATAGAATATTATGAATACTAAATAAGTACTTAACAAAATAAATTACACAATGTTATTTTGTATGAAGTAAAAGTAACATTTCTATAGCGTCTTCATTAGCAGAAGTAACCCCAGGAGTTTGAGATTTATTTATTTAGTTTTTAAAAACTAATTTTCAAAACTTTTTAAAAAAGGTAAATGTTTTTGTTGAGTTATATCGTGTCCGGTTAAATACTTATCATTTAGACCGCAAAGGAGAAAAGGGGCTGTTCACTCAAAGGGTTCTCGTAGACTGAATTAGAGGAGATGGGGCAGGCAGTTTTTTGAATATACAGCGCTTTGCAAGTACATGAGGTACATTCTCCCTGCTCTCTGCCTTATAACGACATGATCTGTACCTCACTCAGATGAAATCTGCTGTATTACCTGTATCGTAATGGTCTTAAACAGACTTGATATTACTTAATTAATAACTAAATAATATGATGTCAAGATAATTCGTTACTATATAACCCTATATGAAAAGATGGCGGTTATTACTTATTACTTATTACTTATTACTTATTACTTATTACTTATTACTTATTA
>ERZ1740062.777-NODE-777-length-14748-cov-10.630981_pt1 | contig 14748 bp, 10 predicted proteins | sample MGYA00581741_ERZ1740062 | MGnify/ENA primary metagenome ERZ1740062 (study PRJEB43018, sample SAMN04849747) | marine metagenome | isolation source: floating plastic debris | place: Pacific Ocean | collected 2008-09-01 | study: EMG produced TPA metagenomics...
CCCCCCCCCCCCCCCCCCCCCCCCCCCCCCCCCCCCCCCCCCCCCCCCCCCGTGGGGCGTGTCAGAGTCTGAGCGCTCAGACTAAATCGCTCTGTGCCTGATGAAGGAGGTGAACATAACATTTCTCACTTTCTCAATAGACGTACATCAATTTATTATTGAAGATTTTGGCTTGAGCAGGGAGGTTTTCTTTTTTATAGTGTCTGAAAAGGGGAAATAAGGGAACTGACGCCGATCTAGCCTTAAAGTTTTGCTGACCTTATGCATGGAGAATAATCGCTTCTTATGCTGAAGATTCCGGTTTAAAGTTTATATTTTGCAGGAAAAAATGGTGAGGTCAGACTTTGAGCCGATAATCGATGAAACGGATGAAATTGTCACATTTCCATCTGTTGCGGCACATTCCGAACATTCAACAATAACACACGATGAAGACTACGAAAGCTCTGTTCATGACAGATATATTCCACCACCCTTGTATAATAACTATGCCTTTGCTATAGGTGCCAATGGTATGGTCCTAGGGCTACTGACAACGGTAGCAGGTTAGTTCTCTTTGATACTTATCATGGGGTAGATATAAGATTGGTTTTGTCCTGCGAAGCTGCAATTGCCCTGCAATGGTCGTGTTCGGTTGCACGTGTTTCAAAAGTGAGTGGCAGTTACTTGTGGAGCATAGTTGCATTGTGAAGCCAAACTCCTTGGTAACAGGCTCAAAAGAATGCTGCAGTAGTGCCGACTAATGAAGGGGGAACTGTGTAATATGAATGTAACGGGAACTCTGAACTACTTCTATTCCTACGGATCTGTTCATTTTTTTTCGTTAATCCCCACAGTTTACTTTGGTGATGATCTGCTACATATTACAAACATCTCTGTAGCAGATCTAACCAGATTTGCTCATGCATGTATCTAGGAAACTTATCTGGTTTTGATGGGTACCAACCATCACAAACTTGAGGTGTGGCTGTTGACAAACACTGTGTACAAAAAACCCCCATTCTCCACTAGGCCCTACTGTTAATTGTGCTATGCATGGTTAGTTAAATTGGTACTTGTACCAGAGGTGAGGTGCAGAGAGTCCAAATTTTCTAAACTATCATAATTACACGTGCACCTCAGACAATAGCAAATATTACAAGGTTAACATCAATTTTCCACAGTTATCTCATCACAATCTCGCATGAATGTATTGTGTATCATCAGGATTAGATATAAGGATTTCTAATCAACACATTCCTCTTTTCGGGCATGCTTTATTGAAAGTCTTGTCTGTAAAAAGTATTTTTTATCCTCCATTTCAGGTTTACTACAGATTTTTGGGTTTCCAGTCCTCTGCTCATCTGGACATGACACTATAGTATTCACTCGTGACACATTTTATGGATTTACTATCTGGTGTGGAGTATTGGTAAGTAATCGAAATCATTACATTGTTATCGTTCGTTATACGGCATTATTGTCAATTCTAGTGTGTTAAAATCGGTTAGCGTCAACAAAGTGGTTATCCACTCAAAAAGCGTACTAAGTCTACCTCGGATATCTTTAGGACTAATCTATGGTTTTCCTGCAGGAATTTGAACCTTCAGAATTGACTTCAATGGAATACGCATCAATGTTGTTACTGATATTGACTGTGTGTTATAGAAAGAGAACTTTTGTCCATGGAAAACTGTGATGTGCTGTTAAATATAAAATATATATTGTTGTCATTACTAATGATGGCTGTAATGGTATAACTCTATTTTCCAGTTGACAATCTCATCAGCCACTGGAGTACGATCGTCAATTACAAAGCGGCAATCCACGGTAGGTTTTTAGCTATTTACATTTAATTTTTTCAGGACTACATTCGCATGTGTACCATAAAGCAACAACTTTATGTCCACATAAAACAATCCAAGTTGATTGGGAACATCATGAAATGCTATCAGTACTGGGTATAGTTATAAACACATCATGTATTATTGGGAGCATAACATTTTTTGTGTTTTTTATCTAAATTGTCTATCTTATCATTTTGCAGTTGAATCGGTTTTTAGCCTCACATGTGCTGACAACACTGTTTTATCTGGCGGCTGCTATCATAATGATCGTGGCATTTACTTGCTATAACTCACTGTCTGGTCTGGTATGTAGTTTTATAATATGAATATGACCCTACATACACATAAACGTATTCCCTTCGGCCTTCTCAGATCTATGTATAATTCATGCTTCGATAACGTGAAGCCGGCAGCATGATAATCCCTCAATCCCTCATCATGTCAGAGGCAGAAGTCATGGAAACCATAAAAAATGAGAGGTTTTTAGATGTGCCATTGGGTTTAAAAAGGTGACCGTTTGCCAAACGCTTGCGCAGTGTTATAGTACAATAATGAAAATATATAGCTGCTGGAATCCATCTAAGGAGTTGTCTACACTGGGTTATAGAGAAGATAAACCCCGACTCAATTTTGTGCATGTGCAATGAGATTTATTTCATCGGCATGTGACGAATTTTTCTAACTCTTTGGTGTATGGCAAATGGGATACATGTATGTAATTGTATTGTTCATCCCCGGGTGTTCATCTCACCAATTTTTTTGAATGGGACTACCAACTTGCTCTGTAAGGTATATGCAATATTATCTGCATTACATGATAATTGTGCAGCGCTATATGTCAAAAAGTTGAAAAAAATACTCAACCCATGGAAATGGTCTCTCTTGCAGGACTCCTGTATGGTAGCTGGTCATGCTGTGAGTGCAGCATTCATCTGTTTAGGGGTGGTATTACAAGTCATTGTTATCTGCTGTACTTATGAAACAATATTTGATGGAAAGTCAACAACATTGCTTAGATGTTGCATAGACGCTATTGCTAACCGTTGTTGTCCTAAGGTGAGTGCAATGTGACATTATGTATGCTTTTGTAAGACTGGGACTTGTGTTTATATGCTGCACTTAATCTGATTCAATTTTAGTGGTGGTCTTTCCCGATCCCATACCATACATGGCAACCCGCCCTGACTGGACCGGTGAATATTTCTAGACTCAAGTACTGTTCATCAATCATGGTCGAGTTGTTTGATTTTTTGCATTTCAATTCTGGATTGATGTGGAACATAACCTGTGGTGGAAACGCCTCAGAACATATAGTTTTATACCATCGACATTGAAACGTCAATGTCTATGGGTTATACCTATAAGTTTAGACCAGATCGGATCTGTAATTATGTTAAATTAGATCGAGAATCAGGCTGTATTAATGGTCCTCTCACATGATTGCGAGGAAAATATTTACAATGGCTACATTTACACTATTTGGGCCATACTGAATGATAGATGAAGTGCCAAAGCTGCTATGCAAGGTTGTCGGCAGGCACTCCTAACCCCCGCACAGGTTAATCAATGTATCGCTATACACTTAATCAGGAGGAATCTGACACAAGCAGTGGCAGTACTATTTATCGAAAGCGGATCAACAGTTGGTAAATTTGCCCTGCAGTTGAAGCATTACAATTGATTATATACCATGACTAAGCTGCTACAATCTTTGCTCTTATTTCTCCGCGCTAACAACCTGACACCCACTCCTATGCCAGAAAATCAGCTACGCGATGCGATCTCAATATGGTGGAGGGTCTTCAAAATTAGGGCCATACCTTAGAAGAGGAAAGTACTAGCGGAAGGAAATTTTAGCATTTTTCACACCCAAAAAAATCTTAAGTTATTAAAATTATTGTCTTCCTATTTTTTAACAAGCTATGATTGAAGATTTCTCAAGTAGCTAAACTAAACTATACTGCTTAGTATATCTACCAGGGTGTCATCTCTCAGAAAAGCTCATACCATGTTCAAGCCTTCTCGTACATCTATGGGGTTCAAAACCCATTTCCCACTTCAGCCACATTATGGAGTAAAAAGGGCTCGCCAGAAGATGACTGGACTGTAGCTTGAAAAGGGTATAAAATCAGTAGGAGTTGTACCCACAACTGGCATGTGTGGACTAATCCAATTTATTGACTGAAAGCGACCTGTTGAGCAGATTAACGTAAATCTGGGCAGTATTGGAAAACAGGCGATCTGAATTGTTGCGTAATCGATTTTGGAAAAAAATTCCAAAACTGTGTTGATTACTGTCACAATTACCTAGTTTTTGCACATTTTTGACTCATCAGAGACTTGAAAACAGTGAGACGTCCATTAATTTATCGCTGTATATGCGATTACATGGGAAAATCTGCGGGTTTCAATATTTACGATATCGCCGTGTGATAATTACATATTGCCCAGCCTTAGATTAATGAGATGAATGCATTAAAGCAAAGGAGTTTCTCTAGCCACTTGGTTAAAGTGAGAAAAGAGGTATTTTTGGCGGGTGTAGGGGTATCTAATATTGACAGTTAGACGTTGATTTATCGGAGAGTTGGCCCAGGTCATATTCGCCACAATAATTACTTCACCCTCAGATTAGACTTTTGATGATGTGCTTATATATTTATTGAATGGCGACTCAGGGAAGAGATAAAATACACATGTCTTAGCCAAGCGCAAAAATATGTCATAAAATCTGTTTGCAACACATTTAATCTACATTACATGACTGCATAACAGCATTTCCCATTTTGCCAGGCATGGATGACGCTATGTTCTCTAGATAGAATGATTAAAGGGATTCCGAACTTTCAAAATCAGTTTTTTCTAAACAAACCCAAATTGCCCATTTGTGTCACACAAAAAGTTTTGTCATGATCAAGCAAAGAGAGGTGAAGATATGAGCTGATCAAGTTTATTTAGGTCAACCGGTCAGTTCGCACGTGCTCCTGGACTTCTTCTCTGCCACTTCCTGTTTGTAATAGATTGTGTTCTATGTAAAGTAAATGGGTGTTAGCAATGCAGCCCACAACAGTTAGTCATGAACCTGCGTAGTGTTTTGCACAACGTCAAAACTGCTGCCTTTCCAATAGTGCAGCAGCTATTATACATTCATCAGAGGAAGCATGTTTCGAGAAATTGGAATCCCTTTAAATAACTAAAACGTGATAATATATCCATGAATATATCGCTACAAAAATTTAACAGGTTGTTACCTTCAATGAAGTGAACATAGGCTGATTTTATTCAGCATCCTCATGTACTTGCAAGGGGGATAACTGCAATAGAATTAGGCAATATACCCCAATTTTTGGCGCCAAATTCAGAATCTGTTGATGTTACAATATGGCAGCAAGCATCAGTCCGAGCCCTGTGTCCCGACCTACAGACTCATGCCGGTGTTTTTATGTCTTAGATGACTTTGTGGGATTTTTAGGACGAAAATGTTAAAAATACCCATTTTGCATTGTTCTATGATAAACTGCTTTTTAAGAAATTTATTTCATTCCATTCCGTCTTATTTTTCACACAGCCTTATTTGTCCAGATACATTGGTCGGTGATTATAATATAGTATACATATATATATTTTTAAAGGTAAATTTTGATGTCAGATTCCATACAGACAGTCATCTAATACCGACAGTGTGCAAGAGAGGCAAGGTCTTCGAGACTTATGTGGGCTTATTAGGTATTATTTTCCAAATAAGCGATTCAACACTTCTAAGTGGAGCATTTTAGTGATTTTTGTCTAAACTTTGCCCAGGATACTGTTCACAACCGTGCAGATTTTATGGAAATGTACAGTGACACTGCCATTGTGCTTTTGCACTACACAAAAACCACTGCAGCTCCCCATTGCTACCCGTACAAATTCAGGCCTAAACATTCACCCCATCAAACCCAACATCAGGCTAGTTTACACTGATGTGAATGATCGATAAATTTTGAGTGTTGTAAAAATAGATAGGCATTTAATATTTAAAAATCGCTCTACCAGTATTTTCATCGTAGCTGATTTAGTTTAGGTAGTAAATTGACATTTTTTGTGCTTGCCTAGGATATTAGGGGATTTGGGAGGCAGAAATTAACACGCTTGGTTGTTGTATGCTCTTTGCATGACAAAGCGCTTATTTTATTGTGATTTCATATACACACAATGGACAGTCAGATATCAAATAAAGCCTGTCAGTGACCATACTTATCAAAGCATTTATGTCAGCCCGCGATTTCACTGGTAAGGATTTCGCTGCAAAAACTCATCTAAAATGGCACTTCTATAACAAAAATGAGAATTCTATGACACACCTATCTTAGCTGGAAACTCCCAAATCCTGAAAATGGCAAGCCTTGACACAGTCCTACCTACAACATATCTGGAAGCAAACAAGGCTTGAGATCCGTGAAGCCGTGATGGTAACACATTGCTCTGAACCCACTATAATAGTATCGCGATGTCACAAACACAAGTGTTCAATTCAAATTTCTATCTTGAATCTGGTTGTTACAGACAGACGGCTGTATACAGATGACCGTACGGCACACCCCTTATACAAGTCAACAAACTCAGACCCCTCATACCAGTCGGCAAGCTGCTCAAGTCACCACAGTTTCCGAGTATTGATATTGCACATCTCATTCTCATACGTGGATAAATTACAATTATCACAAAGTCATGACATTTTTGACATCGCCATGTTTATCTGCATAATCTCGAGTACATCTTTCATTTTTTTCTACCATTTTTGCTGTACACTGTACATACTACTATTTATATATAAGACTGGTCAATAGTTTTTTTATGTAACTTTATTGCATAATAAAGCTTATTGGTGTTACAGCTTATTTGCCCTTCTTGGCCTTCATTTTCTTGACATAGAATTGAAGCTCTTGTCCCTCAAGAATGTACCCGTCACATCGGCCACACTTTCCTGGTCTTGATGAGATACAAGCTGTAAAAGAAAAATATTCCGTGAGTTTGTAAACATCAGACCCTGCGAAAATGTGTTAAAAATGTTGATGATAAGATTCAGAGTAACTATGAAACTATTCACGTCAGGTTTGTAGTTAAAACAACCATCTGTCACCTGTCTGTAACAAGTTCATCATCAACATCTTATAAAATACAATAACAATAATACCCTACACTCAAAAAGTATTCATTAGCACTAATTTTCGCCATTTTTGCTAGTGGAGGTAGCTAATTTTAAAAGTTGCTAATTCCACTCTTTTTTATATATATTATAATGGAGGGAAACCAAAGAAGCTAATATAAAAGTAGGTTATTAACCTGATAAACTCAAAAGTGTGAAACCTTTTACTTGCTAAAATTAATGTGTTTAGGGCGATCATAGGATAAACAATTGGCGATCCTCAGATCTTCGATTTGGGTCTCAAGAGCGAGTGTTGTCTCTAGTTTGAAAGGAGTTGTATATGAATCCAATGACTGTTTGAAATTTTGTTACAAAATCCAAAGCACTTTGCGATAACCTACCATAAAGTTTTCCAGCAACGAACTGCTCCTCGACAGCTGGGTCGACAAAAGCAGTTTTTTGACGATCTGTGTATTTCTTCTGCGTTTTTGACGATCTTTTCTTCAAAAATGGGAGCTCTGCCTTTTCCTCTTCAGACTGGCAAATCAGAAATAAAATGACAAAATTGTGGATATATTTTCAATCAAAAACAAAACATAATTGACAGCGGATGTTGCTCAGGGTAACTATGACATGTGGGGAAACATCTTTCCAGCCACCAAGATCAAAACGACCATGGTATATGCAGGCTCAGAATGAAAGTCTGTCATCATGGCACACATCCATGCCAGCGTACTACACCTGTTGACAAGTGCATTGTGCGACGCATTAGTATTGTACTGCTAGCTAGTCAAGTTATTAGCAACTTCCTTCTGACATGATGCAGTCTTGAAACTGAATATAGAGGGAAGTCAAGGTGAGCTGAAGGCTAATTGCATCTCAGGGTAAGAGACCCAAACTGAAGTCCGGTTAACATGGGTTATACTCACATATTTTTTTTCTGCAATTTTCTTTCTTCCAAGAGGTACAGCATAATGAGCCTCATACCACTGCCTGAATGGTGCAGCATCAATTTGGACAATAGTGTTCTTTGTCAGAGTCTTGGTTCTCACCATCTCATTGTTGGTGGCATTGTACACTACATCAATGATTCTGGACTTGTGGGCGATTCCTGAAAAAATTGAGGGATATTAGTTCAGGTGTTGGGAAAGAAAGCATGAAATTGTGACAAGTTCAAATGAAATGATGAGTATGTCTATGACAAGGCCTACCGAAAAGATGAACAGATCCACATTTCCATCACAAGCCTAGCTGTTTTATAGCGTAAACAAAATCAAAACGCTTGAAGACTTTCACAACAGATAAGTTAAAAAAAATAGGACTGACTGTCACGCTTAAACTACAAAGTAACACACAAATTGGGTTATCACTCATCAGCTGCACTGGAATCTTCAGAATTCCCCTAATCAACATATTGGTACAGATACTAGCAGGGGGAGATTGAATATAATGGGTAGGCTGTGACAATTTCCAATTTCTGCCAGCAACACTGTTTATTGTTACTGCTTACTGTTGCGAGGCCTGATTTTTCTTGTACCTCATTAGCTCCTGTTGACCGTGCCCCAACTCACACATATTTTCAATGCAAAAGCTATGGTAAGCTGTTTGAGAGATTCATGTGGCACCACACCGAACTCAACAAGTAAAATGAAAAAATACTAAACAGCTGAAGTTTTCGGTGAATTTGAAACAATGCGGACTGTTTTTGTGCTTAGCGTGATGCAATTTTATTTTGGTATCAACTGGGTCTCTCTTCCGATTCTTGATGGAACAGAGTCAGGCAAAGCTTTGGCAAAATTCATAGAAATTGGTTGGTTAATTGTTTTGCCTTCAAAATTTCCACAACTTCCCATCATATTCAAAATGCGTTTGATTCCATCTATGATTTGGCTGGGCTACCATCTGAGTGGCTGGGCTACCATCGTGAGTGACCATAACAACAAACAGCTCTTCAGTGCATTCAAACATCTCCTATAAATCCTTGGTACATTGGTGCAACATTATATCCAAATCAATCACAACATCAAATTTTGAGGAACTGAAGGATTGAGGATGCTACAGCGATGTGTCAACATTCTCCAAAACTCGTCCCTAGCCTAAAATCCAAATACCCAACCCCATGACCCTGCACCAATAATCCAAAACTCCAAAGAGTATTCATCTGATACGAATCGTCTTACTCCTTAGGGTGAAATTACATAATGACTAGTGGTATGTTTCTTGTTGAAAATGGCTTTCAGGCAGTTTATGAAATCAGGATTAACTTCAGCCCGTTTCAAGTGCCAAACATTTAAACGCTATAATGATAACACTTCCAACCAGGTACAGGGCTAATGATGACTTCTCACACACCACAGAAACTAATCACGATAGCTCAAAAACGAGCCCATCAAATTTACATTCAATGCCATCACCATCCAAAAAGAAAATTCACATTAACTTGGTCGCGCATATCATTTAGACCAGCGACCATAAAGTGAGACTTTTTGAAATAGATTGTAATATTTAAAGTCCAACACAGTGTTTATATCATAATCACAATGTAAGTGTCGAATGTCACAAGTCTTAAGAGTGAGTCTTAGTTTTCTTACCTTCAGAGGCCCAAGCGAAGTTTCCTGTATCGAGTCTCAATGCTCTCAACTTCATGTTACCGCCCATGGTTCGAACAGAGTGGATTCTTTTGTGTCCAAGTTTGGTGTTTGCCGGAGGACGACCCATCTCAAACTTCCTCTTCCCCCGGAGTTGGTTCATACGACCTCCGGTCTTCCTCCTCTTGTGCCATTTATCCCTTGAGATACCTGTTAAACAAGAAAATATAGTAGTAAAATCTTGGTATGCATGCATGATGGAACTGGACTGTCAGTTGAAGCAAAGAGTACTCCTTGATTGAAGTGACATTATCATTTAGGCTTATTATAATTTTGTCAGTAAAATGAGTAGTAGAGTAGTGAATGAATGTGGTTTAACTGTACATCGAAGCCTAACAAGAGAACATCCACCATGACAGACAGTGACAAAAAACAGCAAAATTTTCCTTCCACATTCAAAAATATCATTATGAAATATGAATGCTAGCAATACAATCATGAAATGGGGGCTAGGAGTTAGAAAAAGTTGATCACTCAATGAATGGGAATATCATACAAGGATAAGGAGCAATTGGCAACTTTTGCTTTACTGAAAAGCTAGAATTGATCCAGTCAGCACCACCAGCATAATTTCATATGTACAATAAGCTCTACAGATAATGCTGAGGCAAGTTGTATTGTAAAGATGAGGGTCATACGCAGAGTAAAATCCAGATCAATAATGTGAACATTTTGGTTCCCATTCCACACTCACCCATGGTGGCGATGTAAAGGACAGGAACAACGTGAAGTACGAGAATCAGAGTGTGTGACCCATTAAAAAGTAAACAAACCCCTTGACATATTTTTGACCTTGTTATCTTGAAACACTACACATACCATCAATCTGTGTCTATTGAGGAAGTTCTTGAGAGGCATGATCACATCAGAACTGGAATTTTCACTCTGTTTCATTTGCCTCCCAGCTGATGGATGAAAAGTAACTAAATGCAGATGCTAGACAACTAGAGAGTCACCCATGCTCCAAGATTCAGGTACTGTCTAGATGGATGCTAGGGTTGAGTGGCTATTGCACAGATAGGTGTTTTAAACTTAAACAAGGAGTTAGAATGTTTAAACCACAGTAAGTTACTGAGTAAGCCCTGTGACCATTTTTCCCAGGGTGGGTGGGCTAATGAGAGAAAGAATGAGTGAAAGATCATTCACTCTTTTCTCACCCCCCACCCACCCACCTGTCGTCCAGGGCCGACTGTGGTTTAAACAAACACAAAACATGCCTATATATATAAATATATATTATAGATAGCCTATCTATCTATAGCTATGTGCTATCATCTACTATTCTATTCTATTGACTTTGAGTAGGTAGTAGTGGAGGATTTGTGTAGTTTGTCACTCTTCTTTCATTTAGTTAGTATTTACACAACATTGCAAGCAAGTAGGAGTTAGAATAATAGAACTCTTTTGCTTTACTTACATGTACATAAATAATTAAGATTGGTTACTGTGACTGTATGTATGCATTGATTTGATTGAAAGGATAGTATGTATTGTATACCAATATAGTATCCCAATGAAATATATAGAACTTATAATTCATTGTGTATAGTTAAGTGTAAATCAGTGGTGTATCCTTCCTTTAAAATGCTGATGTCATGACATCAGCACTTTTTGGGAGCTCAAAAAATTTTATATTGCCTCTTCCTGCTACCTGCAACTATTTTTGGCAAAGTATTTCAACTTATGAATGCATCAATGTTCAATTTCCATGGTTTTCAGCCTGTTTCTAGGAACTGCTTACATGTTGCTATGCAATAATGGTATTGCTACTGCCGGCCTTCAGCATGTGGGTTACCCAAATATTAGCGCGACACTTTTGAAGCTTTGTGCAAAATCAAAAAGCTCAGATTATGCTCTGATGTATAGAATTTGCTAAAAATGCACCAGAAGGCCCTGTTTTGAACCCTGTTCTAGAAAATTTTCCTTTCGCGGCTGGCCGCTCTGGCGCCACTCCTGCACCCTCCCCGCGACATTTTCCAATGACATCAGCACTTCAAAAAACAAGGATACACCACTGGTGTAAACACTAGCAAGTGACTGATAAGAGAGCCTAAATGGTGACTGTGAGCAAGGAGGAGTCTGATGATTGTATGCCTAACTCCTTGCTGTGAGCTAGAAGTTGACTACTTGCTGTGTGTTTTGACAAACTACTTGCTTGTCGCATGCGAACGTTGCAAACATACATAGCCCCTTAGTCGATGACTCATTGTGCAGAGGGTTCTGTTTGATGGCATTGGATTGGATGAGTCCTTCTCCTTCTTAAAAGATAAATCAGGCCACTTACTCTGAGTCAGTGACGGGACTCACACCCACGTCTGTACTCAACAGATATATAAAAGGGTGAACGCCTCTAGCGGTAGGCCACCGCCACCCTGACTGAGTAGACCTATTATGTTTTGTTCTGATTGTGGGAGAACAACCATCTACTATTGAAGTGAGTGATGAAATCGAACTAAAAAAGGGTTTTTTCATGCAGAGTCTCAAAGACAGTAGTTGTTGGCAAGTGTCTGGTATTGCTCGCGGGGCGTGGCAGAGTCTGAGGCCTCCAGACTAGTCTGGTATGGTCTTCTCTTCAGGAAATGACCATGGTTACTAGGCTACTCCACTCAGATAGGGGAATTTTATTCCTATGGACTTGGGTTGAGTTGTGACTAATGAAATATGAAATTATATCATTGTTGGGACGAAGTATCTTTAGGAAATCTTTGCTGGGACAAAGAATTAGAATAACTCACTCTTATGCGTGAGCCGTGAGCCCTGCATCAAGGTGACACAGACCAGTCCTGGATAAATACAATGGAGTCATATTATTCAGTGAACATACATGGCCCACCTAGGTCAATAGATTGGAGTGAGAGACACAGGATAATGTTTTTGTAGATCTTATTATTTTCTTGCCAGGGATTTCATCGATTGAGCTCTGCTACGTTTGTCGATTCTTTTCCCTATTGCATTCGAACATTTTTGTGATAGGCCTATGTACAATGATAGCTCCTCTTTGGTTGCAGATTGGGCACTAAGCACAGGTATGGATACCCTATCTAGCTCCTCGGAAGTATGCCAGTCAGATATATCAACTCTCAAGATCTCAGATCTAACTCCCAATTGCTGCTCAGCCAAGCCTGAAGACCCTTCCTGTAAGCAGACTATTGAGAACACTATGAATCAGATGGATAATTCTGATGCATGTAACGATAGAGTGTGCTCAGTCGATAGTGGATTAGAGCTTGGGTCAGCTGGAGATGATTTGAATGAATCTACACAGAATATTGAGTTGGAAGGACATAGCAGCCCGAAACATGTACTGGTAAGTTTTATTACTAGGTTATTCAATACTGCAGCATATAAGCCTAAGTCGTTGCTGGCAAACAAAAAGAGTCTACTCATGATACTTTTACTACCGGTACTAAAAATTGTCAGCATTGTGGTAGGACCTACCGGTTACTGTTTTTTCATATCTTATTGGAACCAATTGATTTGTTTGTGTTAGCAAGAACTAACTCTTTAGTGTTAATATGGAAAATTAATAAATCAAGCTCCCCTACACTCCACTATCTCAACCTGAATAGCACTGACCATAGTGGGACAGACATGGACATGTATGTATGTTTTTGTCAATATTACATTTTGGTGTGTTGTTACAGCCACAAGAGATGGGGATCAACTATACTAGCCCATCACAAGTAGATACTGTGACAACAACTAACGATACCGATGTATCAGAACAAGATACTTTGACAGTAACCGATACAAGCGTATCACAAGCAGATACCATGACAGTTACCAAACGAACAAAGCGACAAGAATCAGTTACTGATAATGAAGAGGATGATAAAGGTGAGATTAACGTAAGCCCACTCATTATCTCATATTGAAGTATTTTATCTCATCTGCCTGCCTCAGTTTGTGGATGGTTGAAGAAGTGAGTAGGCTAGCTACATCCCTCGCTCTGATAAGGGTAGTATTAGCTTAAATAGCCAACTAGGCCTAAATCTCGTATAATTTGGTGATGAGGTGATTGTTTATATTCCGGAGTTGTCGTGGGAGGGGTAGGGGGTGGTCTAGCACCTGAAGTTCTTTGCGGAGGCAACAGGATGCCAGAATAGGGGAAGATTTCTCTAAATTCGTTGCGGGGTACATAACAACAATAGTAGATACCAGCAGGTATTTCATTCCATATACATAATTATGTGTAATGTCTACACTGGATATGGGCATCATGTTACTTATAGTCTCCAACACTTCAGTAGCTTGACACAACAATTTGTATCATCTGAGTAGGCATAGCTTATGCTCATGCGAAAAGAATAGAATTATAGTACACTGTATTGATAATATAAAATCTCTCTCGGACATGCATTTGGTTAATATGCTTTTAGCCAACTATAAAAAATTTCCGCTCTCATTCTTGGTGCATTACGTCTATTTATTTAGAATTTATATTTCATCAAAAATAGTATGAATATATCATTGATCAAGTGTTAAATCAATTTTTGTTATGCATTTGTTAAAAAAATACAGACACAATGAATTTAGAGGGTGGCCATTGTATTCAGATTCAATTGTTGTGATTCAGTGGATATGTACTAGAAAACCTTGCATGACATGACCGAATATTTATGTGTATGTGTCTTCCAAGTATTATACCGGACTTATCAATATGTCAGGATTCAAAACAGTGATATTGATGACTTTCAAATACACAGACTATGGTTTTGGCTGAGCTCGTGAGTAAAAGCCAGGTAGGGAAGTGTGAAAAGAGTTTGGAACGTAATACGCGTGACATAATGTAACTCTGTATCTGAGATATCTCATGTGATTTTCCAGAAACTGAATATAATTCATCAATTTATACTTGTTTACAGGTATATATGATGAGAGTTTCCGTACCTCACAGTGGATGTTTTTGAAGGATGAGGAGGATGAGAGTGAGGAATCAGAGGACAGCTCATCAGTAAGCAGCTCAAACCCAGTCACTGCAGGTAAGTACTCTTGTAATTATACATCGTCGTAAACTGCAAAGCAGTGAACACGACTAACTTCTTAGAGGAAGTCCCAGGTGATTGGTTGGGTGGGAATTTTGGGAATGGCGCAACAATACTTCCCCTGTACCCTCTGCAATGATAATTGGTGGTGTGGTGGATGACTA
>ERZ1740062.778-NODE-778-length-14715-cov-3.978922_pt1 | contig 14715 bp, 11 predicted proteins | sample MGYA00581741_ERZ1740062 | MGnify/ENA primary metagenome ERZ1740062 (study PRJEB43018, sample SAMN04849747) | marine metagenome | isolation source: floating plastic debris | place: Pacific Ocean | collected 2008-09-01 | study: EMG produced TPA metagenomics assembly...
AGGTGCAGAATCCGAAAAAATAGAAACTTCGGGTTGGGTGAACGAAGCAGACAAGCGCCTCGTGCGACCAACTTCTAAGGAAGAATTGAAAGAATTTTTTAACGCATTTTTAGCTAAACAGCTTCCTGAAGACGATACATTTTTACTTACCTTTGTAGATGGAAATTTTTATAAATCAAGTCCCCGAGGGCGACCAAGAATATTCGATCGAGATTCAAAATTAATGCTTCGTTGGGCGAAGCAAGTTAAGGCAAAACAAGATGAGCATGAATTTTCTGATAGCGACCTGAGTGGCATAATTTACTTTGCTCAACCAGTGAAAATACAAGGAGAAACTCTAGGAGTACTCGTAGTTGCTCATACAATCGATGGCGAGCGTAGAGAAGTAATTGAAGCGGTAAGCGTTGTTATTCAAGTAAGTAGTGTCGTTGTGCTGATAGCTTTGCTACTGAGTTGGATAGCTTCTGGGAAAGTGCTGGCTCCTTTGCGCTCGTTTAGTACAACGGCTCGTTCTATTAGCGAATCCGATTTAAGCCGACGCATTCCAGTACGAGGTAAAGACGAACTCGCAGATGTGGCAAAAACTTTCAATGAAATGATGGACAGATTGGAAGCGACTTTTACCACTCAGCGCAATTTTATTAACGATGCGGGGCATGAACTACGAACGCCCATTACTATCATCCGGGGACATTTGGAATTGATGGATGATGATAATCCAGAAGAAGTAGAGGAAACTGTAACGTTGCTGCTTGATGAATTAGATCGGATGAGCCGATTTGTAGAAGATCTAATTCTACTCGCAAAAGCAGAACGCCCGGATTTTTTACAGTTAGAAACGGTTAATATTAGTAGTTTAACTCAAGAGTTGTTTGCAAAAGCTCAAGCTCTTGCGGAACGAAATTGGTGTCTTGATAAAACTGCGAAAGGAATGATTGTAGTAGATCGTCAACGGCTGACTCAAGCAGTGATGAACCTGGCACAAAATGCTACTCAGCATACAAATACTACTGATACAATCGCAATCGGTTCTTCTATAACTCAAGGAAAAGTTAAGTTTTGGGTACGCGATACTGGAGAAGGTATTATTGATAGCGATCGAGATAGAATTTTTGAGCGCTTTGCCCGTGCTGCGAACAGTCGTCGTCGTTCCGAAGGTGCCGGTTTAGGATTATCTATTGTTAAGGCTATTGTAGAAGCTCACAATGGGGAGGTAATATTACACAGTCAGCCTAAAGAAGGCACTAATTTTTGTCTAATTTTACCAATTAATAATTAACAGCTATCAGGTATAAATTATTAATGAATAATTATCTTTCTTCCTAACAGACTACCATGTAATCATCAGTGGTTATGAGTCATATAATTTAGATAAAATTGTTTCTAGATTTGCTTTTTCTGTTTGCCTTGAGGGTTTGCCTTGAGAGATATTTTTTAACATAACAGTATTGATTATGAGCCAAATTTTGATTGCTGAAGACGAGTCTCGCATTGCTTCATTCATTGCAAAAGGTTTGCGAGCAAATGGTTTTACGCCTACCATCGCATCGGATGCGGAAGAAACTTTGAATTTGGCAATTGGCAATAATTTTGATTTACTTATTCTGGATTTGGGACTCCCAGGTAAAGATGGTTTGGAAGTTTTGGAAGAAATACGGGGACAAGGAGAAGATTTGGCAGTAATTATTTTGACAGCCCGCGATGATATTAATGATAAGCTTGCAGGGCTTGAAGGTGGTGCTGATGACTATATGACGAAACCATTCCGGTTTGAGGAATTGCTTGCACGAATCAAGTTAAGACTGCGAAATAATCAAATCTCGGATGTTAAAGAAGAGATGCTTTTGAAAGCGGGTAATGTCATACTCGATCTACGGACTCGGAAAGCACGAGTATGTGGCGATAATATTGATTTACCAGCCCGCGAATTTACTTTAGCAGAAACACTTTTTCGTCATCCCGGGCAGGTGATGAGTAGGGAACAACTTTTGGATCGAGTTTGGGGCTACGATTACGATCCAGGCTCAAATATTGTAGATGTTTATATTGGCTATCTACGAAAAAAATTAGGCAACGGATTGATTGAAACAGTCAGAGGTATGGGCTATCGCTTGCGAAGATAATATTATTTGATGAAAGTTTTTTATTGTAGTTTGATTTATTTTTATTAGTTAGTTAATTAGATACAAGTAATATAAATTACTTAAAATCAATTAAATTTAAGTTAAAATTTATTCGATAAGTATGAATAATAGGTGTATCTCTTGGAATTAGTTTCTAGCTAAAAAAACTAAACAGTTGATAGTGTTTTTAAGTAAAATTATTGTTTGCTGTAAAATCATATATCTTTATTGCTTATTATTTGGAGAAATCTAAATATATTTTAAGTTAATCGTATTCGCGATTATATCCTTTCATGGAAGCTCATATTAATATTCTAATAGTAGGCTAATTCAGCTTACGGTTACTCATCTCATTTTATTTGTAAAAATTCGCTAATATTTTGAGCAATATTTATGCACGGGAGAATTTATCACTTCTTTTAGCAATGAGATAGGGATGTATTCCTAAATAATTTTCAGTGTTTATTCTAGGATGTAAAAACTAGGAAATAGCTGAATATTTGAGTGTGGTGAATTGGTTGGCATTGGTGTTTTGCATTAATTATAGTCATTACAATTCATTTCCGTAGTGCGAGCAAGATGTATGCGCTACCCTTCGGGAACACCTTGCGGTGAAGGCTCACGCTTCGCGAACGCATTACCAACCATTTATTTTCTATTTGGAACGACTATATCATTCCGCAACATTCGACTTTCAATAGAGGTTCAATAATTTCTGAGATGAAAAGCTTTGAATCGATAAGATAGTCAATTTACCGATAAAACCAATTTTATATAGTAATAACAGATGCATTCAGTTTGCAGTAATTTGAGCTGTAATAAAGTTGTTTAGAGCCTAATTTAAGACAAATTAAGAGTCTCATCGAGTAAATAAAATAGCTTAGGGTGTAATTAAAAAAGTATCATTGTGAACCTGAATTAGGAAAATATCAAAAGTTTTCCAGTTTTATTTATGACTTTGTCTAACATCTCATTAGAATTGCTCGATTTGTAGGTAAAGAAGCTAAATCAAAATTATATTATTGAGAGAAATATCCAGTGGAAAACAGAAAATTTTTTGTTCTACCGCATAGTAATTTAATTAGTGCAGTTATTTTAACTGGTACTTTGTGTTTTAGTTTAATAATGCCTGCAAATTTGAATTTATCTCAACTTGTTGGCATCAATAAACCAAAAGTGAAAATTACTCATGCCAAAGCTAATTATCAACAGCAATTTGCAGGATTTAAAACTGCAATGGAAACTACTTTAAACGAACAGTTCAAAAGACAAAGCTTACTTTCTGCTGCACCAGCAAGATTTAATGGAACAGTTATTTATGAAACTAAACCTATTGTAAATGACAAAGTTATTGCTTTAACCTTTGATGATGGTCCTTGGAAAAATACTACCAGACAGACATTAGATATATTGAAAAATAATAATATCAAAGCAACATTTTTTGTCGTTGGCAACGCGTTACAAAATAATCCTCAATTAGGAAAGCAAATTGTCGCTGAAGGTCATGCGATCGCCAATCATACCTGGAATCATTGGTATCATTTCATGAATCCTCAAGCTGCTGCTTTTGAAATTGATAAAACAACACAATTAATTTATCAAGTTACGGGCGTTAAAACCAATTTATTCCGTCCACCAGGGGGACATTTAAGCAATGGTTTGGTTGCTTATGCTAAAAAGAAAAACTATGCTACTCTGATGTGGTCTGCCGATTCTCGCGACTTCCAGCAACCCGCACCTGCCACAATGGTAAATACAGTCTTAAAAAACGCACGCCCTGGGGGTATTGTATTGCTACATGATGGCGGTGGCGATCGCACTAACACGATAAAAGCTCTACCACAGATAATTGCCAAACTCAAGCAGCAAGGTTATAGGTTTGTCACGATCCCCGAACTTTTGGAAATGCAAGATAAATAACCATCACGAGCTAATTTAAGCTTTATTTTAGAGATAAGATGGTGATAAAAGTAAAATATACTTATATTTAGTATTTATATTTAAAATTTAAGATATTTAGCATTTAAGCCCTCTACAAACTTGGCTTAAAAAAACCGCTTATTTTCGATAAGGCAAGTAATTAAGTATTTTTATCTAATTTTAACATTTGTTTTATTTTTGCAGATATATTATGATATTGTAACTAGCCAAAAAGCATTTTGTTCCGGACATCAGATATCTTTAGCTGATAGAATATAAATCTAAAATTGGATAAGGGCAGGAATTTAATTATTTAATTAATTTTTGATTATTAAATTTGAATAAGTGCTGATTATTGACAAATAATTTTTTATTACTTTGTATAATACCAAGAATATGAAATGAACCAAATATTAATTGTTGAAGATGAAACTCGTCTTGCTGCTTTTTTACAAAAAGGATTGCGAAAAAATGGTTACGTCACTGCTGTAGCGGAAGACGGTAAACAAGCAGTTGAAATAGCCTTAAGTCAAGATTTTGACCTAATGCTGCTAGATATAGGATTGCCAATTAAAGACGGTTTTACAGTTTTACAGGAATTACGAAGCAAAGGTAAAAACCTACCAGTTATTGTTGTAACTGCCCGTAATGATGAGCAAGACGAAAAAAAAGCTATTGCTTCTGGTGCTAATGGTTATATGACGAAACCTTTTCGTTTCCAAGACTTACTTTCCAGTGTCAGAGAAAATTTGTTAATCAAAAAGTAAAAAATAAACCCCCATCAATTAATTTAGGGGTTTATATTTTTTACGATATTATCGAGAATATTATTTTTTTCTTTTACCCTTTTTTTTATCGACCTATAAATAAAAACTTGGTGAATATTTAAAAACTAAAAGTTGATCGAAAAGTACCAATATAGATATTATCATTATCGCTATTATGTTCTGGATTCGTAATCATTAATATACCGGGAGTAATCGCGACATTATCGTTAATCTTAAAACGATAGAAGGCTTCTAAATGTAGAGAAGTATTTCTATCTATATATTCTTCATTATCTAATTGATATTTATTATTAATAAGTTTAGGTGGTTGACCGATAATAATTCCACCCAAGCTGCCTTCTTTAGCTAAATCTGGGAAGGCAAAAGTCACAGCCCAATTGAGAATTTTAGCAGTTGGTTTGCTTGGTAAATCGTTTGCTTTGGCATGAATATAGCCAACCCAACCCCCGAGAAAAAGGTTTTGATTGAGAGCGAAAGAAGCTTGTAAACCAAGAGAATTGGCAGTTATAGACTCACTATTATCATCAAATGGGTCGTTAGCGCGATCGCTGCCAGTATTAGTATCAATATTGTTGTAAGAATGAATGTAATTTAAACCAATTGTAGCAGTTTTACTGGGTTCAAAAGTAAGTTGAGCGATGGCTCCATAATCCGATTTATTTAAACCAGTTTCCGGCTCATTGGCATCATCGGCGACATATCCCAAACCAAGTTTTAAATTGTCGCTAATTTTATATCTAATACCAATTCCAGCACCTCCTCCTTGACGGAAAACAGGATTGCGCTGTGCAAAACGGGAGACAGCACCGTCATCATTACCATCTAAATAAGGATTAACAGAATCAGCAAAATCTTTAATACTTAAACCTTTTGTACCGATATAAACTTGGGTTTTTTTGCCAATAGGAAAGCGATATGTCAAATCACCTAATTCAAATTTGTTCTCATCATCACCTTGATAACTCAAACGCGCCATATCAGTTCCTGTCGCGGAGTTAAGTGACTTAATATTGCTGGTTTTTAAGGACGTTTTTAGCCTATCTTTTCCAGTAAAAGTAGTATTTATTTGTAATTTAGTACGACTGCTAAAAGTGAGATTACTATCAGTTTTTTCATCATCATCATCAGCTTTATTTCCATTACCAATGGCAGTAAGAGCAAATATAACTTCGCCGCTGAGGCTGCTAGTTGTAGAAAATGATGGAAAGCTATTTTTATCTAACTGATTGATTTTTTGATTAACAATATTTAACTCAGAATTAAATTCACTTTGTAATCTTTGCAAAGCTTCTAATTCTTCTTGAGTTGCAAAATGTGCTTGTTGATTATATTTATCGAAATGCTGAATTACTGAATTTAAAAGAAAAGCAAATTCATCACGTCTGATTTCACCTTGACGCTGAAGAATTTCTGGAGGATATCCAGTCTTTATGCGATAACGCTTAATGAAATATTCGAGAATTTTAAATTTCCAATCGCTTACTTCAATATTAGACAATTCAGAAACGCTTGGCTGGTTTCTCATCATATCTTGCTGGGTATTTTGCATATAAACGGGAGAATCAAGATTATCTCTTGTTGCTTGAGCTTTAGCTGCTTGCGAAAGCATGAAATAAGCGACAAAAACTTGCAAGCTAACCGCAAAAATCCTTTTCAAAAAATATGACATTCTATGTTTTGAAGTAAATTGGGTTTCGTTTTATTCTTGAATGCACCTCATAAATAACTGACAGAATAATTTTAAATACTATTATCAACCGTTTTTTGTGTGTAATGAAGTTCAAACCAACCTACCATTTATCTTAACTTAACTGTATTGGCTGATAAAAATATTGATACCATTGCACAAAATTCTCAATTCCTTGTTCAATGGTTGTAGTCGGTTTGAATCCGACATCCTGAATCAAATCGTCAATATCTGCATAAGTACGGGGAACATCTCCTGGTTGCATTGGATAAAAGGAATTTTGGGCTGAATTGCAAATTGCATGTAGAGTTAATACAATAATTCTCAATAAATCGCAAGGTATCATGATTAATGCCTGCTTTTGGAGGCTGATATATTACCCTAACAACCCCTTCAACTACATCATCGATATAAGTAAAATCTCGCTGCATCTTACCATGATTAAACACATTAATCGGCTGGTTTTTTTCAATTGCTCGAACAAATTTAAAATAAGCCATATCAGGTCTACCCCAAGGACCGTATACTGTAAAAAAGCGCAATCCTGTAATGGGTAAATTGTACAAATGACTGTAGGAATGTGCCATCAATTCGTTAGCTTTTTTAGTAGCTGCATAAAGGGAAACGGGATTATCTACCTTATCGCTGACAGAAAAGGGAATTTTGCTGTTTGTACCATAAACCGAACTCGATGAAGCATAAACAAGATGTTTGGGTTGATTGTGGCGGCAAGCTTCGAGGATATTTGCAAACCCTACCAAATTACTATCAACATAAGCAAAAGGATTTTCTAATGAATAACGTACTCCTGCTTGGGCTGCAAGATTTACTACACAATCAAAATTTTGTTCTTGAAATAGTTGTAATATCTTTTCGCGATTGTTTAAATCTAAAAGTTGAAATGTAAAATTATTATTAGGGGTCAATTGTGCCAAGCGTGCTTTTTTTAGATTTACATCATAATAATCATTTAGGTTATCAATACCATAAACTTGTTCCCCATCAGCAAGTAATCTTAGTGCTAAATGATAACCAATAAAACCTGCAACTCCAGTGATTATAATTTTCATGATGCTATTCCGATTAAATAGATATTTATGTTGTCAATTTTGATAATCTGTTTTTTGTAGGGTGCTAACGCACAGTACAATCAACTAAAAAACCCCAGCAATATTCATCGCTTGTAATACTGGTTTTTTTTGTGATGCCGGATAAAACAAAATACTAATTTCTCCTGGATTTAGCTGTAGTGATAATTGTGATTCCACTCCCAAAATTTGACTTAATGTAGTAGAAATAGTATTTTCATCGGCTACTACCAAACCAGTACTCAGTGCATCATTATTTAGCGAACTTTTAGATATTTTTTGATGCCAAATATGAAGAAAATCTTCTCGGGATACTTGTAAATTTACTGGGGGATTCGAGTGAGAGTTGACGAGCAATTCTGCAATCGATTGAGCGCCGGGAGCCTGATTGGTAAGACAAAAATCTAATTCAACATTTTTGAGATAGTTTAGAATTTTCTCGCTGTCAGAATATACTTGATTTTCTAGATAATTTATAGGCAAATTTATAGGCAATAATAATAACCTCAAACCATGCTTACCATTTTTGAGTTTTGGTAAAACCTCACCTAAATGTTGTGTCAGATTAACGGCAGCAATTTTACCGGAAATTGATGAAGAATGATGCTCGAAGTTGAGAATAGTAATTCCGTTATTCGATTGTTGAATGCGGTGATAATGCTCGGCTTGAATTTCTGCCGCCGTACTGATTAAAGCGCGAATTGTACCGCCGTGACTCACCACTAAAATTGTTTTACCTTGATGGCGCGGTAAAACTTGCTGCCAAAATAGTCTTGCTATTTCGTAAAGTTGCAAAACAGGGTTAGATATAGTTTTGACTAAAGTTTTTCCAGTTGATTTCTATCGTAAATTCGTGAGGAGTTTCTTCCCAAATCCGATATTCTGCTGCAAATTCTTGACAAACATATTTGTACTGTAAACCTTCCCAAATAGATAAATCTACTTCTTTGAGATTAGAATTTAAATATAATTTTGGATTCGATTTATTTGCCCTTAAAATTTCCCCAGCAGTTTCTTGAGTTCTTTGTAATGGACTAACATAAATAGCATCAAAATTAATATTCTTTAATGCTATTCCCGTTTCAAATGCTTGCTGTTTACCTTTTTCTGTAAGTACAGATTCATCGCAACAACCTTGATAGCGTTGTTGTTCGTTGTACGTACTTCTGCCATGACGTACAAGAATTACACGGGTTTGATGAAAGTCGTTATTAGTCATTAGTTGATAGTTGTTAGTTGTTATTTGTGATAGGAATCTTACTTGAATCAAGCTTTGGTATACTGAGAATCAAACCTTTGTACAGTAAGCTTGGAACTAAATTATTTTTTCAAAAATCTGCAGAGGATTCCTATAGTTGTTAGTTGTAAGAAAAATTCCTAACTCTTAACTCCTCACTCCTCACTCCTAACTGTTTATTATTAATGCCCTATTCCCAATGCCCTATTTCCACTTCCGACAGCAGACTCTAAGGCATACATTGCTGCATATCTTCCACTTAAGCGGATTAATTCTTTATGAGTTCCTTTTTCTAAAATTTTTCCGCTTTCCAAATACAAAATTAAATCTGCATTTCGGATGGCTTTAAGATTGTGAGAAATTGTAAAAGTTGTCTTTCCTTGAGTCAATCTATCCAAGGCTTCATTGACTACATATTCGCTTTCTTGGTCTAAACCAGTAGTTGGTTCATCTAAAATTACTATAGGTGAATTACGTACCGCAGCACGAGCGATCGCAATTCTTTGTCTTTGCCCCCCAGAAAGCGTGCAACCTCTTTCTCCCAAGATGGTATCGTAACCTTCAGGCAAATCCATGATAAAGTTGTGGGCATTTGCTAAACGCGCTGCTTCTTCGATATCCCTGTCGGTGGCAGCTAAATCGCCATAAGCAATATTATCTCTAATACTCGCTGCAAATAAAACGCTATCTTGTAAAACAACACTAATTTGTCGGCGATAAGACTGTAATTTATATTCTCTCAGGTCATGACAATCTACGAATATTCCCCCAGTTGTCGGGTCGTAGAGACGAAGCAATAAACTTGTCATAGTTGACTTGCCGCAGCCGGAAGCACCTACTATTGCTACATGCTGACCTGGTAATATTTTAAAATCAATATTTTTGAGGATAGTCTTATGAGAATCATAGCCAAAACTAACGTTGTTGAATTCCACACATCCTCTTAATTGGGGTGCATTAATTGCAAAGCGGCTATCGCGGATATCGGGTACCGTGTCTAAAATGTCTAATATACGTTCTCCAGAGGCAGTTGCTTTGGTAATTTGTCCCACATACTTGGCTAAGACTCGCATGGGTTTAAAGGCGATGCGGAAGTAGTTGACAAATATCAGTAAATCTCCGGGAGTAATATGATTACCTAATACCAAGTACACTCCACGCCACAATACTAAAGCGGTTGCAAAACCCACTAACAGTTCCACCAATCTTTCTAAACCTGCGGAAAGTTGTCGTACTTTGACGCTAGCTTGTAAACTTTGGCGGTTATCCTTAGCGAAGGATTCTTCTAACATATCTTGTAGGGAAAGCGCCGGTACAACTTTGATAGCGCCCAGTGATTCCGCAGTGGCAGCAGCAATGCTTCCCTCGCTTTGCCGTTGAGATTTAACTACACCCCGAATGCGTAATGTAAAACGATAGGTTAAGAAGATAAATAAGGGGAATAAAGCAACCGCAATAATTGCCAATTCCCAATGCAACCAAAACATGACAATAATCATGCCGATGATTGTGAGGCAATTTGCCAACAAAGGTAGCAGTGCCATTACCGTAACTTCTCGGATTTTATCAATATCAGAAGTTACGCGGGTAATCAAGTCTCCAGTTTTAGTTTTATTGTGAAAGGAAAGAGAAAGCCTTTGAATATGGCTGTATAGTTCAGTACGAACTTCTGTTAATACGTTACTAGCTGCAAGTGCCATTCCATACACGCTACAGTAAGCTGCAGAAGCGCGTATAGCGACAATTGCGATTAAGCTGAAAGAGAAAATACTTACTAAGGTTACCGGGCTAAAGCCTGAGAGAACAGGTAATTCCGAGATTTTGGTTTTAAAATCCGGAACCAAGATATAATCAAAAATTAATTTTAAAGGCCAAGGTTGGAGTAACTGTAAACCAATCTCAGCCATAAGTCCGAAAAAGGACATAATTAGCAAGTTTTGTTGCTTGCGGATTTGAGGTGCAAATCGCCGTAAAATCTGATTAATTCCAGGTAAAGCTGCTTTGATATTCTTTGGTTTTTTGTGTTTCTTTTTCTGAGAATCTTTACTAACCATATTTTATTTGTTTACCTTGTTTAATTGCCAGATTTACACGCTGATTTTCATTTTACTGCAACAGATTGAACTGAAACTAATTAATGAATAACGAATCCCCGAGATTTTTGAATAGTTTGAGGTTGTGATAATTGTTGTTTTTTCGGAAGAGCTTTCTCGTAATTATCGGTAATCCATTTGTTGATTTTATGCTCAATAGAAATTGCCCATTTCTTTAACCATAAAGGATTCCAACCAAAAGTAAAGTAACTTAAGAAAGGTTTTAAAAATCCATTATGGCGACGATGCCCCATCCGTTTGTAACGTTTTTCAAAGTATTTATCTTTGGTAGGTAAATCCCATTTTTCGGCAAAGTGCGCCAAACTAGCAATTTCCCAAGCATTACTCCAACGCAACATAAAGAATGATAATTCTGGAATTTCCCATTTCAAACCCGTGACATAGGTAACAACAGAAGTAGGTTCGCAATAAATACTTCCACCAGCATTATTGACAGTCATACAGAAATCAATATGTTCGCGAGTACTGAGAAATCCTTCATCTAACAACCCGATTTGGTTAAATATTTGGGTGCGAACTAGCATACAGTGAAATTCCGCAAATTCGCATTTTTTACGATGTAATTCTTCTTTAACATCTACAAATTTACGATTAACAAAATAATGAACTTCATGTACCTTGCGCTTGAGCTTGCCTTTGTTATTTGGTTTTTCTTCAATCCGGGCTTCCCCACCAGCTAAATGAATAATCTCGCCAAAATTTTTACCGATGCAAGTAAGGGGACAAACTATTGTAGCCGTCTTTTCTTCAGCACATTCTAATAAATAATTTAACCAACCTTGACTAACCAATACATCATTATCGATAAATAATAGATATTGGGTATCAACATGAGGAATTGCTAAATTTCGGGCTTGATTAGGCGATAAATAATATTCAGTACGAATTAATTTAAATCCTTTCTCCTGGGATTTTGATTGAAGATATTCTTTAATCTCACTAGGAGAATTGCCATCGACATAAATTAATTCAAAAGGAACTGTCGTATATTCGTAAATACTTTCTAAGGATTCACGGGTAAAGCTAAAACGTTCGCGAGGAGATACAACGATGGTTACTTTTGCTTTATTCATGGTTAATTACTCCAAATTATAAAGTCAAATTGAGAATATGCTAGAAGTGAAAATCAAGTTTTGCAGTCAAGTGAAAAATAAACGGCGAAATATAATATTCATTTCAATCAGTTAACAGCGAAAATTAATTCAGCCCACACTGGTGGGCTTTGTAAGTGTAGCTTCAGCCTTCCTGGCTGAGAGCGAGGAGGGCGCAGCCTCATACAGAATTAGTATTAGTATCAAAAATAAACACTTACTATTCGCTGATAGCTATTTACTGTTTAATCACTTTTAATTCTGTAAATTGTACTGTATTGGAAGTCTCTAATACTCGCTGATAAATGCTCAACCAATTATCTAATTCGATTGCTGGTGCAAGTTCTGTTTGTACTTTCATTTTTGCCGCCGTACCTAATCTTTTTCGCAATTCGGGTTTATCTGCTAAATATCGCAATGCTGCGGCTAATTCTGCTGCATTTGCAGGATTAACTAATAATCCACTTACGCCATCTTCGATAATTTCACCGATTGCATCAGCATTGCTACCAACAATTGCACAACCCGCTGACATTGCTTCCAGTAAAGCATTCGGACAACCATCAGTTAAAGAAGGTATGGTGAAAATATCTAAATAAGGTAAATACGCTAAAGTTTCTTCGCGAGTATTCATCCCAGTTATTTGCAAGCGAGAACCCAAGTTATTATTTTTAATTTCTTGCTCCCAATAGCTTTTTTCTTTAGTGATAAAATCACCAATTAGTAACAGAGTAATATCAATCTCTTTACTCAGTTTGCTACAAGCATCTAAGAGAAATTCAATCCCTTTCTTACCGCGAAATCTGCCTGTTGTACCAATTACTAAACCAGATAATTCCTTTATTTTTGCTGGCTTTGGTAATTTGTTAAAATTAATTGGTGTAATAGAATTCCAAAAAGCACTAGATTTCAATCTAGTCATCGGACTAATTAAACTTGCTCTTTTTTGTAAAGTTCGACTAACAAAAGTTGTCCAGTCAGAATTATTCAAAACCCAAGACATTGGAGCATGATTTTTGGGGCTAAAAATATGTTTGTGTAAGTCAGCACCCCGCACGCTGTTAATCACCGGTATATCATTTTCTTTGGCAATCATTGTTGTCACGTAACCTGTTTCAATTAAGAAAAAGGCATGGAATAAATCAAATTTATATTTTTGGTACAACAATTTGAGTTGAAAATAAATATCGCTTAAATAGCCACTTAATTCTGTAATTTCAGAACGAATTGATGACTGAATCCGATGTACCAAAATGTTATCTTGTAAGCTCGTTTCATAACCAACACGTCTGTAAATTTCATCGGCAACACTTCTATGGCTGGAACGAAAAACAGCAATATGAACTTCATAACCGCTGTTATCAAGCATTTTTGCAATGCGGTGTACCGATTCACCAACGCCACCAACATCAGGTGGATATTCAATTGTTGTAATGCAAATCTTAGTTTTATTTGTCTTAGTCATGGGATTATCAATTAACTAGAAATTTCTTTTCAGGTGCAAATTTGTTTTTGTCGCGGAAGCATCTTGCTATTTTGAGATGCACAACTGATATAAATTCAACATGAAATTAAGCTGCTTGTTGATTTAGAACCAGATTTTTAATTAATGCTGCGGTATTTGCCACTCCATCAGCATCAAATTTGATTTTATTTGGTTCTATAGCTAAATAATCAATCACTTTTTGAGAAAACACTCCGGGTTGTAAATCGGATTCATCAAGCATTTTTACAACACCTAAACTATCTAATTTACTAGCCCTAATTCTTTGCTCTTGGTCATCATTACCTTTAAATGGTAAAATCATTGCTCTCACTCCAGTAGTCATCACATTTAAAGTGGTGTTATAGCCTGACATACTAATTGAAAGGTCGGCTTTTTGCATATAACTTAATAAGTTCTGAGTATAGCGACTAACCTTAATATTCTGCTTATTCTCAGTTAGTTTTTGCCATGTTTGTACTTTATCTACTGGTGAAAAAGGACCAGTAAAAATTTGAATTTGATGGGGTATCTTCTGTTCTAAAATATCCGCACTGGCAATCACGCAATCAATTAATTCATGCCCAAATCTACCACCGCCGACGCTAACTAATATTAAAGGTTGCTCGGATTTAATTACTTCCTTATCTTTCTCAGTCAATTCGGGATTAGCGGGCGGCTTTTGCACCACATATCCAGTATATTCTGTTTGGCTTTGAATATCTTTTAGCCGAGAAAAGCTTTCATCTAAAGGTACAAAATTTTTATCGCCATGAATCAATAGCATATCAAAATATTGATTCATTAATCGACAAACTTTATTTTCGTACTTTCCTTGATTAGTTTTTGTGACAACAATATCGCGCAAACTAGAAACAATTTTAACTCGCTTATTGCTAGCCTGTAATTTTTCTAACAAGGGAATTAATTCAAACGAAAACTTTCCTCTACCAAAGGGAAATAATTCAATCATCAATACATCAGGCTGGAATTCGTCAGCTACCTGTAAAAGTTTATTTTTTCTAATTTCCTGAACTTCAGCTAAGGATAAAGATGTATCAACAGCTTGTAATTGTTTAAATTCTGCATCTGTTTTAATTGCCGGTAAATTTATCATTTCAATTCCAGATGGAATTTGAAAATCTTTAATTACTTGCCCTCCATTAATAAAACATACTTGGAAA
>ERZ1740062.779-NODE-779-length-14711-cov-5.042303_pt1 | contig 14711 bp, 10 predicted proteins | sample MGYA00581741_ERZ1740062 | MGnify/ENA primary metagenome ERZ1740062 (study PRJEB43018, sample SAMN04849747) | marine metagenome | isolation source: floating plastic debris | place: Pacific Ocean | collected 2008-09-01 | study: EMG produced TPA metagenomics assembly...
TATTAAAAGTGAATCCCGATAATTTTTTAGCATTTGGTGGAGCCGACTCAGGAAGTAAAAATCTTTTAAATACTATTCATCCTGATGTTTTTCCCATCGATTCTAAACCATTACCCGGATTGCAAGCACCAATCGATAATTTCATCGCAGAAAACAAAAACGTCGATTCAAATGCCTTATATACAATTTGGGCTGGTGGTGTTGATTACATCGGTTTTGGTTTAAATAATGCCCAAAAACCTGTTAGTAATTTAGAAAATTCTATCACTAAATTGGCTAAAGCTGGAGCCAAGAATTTCCTAGTACCAAATTATTATGACTTGGGTGCTATTCCTTTTGCTAAATCTAATAGTGTAGAAGAACAAACAAGGCTAACAGAAATAACTCAGGAACATAACCAAACCCTAGAAAAAACTTTGAATCGCCTAGAAGAAAGTTTGAATATCAATATCGTTAATGTTGATACTGATTCTTTGTTTGAAGATATTACAACTAAACCTAATGATTTTGGGTTCAAAAACGTCACAGATGACTTCTTGTCAACAGATGCTACAGATTTGAAAGATGCTATAGCTCCCGATGATTTCTTGTTCTGGAATCCCATACATCCTACTAATAGCTTTCACAATCTTCTCGCTAATGAGACTTTAAAAAATATTACATCGATTTCAGAAGTATTAGAGATTGTCGAAACTTTAGAGACAACTTCTACAACTGCACATAGTGCTGATTCATTTAATGGTGGTACTGGTAACGATATCCTGGTTGCAGGTGCTGTTAATGACACTCTTATTGGTGGCTCTGGTAACGATACCATATACAGTTTGAAGGGTGACGACTTACTACAAGGTAATCAAGGGAAAGATATTCTTAGCGGTGGTGCAGGAAACGATACTCTTGACGGTGGTACTGGTGATGATATCTTAGCAGGAGGCAAAGGTAACGATATTTTCTTAACTGCTGCGGGATTAGGAACCGACACCATTCTTGACTTCAATATTGACAATGATTTGATTCAACTTGGTAGCGGTTTACAGTTCTCACAACTGACAATTAATCAAGGTGCTGAAGATTTTTCTGGAGATACTTTAGTCAGTCTAGGTAACAGTAATGAATTATTAGCTGTCTTGAAAGATGTAGATGCTAATAATATTAGCAATAGTAATTTCATTATTGCGTAAAAATGTCTAATATTCATCTCTGTCTTAGGGATGAATATTTTCTAAATATGCCAATCCTGACGTAATTTTCACAAAACCTTGGTGAGTACTGCACTAAAAGCTGATTATTGCGTTTTTTATCAATCCAAAATAGTTTGATTATCTTCATAATTAATATGATAATTCCACTAAAAACGCGAATTAAATCGTTCAATAATTTTTTTGTTCAATTAGTCAAGAGTATTTTCTTAAGTCGCTCCCTTCGCATTAGTTTTCTTTGTACCTTATTTGTCTGGACTCTTTGGCTAACAATTATCAGTCCAAACCAAGCAATTACCAATACAATTGCTAACTGGGAAATTGCTATCACTATGGTGTTTGGTTCGATGGTAGCTGGTGGTACAAGTATGGGGGGAGGTGCCGTTGCTTTTCCTGTTTTAACTAAATATTTGCAGGTTCCACCCCATGAGGCTACAGTTTTTTCTTTAGCTATTCAAAGTATTGGTATGAGTGCAGCATCCCTAACAATTATCGCCATGAAAACTAAAGTCGAATGGCGGTTTATTCGTTGGGCAAGCTGTGGAGGTATTTTAGGAATTATTTTGGGTACATTTTTACTGGAACCAATTTTACCAGCAAAGGCAATCAAAATGTCTTTTACGATGATGATTAGTAGCTTCGCTATTTTATTTTTAGCTTTAAATGTTACTCCTAGAAAACGAAATACAGGTATTCTTAATTGGGGAATAAAAGAGCAGATAATTTCATTTGTTGTGGGAATAATTGGAGGTGTTATTAGTAGTTTAGTGGGTAGCGGTATGGATATCTTTTCTTTTTCGGTAATGGTATTACTATTTGGTTTATGCGAAAAGATTAGTACTCCTACTTCTGTAATTTTAATGGCTATTAATGCTATTGCTGGCTTTTTACTTCACAATTTTTTGATTGGAGACTTTGTAGAGCCTGTAGTTAATTATTGGTTAGCAGCAATACCTGTAGTTGTAGTTGGTGCGCCTGTAGGTGCTTTATTATGTAGTCTACTAAATCACAAAACTATTACAGCATTAGTAGTTACTTTAATATTTATAGAATTAGCAAGTTCTTTACTTTTAATTCCTTTAAGCGCCAAATTAATCTACTTTTCTATATTTTTATTTATTATCTTTTCTGCAACTTATTATTGGATGTATCAATCCACAGCCTGTATTCCAAAAAGAAAACCTTAATTCTTCTGAATAACTTATATTGATTGCTGAGGTGCTGAGGAGGAAAAGTTTTACATTATTAGTAGGAGAATTTATTTTTCCCTCTGCTCCCCCTGCTTTTCCCTACAACCCATTCCCAATTAAAATAAATGGTGCCCAATAATAAGGATGTTGAAGCTTACTACTAGCTGGCTTTGAGTTAGAAGCGTTATTAGGTACAATTTGAATAATACCTCGCTCATCACTCACAAATTTATATTTACTGTTAATCAAGGCTATTTGTGCTTGTCGCAAAGCTTCGGCTTTAGTGATTTGTCCTTGTTTCAAAGCATTATAAAAACTATTCATTAATACTTGCGTTCCACCATCAGATACTTTCCATAAAGAAGCAATAGTCGCTCTTGCACCTGCTCTTTGAAATTGGTATCCCAAACCCAATATTTCTTTACCATCACCGAGTTCGGTTTCTTTATTATATGCTTGTATACCCACTCCTGTTTCACAAGCACTCAATACAACTAAATCCACGTTATTGAGTGTCCAATTACCAATTTCTTTCAGGTTCGCTGTTTCCCCATCACCAAAAAGAATAAAGGATAAAGAAGCATCTCCCATGACAAAAGCTGCATGAGTTGCAAAGTGAACGGTATTATATTCGTTCATTTTTACCGTAGTATCGTTTTTGCTAAATTCTTTATCAATTAACTTGGTAGTTTTGGGAAGTATTTTGTTGAGATTTTCTATTTCTTTTCCAGCATAATGTAATCCTTGGATGGGATAATTACGTCCTGTAACTTGAACATTATAGTTACCTTTGACAAAGGCTCCTGCTAAAATTTGTGGTTGGGCTTGAGGTTTCGCATCAAACTCGGTGAGGGATTTGGCTGTGATGTTATTAACGCGGTATTTTTCTACTAACCATTGTTTTCCATCGTGGAGTGCTGCTAAAGGGATATAACGCAGTTGTCCATCTGGAGCATAGATGATGGTTTGAGTTTTGGCTTTTTCAAAATCGCCTTCTAATGGTTTAATTAACCAGTTATAAAGTTTTTGAGCGGGAGCTTTTGCATCGGAATTTTTATTTTGTAATGCTTGACGGAATTCTGCAATTACCTTGTTGAGTTCTGTACGTTTTACTGGGACTTTACGACGGAGTGGTGTGGAATTTGGTGTGGTGATAATTAATTCTAAACGGTCATCTAGAATTAAAGGATATAGCATTACTGCATTTGAAGGTAATTTATCACGTAATCTATTCAAATCTAATAAATCAACTGTTTGTCTGAGTATTTGGGGAGTAAGTTTATTTAAGAGTGCTTGAACTTCTTCACTTTGGCTAAATGTCTCAAACTGTTTATTTAATTCTTCTTGTAGTTTAACGAGTTCTGTTATCTCTTGCTTTTGTTCTGGTTTGCGTTTATTTTCTGGTATTTTGCGTAATTCCTGTAATCTGTGTCCGTGTTCAATTGCACTTTTTTGGAGTTTGTCGTATTTTCTGAGAATTTCCTCTTCTGGACGGAGAATTACCAGTTCTTCCCCACTTCCGCGCACGTCACCTAAATAATCTTTTAGTTCTCGAACTTTTAATAAATCTAGTACTTGTTGTGCTTCTAGTATTCTATCTTGTTGGATTAGTAAATCGGCAAGAACACGATAGCTGATAGCAATTTTTTTGGTGTATGATTCTTGTATTGATTTGGGAAGGGTACTTATTCCTTGACGAATTTGTTCAAAGTTACTAACCGCTTGCTTCAAAAAAACTATTGCTAGTTCTGGTTGTTTCTGCTTTAATAAAAGACCAGCAATACCAGATAAAGTCACACCTACAATTTCTTTATTTTTAGCTTGTTTAGATAAGACTAGACTTTGTTGATAATAGTCTAATGCTTTCGAGTGGTTTCCTAAATCCCTATAAGTATTTCCTATCTCGTGGAGATTTCCACTTTCAATCATTTTATCATCAATTTTTCTGCTAATTTCTAAAGATTGTTGGTAATACTCTAATGCCTTTTTATATTTTTTCAAACTACCGTAAAATTTTCCAATCGCAAAGAGATTCGACGCTTCAAGTTCTTGATGATTAATTTTCCTATTAATAGCTAAAGATTGTTGATAATTATCTAATGCCTTGTTATCTTTCTTTAAACTGCTGTAAACTTTTCCAATCTCAATAAGAATACCACTTTCAATTTCTTTACTATAAATCTTTCTGCTAATAGTTAAGGCTTGTTTATAATAACTTAATGCTTTATTATGTTGTTTCAAGTCGCTGTAAATTTTCCCAATCTCATAGAGAATATTAGCCTTATCTATTTCTTGTACATCAATTACTTCGGTAATCGCTAAAATTTTTTGGTAGTAATCCAGGCTGAGGTTATATTCTCCCAGTTTACGGTAAATTGCAGCAATTTTCATGAGAAAATTAGCTTCTCCTAGTTGACCGTCAGTTTTTTTTGCAATAGCTAAAGCTTGTTGATGATAATCTAAAGCTTTGCTGTATTGCTGTTGACTACTATAAAATTCACCAATCTGCTTAAGAGTCTCTATTTGTTTTTCATAGTTAACAAAATTATTAGCGATTTCTAGAGCTTGTTGATGATAATCTAAAGCCTGACTGTATTGCTGTAAACTGCTATAAAATTCACCAATTTTGTTAAGAGTATCAATTTGCTGTCTTCTATATCTATAGTAGGGTTTATACTTAGTAATTTCTAGAGCTTTTTGATAATAATTTATGGCTGTAGAATTTTTTGCTAATTTGCGATAAACTTCAGCAATGTTGATGAGAGTACTAATTTGACCTGACTGATTAAAAAGTTGCTGATAAATTTCTAACACTTGTTGATAATTATCTAACGCTTTATCATGTTCCCTTATATTTTGATTAATTTCAGCAGTTTTGTTAATTATATATATTTTATTGCCTATAAATTTTTCACCAAGTTGTTTCTGAATTGCTAAAGCTTGTTGATAATAGTTCAATGCTTTTGGGTATTCTTTTAATAATTGGTAAACTTCAGCAATCTCCTGGATAATATACATTTCATTCAATTCAGCTTTCTTATATTTAGTAATTTTAATTGTCGAAGTTTGTTTATAATAGTTTAACGCCTTGCGGTATTCTTGTAAATAACGGTAAACATCCCCAATCTCTTTGAGAGTAACAGCTTCACCTTCTTTATCACCAATAGAACGATGAATATTTAAAATATTTTGGTAATAATCTAATGCCTTGTTATAATCTTTCAATCTCCAGTAAGCATACGCTATATCATTAAGAGTTTTAGTCTCACCTTTCTTATCGCCAGTAGAACGATAAATTGCTAAAATTTGTTGGTAATAATCTATAGCATCACTATATTCTTCTAAAGAATCATAAATTCTAATAATATCTTTGAGAGTAGAAATTTCCCCTTCTTTATCACTAATAGAACGACGAATAGTTAAAGTTTGTTGGTAATATTCTAATGCCTTGCGGTATTCTCTGAAAGAACGGTAATATGAGCCAATATTATTGAGAGTTTGACTTTCACCTTTTTTATCGCCGATAGAACCCTGAATTGCTAAAGCTTTTTGGTGAGATTCCCAAGCATGGGGTTTTATTTCTAATTTTTTGTAAATATCGCTAATTATCTTAAGAATCTCCACTTCTCCTTCTTTATCGCCAATAGAACGGTGAATTGCTAAAATGTTTTGAAAGTAATCTAAACCTTTTGAGTATTCTCCTAGCAAAACAAAATAAATATATGAAATCTGTTCTAGAGTTTCTTTCTGACCTTGTTTATCACCAATAGAGCGCTGAATTTCTAAAGCTTGTTGGTAATAATCCAGAGCTTTGGAATGTTCGTGTAATCTAACCAAGTAAATAAGGGCAATAAACCTGAGAGTTTCACTTTCACCTTTTTTATTCCCAATTTTCTTATCAAATTTTAAAGCTTGTTGATAATATTTCAAAGCATTAATATAATCACTAGAGAAGGGAAAATAGCTGTTAGCAATAGAACGTAAAGCGTCACTTTCAGCTTCCTTGTCACCAATCTGTTTATAAATGCTTAAAATTCTTTTGCTAGCTTTAATTGGCACTGAACCATAAGAGCCATAAATATCGTTATTCAGAAAGAAGATAGTATTCCTTTCACCTGTTTTATCACCAATAGAACGCTGGACAGCCAAAGCTTTTTGATAATAATCTAGAACTCCACTGTATTCTTCCAGGAAACTGAAAATTCCAGCAATTCTTTGAAAATAAGTAGCATTTTTAACTTTATTATCGCCACTAGAAGGACGAATAGTTAAAGTTTTTTGATAATTTTCCAAAGCTTTACTATACTCTTTTATTTTCTTGTCTTCTTTCAATTGCTTATAAACGGATATAATATTTTGAAGAGATAAAGATACTTTATTATATTCTTTCAATCTTAGGTAGACATATGCAATCTTGCGAAGATTCCTAATTTCACCTTGCTTATCGTTAATAGAACGACGAACAGTTAAAGCTTGTTGGTAATAATCTACTGCCTGATTATATTTTTTCAATCTCTCATAAATATACCCAATATTATAAAGAGTTTGAGCTTCGCCTTTCTTGTCACCAATAGAACGACGAATAGTTAAAGCTTGCTGATAATAATCTAGTGCTTGAGAATATTGGTTAAATCTTCGATGTTCGTAACCAATATCGTGGAGAATTTTACCTTCACCTGTCTTATCATCAATTGAAAGACGAATTGCTAAAGCTTGTTGATTATAATCACCTTTTTTAACCCTCATTGAACGACGAATCTTTAAAGATTTACGGTAAGAATATAATACCTGAGAATATTCTTTCAATTCCCAAATATATCCAATACTGTGAAGAATTTTACCTTCTTCTTTATTGTTACCGATTGAACGATTAATACTTAAAACCTGTTGGTAATAATCTAATGCCTTATTGTAATCTTTCAATTTTTCGTAAACATATGCAATATCATTTAGAGTTTGAGATTCACCTTTCTTATCACCAACAGAATGATAAAATTTTAAAATCTTATGGTAATAATCTAATGCTTTGGGATATTGGCGAAAAACAGATACAATATGATTGAGGGTTTGAGCTTCAAATTTTTTATCGCCAATGGAACGACTAATAGTTAAAGATTTTCGGTAATAACCTAATACCTCATTGTATTCTTTTAACTCCTGTAAAACATATGCAATATGATTGAGAGTTTGAGCTTCAGCTTTTTGATTACCAATCGAACTTCTAATAGCTAAAGCTTGTTTGTAATAATCTAATGCCTGATTATATTCTTTCAATTTGTTGTAAACATACCCAATATTGTGAAGAGTTTGGGCTTCATCTTACTTACCGTTAATAGAACGATGAATTTCTAAAGCTTTTTGATAATAATCTAGTGCTTTAGCATATTGGTTTAATCTTTGATAAAACAAGCCAATATTGTGAAGAGTTTGAGCTTCACCTTTCTTATCATCAATAGAACGATGAATGCTTAAAGCTTGTTGATAAATCTTTAATGCTTCAAGATGTTTGTCTTCTTTCTCATAAACATAACCAATATTGTAAAGAGTTTGAGCTTCACCTTTCTTGTCACCAATTTTTCTATAAATAGCCAAAGTTTCCTTCAAAGTCTTTAAAGCTTCTTGTAATTGATTTTCCTCAAATTGGATTTTGATTAATTTAGTAAGTCGTTCAATTGCCGCGTTGCTTTGCATACCCTTTTGTGCTAGCAAAGGTGCTGAAAAAGTAGATAAATCAAAAGATGAGGACGTTTCATTCGTTGCTTGTTCCTCTAATCTTTTAGATTCCGCTACATCTACAGGTAAACTCAGGTAAAAAACAATACTAGCTATAGCAATATGTTTAAAATGGTACAACATAAATCAGTACTGAAAGGTTGATTCAAAAAAATTATTTATATCTTTCATATACCACAATACATCTAGTAATTTTGAGCAAGACGTACTTATATATACGATTGATTGTACAAAGTTAACTTGAGCGGATATCTAGAAAACTGAGGTTTAAAGCACTAGAAATAGAAAATAAATTAAATAATTTTTCCCAACCCTACAAAATTTAAATTTTATATTTTATTTAACTTTGATATTTTGAAGATGCTTCGTTCCACAAACACCTAGATTTTTTCAGCCCTCCAGGAAGGGAAGTCGGCAGTGGGAAAGTAATAAGGCTTAGATTACTGATGGTGTTAGCGCAGCTTATCCGGAGAATATAGATTTTTGTTCATGAGACTAATTCCAAATTCTAAATTCTAAATTCTTCAATTAAATTACCAGTAAGACATTCAGCAGCGAGCATCTTCTTATTCTTCGACAAAATTTGGATGCTCCCTAATAAATTTTACATAAGTGTTTACTTCTCAAAGATATATGCCCTCGGAAGTGATTCATAAACCACCTCCAAAGAAATTCAATATGAGATGTTCTTTTAGCCTCAAGCTTTAGCATCTCATGCAAACTTTATCTTTAACACAGAATTATGTTTTGGAAAACAGTTAAAAAAAATTCGACAACTTCTCTTCCACAAGTTGACAGCAAAATGACCTCACTTAGTTATCCTATGCAGAAACAGCAAGTAGAAAAAAATAAACTTCGTAAAGGACGTTTCCTTTTACCAGCACTAATTGCATTTAGTAGCTTGTTCCTTTCCACCGGAGCATCATATGCAGAATCTTATGTTGGTGCTTGGCGCAAAGGTTCAGATAACTATGCACTGTATCAATACAATAATTGGACAAGTTTTACTAGCAAATGGAAAGAACTTGGTCAACAAAACCTCCGTCTTGTAGACATGGAAGTCAAAAAGGTTGGAAATACAACTAAATACGTTGGAGTCTGGCGTAAAGGCTCAGATGCTCATGCACTTTATCGCTACGATAGCTGGAGCAAGTTTACTCAAAAATGGCAACAGCTTGCTCAGCAAAATCTCCGTTTAGTAGATATTGAAGTCGAACAAGTCGGCAATAAAACCTACTATCATGGAGTCTGGCGTAAAGGCTCAGATGGTTATGCCCTTTATCGCTACAATAATTGGACAAGCTTCACCAAGAAATGGGAAGAACTTGCTAAACAAAATCTTCGCTTAGTAGATGTAGAACCAGTGAAAATTGGTAACAAGACACACTTCTTTGGAGTATGGCGCAAAGGTTCAGATCAACATGCGCTTTATCTATACAAAAACTGGGGTGACTTTACTAACAAATGGAAAGAGCTTAACCAAAAGAACCTTCGTCTGGTTGACATTGGAGTAATTGACGACTAAGACAATACAACAACGTGATTCGGCTAGGTTCGTTGAAAGATTGATTGGTTGAGTAAGAGAGGCAAATTTAGATTAACCTGAGTTCGGGTTAAGGAGACGGAGTCAAAAGCCACTCTAGACGAAGGTTCGGTTTCTTAGGTTGATGACAATAAGCAATCAATCCGCAAAGAACATTTACACAAAAATTAGCAGGGCTTCGATGCCTAGAATGCTCAATTTGAGAGATATTTTTGAGTTGGTCATTAATAGTCTCGATAATTGAACGCTTACGGGATAAAAGCTTGTCGTGAAGACGCATTAATTTATTTTTCATATTACGACGAGGTTTCGCAAAAAATTGAATTCCAAACTCTTCCAAAAGCCGAGAAGCCAATTTTTGGGAGACATAACCTCTGTCGGCGAATATTTTTCCAAAAAGACCATTCAGCAAATCGGGTACTGGTTTACGGTCATCAATATTACCAGGAGTGAGAATAGCATTTAGCAGTTGACCGCGTTCATTGACGACTATATGAAGCTTGAAACCAAAAAACCAATCAACAGACGTTTTACCGCGAGCGGCTAAACCATCAAAAACCTTAAGATTGCTAATACGACGATTATGACAGACCTTCAAACTAGTTGCATCGATAAAACCGATACCCGTACATTGCCCAAAACAGTGTTTAAGATAAACGCATAAAGGAATCGTTGTTGACGGTATCCATTCAATAAATCGCTGATAACTTGGAAGCCCAGGGAAAGCACTACACCATTGTTGTTTGACTTGATTCAAATAAAAGTGTTTGAAATTGCGATAGTGATTTTGATGAAAAGCGATAAGAATAGTCATAATTTCGCTCAAAGATAGACTTTTGGCTCGAATCCGTTTGATTCCTCCGTAATTTAATAGCTTTTTATGCCATTGCACTTCAAAAGCTTTACAGAAATCATCTACATGACAAAACAAAGCGTCTAAACTGAACATAGGGCAGGTTGTGCTGATTTGATGTTATTTTCAGCTTACTACCTGTCCCTTTTCTTATCCCGAACTCAGGTTAGATTAGTGGGGAAAGAAAGATAAATTTCCCCATTTATCTCTGATAGCGAAACATGTTCTTCCCCTGCTTCCCCTGCTCCTTCTGCTCTTTAAAATCAGTGAGGTAAGCAAAGTGAAATCTCTAATAATCTGTTTGACGATTATAAGTTTCGTTTTTATAAGTAGTAGTTGTACCTCTAATATTCAGGAAAATAATTCTCTTGAAACAGAAGATTCTACTATTAGCGAATCTATAACTAATCAGCAAATGGAACAAAAAATGCCTCAAAATCTTATATCAGCAGAAATAAAGCCATTACCGAGTCAGGGTAAAAAAGCTGCTTTAAAGCTACAAAATCTCGGTTTTAAAGTATTACACATCGGAAAAACCATTAGCGTTCAAGCACCCCGCTCCCTGTGGGAATCAACTTTTAATGTCTCATTTAAGGAAGAAAAGAAAACTGTCATGGCAGAAACCAAAAGCGAAGAAACTTATTTAAAAGCCATAACAGATAAACTGACTATTCCTGAAGGACTTGAAAACGTGATTTCTGAGGTGATGTTTGTAGAACCACCTGAATTTTTTCATTTACAACCATAATTAAGAGTAGTAAAAATGACATATTTATCTGAGAACAAAGAAGAACGAGTTTATTTCGAGGCTGTTTTGCGCTCCGAATCGGGTGAATCAATGTTTGCGGAAAACACTTACCTTGCACCCGATAACCTGCAACAATTTGCACCTCCTGCCGGACGAGCGACTCAAGCAGCAACAGCACTTCAATTTCATACAATTAGGGAAGCATTTAGTTTGAGTGGCTCTTTGAAAAGACTTACTCATCCAGAAATTGAGGATAATGCACTACCTTGGTATCGGTCATTAACTTTTGTTGTCAATCATGATGTTCCCTACAATGGAGGTTTTCGTAGTTGGCTGTTAGATCCACAAGACGAGCATTTGGCTTATGCTTACATCCTAGGGAAAGATGGAGGAGTTCCTTTAGTCTTTTCCGACCATAATGAATCAGCAAAGCAATATCCTGAAGATAAAGGTCGATGGGCTAATATTCTCGAACGCACCGATATCCTGAATATGATTCATTTCCACAATACCGTTCACGGAAAACCAATGGCTATCTTATATGAAAGCGATACGGTATTAGTTTTCCGTCGTGGAGATGTGGGAATTGTTGCTATTAACAAAAGTGCCTCAGAACAATGGATTGAAATCAACACTTGGGGTTTAAAAAACCCAGGAATCTATCAAGATTTGATTCACAAACATCAGATGCAACTTTCGGGTAATAATTTCAGTCTATATATTCCTCCCAGAACTGCTCAGATGTGGTTAGCAGATGAGACATAGTGAACTTTGTGATATCCTCCCATTGCCTCTCCTTAAGGAGGAATGGGCTTCTCTAAACCCATCATGGTAGGAATTAATATGAATAAAAAGACTAAAAAATTCGTTGTAACAATTTGCTATCTTTTAATTACTTTTATTACAACTATTGTAATTTCAGCAAATACTGGAATTGCAAAACAACTACAAATAAATACTTCATTACAGGAGTATCAAACCAATCTTATTGCATCTGTAAGTAAAATAAAATATTTTGGTCGTAAAGGTCGTTCGGGACGTAACGGACAGAATGGTGACTATGGTAGAAGTGGTAAGAATATCAGTATTATTGCAGATGGAACTATTGGTAAATATAATGTTTCAGGCTCTAATGGTAGCAATGGTAATGATGGTAGCTACGGAGAAAATGCCAACTCTTGTAGAGTCCCTCGTCGTCCCTCCTATTCATTAAAAGGTGCAAACGGCGGGAAAGGTGGAAACGCTGGTAACGGAGGTAAGGGTGGAAATGGTGGCAATGTAACTATTTATTATCAAAAACAGCAAGATTTAAAGAAAATTACTGTTAATAATTCTGGAGGAAAAGGGGGAAAACCTGGAAGAAATGCTGAGGGTGGTGACGGTTGTAACTGTCAAAAAAAGGTGTGGAAAGTAAATTATTGCGAGTGGAATTTATACCGTAAAAATCGCAATATTGCTGATGCTAAATGGGTATTTAATTCTAAGAAAAGAACTGCTTGCACAGGAATCAAACGTGTAGATGAGCGAGAAAACTATCCTTCTTTACCTAATCGTAGTAGAACTTGGGTTTATCGTTGGAGATACCAAGGAGTTTCCAGTACTCGACGTTATACTTGTACTAATGGGAAAAAAGGTAGTTATGGTAGAAAAGGTAGTTATGGTAGGAAGGGAAGATACGGTAAAGTAACTTTGGTTCCCAGGTCTAATATTCCTCAAGAACAAACTGTTTATAGAGAAGAATTATCTAAACAGTTAGAAAAAAATATTGAGTTGGTGAAAAATATTTGGGTGAATAAACAGGGTTTAAATTCACTTTTGAGTCCAGATTCTAATGTACCAAATACTTATACTTATCTACAAGAAACTGTACGTCCACAATATAAGATTGTTTGGAAAGCGAGAAAAAGTCCTGTTGATTTAGGTATTGACGATACTAAAATTGCAGCCGGAATTAAAGTTGAAGATGCTCAAGTTAAAATTGATTTTCAAGTTCCCGGTACTTTGGAATATCAACGTGGCAAAGAAAATGGTATAGATATATTGAATATTACAGGAGGATTTTCTCCTTCTCGGATTAAGTCTTTTGAAATAGAAAATATCGCTGGCTTTGGTAAAGATAGCAAATTGAGTTTGATTGACAAAGGTGATGTTAGACAACTTCTACGAGCTAACAATATTCAACTAACCTTGAAAACCAAACAATCAGCTAGCGGTCAAGAATTGGATAATAGATACCAATTGCGTCACAATATGAAGTTTAATATTCCACCTTTTACATCTCCTTCAACTGGAATTACTGTATCAGGTAATCGCTACATGATAAATTTGGGTCGTTATTTTTCACCTTGGCTTAAACCCGGTTATGATGTTGAACTTGACATAGAAATCACTCAAACAACTAAGAGCGGTTATGTTTACACCGACAAAAAGATTGTGACTTATAAATTGCCAGAATAATCCTGTATTTGTTATCAAGGTCTCAACGATAATTTTAAATCACCGCCAGCCAGAATGGTTCGGCGGTATTACTTTTGCTCGGTTTGGAATGGAATGTAGCACCTTTGTTGTATTGGTATTAAATATTTTACGGCTCACGCCGATGGAGTTGTGAAGTTCGTAAATGATTTGAAATAATGAAAACTGCACATGAAATAAACACCGAGCTAAAACAATTTTATGGTTCAGCCAATCTCTACAAACACTGGCTCGGCTTGAACTATACAGATGGTATTCAATACCTAGCCGAAGAAGCTAATTGTTATTGGCTGTTAGATGCAATCGCTTCACATCAAACAAATCAATTTCTATCCAATCTAAAGCTCCGAGAATTTCAAATTTGGAATTTACAAGTTCAAAATAATTCCGGTGTTTTGATATGTGAATGGGACACCAATCAAGAAGTATTGCGACAAGAGATTGAATATACAGATTTCCCATTGAGCCATATCAAACTTTATCTAGTTGAGAAAGTCTTAATGCTTCCAAACGAGTACTAAATCGCTTCAAGTAGTTCATAGGAAAAAATTATGATTCAGGCAATTGATACAGAACAAATATTCGTCACAAACCTCGAACAATTCATGACAAAAGCTGATAAATTCATCAAAATTTACTACTCAGGTGTTAGCGATGATAATCATCTGAGAGAAATGATACAGGAACTGAAAAATTTAGTTTCAGATACAGATTTACAACAGTTAGAAATCGATTATCAGCATAACTGTGAAATCAAGGATTTAATGTCAGATTATCACGATTCTAGCTGGTGGTAATAGGCTAAGAGCTTACGCTCAAAGGACAATGAAGTAATTAGGAGAAATCTACCTCATGGCTAAACGTAAATATTCTACACCCAAATTTCAAGCAATTGATGATTCTGTTTTAAGCGAGTACTCAGTTAGTGATTACTCAGAAAGACTCTACTCAAAAGTCTACTATTCAATAC